>Ga0187843_10002529_pt1 | contig 11025 bp, 12 predicted proteins | sample SpaLakP09_SKY_43_FD_134516 | JGI IMG/M metagenome (GOLD analysis project Ga0187843, IMG submission 134516) | Oligotrophic lake water microbial communities from Sparkling Lake, Wisconsin, USA - SP09_SKY_43 | ecosystem: Environmental > Aquatic > Freshwater > Lake | place: USA: Sparkling Lake... | reverse complement strand
GTAATAATGTGTGCATCTGCAGAAATCTTTAATTTAGAGGTATCAATTCCTCTTTCGTTTAATCCTTTGATTTCAGCTAATAAAACTGCCGGATCAATTACCACTCCGTTACCAATTACTGGAACAACAGCGGGAGTAAGAATTCCGGAAGGAAGAAGATGTAGCGCAAATTTTTCTGGACCATTTTTGGTAGGAATTACTACAGTGTGCCCGGCGTTATTTCCACCTTGGTAGCGAACCACATATTGAACTCGATGTCCTAATAAATCTGTGGCTTTACCTTTGCCTTCATCGCCCCATTGTGCTCCAAGTAAAACGATGGCGGGCATTTATTTTCCTTATCTTTTAAAAACTTGCCTGGACGAATCTAGTTGAGACTGCCGAGTTGATTTAACACCGCAACACCATCTAGCCAGGCTGATTCAATTCTGGGCTTATCACTGTAAGCATCCCCAACAATGGCCATACGTTGAGGCATTTCTGGGCGCGAACTTGGACTGGGTTGGGCTATGGACCAGCGGGTAATTCCTTTTTCTACCACCTCACTTTTGATATTCCAAATTTCTAAAGCATGATCAACTACTTCAGTTACGTAACTTGCGAAGTTTTCTAATCTGGGTTGGGCATATTCATGAGTGGTTAAAACATTAACAACTGGAGCGTTATCTCCCCGTCTTTTCCCATCATTCACAATTAAAGAAACTACTTCATGATTATTCACAAACATGGCATCAAATTTTGGACAATCGGCATCAATCACAAACCAGGCAGATAAAGCTGCTGCCCAATTTTGTTTATTTAATTCATTAGCAATGTCATCATTTTCAATAATTCTGGCTGCTTGAATTCCAGGCATCGCTAACACAACTGCATCAAATTTTTCATTATCTACTTTTACATTATTAGTATTAACGCTTACTTTTGCTATTTTTCTTTCTTGTAAAACTGTGACACCTTTTTTTGTTAATTCACTTAACTCATGAATTGCTAAACTTCTTAAACCATTCTTGGTGGCATAACGCATAGGCCCAGTTGTTGTGGTTATTTCGTAATCATCGAAAACATGGAATGTGTCAGTCCAGTTATGAACTAAGCCAAGTTCTGTCCAGTTATTTACTTTACCTTCAAATATTGGATCAGAAATTGTGAAATATGCAGCACCAACATCAACTGGTCTATTTACATAAGGAATGTTTCTCAAAGATCTTAAACCTAATCTTCCACCAGGGTTTTTACCTTGGTCAAAGATTGTGACAACACAATTGTTTTCAATTAATTTGTGTGCTGCAGCTATACCTGAAATGCCAGAGCCAATTACTGCGACTTTTGCTGGCACGTTTACTTAATTTGAATCAGGTGTTGGAAGCTTCATAAATACCTTGCACAGCTTTGTCCAAGGCATCATCAAATTCTTTATCACTTTGTTGAGCAGATAAACCTTCAGTAAGCGCACGAGAAAAACTTGCGATAACACCGTTGTTTTTTGCCAACATTTTGTTTGCTTCATCTCTGGCATATCCACCAGATAAGGCAACCACTCTAATTACCCGTGGGTGAGCAACTAGGTCTGAATAGAAATTAACTTGTGATGGCAGGGTTAATTTCAACATCACGTTTTGGTTATCTCTTAATTTATTTAATTGATCAAGAATTTCTAATTTAAGAATTCCCTCAGCTTGTTCTTTTTCGTGAGAATTGATATCAACTTCTGGCTCAATAATTGGGACCAGTCCTGCTGCCAAAATCTTTTTACCAATTTCGAATTGTTGATTAACAATTTGTTGAATTCCTTTACGGTTAGCTAGTTTAATAACAGAGCGCATTTTGGTTCCAAATACTTTGTGACCGTTTGCTCTGGCTAGGCGATCATCAAGTTCTGGAATGGATTTCATAACTTGAACGCCATTTTCTTCTGCTGCCAAACCGTTATCAATTTTCAAAAATGGAACAATTTTCTTATTTTCCCACAAATATTCTGCTGTGCCTTTCCCGTCAATATTTCTTTCCATGGTCATATCAAAAAGGATGGCACCCAAAGTTCTTTCAGCATTTAATGAGGGGCTCTTAATAATTCTGGTTCTCATTTCGTGAACCAAATCAAACATTTCTTCTTCACCTGCATAAGCAGATTCTTCGATGCCATAAAGCTTCAAGGCTTTAGGGGTACTCCCACCACTTTGATCTAGGGCTGCAATAAAACCTTTACCGGTTTTCATTTTTTCTAATTGCTCAGTGTTCAAGTTAATCCCTTTTCAAGTAAGTGAAATAATTAGTTGCTCTTGTTTCCAAGTATTCCACATCCAGGTGCAAGTGTTTCTACGACTTAGCGATTAAGGTAATTCTTATGAGTGTGAAGTCGGAATTAATTGAACAGATCAAACAAAAAGCCGTGGTGCATGGCAAAGTCACACTTTCCAGTGGCAAAGAAGCTGATTACTACGTTGATTTAAGACGAGTCACCCTTGATGCAGTAGCTGCCCCTTTAGTTGGGCAAGCAATGTTAGATGCAACTAAAGATTTTGATTATGAAGCAGTTGGTGGCTTAACCCTGGGTGCAGATCCCGTGGCTACAGCAATGATGCATGTGGCCAAACAAAACGGTCGAATTTTAAATTCATTTGTGGTGAGAAAAGAAGGTAAAGCTCACGGTTTACAAAAAAGAATTGAAGGATCAGATGTCAAAGGCAAAAGAGTTTTAGCTGTGGAAGATACCTCCACCACTGGAAGTTCAGTTTTAACTGCGGTTGAAGCATTAACTGAAGCAGGAGCAATTGTGGTTGGTGTTGCTGTTGTCGTAGATCGAGGTGCTGGTCAAAAAATTACAGATGCTGGTTTGAAATATGTTGCCGTGATTTCTTTATCAGAATTGGGTTTAGCTTAAGCTTTCTTTTTCATTTTTCTTCGCTCCATAAAAACTGGAATAAACGAAATAATAATTATGGCAATGGCCATTAGTTCAATATTGTTTGCCACGAATTCAATTTTACCCAGTAGTGCACCTAACCAAGTTAAACCTGTTCCCCAAATAATTCCCCCGACTACTGAATACAAGGCGTAATCGCGGTAGTTCATTTTGGCGACCCCTGCCATGGCTGTGATAAATGTTCTCACGATTGGTACAAAACGAGCCATGATTATGGCACGTTTGCCATATTCATTAAAAAATTCTGAAGTTTTTTCCACATATTCTTTTTTAAATATTCGCGAATCTTCTTTTCTAAATAACGTTGGACCAACCCGATAACCAATCCAATAACCAACCAGGTTTCCCATAATTGCTGCAATAGGAATAAGAATTAATGCTAACCACAATGGCACATCAATTAAACCTGTTGCAATAAACAATCCGGTAGCAAAAAGTAATGAATCACCCGGTAAAAAGAAACCTATTAATAGTCCACATTCAGCAAAAACAATAACCAAAACAACAACAAAAGCCCATTGCCCAGCAGCTGTTAATAAAGTTTCAGGATTTAAAAAACTAAGTGGTGAGGTAGGCAGAAGTGAAGTCATATGGGTCATAGTTTCGATAATAGCCATAGAGCAGACTATTGGTGTGGATCCCTTCGCAATTCCTACTCAACCAGTGACTGTATTTATCTCTGACCCTTTTGAAAAAAATCCGTTAACAGAATCCCTATTTGATGTAGTCATAAGAACATCGAGTGCTAAATCGGCTCGTGAAGATATAGCTGGAGCTGTCTTCAATATTTGTATGCAAGTTGCTAACACCACCCCGATTATCTTGGTGGCCCAAGAAAGATCAGGGACTCTTTTACCAGGAATTGGTAGTGGTTTGCGAGCAAGTTTTCGTAAACTTGCTGGATATGTTTTTATTGACGGAACTTTGCCAGTTCCAAACCAAGTTACTACACCAAGTTCACAATGGTTAGAACATTATTTTGATTCGGTACCGCTAACTGAAGATTGGCCAAATGCGCCTGTGGTTTATATCCAAACCAGAGAAGATTCAGCTATTTGGGTAGAGCAAGTAAAAGTTAGAGGATGGAAATTACTTGTTGAGGAAATTGATTCTGCTTTGCCTAAAGCTGTAAAGCTTATTGCCGGCGAGATTGATAAGAATTAGAAAACTTTCGCACAATATTTCTTGGCAATATTCGAAGAACTAAATACAACAATTTGTATTTCAAATGAGGAATTACTACCGCTTGTCCTTTAAAAACTGCTTTAAGTGAATCCTTCACAACCAAATTAGTTGGCATCCACATCCAGTTAGGAATTGTCGCTGTGGACATATTGGCTCGTTGGTGAAATTCGGTTCTCGTCAATCCTGGTGCCACCACAGTTACGTTTATTCCTAAATCCCGATAATTAGTATTTAAGGCTTCACTAAATGAAGTTAGCCAAACTTTTGCGGCCGAATAGGTTCCGCTAGTGGTCCAAGCGGCCATGGATCCAACATTAACAATAAAGCCTTTTTTGTTTTTTTTCATTTGGTTTATTGCAGTATGACAAATCTCTAAAGGAGCTTTTACTAAAACATTGAGTAAATTAATTTCTTCAGCTAGATCTGCTGTGTGAAAGGGCTTATTTATTCCTAGTCCTGCATTATTAACAATGAATTCAATTTCGCTACCTGCTTCATTAATTTCTGCACAAGTCAAATTAATTCCTGCCTCTGTTCCTAAATCAGCTGTTAGCACTTTTACATCTACAGAGTATTTTGTTACTAGCAGCAAAGCGGTTTCGTCAAGGCGTTTCGTGTTTCTGGAAACAAGTATTAAGTCATAGCCTTTATTTGCTAATTGATGCGCAAATTCTAAACCAATGCCAGATGTTGCCCCAGTTATTAATGCTTTGCCCATAAAGGCAGGTTAGCATTTTTTTGTTTTGTTAAACCGCTCTTGCTACTTGATAAGCATCAATTCCAATACTTTGTCCTGGATCAAGAATTGGAATTATTTCTATATTGTGCTTTCCGGGTCCAATCCCGATCCAGGACTTAGCTTTTGATTTAGTAGATCTATTTGAAGTATTAATAACTGCTAATTTCTTTCCGTCAACAAATATTTGAATTTTGCCCATCTTTTTACCTGTTATATATCTCAAGGTGAATGCATCTCCTCGAGTGACAATATTTAGCTTCGAATCATTAACTGATGTGGAAATATAGCTGCCTTTGGAAGCCTTGCTGTGCTTTTCTGAAACCCAATTTTTATCTATGATCACTATCTCTTTTGATCTTTGCCAAGTTAAATCACCATTTGCATTTGGTGCTTTTTTTATACTTTGACCTGAAGCTTGAATTCCGAATGGCTGTAATGACGGTGTAACAACAACCACGGCATTATCTGCAGAACTTGAGCTAGAAGTTTCTGTTGGTGACGGTGTAGGAGTAGGTGTTGGAGTCGGGGTTGGTGTTGGTGAAGGTAAAGAAGCCACCACGCTTACGTCACCATTTAAGAATGTTGGAACGGAAATTGATGTTGAATCACCCCAGCTGTCCAGGGCAAAAGAAAAGTCCTTGTTATATGTGTGCACATCTTCAAGTGCTGAAGGTTGTGGAACAACTAATTTGTATAACTTGAATTCACCTAAAGTAGAAACTCTCTTGATTTGAAAATTTTTACGATTCCCGGATGTGATTAAGTTAGTATTTGATTCTGCGCTTGCTACTAAAGATTGGCTGCCGCTAGTGCATCTTGTTCCATTCCAATTTAGAGTCGGACAAATTAAAGCCGTTAATGGAAGTTGGCTTCCATCGATTCCATTAACCGGATCCCAGGAATAACCAGTTGGCACAGCGACTTCTAATTGCATCACAATATTTTCACCAGTTAAAACAGTTGTGGCAACAGCACTAATTGATTCCAGAGTTATTGCATCAGCAGAAGTGGCTTGCGCAGGAACTGAAATAAAACTATTGATAGCCAATAATGGTAAAACAGACAGCCATAATTTTGCTTTGTTCCACATAAAAACATCCCTCGAGTAATTGGTACTCGTGGGACGAGAGAGTTTAAAAAGTTATTTAAAAATTGAGACTTATCTGGGACAAATAATCAACTAGTTTTTTGGATGCGACGAGATTTCCATAACTCAACATCAGTGGTATTTCCTGGTCTAATTACTCCCACTAAGCGTGCTTCTAAAGATCTGACATGGTTTTCTAACACCAAAATTCTTTTCACTCCTTCCAGGTTTACCCCTGAGGCAGTTAATTGAGAAACGTATTTGAGTTTAGCTATATCTATGCGTGAATAAAGTCTTCTAGATCCACCTTGTCTGGAAGGTGAAACAATTCCTAATTTGTCGTATTGGCGCAAAGTTTGAGGATGCAATCTGCTTAATTCGGCAGCTATGGATATAGCAAAAACAGGAATGTGGTCCTCCACGTTTCGATAATTCTTTTTAGCAGTCATCAGTTATCGCTTCCTTCTGGCATTTAGAGCAATAATTTCAGCACGCGGATTATCGTGGGTTACTTCGTTGGCAAATTCTGTTAATAAATCTTTAGCATTACCGGAAATGTTTTGAGGAACAGCAATTTCCACTTTTACTAACAAATCACCTTTGCCCCCACTGGTGTTACTCATACCTTCATTTTTAACTCTGAACGTTCGACCATTTTGAGTGTGAGCTGGAATTTTTAAGGTAACTGTGGTTCCCGCAGGTACTGGTACTGCTATTTGGGCTCCGAATACTGCTTCATCAAAACGAATGGGCACAGTAATTCTTACATTGTCACCATCTCTAAAAAATATTTCATCTTCTTTCACAATGACATTGACAATTAAATCTCCTGGTTCACCACCTCTACCCCCAGGTTCTCCTTTACCTTTAAGTCTCAATTTGGAATTTGTTTTAATGCCTGCCGGAATTCGTGCCGTAATTGTTCTGGTTTCATTAACAATTCCGGTGCCATTACAGTTTGCATCTTTTTGTTCAATAATTCTTCCGGTGCCATAGCAGGCAGCACAAGTGTCCGCAAAACCAAACCCACCAGCATTTCTCATGGTTTGACCTGAACCGTTACAGGCAGCACATTTTTTAGGGTTAGTGCCAGGTTTGGCACCACTGCCTTTACAGTTAGTACAAGTTGTTTGACCACGAAGAGTTAACGGAAGTGTGGTGCCCTCTAAACAATCATTAAATGAAATTGAAACTTCTGTTTCTAAATCAGCGCCGCGACGAGCTCGTTGTTGTTTTCGTCCACCACCACCAAATAAATCACCTAAATTAAATCCACCTAAAACATCTTCCAAGTTAACGTTGAAACCAGATTGACCTTGGGCGTTACGGGGATCAAATCCACCACCACTAAAACCACCAGCACTGGCACCATAGGTGCGCATTTGGTCATATTCAGTTCGTTTTTTGGGATCAGATAAAACATCGTAGGCTTCTGAAACGGCTTTGAATTTATCTTCTGCACCTTTTTCTTTGTTGGTGTCAGGATGTAATTCTCGTGCTAATTTTCGATATTTTTTCTTTAAAGTTGGTTCATCAGCATCTTTAGCAACACCTAGGATTGAGTAATAATCTTTTTCTAAATAATCTTTAGCGCTCAATTACTACTCACCTCAATTCTTATTTAGCTGGTGGTTGCTTAACAACTACACGTGCAGGTCGAAGAATTCGTTCTCCAACTTTGTAACCAACTTGGGCCACAGTTGCAACTTTTTGCGAATCAACAGTTTCGTCTTCTTGGGTGGTTAGTGCTTCATGAATACTGGGATCAAAGTTTTCATCAACTTTGCCAAATTCAACTAGCCCTAATCTTTTAGTTACGATGCTTAACGCATCTGCCACAGTTGAGAAAGTTCCTGTTAAATCACCATGTTCGCGAGCACGTGATATGTCATCTAATATTGGGATTAATTGTTCTAACGCAACACTGGTTGACATGTCACGAATTAATTCGCGATCACGATCAACTCGTTTGCGATAATTAGCGTATTCAGCCGAGACGCGTTGCAAATCAGCTGTTAGCTCAGCAACTTTGTCAACAGCATCATCTGTTCCTGCTTGAGCAGCATCACCACTGTTTGTTTCAGCCGCGCTTTCATCGCGCGGCTGACCAGTTTGTGGATCAATGCGACGCTTGTCGCTGATCTTTACGCCTTCGCTGGGCTCTTCGTTTAGCTCAGAGGCATTTGTCACTTAGTGTTTGCTCCTTCATCAACGATTTCTGCATCAACAATGTCTTCGCCATTTTCTGCTGAGTTTTCAGTTGATGTTTCAGCATTGGCTGCTTGTTCTTGATACATCGCAGCACCAACTGCTTGCGAAGCTTGCGCTAAAGCTTCCATCGCAGTTTTAATGCTTGGAATATCTGTTCCGGTTAATGCTTTTTTCAATGTTTCTAATGGTTCTTCAACATTGGCTTTTCCTTCAGCAGGAATTTTTTCAGCATTATCTTTAAGGAATTTTTCTGTTTGGTAAACCAGACCTTCAGCACCATTTCTGACATCTGCTTCTTCTCGACGTGTTTTGTCTTCTTCAGCGTGAGATTCAGCATCTTTCATCATGCGCTCTACTTCTTCTTTACTTAAACCAGATCCACCAGTAATTGTCATGGATTGTTCTTTGCCGGTGCCTAAATCTTTAGCACTTACGTGCACGATGCCGTTGGCATCAATGTCGAAAGTTACTTCAATTTGGGGCACGCCACGTGGAGCTGGAGGTAAGCCTGTTAAATCAAATGTGCCCAGGTTCTTGTTGTAAGCAGCAATTTCTCGCTCACCTTGGGCAACTTTGATTTGCACACTTGGTTGATTATCTTCAGCGGTAGTAAAGATTTCTGATCTCTTAGTTGGGATGGTGGTATTTCTTTCAATCAGTTTTGTCATTACCCCACCTTTGGTTTCAATACCAAGGGATAGTGGTGTGACATCAAGTAGCAGTACATCTTTAACTTCACCTTTTAGTACACCTGCTTGTAATGCTGCACCAACAGAAACCACTTCATCTGGGTTAACAGATTTGTTTGGTTCTTTACCGGTAAGTTTTTTAACCAACTCAGTTACTTGTGGCATACGAGTGGAACCACCAACCATAACTACTTGATTAATTTTTTCTTTAGCAATACCAGCATCTTTAATTACTTGTTCAACCGGTTTTTTGGTTCTTTCCAATAAATCTGCTGTCATTGATTCAAATTGGGCACGAGTTAGTGTTTCATCTAAATGCAATGGTCCAGCAGCTGAAGCGGTTATGTATGGCAAATTAATGTTTGTTGAAGTTGAAGCAGATAATTCAATCTTTGCTTTTTCTGCAGCTTCTCTCAAACGTTGCACAGCCATATTGTCTTTGGAAAGATCAACACCGTTTTTGTTTTTAAATTCGGTGACCATCCAGTTGATAACTTTTTCATCCCAATCATCGCCACCTAATTTGTTATCACCAGCTGTGGCTTTAACTTCCACAACACCATCGCCAATTTCTAATAGTGAAACGTCAAATGTTCCACCACCAAGATCGTAAACAAGAATTAGTTCTTCTTTGTTTGCTTTATCTAAACCATAAGCTAGAGCTGCTGCGGTTGGTTCGTTAATGATTCTTAAAACATTTAAACCAGCAATTTCGCCAGCTTCTTTTGTGGCTTGGCGTTGGGCATCATTAAAATATGCTGGAACAGTAATAACTGCATCTGTTGCTGATTCGCCTAAATATGATTCTGCATCTCTTTTTAGTTTCATTAAAGTTCGTGCAGAAATTTCTTGGGGGGTGTATTTCTTGCCATCAATATCTTGTGACCAAGAAGTTCCCATGTGTCTTTTCACGGAACGAATGGTTCGATCAGGATTTGTTACAGCTTGTCTTTTTGCTACTTCTCCAACTAATACTTCACCGTTTTTTGCGAATGCCACCACTGAGGGGGTTGTTCGAGATCCTTCGGCGTTGGCAATAACTGTGGGGTCTCCGCCTTCAAGAACTGTTACTACTGAGTTGGTGGTGCCAAGGTCAATACCGACCGCACGTGCCATTTTTTTCTCCTTCAAGTTGATACTTTTAGCCATTTATTGGCTCTTGTTATCAATAGTGAACCTATGGGATTCAAGATGCAACTTTTGTTAGCCCTGTCGACTCAACTCTCTTGAGTCTACTGCACTAAAGAAGTGGGTATTTACCCAGGAATTACTTACTTAATATCAGTTTTATGAAAGTTTAAATAGGCCTTGGAAGGAGTTGGGCCTCGTTGGCCTTGGTAGCGAGAGCCATAAACCGCTGAACCATATGGATGCTCTGCTGGACTTTCGAGGCGGAAAAGACATAGTTGGCCAATTTTCATGCCCGGCCACAGCTTGATGGGAAGAGTTGCCACGTTACTTAATTCCAAAGTCACGTGACCTGAAAACCCTGGATCGATGAAACCTGCAGTGGAATGAGTTAACAGTCCTAAACGACCTAAAGAAGATTTTCCTTCCAGGCGACCTGCTATGTCATCTGGCAGCGTAATTACTTCAAAGGTGCTCCCTAAAACAAATTCTCCTGGATGAAGAATGAATGGATCTTGACCTTCAACTGCAACTTCACGAGTTAATTCTGGTTGGTTTTCTGCTGGATCAATATGGGCATATTTGTGGTTTTCAAAAGTTCTGAATAAACGATCCAATCTCACATCCACACTGGAGGGTTGAATCATGTTTAAGTCGTAGGGCTCAAGGACAACTCGTCCTTTATCAATTTCTGACTTAATGTCTCTATCGGAAAGAAGCATGGGATTGAGCCTATCCTCTCTTAGTCATTTTATTAAATACCTTGTGCTGTGATTTTTACTTAATAATTCGGTCAGCTAAAACTGGAAGTTTTTCTCTAACTTGGTTAACGTTTTGTAAATCTATTTCAACATTAATTACTTGCTCAATGGTTGTGGTTTCGTTTAAGACTTTGCCCCAAGCATCAATAACCACACTATTACCACCAAGATTTGTTGTGCCATTTGTGCCAACCCCGTTACAAGCAATAAATATTGATTGATTTTCAATAGCACGGGCTTTTGTTAAAATATTCCAATGTTCAATTCTTGGTACAGGCCAACCAGAAGTCATCAAAACACTG
>Ga0187843_10002527_pt1 | contig 11027 bp, 9 predicted proteins | sample SpaLakP09_SKY_43_FD_134516 | JGI IMG/M metagenome (GOLD analysis project Ga0187843, IMG submission 134516) | Oligotrophic lake water microbial communities from Sparkling Lake, Wisconsin, USA - SP09_SKY_43 | ecosystem: Environmental > Aquatic > Freshwater > Lake | place: USA: Sparkling Lake... | reverse complement strand
TATAGGGTTAAAGACAGTCATTCCTGAGACGCTCATTCCAAAGGAGCTCATCACAGGAGAGATTCGAGACTCCACAGGATCGAAGCGATGCAAACTAGAATACAAGGAGACTGTTAACCACGGCAATTATGGATATATACAGCGAGTCTTGCGAGATAGAGTAGCCTGTGTGTGTAAACGCCCTCTACGCGCAGGAGACAGCTTCATGACAGAGGCCATTGTACAACTTCTGGCCTATCACACTCTTGAAAAAAGAGGAATTCACGCAGTGCCAAAGGTTCTCGATATATACCGCTACGTGAGCGAAGTCCGATTCACAATGGAATATATAGCAGGCCACTCTGCTTTGGAAGAGATCTATAACTCGATTGACCCAGATACAACACTCCTACAGATTCTTGCGCAGACCTGTCTTCTTCTAGGCATCTTGGAAGAGACCATTCATCTCGATCACCGAGATCTGAAAATGACCAATCTCTGGATCCGGGCCACACCAGTCACATACAGTGTTAAACTGGGGTCCCAGAAATGGACGCTGACGGCCCCCTTTCAGGTTGTGATCCTCGATTTCGGATTTGCCTGTATTGGAGATGGTAGAGGTCGTTCCGTTATTAATCTGGGAGAGGTTATTCCTGATCTAGATCCCTGTCCAAAGAATGGGCGCGATCTATATCAGTGTATAATGAGTTTACTCTCAGTTGAGAAGGTGAAACACAGACTCTCTTCCGCCATGCAAGAGAGCCTGAAGGCCTTGGTTGGGTCCACGAGTTCTCTGACAATGACCTACTTGATCACGGCACATCCGCGCTTCAGCCTACCCTCCCTATGCCCTAGCTACCTTCTGTCCACTCTTTGCAGAAATGTAGTTCTCAATGAATCGTAGGTCGCTCTTTGGGACACGGGTCTTTTTCAAAAGATACAAAAAATCCTTCGATGTTAATAGAGTATCGGATAGAGTTTCTTCCACCTCATTTTCAATAGTATGATCTCGTCCTCCATATTGTTCTACGCGGCTTCCTGGACCCTCTCCTCCTGCCTGCCTTCCAGAAGGACCATAGGGTGCTCCATAGGGAGCTCCATAAGAGAGTCTAGATGGCTTGATTTCGGTTTCAACCTTCATAATGCCTGCATTGTATCCGATCGTATATTTCTCGAGAAAACCATCTATATAACCATCTGTATATCCTGAAATATCTATTCGAGCACCTGAAGCAGCACCTGAAGCAGCACCTGAAGCCGCACCTGAAGTCGCGCCGCCCGTTGATTCGCACTGTGGATAGTAATCCCCCATCGCCAACGAAGCAGAAATAACAATTGGCTTCTTTATAGCACAAAAGGCCTCGTGTTCCGTAGAGAGACTCGCACTCTCCCTTTTCGCCCGAATAAGATCAAGAATCTTCTGGGGATCACGGAGTCCAGAATCGAGTTCTAGCTTCTTTGCAGAACGATCGCCAACCCCATTCACATACCCTTCCGCATATCCATCCTTTCTACCATCAATCTGTCCATTTGTATAGGGGCTGGTCCCTCTCCCTGGTCCAAAGATACCCGTCGGAAAATGCTTTGGAGTAAAGCCAGTCAGTGGAGGTGGTGCTAAGAGGCCTCCAAATATACCAATAAAGGGAAAGGGAAAGGCTGCCAAGAGAAGAGCGCCTCCCAAGAGACGACCTCTCAGGCGCGCCCGTGCGTCGTCGAGATCCTTCTGATGCTTCTTCTTTAACTCCTCAGCATCCTCCTTTTCCTTACGCAGTCTCTCCGCCTCCTCTCTTTCCCTACGCAGTCTCTCAGCCTCCTCTCTTTCCCTACGCAGTCTCTCGGCCTCGTCATCATTTTTCTTCGGAGGAGTAGGATCCTTATTTTCATCCGCATCCTTCTTTGCCTTATCTCTCTTTGCAGCCAGATTATCTGCGTCATCACGAGCATTTTTTAGCTTGGCTTCAAGATTAGGTCTATCATCTTTCGTACCAGCCTTCGGCGGTTCCTTTGAAAGATCAGCCTTTGCAGCATCACGTGCAGCCGCCGCCCTCTCGGCTGCCGCTCTCGCATCTCTATCTGCGTCTCTCGCCTTGGCTGCGGCAGCTGCGTCGAGATCTCTGCGAGCGGCAGCTCCATTGATATCTGGCCTCTGTGTTGTCGCATTCTGTGCCTTCTGAAGAGCTGCCTCTGCATCATTACGCTGCCTCTGTAGATCCGCCTGTGATGCCCTATTGTCATTTAAATCCTTATTAACAGAGTCGACTTTTGCGGCCGCCGCATTTGGATCCTTCTCGGGCGCATACTTCTTTGGGGGAGAGGGAGGAGCTGGATCTGCGGGCTTTGCTCTCGCCTCAGCCTCATCGGCCGATTTTTTAGCATCTCTTGCTTTATTCTCTGCATCTCCCGCTGATTCGCGCGCAGCCTTTGCATCAGCATTCGCCTTGTTGAGAGCCTCTTGCTGTCTATTAAGATCGGCTGCGGCCGTTGAAGCATCGTTTTCCGCCGTATTCTTAAGATCCCTCGCTGGAGCTGGGTTGATTGTCTTTGGAGGATCCCTATTTACGCTCGGTGTATCACCTTCTGCTTTTACTTTATCCCCTGCCTTCCCTAAGGTTACAGTAGCATCTGCAGCCCTTGTAGGTCTTCCTAGGGGGGCTAGTGCAGCTGAATGAGCATCTGCCTCATTCTTCAGACGGCTCCTTTCTGCTTCAGCCAGAGAACTCTCACGGGCCGCCCTCGTACCCTGATCGCGTCCTGCATCTAAGTTATCCTTTGCAGTACCCTGTGTACTTATTGGATCTCCATCCTTATCTCTAGCAATCTTTGCACGGGCTCTAAGATTTTCAATCGCACGCTTTCGCGCCGCCTCCGCAGCCTCCTGTCTCTCACGATTCTCCGTATTTTTCTTTGTCTTCATATCCGCTATCTGCTTGTTCTTTAGCGTGGCGGCCTGCTGGGCAACCCGACGAGTTGCAGCAAGATTATTTGTACTCCGTCGCGTGACAACTCGTTCAACAGGGCCCTTCCTTTTGGCGGCGGCGGCGGCGTTCGCCACAATATCACGAACTTCCTTTTTATCCGCTTGTTTTTGTATGGTATCCTGTGTTTTTACAACATTGGCTCTGCGATCACTCACGGCCCGGTTGGACTGTTTTTGCCTAGCCGCTACAATAGCATTCCTTTGACGAGCTAGTTGCTCAGTCTTAGCCTTGCGCGCATTTTCAACGCGTTGTCTCACAGCATTTCTTACTGCAGGAGTTTCAGACTCTCCAGGTCTACGAGTCGCAGCCCCAGGTCCATCTCCAGGCCTCTGAGGCCCAGCTGCAGGCTTCTGAGGCCCTTCTCCTCTTCTCCTAAGAGATGCACCACCAATATATATCTTTTCCATATCCTCCTTAAAAAAGGTAGATATTTAAAAGAGTCTTTTAATCTTTGCGCATCTACGCTCGAGAACGCCACTGCTCCCCACAGACATTGCAAATATAGACAAATTTCAAGTTCACAGTGTCGTACTTCAGATAGATCACATCGCGTTCTGCACCTCCATTACTTCCACAACCGCCGTTCGGACACTTGATCATGGTCGTGTGCGGATAGGTACTATCCAGCCGAGTGAATTCATTCAGAAGAATCTTGTAGCCCTCGCTCGAGCGCTCCTGAACAAGCTTCTCCACGATTAGACCACCCTTCTCCTCGGCCTCCTGGTGACCACAGTTGCGACATAGACGTGTCAGATTATTCGCCTCCACGTCCAAGAACATATAATAGCGACAATGCGGGCAAAACTTCATTGTCTCTCTATACCACGGGGTGTTAAAGTAGCTGTGGGCAATTTTGCCCTTTAAAGGTCAACGGATCGTTCGCCCTTCACGGCAGGCAAGGTTGAACAAAGTTCCCTCAACTTGAGCCAATCGGTCTTGCCTGACATGGAATATACCAGACCCGTATAAGTCTTATCTTCAGTATGAGCCTGAATCCTTGTGTTCATCTTAGTTAAGAGTCCATCCTGAAGGTCGGTCAAGACGTCCTTGAACTCCTCCCAGACCGGTGGACAGATACCCTCCCTAAGCCGGAGAAGATCCCGAAAGCAAAGGCTCAGAAGTCGACACTCAACAAAGGCGGCATAGTTGCCGGCCCTAGGATCTGTCAATTTGAAATCCTCGTAGGTCGGCTCATTCACTATTGGATTCGCCTCCAGAAGACTCTGAATCGTGAGTAGCATCTTACTCAGTGTAATAGCGGCCGACCAGGCCGGACCCTTCCAGGTCCCAAGGATAGATAGACAGACCTTTCCAGTCACATATAGATTCGGATGAAAGCGAGTTGCCCCGTCACTCGTTAAAAAGGTGACCTTGGGGCTCGAAATCGGATAATCCGTGGGAAGTTGAACATCAAAGATGAGAGGACAGTCGGCGTAGGGAGTGCCCTCGGGTCCGATGATGAGGGCCTTTCCCTTCTTGATATCGGCCTCGTTAAACCAATAGAATATTCCATTTTTCTTCATTGCGTCCGATTGTACTTCTTTGATATCATGCAAGATCCGCTTGCTAGTGTTAATCATTACTCTAGTATGTCGACTGGCCTTTAACCGTGAGATTTTTTGCCGCAGACTGTGGCGCGACCGACCCCCTATGCCCACCCGGATACAGGGCCCTTAACCGACTTTTATGACTATTTCTTGCGTCCTCTGCTCATTAATATCGACTTTGCCGTTGCCAAAATTGCCTGCATTAGTCGCCGGATACAGTAGTTACAATGGCGACAACCTCTCCCTATGATCAGCACCCTCTGTCGAAGTTTCTTCGGGCTCGGATCGCCACCGACCCGAAAACGGCGACCATGACCTGCATGGCCGCCGGCGGTGGAAAGTGGTTCGTTACAGATCAGGATTATCCGGAGCTTATCCGACTTCTGCACGACTATCTCTTTGTGAAAAAGAACGCTCCTCGTGCCTTTGTCGAACAGCCACGCAAGGGTGAGCCGAAGCCGCTGCTGATTGATCTTGACTTCCGCTATTCGGCGGAGAAGAGTCTTTCGCGCACCTTTACCTTGGAGCAGATTGGTGCCTTCTGTGAGCAGCTCGTGGTCGGCCTCAAGACCTTCTTCACCATGGAGGCCGACGAGCTCCGCTTCTTTGTTACGCTTCGCCCTGGCCCGTATCGCTCGGGTCAGGCAATCAAGGACGGCATTCACATTATGTGTCCTGATATCGCCCTCAGTAACGAGAAGCAGAAGGCTGTTCGTAACTGGATGCTGTCACAGGACGCCGTTCACACATGCTTCGCCGATACGGGATTCACGAACGAGCCAGAGGATGTCTATGACGAGTCGATGGTTCGGAAGCAGGGCTGGATCTTCTATGGCGAGTCGAAGCCGAGCATCCAGCCCTACAAGCTCGAGTGTGTGTATCGCTACATCGTGGCCGACAACGAGTGGGACAATGATCCGACGCCCTACACGGCCAAGCAGTTGATGACGCAGCTCTCGGTCCGTTACGGTGTCAAGGAGGATGTCAATGTTGTTCGCGAGGAGGCGGCGGCCGCCTATGCGGCGATCCAGGACTGGGGGGCTCCGCCTCCAGTTGCGGTGGAGCAGACACCTGAGGAGGTCGCACAGAGAAATGAGACACTTCTTGCTCTCCAGGCATACGCCCCTGGGAATATGAGGGATGAGGAGCGGATCGTTGTTCGACGCCTTGTCATGGAGTGTTTGAAGGATGATAGGGCGACAAAGTATGATACATGGATCCGAGTGGGATGGTGTCTGCATAATATTGATCCGAGTGATGACGGATTCCAGCTCTGGATGGACTTTAGCGCGCGCTCCACGAAATCGTCAGGGAATAATACGGCCCAACTGAAGCGCGACTGGTTTCATGGTTGGCGAAAGGAGGGTGATGGGCCTCGTCTGACGGATCGCTCACTTCGTAAGTGGGCGCGCGAGGACAACCTTGACGCGTATAAGCAAATCATGTCAGATTATCTGATTACCTTTATCAAGGAAGAGATTGAGCCGACTCACCATCACATCGCCATGCTTATGAAGAAGATGTATGGCTCAAACTATGTGGCCTCAATCCATCCGAGATCGACAGAGTGGTATAAGTATGATGATGCGGTCAATATGTGGAAGAAGCTAAATCAAGGCATTGAACTCCGAATCAAGGTGAACTCTGAGGTTGCGGATCGAATCAGCAATGCTCGTAGCACTATCAATGCCAACAATGAGGTCGATATTCAGAAGCGGAAGGATCTCCTAAAAGTCGAGACGAGCCTCTACAACAGCGGCTTCGGCGATTCGGTCATGAAGATGGCCGTGCACCAGTTCTACGAGGAGGACTTCGAGAAGCGGCTCAATATCAATCCCTATCTCTTCGGTTGCCGGAATGGCGTGCTCGATCTCCGTGTGCCGGGCGCAGACGGCCGGGACCACGTGGTCTTCCGCGATGGTCGACCGGAGGACTACGTGAGCTTCCTCGGTGGCCAGAATCTTCCGGAGATGGAGGCCATTGACTACAAGCCCTACAATCCTGCCGATCCGGCACAGGCTGAGATCGCCGACTTCTTCTCAAAGCTGTTTCCAGACAAGGACGTCCGGGCCTACACGCTCCGCCTACTCGCCTCCTGTCTGGAGGGCACGAACAAGGAGCAGTGCTTCTATGTGGCGACCGGCGTGGGCGGCAACGGAAAGTCCAAGCTGGTCGAGCTGATGAGGATGACCTTCGGCGACTACCAGACCTCTCTGCAGGCGACGGTACTGACCCGGAAGCGCCCCGAGTCAGGTGCGGCGAATCCGGATATCATGGCCGTCAAGTGCCGCCGCTTTATCTATCTCCAGGAGCCGGATGACAAGGAGCCAATCAACACCTCGCGCATGAAGCAGTTTTCCGGTGAGGACATGGTGGAGGCCCGTGGCCTCTTCCAGGATCAGGAGAAGTTCATGATCATGGGCAAGCTCATCATGATGTGCAACAAGCTGCCGCCGGTCACCACGATGGACCGTGGCACTTGGCGCCGTATTCGTGTAATCGAGTTCGTCAGTAAGTTCGTGATGCCGGACCACCCCGAGTATGTCTTGAAGCGGCCGAATGTCTTCCTGATCGACCCGCTGCTCGATAAGAAGCTGCGCACTTGGCGCGAGCCCTTTCTGGCGCTGCTCGTGCACATCTATCAGACGGAGTATCTAGTGAATGGCCTGAGCCCGGTGCCCGCGGCCGTCATGCGCGCCGTCGACAAGTACAAGGAGAACTTCGATCTCTATGCGCGCTTCCGTGGCGAGCGTGTGCGGCTTCCAATGACGGAGGAGGAGCGGACGGAGTGCCGTATGAATCCGATCGCAACGAAGGCGATCAAGTCAATTCTGGCGGCGTGGAACAAGGATGCAAAGGTGTCCCTTGATCTCGATACGGTGGTAAATCGGCTTTCCGAAGAGTTCGGAGAGCCGATGAACGGGAAGCTGTGGCCGGCCATCATGGTGTTCTCGGATGAGGGGTTGGTCGCCGAGCATGATGCGAAGCATGAGGTGCATGCCTAAGCCTTGTGCCTAAGCATTGTGCCTAAGCAAACAATGCGACCGTAAACAATGCGACCCTAAGCATAATATTTAATAACGCCACCTGTCATAATACCAAGAACAGCCGATATTAGAGTGACAACAAGAGCAGCTTTTATTCTTTTTGTTGGCTCAGTATATATTACAGAATAGGTGAGAATAACAATAGAAAGTAGCGCATAGGATACAAAGAATATTAAAAGAATCCAGTCCTGTCTTGATGTAAGCCCAAGAGTCTCCAACTTAGAGAATCTTTTTACAGAAGATCTGTCATCAAATTCCGTATTAAGTGTATTAACCTCTGCAGTAAGATCTCTCAGTTTATTCTCTAGATCAATCTTCTTCGAATTCAAGATCTTTGCATTATTTATCGGGCCACTCTGAGTTCCAAGAAGCTGTTGGTACTCTGTAAAAAGATCTTGAGAGTTTGATAACGAGTATTTCAATACTGTTATAATACCATTGGTATCTAGACCACTCATTCTATCGTGACCTACTAAAATGAGATGCCTATTTGGCAGGGCAAGCCGGACAGCTTGACGCCTGTGAGCTAGTAAAGGCGGCCCAGAAATCTCCAAAGGTGGCGCTATTTGTCTGGCTCGGCACCTTCTTTCCATCATCATTAAACCGGAATCTATGCCAATATCGGGGGTCACGCCGGGCAGATGTAAAAAACACGCGATTCACAATAATCGCAAGAATCAAAAGGATAGTCAGGCCTGTTACATAATATGTAAAGGCGGATCCAACCACACCTATACTTTTGAAATAGAAGACAATTGCCGCAACCGAAATACCAATGAATAGAAGTTGCATCGCAAAGACAATATCCATTTTGCTGTTATACTGCCACTCGTTAATCTGTATCTGTCTATTTATCGAGTTACTCGATGGCTGGCTCATTCTATCGTATTTGGATATTTAGTTTCTAGCAAGATATATAAGAAGCCCAACCGCAAGTAGGTTGAGAAAGCCGTAGTATCCGACGTAGTTCACTGCGGTTGCAACCTTTTCCTCCGATAATGCAAGAACATCCTTTGGGTCAGGTGGCATCTCTATTATCTATAGACAAAATACAGAACAACACCGATCAGGGTAGCTAAGGTTATCCAAAAAAGTATTGTAAATTGTTGCAATATGGGACCTATATTAAAACTAACAGACGATGTTCCCAAATATCTCACAAAGATATAAACATTCATAAGTTGTAGGACGTAGGCCAGCGATATAAAGGATATTGCAACTGAGACTGCTAAGAGTATGGCAGAAGATCCTCGTCGTAGGGGTCGCTCAATAGGGAACCAACCCTCGTAATGACTAACCTCCTTTACTCTTACGGATTCTAGGCGCTGCTTCGCGATCTCAATATTCTTCGTTTCATCGGCTATTTCTTTTTCTAAAGATTCCATCTTTAACTGTATGTTAGAGTCCGATGAACTCAGAGTAGAGATATTGCGAATCTTTTCTGATAGACAGTTTACTGTGTTAAAAATATCAACCTGTAGCCCTGAAAGATCTCGAGCTAGATCGAGAGAACGATCTGTTGTTCTGTTCCAGGTATCAAAGGTCGTAGCCGATCCTATACGAGTATTAATAGCGTCAGTACATGCGCTCATCTACCGTGTCGTGCCAAATTTAAGCACCCCCTTTAGGGGGTGCTTAAATTTGGTCTATAATACTACATAGGCAAGTAGGCTGGGGCACTTGTCGGTATCTAAGGAACACAAACACGATACGATGTGTAAACACCGGCCGACGGACTCGGGCGAGTAATCTTCACAATGTCGCCGGGACTGAGTGCCATGATCCGCGCGATCATATCCTCGTGAAATCGAATAAGAGGCAACTGAGACTTTGACGTGGCTCGAATCGACTTCATGAACTCTGTGTGAGTGTCACGCGGAACAATCTCATGCTTAGGCACGAGAGCGTGCTTGAGAGGATTCTGAACTAGGGTGTGCGCCTGGAAGAAGCTGACATGCATCTTTAGTGTAGCCATATAGGTCGCGGCAATCGAATGAAAGGCGTCGACAATAGGCTCCAGAGTGATTACGATGAGCTCCGTAGTCTCTGGATCCACTGGATCTGACTCTTCCACATTTGTGATTGTTTGCATAAAGCCACTTAGACGAAGCTTAAGCTTCGGTACAAACTCCACGCGGCATTTCATCTTTCCTGTATCTGTGGCGACTTCAGCAGATCGCTCTAGATCCATGCGAAAGGCGCCGGGTCCAGAAGTTGCCATGACACCAATCTCGAAGGGGCCGAACTTGGTAAAGGGCGCCACGTTAAATCCACGACCCTCTAGAATATCTAGAAGGGTCTTGCGGCTATGAAATAGCACATCAAGGGTCTCGTAATCCATGCCTGGCCTCTATTGAAGGGGTGTGTCAAATTTTAGCGTGTTGTTAAAGCCACTGCGTTCAAAGCCACTGCCTTTATCCCTGCTTGGTTACCGTAACCTTCGCTGCCGCGTTATATGAAGGATTCGACCCTCCAACCTTGCTCACGTTTACCGCATTCGGAGAGGGTGCTCTCGACCGATTATTAGGCCGCGCGTTCTGATTTGGCTGAGGCGCATTGATCCCAATAGAGCGCATAGCCTGGGCGCTCGTATCAACGGCAATCGTGGGCGGCGCCCCTGGGACCGTAGGTGGAAGAAACTCGGCACCCGAGCTTCCCACGTTTACCGGAACAACCAAAAAGGGTTGGCTGGCACTTGAGACATTGACCTGTCCATTCGCAAAAGGCACATTCGCCATAGTATCCTCTTTGAGAGCCGGATCCTCGCGGGCAAGAGGTGCTGTCCGTGCCGTATTTCGTGCCGTGTTAAGAGAGGTTAAGGCGTCAATATCGGCAACCTCACCTGCAGCCGTATCTAGGACTGTAGGTGCAGGCTCTCCCATGCCAATGGCCGTATTTGCAAACTTGATCGAACCCTCTATAGAATCCTCTGCAACCTCTTCCGTGGCCCCCAAGGCCGCCAAATCTGCCGGTGAGGCTGTGACCTCCTCCGTAACTGGGACCAGTTCAGGAACCGTCGTTTCCAAGAGAACTCGCTCGGGAAGAGGAGCTGTAGCGAGCTGTTGCTGCTGATCAGCACTTAGCTCCTGAAGAGCTGGGCCTCTTAGGCGAGTAAGATCCTTGTCTGTGAGACAGCGGATACTCATATTGAGATAGGTCGCCAGTTCCTGGTCCAGAAGCTTGAGAGCATAGGGAATCTCGACCTTCGAAAAGGTCGTCAGACTACGCTTAACTGGTGGCAGGATCTCCAGTGTATTCGCCGTATCTCCTATAAACTGCATGGGTCCGTCGCAGGTCGGGCACAAGAATAGGCGCTCCTTCTCATTATATATAGGAATGGAGCCGCAGCCATTACAGTAATAGGTCTCATAGCCGTCCGCCCGCTTCATCATGGACTCGCGCAAGAATCCAGAGACGCCGTGGGCCACGATCGCGTCACGTTCCATCTCACCGATACGGAGCCCGCCCTGGTTTCC
>Ga0187843_10002523_pt1 | contig 11034 bp, 10 predicted proteins | sample SpaLakP09_SKY_43_FD_134516 | JGI IMG/M metagenome (GOLD analysis project Ga0187843, IMG submission 134516) | Oligotrophic lake water microbial communities from Sparkling Lake, Wisconsin, USA - SP09_SKY_43 | ecosystem: Environmental > Aquatic > Freshwater > Lake | place: USA: Sparkling Lake... | reverse complement strand
TTTGTGGAGGGGGTCCTTAAATCTTCTGCACCTTAGCTATTTCCGGTTCCGATTTAGATTAACATTAAGATGGATGCCTTCTGTTTTACTATGGCGGTCTTTGGGTTTTGGGTTTTGCTCGGACGGGCTGTCTTGTCGCTCTGCCCCACTGGGTTGCCTCCTCTCCAGCAATGGTTGCTTTCACCCACGATCGGGGTTAGTGCCCTGTTGCTTCCCGTTTTCTGGCTGAACCGGGCAGGACTACCAGTCAAAGATTTCGGGGTTTGGCTGGTGGTTGTTTTGATGGCCATATCCGGACTGATTGTTTGGCTTAAGCGGCCAGATTCACCACAAAAGGATCTGCTGATTGCCGGACTCATTCTATTGGGGGCCTTGGTGTTTGCGGCATGGCCGATGTTCCGCTTTGGTTTCGCCTGGTTGAGCTTTTGCAACGATGACATGGCCAACTACTGCCCGCAGGCCTACTGGTTTATGTAAGTAGCAGGTAATGTTCGTTCGGGTAGCGATCTAATTTTGGCGGCTGCCTGTGCATTCCTAGGGGCCAAAAGCGCCCACCAGGTAGCCGCACGTAATCAGACAGCATCCATAGCATCTACCAAGTTATTTGATGAGGCTTCCATGTCCTATTTTCAAATGGGAAGAAAATGGTGAAAGCCAGTTGTAAGCAACTGGACATTTGGATCAGCAGGCGTCATCGTAGCATACAAAAGGCGAAAAGTAATCCGAATCATGTTACAAGCAGGGTGTGTTAGGCGTTAAAAGTGCGAACCGAAATAAAAATTTGAAAATCACCAAAAAGGCAATATTTCATCAAAGGGTTGCTCGATCGAAGTAAATAAAAGAGTATGGCTTTTACATTGGCAATAGACAAATTGAGTTTGTAAAAATGAAAATATTACTAACTTACCTTGCGATGTTCACCAGCTGTTATTTTGCTGGGGGCTTATTAACTAAATTAGGCTCCAAACCCGCCCCTTCAATAATTAGAAAATTCCTGCCACATCTTGGATACTGTTACTTTATTTTGGCATTTTATATGTTTTATGTACTTACTAAAAACGCAGTCCTTGCAACTGTTCTAACGATTATCCTGCCTATTACTGTATTTATAGTTGCAAAGATTAAGAGACACTCAAAGAAAAAAGATGCAACTAATTGTGCAAACAAAGAATTTCTTTCAGATTATCAGGCGCTACTCCCATTGACGGCAATTATCTTTCTCATGAGCGCCTGGCCTTACCTAGCTTCCGGATGGGGCAACTACTGGCATAGCGGGAACCAAGATATTGAGGATGGCATGCTGGGAAGAGATGCATACCTGCAACACAAGATCTTTGAATGCAGATCCTTTTTACTTGAAAACGTAGTGGGTGATGCGGCTTGGGTGGATTTTGTAAAAAAAACAAAAGTTAAGGATTATGAAAAGCACACTTCCTACTATTCTTGGTATGCCGGAGACTCATTTCGATTCCAATACTCCAATCTTGCATTCTGGTCGTCCTTTTTCCAAGAAAAGTATGGGATGGACATAGTAATTATACAGGCTCTTCTGAATTTATCCCTAATGGCGATCGGTACATATTGGTTGTGTAAGGATTTTTTCCGATTAGATAAAGCTTGGGCTTTTCTAGGCGCACTATCATCAACTGGGGCGGCTTTTTATTTCGGCACATTCTGGGCGGGCCACATTGGGTCACTTATGTATGGGGCAGTTGCTCCCATGATCGCAGCCTGTCTTCTTATCCCCGTTGGATGGATTAACCTTAAAACAATACTGCCATGGTTGGCGATGCCTGTTCTAGCCATGAGCTATACTTACCCAGCGGCAGTTGTTATCGGCGCTATTTATTGGTTGGGATACCAAACTTACTGTAGTTCAGCCTATAAACATAAATTCGCAGAAATATATAAAAATAACGGCAAAAACTGGATTTCTGTGGCCGGTGGAATCGTCATAGGAATTATAATCCTATTCGGAACAATATATTTAATCTGGGAACTCACAAAGGGGATACGCATCCGCGCCGATTACCAATATAGGGCTTGGGGCGTGACAAAGGATATCGGTATATTACCACTTTTTCTTGGATTTCTTCCAGATCAAGCGAGTTTAGCAAATATTACGGCTTATAAATACCTATCGATCGCTGGGTGTATTTTAGTTGGATCGATTTTAGTTCTCTTAATAATTATAAATAAGTCAGGGCAAGAATTCATAAGATACTTTATTGTAATGTGGCTGCTCGGCCTATTAGCATTTTACATATTCATACAGGACTCTTACTACATCTACAAATATATGTATATTCATTTATTCATGCTTATCATTTGCCTTACGAAGGGATTAGAGGCGACAAAAAGAATGTCTGCGAAGTTGGCTGGAGGACTTGTTTTGGGGGTGAATTTATTTTGCAATGTAAAGCAAGGTGTCGGCGTTTACAACCATCCTTTCAATCATTTTAGCTCAGAACTTACAGAATTAGTAAACCAAAACTTAAAATGCTTTCCATCAATATTTATTGATGTTCATGGTGGGGCAGGAACTGCCATTCGTGAAAAGCTGAAAAGCAAAGGACAAGTCAGTCAGACTGATCCCCGGTACGCCTACTACTTTCTCATTGAAAAAGATAAAGAGGATGTGACAAAATCACAATTTACAACACGAATATCAGAAACGAAGCATTTCGAGTTGAGGGAGGCGCCCTTGCGCAATTATTTGATGCTTCGCACGTGGTTTAAACCAGAGACTTCAACCTCGGACACACTTCTTCCCCAAATGCCATTCCGGTGGGTGACTTCAGGTGAAAACGATAACGTGGCAATATATATAGTGAGACCAGAAAAGACAGAGAGAAGTGCGAAAGGACGGTACTTAAGAATAGGAGTACAGAAGGGTCCAAGTTGCAGAAGCTACGCTGAAATATCCGCCAAAACTGGGGAGTTGGGGTTGTTGGTCAAAAAGCCATTGGAGGGCACCAGATTTATTTATCTGGAAAAAGATTCTGTAATTGGTGCGACTCAATCCATCATATTGAGTTCCGGGGTTATGGGGCGAAATCTCCGCCCACCTGAAGATCGAAAACTAATCTATAGAATATTTTCCATTGGGTGGACTGATGAAATTCTTAATCAAGAGGATTTAGCCGTACTGAATTGGCCATCACCCATAGGTGATTTGAAAAAAAATTGCCCGATAGCGATATATGGCAATGGTTGGTATGGTGTCGAATCCGACAATGGAAAACATTTTCGGTGGGGTGCAAGCCAAGCCGAAATTGTTGCTTTCGGTGTGGAAAAGCGGAAAAACTCAACCTTGTCTTTTGACTTTGAATGGGGGCCAAGTCATGGACAAAAATCAACCGAATTAGCTGTTGTTGACGCGGCAGGGATGGTTGTGGCCAAAATCCATCCTCAATTTTCTCGATCCTTAATTGAACTGCCCCTGAAGAGGTCTGGGACATACACCCTGATCTCCCAGTCTGAGAATAAAATGGTTAAAAACGATTATCGAATCATGGATTTCAGAGTCTTCAATCTATCCTTAAAATAATATGAAACCTAAAATCAAAAGTATTAGTTTTGTCATCCCTGCATATCAGGAGGCGGCTGCGATTGCCAAGGTGATCCGCGAGCTACGCCTTGAGTGTTCTCGGGTTGGATACAAATTCGAAATCCTGGTGGTGGACGATGGTTCATCGGATAATACTGCGCAAAAAGCGAGCCTTGCTGGTGCCAAAGTTATTGGACATGCGTATAACCGCGGGTATGGAGCCTCTTTAAAGACGGGCATAACTCAAGCCAGCAACGAAATTATTATTATCATGGATGCCGACGGGCAACATAAAGCATCAGATATACACAAAATGATTAACGGAGTCTCATCCTTTGACATGGTGGTGGGAGATCGCGGTGGTGCTGGATCAAGCCCATGGAGAAGGCCGGGCAAGTGGTTGTTGGGAATGGCCGCAAACCACCTCACAGGATTTAGAATTCCTGATTTAAATTCTGGTTTTCGCGCGCTCAATCGGGCTATGGCCATGCGAATACTGCCTCTAATGCCAGATGGCTTTTCTTTTTCCACGACGAGCACGATTGCCGCCATGCGAGGGGGCTTTACGGTGAGTTATATCCCCATAGTATGTACTCAACGAAAGGGTGGTGTTAGTACTGTTCGATGGACAGACGGGGTGAATACCTTGCTGCTAATAATCCGAATTCTAACACTCTTCGCGCCGCTAAAAATATTTTTACCCATCAGCCTGCTCGCATTTGGAGTTGGCTTGGCCTTTACAATTAACGGATATTTACAATCTGGTGAATCGAGCATTCGGGGATTGATCGCGTTGTTGGCCGCTGCTCAGTTCTTTTTCTTTGGGATTCTTGTCGATCAAGTCACTGCAATGAGAAGGCATGAATGCGTTAAAAGATAATCTATGAATGAAAAAGCGCGTAGAATTCTAGATTTTACCTTGTTCCCCCTCAGGGCACTATTTGCACCCGAACAGAGGTTATGGGGGCTTAGTTCGCTAAGAGAAGAGCGGATGCGCGAGGTGGCGCATTACGTTAAGGGACGATGTTTGGATATAGGATGTGGACCCGAAAATCTGTTTGTGAAGAAGTTTTGTGGACTCGACAGCGTTGGAATGGACTTTTATCCCTATCCCGGTGTTGAAATTGTCCACCAAGACGCAACCAATCTCCCCTTTGCGAGCGCTTCTTTTGAGACAGTGACACTAATCGCTGTAGGCGGGCATATTCCACAAAGCGTTCGGGTCGATGAGTTTCGAGAAATCGCGCGGATTCTAAAGCCGAAAGGGAACTTGTTGATGACTGAAGGTGAACCCATAACCCAAACTATTGGGCACATTTGGCGACGGCTTTCTTTCGCGCTCGTTGGCAAGAAAGATATGGATACTGAGCGGGGAATGGACAAAAGTGAGCAGTACTGTATGCCGCACAATGAACTCAAAAAGTATTTAAATACGTACCCTCTAAAAATCATCAAAAAAATAAAATTTATGTGGGGATTAAACAACCTTTATATTGCGCAAAAATCGCTTTAGCACAGGATTAGGTCTGGATTCCGATTGAAGAGATGAAAATAACAATAAAAGATTATTTATTGCACGGCATCTTTATTTTCACGTACGGTTGGGTCAAGTATATACCTTCTCCTTTGGGGGACTGGCTTCGGTTGCTACTGGCCCGCCTTTTTTTATGTTCCTGCGGGAAACTTCGCGTGTATGAAGGTGTGACCTTCTGGTATCCGTACAGAATCAAGATTGGAAACGATGTAACACTGAACGAGTGGGTCTATCTCTCCGGATTTGGTGGGTTGACTATTGGCAATCATGTACGGATTGGACATCGCGTTTCCATAGTTACTTCTGATCATATGCATTTAGACATTGATACCCCAACTTTCCGGCAGGGACTAGTTGCTTCACCCGTTGTCGTCGAAGACAATGTATGGATAGGTTGCAATGCCACGATTCTAAAGGGAGTACAGATTGGCCGTGGTGCAATTATTGCTGCTGGCGCTGTTGTCACTAAGAATGTGACGCCATTCGCTATCGTCGGCGGCGTGCCGGCCCGAGTCATTTCCTCTAGAGCGTCACATAACCCTGACGCTGCATGAGAGTTCTTTTGTTATTAGTTACGAAACTGTATCTCGCAGCCGATTTGCCGAAAATTGGAATTGCATAGACTAACCAATTTGGAATCTCCCTTGCGCCTAGTTGAAACATCTGAGCTTTCGATCGTTGAGTGCGGTGCAGAGAAGTCTTCTGTATGGGATTCTTTTGTTAAAGAAGCATCGGGAACCTATTGCCATTTGTTTGGATGGAAGCAAGTTTTCGAGCAAACATATGGACTGCAAACCCACTATCTCGTTATTCGCTCTTCGGAGGTCTGGCTTGGAGTCTTGCCTCTTGCCGTAATGCCGCGATTACCGGGCGGTGCTCGAAAAGCAGTGTCGTTGCCTTACTGTAATTACGGAGGACTGCTCGTGGCGGATGGTATTGATGATGCGCCAATAAAGGCGGCAGCGATCGACTATTTAGCTAGCCTCGGCATTGATAAGATCGAATTTCGCGATATTGCGCCAGGCACGGCCGATGCTGGTGAGGTGACGATGGTTGTCGCATTGCCCAAGAGTCCCGGGTTGCTATGGAAACAGATCGGGGATAAGGCAAGAAATCAAATCCGCAAGGCGCAAAAAGCAGGTCTGACATTGCGCTGGGGGGGCGATCAGGGGGATGAACTCTACGCTATCTATGCAAGGAACATGGGGCGTTTGGGCACTCCGGTGCATTCTCCGAAATTTATTAAGGCCATTTTGTCCAGCCTTGGCGAGCAAGCTGATGTTTTAACTGTCCGGCATGAAGAGCAAGCAATTGGGGCCATGTTGGTAATCAAGCAGGGTGATGCCTGGAGTGACCCTATGGCCTCGTGCCTAGCCGAGTTTAACAGATTAAACCCAAACATGCTGTTGTATTGGGAAGCTTTGCGTGCAGCGTGCGATGCGGGTGCAAAAACATTTGATTTTGGACGCAGCCAAAAAGATTCCGGTACCTATCGTTTTAAGAGGCAGTGGGGAGCAAACGAAGTTACGCTACATTATCACAGCTATAAACACAGGGAATTAGTGCCTTCGGTTTTGGCCCATTTTTATCGTGGACAGAGTGCTTCCAAACTAGCGGATATTTGGCGTCAGTTACCGACCTGTGTTCAGGGACAACTGGGGCCAGTGATTCGCCGTTGGCTGCCCTAAGGAAATAAGATATGCGTTGGCGGAATTGGTTGAAACTGATTGGCCTAGTGCTTCTGGTGTGGATTATGTCCACCATAGATTGGGAGCAGGCAACTCAGACGCTACTCAAACTAAATCCAGCTTACCTTTTGGGTTATTTGGTTTTTTTTGTTGCGATGATGTTTGTGCGGACAATACGGCTTCGCATTGCGCTATCAAAGCTAGGCCATCAACTCGCCTTCATCGATTGTTATGTGGCTACCTTGGAACCAGCGTTTATGGGCGTGGTTACACCGGGGCGGTTGGGGGAGTTTACCCGCGTTGGATATATACACGCGAATGGGGTGCCGATGCCAAAAGCCATAGTAGTTGTAATTGTCGAGCGCTTGATTGACATCGCCGTGCTACTGGTATTTGGTGCCGGCGGAATGGTTTACATTTTTGCTCCTGCTTCTTCCCGTTTTAGCGGCGGGGTTGTCGTGGCGCTGGGCTTGTTGTTGTTCTTCGGTGCGATTCATGGCTATGGCAATGTGCTTCGATACCTGCAAAAGTATCTGGGTTGGATTTTGCGCTGGGAACCTTCGTTTATGACGCATCACCGGAAGGCATTAACCAGCTCGTTCAATATTGTCATGGAACAATCTGCAAAGCCGATCTTTCTGATCAGTCTGGCGTGCATTGCTATGAATTTAACCCAGATATTTTTTCTTGCCAAAGCGTTTGGATTGCAGGCTGATTATCTGGTGGTGCTTTTTGCCTATGCGGTGGCCACTTTGATTGCGCTTTTGCCAATCTCGGTGGGCGGTTTGGGGACAAGGGAGGCCACCTATATCATGATAATGGGCCACGCAGGCATATTAAAGGAGCAGGCACTTGTCTTCTCGTTGATGGACGGAGTGGTGCTGAGTATTTTGGGGTTGTTCATGCTAACTGTTCCAGTGTGGATGTGGAGACTTGGCAAGGGATGAACAAACTTATCAAGTATGCCTCGATTACGATCAACTCGCTAAAAAAAAGAGGACTGAAACAGACTTTATTATATTTGGTTGGTGAGTATTGGTTCGATATTAGATTTCATGTTAATACGCGTGCCAATTATCTGAATGGGGACTGTACCATTATTGGTCCCCACTTACGAAATGCAGCGCCGCACTATGGAACTAACTGGTTTCTTTTAAAGGGCTTATTCGGAAGGTTGATTCATATAGGACTTATAGACCCCGCATCCGCCCATATGATTGACTTTGGTTGCGGGGCGGGACGTGCTTTGATGGCGGCACAATACGTTGGCATCGCAAAGGTGACAGGTGTTGAGTTTAGCAAGAGGCTTTGCTTGCGTGCTGAAGAAAACCTTCGCAAGTTTGCACAGCGGAATCTGAGCAAGCCTGATTTAGTTTGGGAAGTGGTACACGCTGACGCTTGTTGGTATAGAATTCCGCAGGATGCGACTTTATTCTTTCTTTATTCTCCATTTGGTAGCCCGGTAATTGACATTGTAGCACAGCATATCCTAGATTTTGCGCATTCAGTAAGTCATTTAGTGACAGTTATTTATGTTAACCCAGTCCATGCGTCGATTTTTTCGCAACTTGGTTATGTAAAACGACAGGAGTCGAGTGAAGAGTTTTCAATTTATGTCTGTAGGTGAAGATAATAAAGTGCGTTGCATCCGACAAACCCACCTGCTGACGTTTGATGTTGAACATTGGTACGAGGGGTTCCGTTACCGCGGGATAGACGGCTGGCAGGCCTTTCCACCGCGCGACGACCAAACAGTCGAGCGTTTGTTAAATAAAATGAGTGAGACCGGACAGCGCTCGACGATGTTTTTTACAGGGCGGTATGCGGAAGAGTTTCCGCATGTGGTGCGACGTGCAGCCCGTGAGGGGCACGAAGTTGCATCTCATTCCTATTCACATCGAGTGCTCTCGCGCATGGGGAGTATTGAGGCATTCAGGGAAGACTTGTCACGGTCGGTAGGAGTTTTGGAGGACACCGCTGGTTGCAAGGTTAAGGGGTACCGTGCCCCGAAGTGGTCAATTTCTGACATGAATTATCTTGAGGTTTTGAACGTTTTGTATGAGGCCGGGTTGGAATACGATAGCAGCGTTTTTCCTAACCTTCTTGGCGGTTCAAGCGCAGTTTTTCCACACCAGGTTGATTTGGGAAATGGAACTAAAATCTGGGAGGTGCCTGCTACGACCTGTCCGTTTTTCGGCTTACGATTGCCTGTGGGTGGCGGTTTATATTTTCGACTTTTTCCATCTTGGCTGATGCGTAAAACATTGTCATCATGCCAGAGCAACAGTCAGCCGAGCATGATCTACCTTCATCCCTATGATTTGGACGCGAGTTGTCCACACTTACCGGGTGGTAATCCGATGTTCCAATGGTTACGCTACTACGGTATAAATGAGACCAGGGATCGACTCGGTGTTTTGCTACAGCATTACAAGTTCTGCACGGTTCTCGAGTACTTGAGAGAGAAAGAAAACTGTCTTCTTAAGCCCACGGAACGAATAAGCAATGACCAAAGTTCCTGTTCTTCCTAAGTCTATAGTAGCGGTCATCGGCCTTGGCTATGTAGGCCTTCCGCTAGCGGTAGTATTTGGCAAGAGATTTAAAACCATTGGTTATGATCTTTCGGCAGAAAAGATTGCTGCCTATCAACGTCATTGCGATCCTACCGGTGAAGTCGGTTCGGATGATCTAAAGTCAGCCCATCACCTTTCCTTCTCCACCGATCCGGCGACCATTAGCGAAGCCGATGTCATCATCATCTCGGTGCCGACGCCGGTGGATGCGGCTCATATTCCTGACTTTGGGCCTTTGATCAGCTCCAGCACCATGGTGGGACGCCACATGAAGAAGGGCGCCATCGTGGTGTATGAATCTACGGTATATCCTGGCGCGACGGAGGAAGTGTGTATCCCGCTTCTGGAAATGCATTCGGGTCTGATGTGGAAGCGGGATTTTCACGTGGGCTATTCACCAGAGCGAGTGAATCCAGGGGATAAGGAGCGGACAATCACCAAAATAGTGAAGGTGGTTTCCGCTGATGATGAGGCAACCCTCAATACGGTGGCGGAGCTTTATGCATCTGTCATCCCTGCCGGGGTATACCGTACCAGCTCCATCCAAGTAGCTGAGGCCGCCAAGGTGATCGAAAATACGCAACGAGATCTAAATATCGCGCTGATGAATGAGTTGGCGCTGATTTTTGGCCGTATCGGCATTGACACGCTGGAGGTGCTTCAAGCGGCTGGGACGAAGTGGAATTTTCTGCCCTTCCGGCCCGGGCTGGTGGGCGGGCACTGTATCGGTGTTGACCCCTACTATCTCACCCACAAGGCGGAGATGCTTGGCTACCACACGCAGGTGGTTTTGGCTGGGCGCCGGATCAACGACGGGATGGCGGCCTATGTAGCACAGCAGACCGTAAAGGAGCTGATCCATGCCGGCACCAGCATCAAGGGGGCCAAGATAATCGTGTTAGGGCTGGCCTTCAAAGAGAACTGCCCCGATTTACGCAACAGCAAAGTGGCCGATGTCGTCCGTGAACTTCGGGAGTTTGGCTGCGAAGTCGTGGTGCACGATCCACTGGTCGAAAGCAGTCAGGCCAGGCACGAATTTGGGATCAAGTTGACGGATTGGGACGCCCTGCCGAACGGGGTCGACGGCATCGTCGTTGCCGTCTCCCATCAAGCCTTCCTCTGCCGCCCGTTGGGCCAGCTGACCACTATGCTCAAGCCTGGCGGGGTTTTCATCGATGTAAAATCTGCGTATGATGCCAAGGTCATTCGAGCTAGCGGGTACAGACTCTGGCGCCTTTAATGTCCGCTTACGAACAGTGCAAAGCTTCTCTGACCGCTCAACCACGTACGTGGCTGGTCACTGGGGTCGCAGGCTTTATCGGAAGCAACCTGCTTGAAACCCTGCTCAAGCTGAATCAGCGTGTCGTCGGGCTGGATAACTTCACCACGGGCCATCAACGCAACCTCAATGAAGTCCAAAGCTTAGTCAGTTTGGCGCAATGGGCCAATTTTAGGGTTATCAAAGGTGATATTCGCAGTTTTGAAGACTGCCGACAGGCTGTATTAAATCCCTTCCCGCGAGAGGAACCAGTAGGGGTGGCAGAGGGAAAGCCAGCATCGGTCGACTTCATTCTTCACCAAGCTGCTTTGGGTAGTGTCCCACGGTCCTTGGAATATCCGCTTGCAACAAATGAGACAAACATCGACGGATTCCTCAATATGAGGAATCCGTCGATGTTTGTCTCATTT
>Ga0187843_10002522_pt1 | contig 11038 bp, 8 predicted proteins | sample SpaLakP09_SKY_43_FD_134516 | JGI IMG/M metagenome (GOLD analysis project Ga0187843, IMG submission 134516) | Oligotrophic lake water microbial communities from Sparkling Lake, Wisconsin, USA - SP09_SKY_43 | ecosystem: Environmental > Aquatic > Freshwater > Lake | place: USA: Sparkling Lake... | reverse complement strand
GGGGTCGCTCGATACCTCCACCTCCTGGCTCCCGGGTTGGGTGAAAAAGAAGGAGGCCCCACCAAATCCCGTTTCAATATCCAGCTTCTGCCGGATGGGCGGAACTTCGAACGTGCCCGCCTTAGGAATCATTGCCCGGGTGTGGAACTGCAGTCCCTTACTGCCTCCAGGCCCAATCTGCTGGCCGCGGTCCCATGCCTCCGCAGTGAAATTCTGCACATCCCAAAGCGGTGTCGTTTTCACACGCCCACTCCGATTCCCCGTGATAAAAACCCGATAATTCACATCAAACACTTCCCCGGTGTAGGGATTTCTGGGTTCCATTGCCGCCTCCGCTTGGGCCACTCCTTTGATCGAGTTTCCGGCTGCAGGAGGCGGGGTACTCGTACCGGCAGAAAACGGAAATCCGGGATTTGGCTGAGGTCGGCCTTGGCCCGAAGAAGATCGTCCTGCATTCAGTCCCAGCGCCGGCACATTCATCCGTCCTTTGTCCGTGGCCACAGTAAAAGCCGGAATTTGGATCCTTCCCTCCGCCGTAGCCCGCACGGAATAGCTGAACGTGGTGGAAGTGCTCGTTTGAAAGTTGATCATTGAAAAACTTGTCGCCCTTCCCGGTTGCCCCAAAACGTCCAGCCCCCGAACTATCGGAAGATTGACCGACCCGGATGGCTGACAATCGGTAAAAACCAGTTCCAGTTGTGCAGGCTCGTTCGCCCCCAATGTCCCCGGGTCGTTCCAAGCGACCGACTGGGCTCGTCCCAGAAAATATCCGGAAACCAAGAGAACGAAGAAGAGGCAAAGTTTTTTCATTCCGGTTACCATGGTTTCGCCGTTGAAGAGGGAGAGGGTCGTTGGTCTTTGGGTTGAAGTCTTTGTTGTAGAATGGCCGGGCTGTCGGACTGACGAACTTGTTCCAATCGGGAGTTGGCCTCAAGGGTAAACGCGCTCTCTTTCCCATCTTTTTCCTTTTTTCCGGATCCGCCGCCAACCATTCGCATCCCCTCTGGAGCTTCCTTCCCCTTTTCTTTCTTCTCCCCGCCTTGCGCCATCCCTCCCGAAGGTTTGCCCTGATCCTTCTTCTCCTGCCCCATTTCCGAAAACCCCGCTCCCTGATCCTGAATCGGGGCGACTTCATTTTCACGATCCCTCATCGTTCCCTCCTGCTCCTTGCTCGAGCTATAATCTTTCACCTGGTTGGGATCTTTGCTTTTTCCTTTTGCTTCCTGCTTTTGTTTTTCGTCGCCGCTTTTGCCGTCCTCCTCGGATCCCTGTCCCTCATTCATTTCTCCAGGTTTTCCTTGCTGTCCCCCCTGACCCTTCTGATCCGAAGAGGGTGGGCTTTGGGAGTCTTTTTCTTCCTGCCCGGAGCCCCCTTGAGAGTTATCCGATTTTTCCCCTTGGCCTCCTTTTTGGTCCTGTGGCTCGCTTTTTCCCTTCCCGGATTTCTTATCCTGCGATTGTTTCTTGTCCTGCTTTTGATTCTTGGATGATTTGGAAGAGTCGGATTTTTGGGGAGGTGGGGGTTGAAGTTTTTTCAATTCGTCCCTTAATCGGGGCCAGTCCGCGGCTTTGGGATCCATCCGCTCCCCTTCATCCACCCCTGCCAGTGCATCGCCCACCATCCCTCTCCATGGGGCCTGGGGGTCTTCCCCCTGCCGGCTGGAAGCCGAGAGCTTCTGCACCGCATCGGGATGTCCGCCAAATTGAATTGTTTCCTCAGCCATTCGCGCATAGTCCGTGGCGGGCTTTTTCTTTTTTTCAGAAAGGGCCGACACCGCTGTTTTTAGCCCGGACGCAGAATCCGGCCCCGCTCCCCCCGCTGGCGGCACTGCACTGCTGCCCGCCGCGAATCCCGTGAACAGAAAAAGAGCGGTTACAAGAAACTCTGATCTCATGCGTGAACCCCCTCCCGTGCTTCTTTGGAAACAAGTTTGGTGGTTTTTTTCAGCACTGGCGGGGCAAGAGTCTCGCCTGAGGTGGTCGTCCCCATCGCGACCCTCCTTCGCCCAGGCAGGGCGGGAATTTCCAGCGCAAAGCTTACGGCGAGCAAAAGAACCGCCGGAGCCAAAAACCATTGAAAGCGTTCGGCCTGCCGGACTTCTCGGGTTTTGGAAAAATCCCCGGTCTTCCCCTGCGCGATCGTTTCACTCAAAAGAGCCGCCACATCCACCCAGTTGGAGGCCTCGCGATAAGCGCCACCCGTGCTTTGCGCCAACTCTTGCAGGGTTCCCGGTTCCAACCGGGAAAGAACGGCCGCGCCGCGACTATCCTTCATCACCCCCCCTTGCGGATCCGGCAGAAGCGCCCCTGCCGCTGTTCCAATTCCCAAGGTGATGACTTTCACCTGTTTTTTCTTCAGCTCCTCCAGAGCCGCCCGCCAGCTGGGGTCGTGAGCTTCTCCGTCGCTTAGCACGATCAGAAACCGATCTGCTGCCGCGCTTTGTCCGAACGCTTCGGCCGCCACCCGGAGCATCCCGGCATAATCGGTTCCGGCCTGAGGAAGATAAGAAGGATCAAGCCCGGGCAAAATGTCCCGAAGCACCTCATAATCCGAACTGAGGGGAACCTGTAAAAAGGAGGTCCCAGCAAAAACCGCCAGCCCCACCCGTTCCCCCTGCAATTCATCGAGCAGATTTCCGATGAGAAGTTTTGCGCGGGCTAGACGTGTGGGTTTCACATCATCCGCCAACATGCTGGCCGAAAGATCCAGTGCGATTAGGACTTCGCGGGACTGATCAAACACCGTCTCCTCCAGATTCCCCCATTGGGGCCGAGCCAAGGTAAGTGCTGCGAAAAACAGTCCGGCTCCCAACCAAAATCCGTTCGGCCCCCGTGCCGCTCCGGGACGATCCACCACCGCCCGTGCTCCCGCCCACCGCCGGAGAACTTTCGGAAAGGCAAGAGCTCCCGCGCTGTGTTTGCCGCGAAAAATCACCCACGCAAGGAAGGGCGCTACTGGTGCCAACAGCAAAACCCATGGCTGATCCCAATGAATACCAAAAAGATTCATGCCGTTTTCCCCCACCGCCCAGGCCGGGCCAAAGCCAGACCGCCGAAAAAGGCCAACGTGCCGGGTCCCGCAAATACCATGAACCACTCGTGAGCCCTCAACTGAGCCTTTGCATTAAATTCGATTCTCTGTTTTTTATCAATCGCTGCGAAAGCCTCTTCGGCCGTCCCCACATCCATCGCCCGGAAGAATTTTCCCCCGGTCAGTTCCGAAATCCTCTGCAAGGTCTCCTCATCCAGATCGGAGATCGCCTGTCGGTAGCCAAGCTTACGCCCCGCATTGTCGATCACGGGCATGGGAACCACCCCGGGTTGCCCCGCTCCAATGGTGTACACGGGAATGCCTTTGGCTCGCGCCAGTTCAGCCGCCTGCATCGGCGCCAACACTCCGCTGTTATTGGATCCGTCGGTCATCAGAATGATAAAGGCCCCTTTGCGTTGCCCGTCCTTTTCCTTTTCCGCCTGTTCGAGCCGTGAAACGGCCAGCCCCAACCCATCGCCCACCGCCGTTGCGTCCTCCACCAACCCCACCTTCAGCCTCCGGATCTGACGAGCCAACCATTCATGATCAAAGGTCAGGGGAGAAAGGGTGTAGGCCCGTCCCCCATAAATCACCACCCCAATTCGATCGGTCGGGCGTCGTGAAATAAAGGCCTCAATGATCGGCTGGATGGCCTGAACCCGGTTGATCCGTCCGTTCGGCCCCTCGTAATCCTCCGCGAGCATGCTCGGGGAAAGATCGATCGCCAACATGATGTCGTATCCTTTTTGCCGAACCTGCTTTTTTTCCTCCAACTGCTGGGGTCGGGCCAGTGCCACGATTAAAAGCCCCAGCCCGATCCCCGCCAGAATCGAGGGCAGTCTCCCTAGCGCCACCGCCGGAGCCCCTGCCCAGCGGGCCACCCGGGGAATCACCAAGACCGGTCGGGAGCGACGGCTCCGCCACCAGATTCCCACCGGAATCAGAAGTAACGCCAGGAGCCAAAGCGGGTCCGCCAGCGTCCACCCCCCCGGCAAAAGGGCTGGGCTCATTTTCTTACCCCCTGCATTCTTTTTCGAAAAAAGGCCACCAAGGGATCCAGAAGATCTCCTTCGGTGCTGACCACAAGCCGCTGCAACGGGCTTGGGAACCATTCCTGCCAAGCCCGTTCCCGTTCGGCGACCCAGGCTGCGTGTCGGCTCTGGCTTTCCCGCGTCCCCATATCGAACGCCATGACCTCGCCCGTTTCTGAATCCACCGCCGGAAGAATTCCCAGCGATGGCAAATGAACATCCCAAGGGTCGTCCACTCGCACGCCAATCATTTCATACCTCTTGCGAAGGGCGGCCCATCCGGGGCCCACGGGTCTTGGGGGAAAATCCCCAAGCCAGAGAACCACGCTGTGCTTCGGAAACGCGTGGAAAAACATCTTCCAGTCCACCGATGCCTCCGGGCCGTCCTCTAATTTTGGAATGGGTTGCCCCAAAAGTGTGGCGGCGGTCCGAACGATGTTCACCCTCCCCCGCACAGGCTGCCTCACCTGGTCCCCTGCGGGCGTGGCATGCCAGAATCCGACCCGATCCCGGTTTCCGGCCGCCGTCAGCGCAAAAAGTCCCGCCAGCTCGAGCAAAGTCTCCCTTTTTGTTCGTTGCCCCGAGCCAAACTGCAGTGCGGGAGTGTCCTCCATTAAAAGCACGATGGTTAACTCCCGCTCCTCGATGAATTTTTTCCGGTACAACTCCCCCAACCGGGCCGAGACGTTCCAATCCACATCGCGGACATCGTCCCCGAACTCGTATTTCACTACTTGGTCAAATTCACGACCGCGGCCCCGAAACGCCGAGCGGTACTCGCCTCCCAAAAACGAATCCGCTGCCATGCGAACCCGCCATTCCAGCTTGCGCAACAGAGCCAGCGGGGCCTTGCGGGCCACCTCCCCGGGCGCGATTGCCGTGCTCATCGTTTTCGGCTCCTCCGCCCCTCCTTAATATCCGGACGGCACGGGAACCCGGCCAAGCACTCCCTGCAAAATCTCGTCCGTGGTGGTTTCCTCGGCTTCCGCCTCGTAGGTCAGACCGACCCGGTGCCGGAGCGCATCCAGAAACACATTTTGCACGACTTCCGGAGTTGCGTGATCCATGCCGTGTAACCAGGCAAGAGCCCGGCTGGCCTGAACCAACGCCAATGAGGCCCGCGGACTGGCGCCGTACGACAAAACTTTCCCCCCGTTGCCGGCCGCTGCCGCTGCTTCCCGCGTTGTCCGAACCAGAGCCAACATATAGGCCTGCAGGGGCGGGCTTAGGTGGACGCTGTCGACCTTCTCCCGCATGGAGAGAAGTTCCTCCCCGGAAGAAACCGCTGTCAGTTTGGGTTGCGTGCTCAGCTGCCCCCAACGCTCCATCATCGCCCTCTCTTCCTGTTCCGAAGGATAATCCACCAATATTTTAAAAAGGAACCGGTCAGTCTGCGCTTCGGGAAGAGGATAGGTCCCCTCCTGTTCCAAGGGGTTTTGCGTCGCCATCACCAAAAAGGGCTTGGGCAAATGATGCGTCTCGCCCCCGATGGTGACCTGCCGCTCCTGCATGGCCTCGAGGAGTGCGCTTTGCACTTTCGCAGGCGCACGATTGATTTCGTCCGCAAGGACGAGATTCGCAAAGACCGGCCCCTTGTGAACCCGGAAGCTTCCCTCCTTTGGCTGGAAGACCATGGTTCCCACCACATCGCTCGGCAGAAGATCCGGGGTGAACTGAATGCGCTCGAAATCCAACCCCATGGCCGTCCCAAGGCTTTTGATGAGAAGGGTCTTGGCAAGGCCCGGAAGCCCTTCCAGCAAAACGTGCCCGTTCGATAGCAGGGCAACCAAAAGGCGCTCGATGACCTCATCCTGCCCGATAATCGATTTCTGCACCTCACCCCGAATCCGGGCTGCCCACTCTATTCCTCCTTTTGCCATAAAATCAAAATCCTCCTTGATCCACATCTTCCCACGACCGCGCCAAGATTCAACCCCCCTGAGGTTTTGCCTTTTGGGTCAGTACCACCGCCCCTTTTTCCAACCGCTCCACCCTCTCCTTATTTCCACCGGGAAAAATTCCCCCGACCCTGACCAAATCCTGCATCCAAGCCTCCCAAGTCGAGAGCACCAAGGCCGGCGGCAGGGGCAATTTACCCAAAGTTGCTTCCACGCGATAAACCTCTTCGCCTTTTTCCGTGCGACTTAAGGTCAGCTCATGCCGAAGAAGGAGGCTCCTACCCAAAATCCGCCCTTCCCGATCCAGCTTCAGACCCCCTTCGAAAAAGTGAACCCGCCATCCATCCGTGCTGACCACAAGAAGTTCGGTGACGGCCAACGGCGCGAACCGCAGCCTCTTCTGCCACCAGGCGTTTAGGTCTGCATCCGAAACGCGAATTTCCTGGGGAAAGGCCTGGTGGTTGCCAACCTGTTGCCAGAGAAACTCCTCCAGTGTCGCCGGATTCCCGATGCCGGTTACGGCCAAGGGCTCGGGTAAAGAAAGGCTCCGCTTCCCAGCCTCTCCCAACAGGCCCATCATTAGTCCTCCCGCCACCAACCAAGCGGCCCCTTTCCACCATGCCTGATGTTTGAAAATTTCCATGGCCCCGTGAAACAGAAAACTGGCTCCTAAAAGTCCCGCTCCCACCACCAGTACGAACCCCGTAAGCAAGACTCCCTGCCCAATCAAGACCGAGGAAACCTCGGGAAGCTGGATTTTTTTGAGGAACCCCTCCCGCGCCGCTTTTTCCCGCGCTCCTTTTTCTTTTTCCCAATCCTCCGAAGTGAGCCATCGGCCTTCAAATTTCTTTTTTCCCGCGCCCCGCTCCATCTCCTCCATGCGCCAAGACTCCATGCCCCGATCAATCTCCGGATCACGACTCGGAAACTCTTTTTTCAATGCCTCGAGGGCGTTGATCTGCTGCCGGATTTCCTCCATGGAGTAGTCGGCTTTTGGGTCATGGGCTTTGGGCATCGCTCGGGCAAAGGCCTCGGCAAACGCCGCCTCCGCTTTGGCCAAGGCCCCGGGGTCCTCCTCGCTGGGTAGCCTGTCGAGACAGGCCTTCCACTTTTCCACCTCTTCCTGCAGGACTTTTTCCAACGCAGGCGCCTTGCTCTTCGCTTCCAAAAGATCGCTGATCGCCTTGGCGGCCGATTCCCGTGTCAGCACATCTCCTGGCCCTGGAGAGGCCGGAAGGCGTCCAAGAATGCTCCCTTTCGAAACCTCCCGCTTTGTCCCGTTGCTTTGCTGAAGGACGACCTTGCTGCCTTCGTTTTGCTCCGACTCCACGGCCAAGAGTTCAGGCGTCCCCTCGGGCTTTTCCGAATCCAAAATAAAAAGCCGGAGTTCCGCCCACCCGTCGGTGGCCAGTACCCCGAGCAGAAGCAACACTGCCCAACGACGGATCAAGAGCAGAGCTTCCGCGCTGCGGCCAAAATATCCTTCGGTCCCATCCCAAAGTGCTCATAAAGCTCACGGGCGCTATAAGCGGACCGTCCAAATTCCCCATGCATGCCGATCGAAGCGGCCCGGAGAGCCACTCCGTCGAGGCTCAACGCATGCACCAGCATCGCCCCCATTCCCCCCACGATCTGGTGATCCTCGATGGTCACCAGTTTCCCGCCCGCCGCTGTCACGGCGGGCTTGATCGTTGCCAAATCCGGTCGGTTCACAAACGGGTTGTCGATCACCGTCGCCTGTTTCCCTTCCTTCGCGAGCAACTCCGCCGCCTCGAGGGCCAGCGGCACCATCGGTCCGCAAGCCACCAAGACCACATCCTTGCCGGGTCGGATCACGGCCGCTTTGCCCCAAGGATATCCCGCAGGACGATCTCCGACCCGCGCGGGAAAGTCTTCCCGCCCCGCAAAAAAGAGCGCGCTTTCCCCGTCTTTTCCGGCCTGACGATCTTCCGCAATCCTGCGGAAAGCCGCATGCATCAGGGCTTCCGCCTGTTCCGAACAGCTCACGGCAATGGCCAGCGTGTGCGGAATCGCGCTCACCGCGGCAAAGTAGGTCGTCGCTTCGTGCGAGGCCCCGTCTGCGGCGTCCTGAAATCCTGCATGGGTGAAGGCTGCCACCACAGGCCCCTGCGAAAGAGCGGCCATGATGATCGGCAGGTTGCCTTTCGTGATTCCGAATTGGGAAAAAGTGTCCGCCACCGGAATAAATCCCGTTTTGGCCAATCCCGTACAGGTGCTCAACATGTTCGCTTCGGCCACTCCGATGTCGAACGACCGTCCCGGTACGGCCTTTTGAAACGCCGCAACGCCGGTCGATCCGGGCAAATCGGCGCTGATCGACACCACCGGCAATCCCTCCTGGGCTGCCGCCGTCGCCGCCCGCGCAAATCCGGCCTGAACTTTTTCCTTTTTCACCGCGGGGGTGCCCGAAGCCGGTGTGGTTTTTTTGGCCGCCTGCTTGTCTTCCCAACCCTTGCGCAACGCCTCCGCCCAAGACTTCAGCTCCGTCGGTGTTTTCCCACCGGTGATCTCCTCCACGAACGGAATGATTTTTTCTCCGTCCTTGAGGGGAAACCCGTGTCCGCCGGAAGAGCTTTTTTCGGTTTCCTTCACCCCGTACCCCTTGATCGTTTTCACCCAAAGACAAACCGGCCGCCGCGGATCGCCCTTGGCCTCCGTCACCGCCTGCTCCACCGCCTGATACACTTTTTCCAAATTTTGTCCGTCCTTTACATGACGGACGTTCCAGCCCAGCGGTGCCATGGCGGCAAAGGAAGGCTCCATCGTATAGCTGTCCTCCGAAATCCGGCCCGAGAGTTTGGTGTCGTTGTCGGAGACCACCAAAATGAACGGATTGATTTCATTCCGGCCCGCCAATCCGGGGATCGCCGCCATTGCCTCTTTGGCCTCCCCCTCCATGCAGGCCCCGTCGGAAATCACACAAAAAGTCACGCGGTCCCGCTTGGCCAACTTGTCCCCCAATGCGAGTCCTTGCGCCACTGGAATTCCGGAGCCGAGCGGCCCATTGCTGATAAACACCCCCTCTGGATTGAGGTGGCTTTCCCCGTGCCCCGTCAGCTTGCTTTCAATCGACCGGAATTTTTTCAAATCATCGAACGTCATCCCGTCGAACGCGTACTGGGCGCGCAGAGCATAAACTCCGTTTTCCGTGTGTCCGGCGTCGTTGACGAAATTATAGCCTTCATGCCACGGCCGGTTTTTTTCCGCAAACATCACTCCGTGAATCGCGGACATGATCTCCGCCAAGGCCGCCGGTCCACCCCAGTGGCAGGCCGCCCCGCCGATCACGGCATGGGTGTCCATCAGGGCCACGAGAGCCCGGGTCATGACCGGATCCGCCAAGACAACTTCCTGCCCGGTCAGGTTTTTCACTTTGACCGGATATTTCGGGCCCTGCTTCGGAGTCGGCGCCAGACGGTTGGGAATGTTGAGGGGGCGTAGAGGCGGCGCCTCCACGGTTTTTACGGGTCCGACTTCAGTAGCCATGGCTGATCTCCTTCATTTTTAAAGTTTTCGAAACGGGCGTGAATCGTATCGGTTCGGGCAAGGTCTTGGCAAGGCTCACGCCCGGACAACTTCCGCCCGGCCGGGGGAAATCTCAAGAATAACCCAAGAATCCCCCAGCCCCGGACGGTCATGGGCCGATGCGTACAACACCTGACAATCGGCCGGCACCCCTTTCCAAAAGGCCACACGCCGCTCCTCATCTAGCTCCTTCAGCGCATCGTCCACCAATAAAACCGGGGTTCGCTTTCGGGATTGCCGGAGGAGTTGCAATTCCGCGAGACGGACCGCCAGACACGCAGCCCGTCGTTGTCCTTCCGATCCAAAGCGGGAAAGACTTTTCCCCCCCAGCCGAAAATCCCAATCGTCCCTTTGTGGGCCGGCCAAATTTAACCCCCGCTCCCGCTCCCGCTCCCACAAGCGATCTCTTTCGGGCCCGGCTCCGGGAACCGGTTCCTCCGGTTCATAGCTTACCTTCAACTTTTCGGCGCCCGCCGTCAGATCCCGATGGGCTTTTTCCAAATGAGGCAGAAAAATTTGGGCGAGGGCCCGGCGCGCCGGCTGCAGGATTTCCGCAAGTTCAGCCAATGCGGTGGTCCAGGCCTCCCATTCCTCCCGTGAGGCACGACTCTGCCGGAGCAGGGCGGATCGTTGTCGAATGACTTCCCGGAGACGCCGCAGATCGGGAAGACGGCCGGGATCGACTTCCGCCAGCAAAAGATCAAATCCCCCTCGGCGTTCGGACGATCCCCCTTCGAGAATCGTCGTATCGCCTCCGTGAGCCACCACGGCCAGCGCTCTTCCCCAAAATTCGTCCGTGGTCGCTCCTGCCCTGCCGTCGATTTCCAGTTCCCGCCCAGCCCCCCGCCAAATCACCCCAAGCCGAACCGGCCCCGCTTCATCCGCCCAAGCTCCTTCGGCTCTCCACCCCTCAGCTCCATGCTGGGTTAAATCCCGCAGAGCCCGTGTTCGGAAAGATCGGAGCCGGGCCAAGACCGCCACGGATTCAAGAATGGTGGTTTTTCCCTGGCCATTGGAACCGGTGAGCAAAACCCGATTGCCGAGATTTTCTAGATCGAGGGACGGGTGGCAACGAAACGAAGTGAGGCGAAGACGCCGGAGCACGCCGCGCGGCTTAGGCCGTCCGCATCGGCATGATCACGTAAAGAAACGGTTTATTGTAGCGGATCACGCCCGGGCTCAGTTCGTCAATAAAGTCAAAATGCACCGTGTCGCTGTCGATGTTCTTGAGGGGATCAATCAAAAACTCCGGATTGAAGGCCATGGAAAAATCCTTTCCCTTGTACTGCACCGGAATCGCCTCCCGTGCCTCCCCGACATCCGGAGTATTGGCCGCAATTTCCAGATTGTTTTTTGCAAACGTCAGTTTCACCGAATTGGATTTTTCACTCGAGAGCAGGGCGACCCGTCGGACCGAGTTGAGGAAAAGCTCCCGCTCCAAGGTGACCCGTTCCTTCGCCTCGGCGGGAATAACCTGGCGATAATTGGGGTAATTCCCCTCGACCATCTTGGCGGCGATCCTCGTATGTCCG
>Ga0187843_10002520_pt1 | contig 11039 bp, 3 predicted proteins | sample SpaLakP09_SKY_43_FD_134516 | JGI IMG/M metagenome (GOLD analysis project Ga0187843, IMG submission 134516) | Oligotrophic lake water microbial communities from Sparkling Lake, Wisconsin, USA - SP09_SKY_43 | ecosystem: Environmental > Aquatic > Freshwater > Lake | place: USA: Sparkling Lake... | reverse complement strand
GTGCCTCGGCCGTGTATGGCAGCGACGCTATCGGCGGCGTGGTCAACTTCATCACCAAGCGCCAGGTCAAAGGCGGTGCGGTGACCGTGGAAGCCTACCAGCCGCAGGAGTCCGGCGGCGGCGCCGAACGGCGGCTCAACCTCAGCGGCGGCTTCGGCGACCTTGCCACCGACCGCTTCAATATTTTCGGCGTGCTCGACGTACACCGCCAGCTGGCACTGCCGGCCACCGCGCGGCCGTTCTCCGCTACCGGCGTGATTCCCAGCCGTGGCGTCAGCCAGACCAGCGGCACGCCCTTCCCCGCCAACTTCTTTTCCGACAACGGCATCAGCGGCAATCCCGGCTTCGCCAGCGGCTGCCTGCCGCCGGCGTCGATCCCCAACACCAGCGGCTCGCCCACCTGCCGCTACGACTACACGCGCGAGGTCGACGATATTCCGCGCACCAAGCAGGAATCGTATCTGGGCCGGCTGTCGTACAAGCTGGGCGACGATCACACGCTGTTTGTCGAAGCACTGCATGCGCGCAGCACCAACACCGCGCGGGTAGCGCCGCCGCCATTGGCCGGCATCGGCCTGATCATGCATGGCGACAGTCCCTACTATCCGGGCGGCACTGCCGGCGTACCGGCCGTGGCCGGCCTCACCGGCGAAGACCTCGACATCAGCTGGCGTCCTCTGGTGACGGGGCGCCGCGCCGACGACTCCACCAGCACTGCGGACCGGCTGGTGCTGAGCGCCGAAGGCACGCTGCGCGGTTGGGACTACAGCGCCGGCCTGAGCCACTCGATCAGCCAGGCCGCCAGCGCCTTTGCCGGCGGCTACGTAATCGACCAGCGCATGATCGACGGCGTCGGCAGCGGCCTGCTGAATCCGTTCGGAGAACAAACCCCGGCCGGCCTGGCCTACCTCAACGACTCGCTGCTGATCGGCGAATACCTGCGCGCCCGCATGCGCTCCACCGCGCTGGACGCGCGCGCCAGCCGCGAGCTGATGCCGCTGCCAGGCGGCCCGCTGAGCTTCGCACTGGGCGGCGAGGCGCGCAAGGAGCGCGCGCTGTACAGCATCAACCGTGCATTGGCGTCACAAGCCTCGAGCTCGGGCTTTGCCGACGCCCAGGACCAGTCGGGCGACCGTCGCATCTACGCCGTGTTTGCCGAACTCAACGCGCCAGTGCTCAAAGGCCTGGAGCTCAACGCCGCCGCCCGCTACGACCATTACAGCGATGTCGGCCGCAGCTTCACGCCCAAGCTCAGCGCGCGCTACCAGCCGGTGACGCCGCTGCTGTTCCGTGCTTCGTGGAACCGCGGCTTCCGCGCGCCGACGCTGTTCGACCTGCATGGCCCGCAGACCGTCACCAACTCGTCCGATCCGTGGAACGACCCGGTGCTGTGTCCCGGCGGCGTGCCAGTGGCCGGCGCCAATCCCAACTTGTCGTGCGACCAGCAGCAGAATATCCGCCAGGGCGGCAACCCGGACGTGCGGCCGGAACGCTCCAAGACCTACAGCGCCGGCGTGGTGTTTGAGCCGGCGCGGACTGTGACGCTGTCGCTCGACTACTGGAACATCCGCCTGCGCGACCAGATCAACGCGCTGGCCGAGCAGACCGTGTTCAACGACTACGCCAAGTACCAGAGCCTGTTCCACTACAACGCCGCCGGCACCCGCCTCGACGATGTCTCGCTGATCACCAACAACCTCGGCGAAGTGAAGACCAGCGGCGTCGACGCCAGCGTGCTGTGGCGCTTGCCGAGCGGCCCGTATGGCGCGGTGTCGCTGCAGATCGACGGCACCTGGGTACGCAACTACGACTACCAGAATGAGCGCGGCGGCGTGTTCACCGAAAACCTCGGCCGCTACGCCGATGCGACACCGGTATTCCGCTGGCGCCACAACGCCACCGTCACGTGGAGCAAGGGAGCGTGGGGCGCGTCGCTGACCAATCGCTATATGTCCGGCTACACCGACCAGAACGCCGTCGAACCGCAGTTCGTCAACGAGGTCGACTCGTATTCGGTGTGGTCGCTGTCGGCCAGCTACACCGGCATCAGGAACGTCGACCTGACGCTGGGCGTGCGCAACCTGCTGGATCAGGAGCCGCCGTTCACCAATCAGAGCACCACCTTCCAGCAAGGCTACGATCCGCGCTACACCGATCCGCTCGGCCGGACGTGGTATGCACGCGTCACCTACAAGTTCTGACATAAATTTACACTACGCAAAACGATGTTAAGTTCCTCGCACCTGTAAGCAGTTGTAATGCCGGCGGGATGACGCTGTGCTGCGCCTTCCCGCCGGTTCGCCACGCCGTCAGCAGAACGCACGCTTTACATCTGTGACGTTTTGCACGGCCATGTCTTGTTCAAGCGTCATTGTTCACCTGCGGGTCTGGATGGTCTGATGGACTTTGCTCAAAAAGCAAATACCCATCCCATACCCATGCAGGAGTTATAACAATGATGATTGAAAGAGCGATGTCCCGCACCTTGCGTGCGCTGTTTGCCGGCGGCCTGATGGTCGGCATGCATGCCGCACAGGCGCAAGCCGATGAGGCGCCGATCCAGCGCGTGGAAGTGACCGGTTCCAGCATCAAGCGCCTGGCCACTGAGACGGCGCTGCCGATCACCACCATCAAGGCCTCGGACTTCGAGAAGCAAGGCCTGACCACCGCCGCCGAAGTGATGAACACCTTGTCGATGAACCAGAGCACCACCGGCAGCAGCCAGTCGGTCGGCTCCGGCACCGGCGGCATCGCGGTCGCCGACTTGCGCGGCCTGGGCAGCAACAAGACGCTGGTACTGCTGAACGGCCGCCGCCTGGCCAACCACCCGTTCAACGGCTCGTCGGTCGACCTGAACATCATTCCGCTGTCGGCGCTGGAACGGGTGGAAGTGCTGCGCGATGGCGCCTCGGCCATCTACGGCACCGACGCGATTGGCGGCGTGATCAACTTCATCACCAAGCGCTCGGTCACTGGTGTTAACGTTAGCGTTGAGCGCTACCAGCCGCAAGCCAGCGGCGCCGGTGCCGAATCGCGCCTCAACCTGTCGGGCGGCTACGGCGATCTGGACAAGGACGGCTGGAACGTCTTCGGCGTGGTCGACCTGCACAAGCAGACCTCGCTGGACGCGGCCGACCGCGACTTCTCCAGCACCAGCGTGCGTCCGGACAAGGGCATCAACAACAGCAGCGGCACCTCGCAGCCGGCCAACTTCTTTTCGGACAACGGCATCACCGGCAACCCGTACTACGCCAGCGGCTGCGTCGGCACCGGCCTGATCACCAAGTCCAACGGCACCTGCCGCACCGACACCAGCAAGTACATCCAGGACATTCCAAAGACGCAGCAGGAATCCTTCCTCGGCAAAGCCACCTTCAAGCTGAACGAAGACGACGTCGCCACCATCGAATACCTGCACAGCCGCTCGACCAACGCCAGCGCCATCGCGCCATCGCCGCTGACCGGCATCACCATGACCTCGGCCAGCCCCTACTATCCGGGCGGCAGCGCCGGCGTGCCAGCGGTGGCCGGCCTGACCGGCGAAAACCTGACGCTGAACTGGCGTACCGTCGCTGCCGGCAAGCGCCAGGGCTATGACACCTCGATCTCCGACCGGCTGGTGTTTGCCTCCGAGGGTCTGGTGGCAGGCTGGGACTACAACGTCGGCCTGACCTACGCCATCAACAAGGCCGCCAGCGCTTTCGCCGGCGGTTACACCAACGACTCGCTGATGAAAGCCGGCGTGCTGGATGGCACGCTGAATCCGTTTGGCGAACAGTCGGCAGCCGGCACCGCCTACATCGACGCGGCTCAATTACGCGGCGAATACCTGGCTGCGAAGATGACCAGCGTTGGCGTCGATGGCAAGATCAGCCGCGAGATTTATCAGCTGCCGGCAGGTGGCGTTGGCTTCGCGCTCGGTACTGAATTCCGTCACGACAAAGCCACCTACAGCGTCAACCGCGCGCTGGCGTCGCAGGCCTCCAGCTCGGGCTACGCCGATGCGCAGGACCAGGCTGGCCAGCGCAATATCTCGGCCGTGTATTCGGAGCTGAGCGTACCATTGGCAAAAGATCTGGAACTGTCGGCAGCGGCTCGCTACGACCACTACAACGACGTCGGCGGCACCTTCAATCCGAAGGTCGGCCTGCGCTGGGAAGCCAGCAAGCAGGTGATGTTCCGTACCTCGTACAACACCGGTTTCCGCGCGCCGACGCTGTACGATCTGCACGGCCCGGCCACCTCAACCTTCACCAGCAATGCGTATGACGATCCGGTGCTGTGCCCGGGCGGCGTGGCGGCGGCTGGCGCCAACCCGAACGTGGCCTGTAATCAGCAGCAATACATCCGCAGCGGCGGCAATGCCAACCTGAAGCCGGAGAAATCCAAGACCTTCGCGCTGGGTGTGGTGTTCGAGCCGGTTAGCGCAGTCAGCGTGTCGTTCGACTACTTCAACATCAAGATCAAGGATTCGATCGGCACCGTGTCGGAGTCGACCATCTTCGACAACTACGAGAAGTACAAGAGCTACTTCGTCTACTCGGCCGATGGCAAGACGCTGCAGTACGTGAATGCGGTGCTGGATAATCTGGGCGAAGTGAAGACCTCGGGCATCGACACCAGCCTGCGCTGGAAACTGCCGCGCACCTCGGTGGGCGACTTCGGCTTCCAGTTCGACGGCACCTGGGTGCACAGCTACAAGTACCAGAACGAGACGGGTGGCGAGTTTGTGGAAAATGTCGGCGTGTATGGCGACAATGCGCCGGTGTTCCGCTGGAAGCACAACGCCACCATCAGCTGGAAGAAAGGTCCGTGGGGCGCCAGCTTCTCGAACAAATACCTGAGCGGCTACGTGGATGAGAACGATGTGGCGGATGCCTACTACCACAAGGTGCGCGCGTACTCGACGTACTCGCTGTCGACCAGCTACACCGGCTTCAAGAATACCGACCTGACGGTGGGTATCAAGAACCTGTTTGACAGCGCGCCGCCGTACACCAACCAGGGCACGACGTTCCAGAGCGGTTACGACCCACGCTTCACCGATCCGCTGGGCCGGACCTTCTACGTGAAGGCCAGCTACAAGTTCTAACCACAATCCGGGGTCAGTTCTGCCAAACGTACACGAGCCCTGCCGTAGCGGTCGCTACGGCAGGGCTCGTGTACGTTTGGCAGAACTGACCCCGGGTTTTAAGCAGTACCGCCGACGGTGACGCCGTCGATACGCAGTGTCGGTTGGCCTACGCCTACCGGCACGCTCTGGCCTTCCTTGCCGCAAACGCCGACGCCCGGATCGAGCTTCATGTCGTTGCCGATCATCGAGACGCGGTTCAGCACTTCCGGACCATTGCCGATCAGCGTCGCGCCTTTGACCGGATAGGTGATCTTGCCGTTCTCGATCATGTACGCTTCGCTGGCCGAGAATACGAACTTGCCGTTGGTGATATCGACCTGGCCACCGCCAAAGTTCACCGCATACAGGCCATTCTTCACCGACGCCAAAATCTCGCCCGGATCCTTGTCGCCACCCAGCATATAGGTGTTGGTCATGCGCGGCATCGGCAGGTGCGCGAACGATTCGCGGCGCGCATTGCCGGTCACCGGCATCTTCATCAGGCGCGCATTCATGGTGTCCTGGATATAGCCTTTCAGAATGCCGTCTTCAATCAGCGTGGTGCACTGGGTTGGATTGCCTTCGTCGTCGATGTTCAGCGAACCGCGGCGATCCGCCAGCGTGCCATCATCCACCACCGTCACGCCCTTGGCCGCCACGCGCTCACCGATGCGGCCGGAGAAGGTCGACGAACCCTTACGGTTGAAGTCGCCCTCCAGACCGTGACCAATCGCTTCGTGCAGCAGGATGCCCGGCCAGCCTGGGCCAAGAACCACCGTCATTGGGCCCGCCGGTGCCGGACGCGCGTCCAGATTCACCAGCGCCGATTTGACGGCTTCGGTCGCATACTCGTCCAGCAGCGTATCGCTGAAGTAGCCATAGTCATAGCGTCCACCGCCGCCCGACGAACCCATTTCGCGACGGCCGTTCTGCTCAACGATCACGGTCAGCGACACGCGCACCAGCGGACGGATATCAGCTGCCAGCACACCATCGCTGCGCACCACCAGCACTACATCGTATTCGCCGGCCAGGCTGGCCATCACCTGCACCACGCGTGGATCCTTGGCGCGCGCCATCTTCTCGATGCGCTCCAGCAGCTGCACCTTGGCCGTCGCGTCCAGCGACACCAGCGGATCGTGCGGCAGGTACAGCGAACGGCCACCGACCGGATTCATCGCGCCCGCCACCTTGATCTTGCCAGCGCCAGCACGGGCGATGGTGCGGGTGGCCGAGGCAGCATCCAGCAGCGCCGCTTCGGAGATTTCATCCGAATACGAAAACGCCGTCTTGTCGCCCGAGACTGCGCGCACGCCGACGCCCTGGTCGATCGAGAAGCTGCCGGTCTTGACGATGCCCTCTTCCAGGCTCCAGCCTTCGTTTTTGGTAAATTGGAAATACAAGTCGGCGTAGTCGACTTTGTGGGTGAACATGCTGCCCAGCGTCTTGAGCAGCTTGGCCTCGTCCAGCCCGAACGGCGTCAGCAGGATATCGCGCGCTACGGCCAGGGTGGACAAATTCGGTTCAAATGGCTTCATGGTGATGCTTTCTGTGAGGTGTTACCGGCATTGTAGTGGATATCACATGGTCCGGTGTTTCAAGGCCGGCAAGCTGTCGCGCACGCCTTGCATGTATTCCAGGTCGATCACGCCCTGTACCACGCCTTCGCCCTCGGCCAGCACCGACTTGACCGAGCCCCACGGATCGATCAGCATGCTGTGGCCCCAGGTGCGGCGGCCGTTCGGGTGGATGCCGCCCTGCGCCGCCGCCAGCACATAGCACTGGTTTTCGATGGCGCGCGCGCGCAGCAGGATTTCCCAGTGCGCCATGCCGGTGGTGTAGGTAAACGCGGCCGGCACCACAATCAGCGACACCGGGCCCATGGCGCGGAACAGCTCCGGGAAGCGCAAGTCGTAGCACACCGACATGCCGACCTTGCCGAACGGCGCCTCGAACACACCGACGTTCTTGCCCGGCACGATGGTCTTCGATTCGTTGTATGACTCGGTGCCCTTGGTAAAGCCGAACAGGTGGATCTTGTCGTAGCGGCTGACATGCTCGCCCTGCGGGTTGTACACCAGCGTGGTGTTGATGACTTTGTCGGCATCATCTGACGCCAGCGGCAAGGTGCCGCCGATCAGACAGATGCCCAGCTCGCGCGCCAGGCCGGCCATGAAGTCCTGGATCGGCCCCTGGCCCAGCGGCTCGGCCACCTTCACCTTGTCACTGTCGGCCAGGCCCATGATGGCCCAGTATTCCGGCAGCAGCACCAGCCCGGCGCCATCCTTGGCGGCCTGGGTCACCAGGCGGCGCGCGGTGACGATGTTTTCAGCCACGGTGGGCGAGGAAATCATTTGTACGGCGGCAACGGTATGGTTCATGGCGATCCCTTAGTCGGTTCCAGTTTGGTGGCGTCCAGTTTGGTGACGACCGGCGCCTTCCATGGGCCGGACACTTGCATATGATAGGTCAGCGCCTTCATCACCGGCGCGCTGAGGAACAGCTGCGCCAGGAAGCTGCCAAGGCCGATGACCGGGTTGACCGCCAGCGCATACACCAGCGGCGCCGTGCCCAGGTTGACCTCGGGAATCACCACCACGTGCAGGTTGGTGGTTTCATTGGCGATATCGGCCATGCCATCCATCAATACAGTGGCGGCCACGCCGTGCATTTTCAAGTTGTCGGTGCGCAGGATGCCGTGATTGATGGTGGCATTGGCGGTGATGCCGTCAAACGCCAGGCCTTCCGAGAACACATCGTGGAAGTCCAGCTTGAGCAGACGCGGCAAGGCTTGCAGGCTCAGCACGCCCAACAGCTTGGCCGCGCCCGGATCCTGCTTGAGGAACTGGCCCTTCTCCACATTCAGCGCTATCTGGCCGGACAGGCTCGGCAGGTCCAGCGAATACGGCAGGCCCTTCCAGGCGATATCGCCCTTCAGCGAGCCCTTGCCGCCTTTCAGCGTGCCGGTATAACCAAAGCGGTCCAGCAGCTTGCCGGCGTCGACAATGTCGAGATTGAAGTTGAGGCTGGTGTCGTGCGCGCCATCCTTGCTGACCCACTTGCCGCTGCCATTCAGCTCGCCGTCGGCATTGGTCAGCGACAGTTTGTTGACGCGCCATTCGCGCGCGTTCGCCAGCTGGGCGTTGTTGGCCTGCAGCTCCAGCCGGCCCAGCGGTTTGTTGAACAGTTCAAAGCGTTCGACCACCACATCCAGCGCCGGGATGGTGGCGGCGGCGCTCTTGCCGTCCAACAGCGCCTGCACATCGCCCGAGGCCGATTCCGGGATCACCAGCGACGACAGGCGCGCGGTGACTTTGCCGAGACCGGCGCCGGTGGACGGCTCGGCCCAGGTCAGATAGCCATTGGCCTGGTTGGAATCGATGCTGGCCTGCCATGTGCCTTTTTGATGGGTCACGCCGACCACAACGTTTTCCAGCTTGCGGTCGCCGATCACCAGTTCGCTGCTGCGGGCGGCGATGGCGTCGGGCACCACGTATTGGGCGAAATCGCTGGCTTCGGAGGGCGAGGCCAACGCCGCCGCCGAGCCGGCAGCGGCCGGGCCGGCGATGGCGTCGCCGAAGTCCAGCCAGTTGTCGACATTCAGCTGCTGCAGGTTGATGTTGAAGGCCAGGCCGCTGTCCGGCTCCGGCGCTGGCGCGTTGATGCCGATGCCACCGCGCACCATCTTCCAGTGCTGCTTGCTTTGCTTCTGGCGCTGGTAGCGCGCGGCGATGCCGCTGCCCAGGCTGATGCGGATATCGTCATGCAGGAAGCCGGCGCCGTCCGCCGTCAGGCCGCTGGTCAGCAGGAAGCGCACCGGCATGCTGTCGGTGGCGGTTTTCTTGACCGGGGCCGGCAGGTCCAGCGCGAGACCGGTCAGCGACGAATCGACCGCGACGATCACCTGATGGTCGCGCGCGGTGACCGTGCCGCTGTAGCGCGTGCTGCCGGAGAAGTGATCGGCCAGGCGCTGCATGGCCGGCATTGGGAACGCTGCGCGGAAACCGTCGGCCGTCAGCAGGCCGCCCAGCTTGACGACAATCGCGCCATCCTTCTGGCTGCCGCCGGTAATCGATACTGGGCCGCCCAGAAAGGCGCCGGACAGCTGGTTGAGGTTGACGCCGCGCTCGTTGAATTCAATCTTGCCCTGCGCCGATTGCACCACCGGCAAATCGTTCATCAGCACAATGTCGTTGTTGGCCAATTGCACCGTGCCCTGCACCTTGGTATCGATCGCGTGCGCCAGCGGAATGCGCAGGCTCAGCGCCAGCTTGGCGTTGCCGGTGGCCTGCGTTTCGTCGGTGAAGTGGGCGATCCATTCCAGCACCGGGCTGATCGCCACGTACTTGAGGAACTCCTGCATCGGCGCAGCGGCGTTGCCGTCGATCTCCAGCATCGAGTCGTGCACGCTCAGGTCCGGGACTACGGCCTTGACGTTGCTCAGCGCGGCGCCGGCGGTGGTGGCAGTGTCGCCACGAATCTCCATGCGCGCACCTTCGAACAGGAAGCTGCCCTTGATGTGCTCGGCCTGCGGCCACAGCGGCAGCGGCTGGCCGTCCTTGCCCAGCTCCTTGCCGTCATGCAGATAGTAGCCCGGCTCGTAATTCAGCTTGCCTTCGGTCAGCTTGCCGGCCACGCGGAATTCGCCCTGCGCCTTGCTGTCGCCGTGGAACGGGAAATGCGCCAGATCGCCGCGCAGGCGGATCGTAACATCGCTGGCGACGCCGCCTTCCAGCGCGCCGGTCAGCCAGTGGGTCAGATCGTGCGGCGTCTGCATCGGCAGGTAGCGGCCGATGCGATTCAGCTGGAATCCCGTCAGCGTGCCGTTCAGGTCGGCCTTGCCCGGCCCCTTGCCGGCCAGCGAAATCAGGTGCGAGCCTTGCAGCGTGCCGCTCATGCCTTCCTGTTCAAAGTCCATCGAGTCGATCTGGAACAGCAGCTGGTTGTCTTGCTCAAACGACCAGCGCGCTTTCAGGTTCAGGTGATCGAACGGCATCGACGCTTCGGCGAAATAATCCGGCATCTGCAACACCAGCTGCTGCGAGGTCAGGCTGAAGCTGCCGCCACGCTCGGTGGCGTCGATCGAACCGCTGAGGTTGTCAAAGCCGGGAATCGCCGGCATGCCCGCGATGGCCGGCATCTTGCCCATCTTCGGCTGTGGCAGACGCGGCGGCTGCGGCTTCAGGCCCAGCCCAATCAGATCGCCCTTGACGCGGTAAGTCTGCAAGGCCGGGAAAGTGCCCTGCCACTCGGCCGAAAAATTCTGCAGCAGGCCGCGCGGCGCGAAGCCGGCCACCATCTTGTGCTGGCGTTCGGTCAGCGGCAGACGCTCGGCCAGGCCGGCCAGCGTTTGCAGGTCGAGCTGGCTGGCGCGTACTTCGACCCGCTCGGGACGGGCGCCGGCGGCGGCCACAAAGCTTTCCGACAGCGAGGTCGGCGCCATCACCAGGCCATCGCGCGTGGTCAGCGTCAGATTGCTCAGCTCCATGCTGTGCGCCAGCGCGCCAAAGCGCGGCGTGGCGACGCCGGTACGCACCGGCGGCCGCAAATCCTCGCGCATGGCGATGCGGCCGCCCAGCTGCTGCAGGTCCAGCAGCGGCAAATCCTTGCCCAGCATGGCGGTGATGTCGTTCAGGCCGACGTCGGCGGTAAAGCCGGTCAGGCGCGACTGGTCGATGCCGACCCAGGCGCGCAGCGAACCGCCGCCCTTGCTGAGTTCAAACGGATAATCGACCCAGGCCTTCCAGGCCAGCAGGTCGGTGTTGCGGAGGTCGGCGTAGACCTCGCCCTTCCACATCGAGAAATTGGAAATGCGGGCGCCAAACGCCGGATGGCTGAAATCGGCGCGCAGGTCGAGCGGCTGCGCCAGCGCAGCCGGCGGCGTGGCCCGCACCGACAGCTGATGATGCAGCCACTGGTTGCGCAG
>Ga0187843_10002519_pt1 | contig 11039 bp, 10 predicted proteins | sample SpaLakP09_SKY_43_FD_134516 | JGI IMG/M metagenome (GOLD analysis project Ga0187843, IMG submission 134516) | Oligotrophic lake water microbial communities from Sparkling Lake, Wisconsin, USA - SP09_SKY_43 | ecosystem: Environmental > Aquatic > Freshwater > Lake | place: USA: Sparkling Lake... | reverse complement strand
TCGGGCTTGTCGAGCTTGAGGCCCTCTTCGTGGAGGGCGTGGAAGACTTTGCCGTGCAGCGAGGACAGCAGGCCCATGGCCTCCAGCGCGTAGTAGATGCGCTGGTGCATGCCGAAGGGGTTCTCGCGGAAGGCCACGGGCGCGCGGCGGAAGGCCACGTCGGCAGGCAGCTTGCCGATCCAGGCGTTCAGCGAGGGCTCGAAGTGGAAGCAGTGCGGGCAGCCGTACCAGAAGAACTCCACGACGTCGATCTTGCCGGTGGGCGCAGCCACAGGGGCGGCCTGGCCCAGCTTGACGAAGTTCGTGCCCTCGACGGGGTCGCCGCCCTGCGCCAGGCTCAGCGAGGGCAGCAAGGCAGGCGCAGTGGCCAGGCCCAGCCCCAGGGCAGACAGGGATTGCTTGGAGAAATCACGGCGGTTCATCGGGGACATCCTTCGGGTCAGGGGTCGGATCACTTTTGCACACGCACCAAGGCGGACTCGATGCCCGCGGCCTGCAGCTTGACGCGGACGTCCTCGGCCTGCTCGCGCTGAGCGAAAGGCCCCAGGCGCACGCGGTACATCGTGCGGCCGTTGACTTCGCGCTCCTGCAGGTGGGCCTCCAGGCCCATGATCGCCAGCTTGGCGCGTTGCTGCTCGGCTTCGGTCTGGCTGCCATAGGCGCCAGCCTGCACCTGGTAGCTCAACGCATCGGCACCCGCGGGCGACGACACGGCTTCGCCTGCCAGTATGGCCGCCGGATTGCGACCGGATGTTGACGATGCTGCCGGTGCGGACGCCTTGGCCGCCGGGGCAGAACCCGCCGGCGCGGCTTCGGGCGCCGAGCCTGCCGACGCCGCCGCCTCGACCTGCACCGGACGTGGCTTGGCCGGGTTCTTGCCGTAGAGCGGGTTGTTGGGGTCCCAGTTCTTGTTCTTCTCAGCCTCGGCGGCGTCTTGCTCGGCGGTGCGCTGGGGCACCTTGTCGATGAAGGGCAGCGGCACCTTGGCGATGTAGAGCGCCACGCCAAGCGCCAGGGCCAGACCGGCCAGCAGGCCGACGATCATGCCCAGGAAAAAGCCGCCACGTTGGGATTTCATCAGTGTCCGTCCTCTCTCATCCGACGCTGTGCGCCGGGGTCACATCTTCTCGGGTGCGCTCACGCCCAGCAGGGCCAGGCCGCTGCGCAGCACCTGGGCGGTGGCCGTCAGCAGCGCCACGCGGGCCCGTCCGAGTTCGACATCATCCACCAGGAAACGTTCCGCGGCGTAGTAGCTGTGGAAGGCGCTGGCCAAGTCGCGCAGGTAGAACGCCACGTCGTGCGGGGCCAGGCCCAGCGCTGCCGAGGTGAGCATGTCGGGGAACTCGGCGAGCTTGCTCATCAGCGCCAGCTCGGTGGGCGCGGTGAGCCGATCCAGCTGGGCCTGCGCCAGGGCGCCGAGGTCGCCACCGGCCTTCTCGACGTACTGGGCGCGCACCGAGTGGATGCGGGCATGGGCGTACTGGACGTAGAACACCGGGTTCTCGTCGTTTTGCTTCAAGGCCAGGTCGACGTCGAAGACGAATTCGGTGTCGGCCTTGCGGCTGATCAGGAAGAAGCGCACGGCGTCCTTGCTGGTCCACTCGATGAGGTCGCGCAGGGTGACGTAGGAGCCGGCGCGCTTGGAGATCTTGACCTCCTCGCCGTTCTTCATCACGGTGACCATCTTGTGCAGCACATAGTCGGGCCAGCCCTGGGGGATGCCGACGCCGGCGGCCTGCAGGCCGGCGCGCACGCGGGCGATGGTGCCGTGGTGGTCGGAGCCCTGGATGTTGACGCACTGGCCGAAGCCGCGCTCCCACTTGGCGATGTGATAGGCCACGTCGGGCACGAAGTAGGTGTAGCCGCCGTCGGACTTGCGCATGACGCGGTCTTTGTCGTCACCGTAGTCGGTCGAGCGCAGCCACAGCGCGCCGCCTTCTTCGAAGGTCTTGCCGGCGTCTTTGAGCTTTTGCACCGCGGCCTCGACCCGGCCCGAGGTGTACAGGCTGGACTCGAGGTAGTAGTTGTCGAAGCGGACGCCAAAGGCCTTCAAATCCAGGTCCTGCTCGTGGCGCAGGTAGGCGACGGCGAACTGGCGGATGCTGTCCAGGTCATTCACATCGCCAGACGCGGTGAACTCGCGGTCGTCGGCCTTGACGGTGGCCTTGGCCAGGAAGGCTTCGGCGATGTCGGCGATGTAATCGCCGTTGTAGGCCGATTCGGGCCACTCGGCATCCCCGGGCTTGAGGCCCTTCAGGCGCGCCTGGGTGGAGGCTGCCAGCGTGGCGATCTGCACGCCGGCGTCGTTGTAATAGAACTCGCGCGTGACCTGCTGGCCTTGCGTTTGGAACAGGTTGCACAGGGCATCGCCCAGCGCGCCCTGGCGGCCGTGGCCGACGTGCAGCGGGCCTGTGGGGTTGGCCGAGACGAACTCGACCAGCACCTTGTGCGCGTTGGCGGGCTGCCAGCCGAACTGGTCACCAGCGCTCAACACGTCACTGACGATGGCCTGCTTGGCGGCGGGCTTCAAACGCAGGTTGATGAAGCCCGGGCCGGCGATCTCGATGGGCAGCGTCACCCACTGCTGCACGGCAGGCTGGGCCTCGAGCGCGGCCACAAGGGCCGTGGCCAGCTCGCGCGGGTTCTTCTTGAGCGGCTTGGCCAGCTGCATGGCGGCGGTCACGGCCAAGTCGCCGTGGGCGGCCTGTTTGGGCGCCTCGAAGACGGGCGCGGGCAGGGTGCCGGCAGCAGCGGCCTCAGGGGCCACCTGGCGCAGGGCGTCGCCCAGGGCAGAAAGAAGGTCACGCTTGGCTTGGATCATGGGCGGGATTCTACGAGGCCGGGCCGCTGCGCAGAATTGCCCAAGCGGCAGACGCTTTTTTCAGCGCTCAAGCCAGGCGCAGCGTGACAAGATGCACAACATGAACTGCATCGGATGAGCATGGACGTCAGCACGATCGGCAAGTACCGGGTCCTCCAACGGCTGGGCGAGGGCGCCACCAGCGAGGTCTTCCTGTGCCGCGACGACTTCCACGACCGCGAGGTGGCCATCAAGCGGGTGCGCGCCAGCGCCCTGGGCGACGCCGTCGATGGCCCGGTCTATGCACGCTTTTTCGCGGCAGAAGCCGCCCTGGTGGGACGCCTGCAGCACCCCAACGTCGTGCAGATCTTCGACGCGGTGGCCGACCCCACCTCACCCTATGTGGTGATGGAGTACGTGCCCGGCACCACGCTGCGCAGCTTCTGCCGCCCGGACCAGCTCCTGCCCCTGGAGCTGATCGTGGAAATCGGCTTCAAGTGCGCGATGGCGCTGGGCTATGTGTACCGCCAGGGCCTCATCCACCGGGACGTCAAACCGGCCAACATCCTGGCGCTGACCAACGCGCAAGGCATGGTCACCGACGTGAAAATCAGCGACTTCGGCAGCGTGCTGAACATGACGGCGGACTCGACCCAGGTGCACAAGGTCGGCTCGCTGGCCTACATGGCACCCGAGCAGCTCGATGGCCAGGTGCTCGACAGCCGCGCCGACATGTACGCGCTCGGCGCGGTGCTCTACCACCTGGTGGCGGGCCGACCGCCTTTCGATGCCCCCTCGCAGGCTGCGCTCATGAACCTGATCTACAACGAGACGCCCACGCCGCTGTCTGGCCTGCGCGCGGGCGTCAGCCCGGCCGTCGATGGCGTCATCCTCAAGGCCCTGGCCAAGAACCCGAACGATCGCTACCCCAACTGGGACGCCTTTGCGCAGGCGCTCTCAGGGCTGATCTCGGACCACCAGGTGCCGCGCGGCCACCTGCAGGGCGTGCTCGACTCCGAGCGCTTCAACCTGTTGCGTGCGCTCGATTTCTTCTCCCAGTTCGGCGATGTGGAGCTGTGGGAGGTGGTGCACCGCGCCCGCTGGCAGCGGTTTGCCTTCGGGCATGCGCTCTACCGCCGCGGCGAGGAAGGTCGCACCTTCCACATCATGGCCCAGGGCAGCGTGGAGGTGTACCGCAACAACAAGCGCGTGGCCCTGCTGGGCGCGGGCACCTCGGTGGGCGAGATGGCCTACCTGTCGCCCAGCCCGGAATTGCGCAAGCACAGCACCGACGTGGTCGTGACCGAGCCGGCCACCACCATTTCGTTCACGCCCGAGGCCATGCAGCAGCTCAGCCCGACGTGCCGACACCTCTTCGACGAGGCTTTCATCCGCGTGCTGGTGCGGCGCCTGCATGCCGCCCACGAGGCCCTGGCGCACCCGCGACGCATCATGTGACGAATCCGCTGGAGGCCTGTCATCCGGGTGGCGATGCGACGCGTTACATTGGGATCAGGCTGTGCCTTCCCTCGTTCGCGGCCTGCCAACCCACTCAATTCCTAGGAGTTCGACATGCGTGCACTGATCGCCACCGCCGTCCTGGCCCTGATGTCCACCCTGGCCCACGCCGACGCGGCCTGTGATGCCAAGGCCGCCGAAAAGAAGCTGGCTGGCGCCGCCAAGACCAGCTTCCTGAAGAAGTGCGAGAAGGACGCTGGCGGCAGCGCTGGTGCAGCCTGCGCCGCCAAGGCCGTGGACAAGAACGGCAAGGCACTGGCCGGTGCCGCCAAGAACAGCTTCGTCAAGAAGTGCGAAAAGGAAGCCGCTGCGGCCAAGTGAGCCCCCGGCTCACGGCCAACGGTCCAAGCCGCCTTCGGGCGGCTTTTTGCTGCCTGGGCCTTGGTCTTGGTGTTGGTCTTGGCCGAAAGGCGCTCAGCGCGTGCCCACCCCGCGCGCCAGCATCGCCCCGAGCAGGGGCAGGATCAGCAGCAAGTGCGCCTGCACCATGATCCAGCGCCGCACCCGGCGCACCTCGGCCGCATCGGGCAGGGCACCGGTGGCACGCTCGGCCTTGCGCCAGCGGATGAACGCGAAAGTCGGTTTGAGCGACAACAGCCCGATCACCACGAACACCCCCACCTTGGCGTGCAGCACAGGCTGGTGCCAGTACCAGCCCATGCCCTTGATGCCCCAGTGCGTGCGCGCCAGCCCGGTGGCCAGCACCAGGATGGCGGCCAGCAGGTAGAGCAGGTCCAGGCGCCCCAGCCGGTGCACCACGGCGGCATTCAGCCACTCGGGCCGGCACAGCGCCGCCTCGCTCGTCAGGAAGACGATGAGGCTGAAGATGGCGATGTAGTGGGCGTAAGCCAGCAGGGTTTCTTGCAGCATGGCCGCATCATGCCCCAAACGGGTCACAGCCCGGCAGCGCGGCGCCAGTAGGCTGCGTCACCGTACGTGGCCTTGATGAAGTCGATCCACAGGCTCAAGCGCAGCGGCAGGTGCTTGCGCTGCGGGAACACGGCGTAGATGCCATTGGGCGGTGCCGCGAACTCGTCGAGCACGCTCACCAGGCGGCCGGCGCGCACATCGGCCTCGACCTCCCACCACGAGCGCCAGGCCAGGCCCAGGCCTTCCAGGCACCAGGCGTGCAGCACCTGGCCGTCAGAGCAGTCCAGCCGGGGCGCGGGCCGCACGTGCACCACCTGGCCGTCGGCGGTGAAGGCCCAGCCACGCGTCTGGCCGGCCTCGGAGCTCAGCGCCAGGCAGGCGTGGCGGACGATGTCGGACGGGTTCGCGGGCATGCCGTGGGCCGCGACATAGGCCGGGCTGGCCACGCACAGGCGGCGGTTGTCGGCCAAGCGCACGCTGATGAGGCTGGAGTCGGGCAAATCGCCCACGCGCACCGCGCAGTCAAATCCCTCGTTGACCAGGTCCACCATGCGGTCCGACAGGTTCAGCGACACCGACACCTCGGGGTGCAGGGACGCAAAGCGCGGCACCAGGGGCGCCACGTGGCGTCGCCCGAAACCGGCCGGCGCGGTGATGCGCAAGTGCCCGCTGGCCTTCAGCCCGCCCGCGCTGACGCTGGCTTCGGCGCTCGCCAGGTCGGAGAGCAAGCGCTGGGCGTCTTCCAGGAAGGCCGTGCCCTCGTGCGTCAGGGTGATGCGCCGGGTGGTACGCACCAGCAACTTGACGCCCAGGCGCTCTTCCAGTGCGTCGATGCGCCGCCCCACGACCGCAGGCGCCACGCCCTCGACGGCCGCAGCGGCGGTCAGGCTGCCGCGCAGGGCCACACCCACGAAGGATTCAATCTGCTTGAGTCGGTCCATGGCTTTCCACCGCTTGTCGGACAGGGCAAGATCACACCTGCGATCGACTTTAACTCTCAAGTCATGAATCAATGACTTTTTAGGATCTTAATGTCGCGATTGGTATCGAATAAACTGCCGCCATCGCATTTGTTTCCTGACCTTCGAGGGGTTTTCATGAGCGCACGCACCACCGTCCACGGCCTGCAAGTGGCCACCGAGCTGTTCCGTTTCGTCGAAGACAAGGTGCTGCCCGGCACCGGCGTGGACAGCGCCAAGTTCTGGGCCGGCTTTGACGCCATCGTGAACGACCTGGCCCCCAAGAACGCCGCACTGCTGGCCGAGCGCGACCGCATCCAGACCGAGATGGACCAGTGGCACACCGCCCACCCCGGCCCCATCACCGACATGCCGGCCTACCGCGCCTTCCTGGAGAAGATCGGCTACACCGTGCCCGTGCCCGCCGACGTCAAGGTGACCACGTCGAACGTGGACGCCGAGCTGGCCACGCAAGCCGGCCCGCAGCTGGTGGTGCCCATCCTGAACGCGCGTTACGCCCTGAACGCCGCCAACGCCCGCTGGGGCAGCCTGTACGACGCGCTGTACGGCACGGACGCCATCCCCGAGACCGATGGCGCCGACAAGGGCAAGGGCTACAACCCGGTGCGTGGCGCCAAGGTGATCGCCTGGGCCCGCAACTTCCTGGACCAGTCCGCCCCGCTGGAAGGCGCATCGCACAAGGAATCGGCCGGCTACCGCGTGGAAAGTGGCAAGCTCGTCGTCGCCCTGACCAACGGCAAGACCACCGGCCTGCAAAACCCGGAGCAGTTCGTCGGCTTCCAAGGTGATGCCGCTGCGCCCACCAGCGTCCTGCTGGTCAACAACGGCCTGCACGTTGACGTCCAGATCAACCGCGGCACCGCCATCGGCAAGACCGACGCGGCCGGCGTGTCCGACCTGGTGCTGGAATCGGCGCTGTCCACCATCCTGGACCTGGAAGACTCGGTTGCTGCCGTGGACGCCGAAGACAAGGTGCTGGGCTACAGCAACTGGCTGGGCATCCAGAAGGGCACGCTGACCGAAGAAGTCGCCAAGGGCGGCAAGACCTTCGTGCGCAAGCTCAACGCTGACCGCGTGTACACCGGCGCCAATGGTGGTGAAGTCAAGCTGCACGGCCGCTCGCTGATGTTCGTGCGCAATGTGGGCCACCTGATGACCAACCCGGCCATCCTGTGGGGTGCTGAGGGCAAGGAAATTCCCGAAGGCATCATGGACGCCGTGGTGACCACCACCATCGCGCTGCACGACCTGCAAGGCCACGGCGCCATCGACGGCAAGCAGATCAACAACTCGCGCAAGGGTTCGGTCTACATCGTCAAGCCCAAGATGCACGGCCCGGCCGAAGTGGCCTTTGCTGCTGAGCTGTTCACCCGCGTCGAGCAGTTGCTGGGCCTGCCCGACAGCACCGTCAAGCTGGGCATCATGGACGAAGAGCGCCGCACCTCGGCCAACCTGAAGGCTTGCATCGCCGCTGCTTCCAGCCGCGTGGCCTTCATCAACACCGGCTTCCTGGACCGCACCGGCGACGAGATGCACACCGCCATGCTGGCCGGCCCGATGATGCGCAAGGGCGACATCAAGGGCAGCGACTGGATCGCCGCCTACGAGCGCCGCAACGTACTGATCGGTCTGCAATGCGGCCTGCGTGGCCGCGCCCAGATCGGCAAGGGCATGTGGGCCATGCCCGACCTGATGGCCGAGATGCTCAAGCAGAAGATCGGTCACCCCAAGGCCGGCGCCAACACCGCCTGGACGCCCTCGCCCACCGCCGCCACGCTGCACGCCACCCACTACCACCAGGTGAACGTGGCCGCTGTGCAGCTGGAGATCGAGAAGTCGGGCGAAGAGCCGCAAAGCCTGATGGACAAGCTGCTGACCATCCCCGTGGCCGCACAAGCCAACTGGTCGGACGCCGAGAAGCAGCAGGAAGTGGACAACAACATCCAGGGCATCCTGGGTTACGTGGTGCGCTGGATCGACCAAGGCGTCGGTTGCTCCAAGGTGCCCGACATCCACAACGTGGGCCTGATGGAAGACCGCGCCACGCTGCGCATCTCCAGCCAGCACGTGGCCAACTGGCTGCAGCACGGCGTGGTGACCGAGGCACAAGTGCGCGACAGCTTCAATCGCATGGCCGCCGTGGTGGACGGCCAGAACGCGGGCGACGCCGCCTACAAGAGCCTGGTGGCCAACCCCAACGGTGCGGCCTTCCAAGCCTCGCTGGACCTGGTCTTCAAGGGCAAGGAACAGCCCTCGGGTTACACCGAGCCGCTGCTGCATGCTTGGCGTTTGAAGGTCAAGGCACAAGGCTGATGCAAGCGGGCGCCGAGCCCGTCAAAGCGCTCAGCCTGGCTGACACGAGAGGCACCCTGCGGGGTGCTTTTTTCATCGTGATGGCATCGCCCATTTGGCCCACGCGCGCCATGGCTGGCGCCTTTAAAGTGGTGCCCACTCGTGCATCACACCAGGGAGTCCCGCTCATGAAATTCCAAACCCGCCTGTTGACCATGGGCACCGCGGCCATGGCCGTTGTGTTGCCGCTGTGCCTCAACGGCTGCGCCACCGAGTCATCGCAATCGCTGGCCGTTCAGCAAACCACGGTTTCGACCAAAGCCTACGCTGGCGTCCGATCGCCCATCGCCGTGGGCAAGTTCGACAACCGCTCCAGCTTCCTGCGCGGCGTGTTTTCTGACGGCGTCGACCGCCTGGGCAGCCAGGCCAAAACCATCTTGATCACGCACCTGCAGCAAAGCAACCGCTTCAATGTCCTGGACCGCGACAACATGGCGGAGATCAAGCAGGAAGCGGCCATCCAGGGCGCCACCCAAAAGCTCAAGGGCGCGGACTTCGTCGTCACGGGCGATGTGACCGAGTTCGGTCGCAAAGAGGTCGGAGACCACCAACTCTTCGGCATCCTGGGGCGCGGCAAAACACAAGTGGCCTATGCCAAGGTGGCGCTGAACATCGTCAACACGCGCACCTCTGAAGTCGTGTACTCGGTCCAGGGGGCAGGTGAGTACGCTCTCTCGAACCGCGAAGTCATTGGCTTCGGTGGCACCGCCAGCTACGACTCGACCTTGAACGGCAAGGTGCTGGACTTGGCCATCCGCGAGGCCGTGGACCGCCTGGGCGAAGCCATCGATTCCGGCGCCTTCAAGCCCGCGCAGTGAGGGGCTCGTCACCATGAACAACAGCCTCATCACGCGGCTGGGGGCGGGCCTTGGCCTGATCGCAACCGTCGGCCTGTCCGGTTGTGTGGCCCCCCAGCAAACCCTTTACGCATGGAACGGCTACCAGCCGCAGGTCTACGCACACTTCCAGGGCAAGGGCCCCGAAGAACAGATCATCGCGCTGGAGGCAGGCGCGCAGAAAGCAGCTGCCCAGGGCGCGAAGCTGCCCCCTGGCTACCACGCTCACTTGGGCCTGCTTTACCTCAACACAGGACGCACAAACCAGGCCGTCGCGGCACTCCATCAAGAGAAAGCCCTGTTCCCGGAATCGACGAAGTACATCGATTTCCTGCTCAACAACATGAAGAAGAACGGGAGCTGACATGACCGGGAACACACAAACGCTGCGGCGCCTGTCCTTGCTCGGCCTGGCCACAGCCACGGCCTTCTTGGCGGGTTGCGCCGCGCCTGTGAAGGTCGACTACACGGCCTTCAGGCAAGCCAAGCCCGCATCGATCCTGGTGCTGCCGCCCCTGAACAACTCGCCCGATGTGAACGCCACTTACAGCGTGTTGTCACAGGCCACCTTTCCCTTGGCAGAAGCGGGCTACTACGTCCTGCCCGTGGCCCTGGTGGCAGAAACCTTCCACCAAAACGGTTTGAGCAACGCCGCTGACATGCATGCGGTAGGACCAGCCAAACTCAAGGACATCTTCGGTGCGGACGCGGCGCTCTACATCAAGGTCACGCAGTACGGCTCGAAGTACATGGTCCTGAGCAGCGCCGCCGTGGTGACAGCCGAGGCGCAGTTGGTCGACCTCTCCACGGGCACGCGACTCTGGAGTGGCACGGCATCGGCCTCCAGCGACGAGGGTGGCAACAACTCAGGCGGGGGCTTGGCGGGATTGCTCATCACCGCCATCGTCAAGCAGGTGTTGAACAGCATGACCGACGCCTCGCACCCGGTGGCGGGTGTGGCCAGTGCCCGTTTGCTGTCGGCCGGGCAGCGCAATGGCATCCTGTACGGGCCACGTTCGCCGAGATACGGCTCAGACCCTGCCAACTGAGGAGGCTGCGCCTGCCGGAGGCGGCCCTCACCGCCAGGACGTCGTGTTTTGCATCGGCCAGATGGGTGAGTGATGGTGAAACAGGGGGGTGGGTGTGACCACAAGGCGACACATCTATCGCATCACGATACGCCTGAGCAACACGCCCACATAGAATCGGCGCGACGCTGAGTATCCGCGGACCAGGGAGGCGGAGCGAAAACACATGGCGGCACAAGCCATGGTGGACGGCCCACGTCACACATCCCAAGCTGCGCCTGCGCAGCCTGTGCCTCCCTGCGCCACCCATGCACTCGCTTGTTGCGGGTACGAACGTCGATTTCACCGTTCGCATACCCAACAAGGAGTTTTTGATGCAAAAGCTGGCTCTGTCCGCCGCACTGGTTTCCGTCGCTCTGCTGAGCGGCTGCTCTACCATCTTCAACGAAAAGACCCAAACCGTGAACGTCACAACGTCTGACGGCCGCACGATCAAGGGCACCGTTGACGGCTCACCGTTCACCACCCCTGGTGCCGTCCCCGTGCTGCGTACCAAAGCCGCGAAGACCTTCCTGACCGACGCGGAAGGTTGCAACAAGCAAACCACCAGCGAGAGCAAAGTCGACGTGAAGTTCTTTGGCAACATCATCACGGG
>Ga0187843_10002518_pt1 | contig 11044 bp, 10 predicted proteins | sample SpaLakP09_SKY_43_FD_134516 | JGI IMG/M metagenome (GOLD analysis project Ga0187843, IMG submission 134516) | Oligotrophic lake water microbial communities from Sparkling Lake, Wisconsin, USA - SP09_SKY_43 | ecosystem: Environmental > Aquatic > Freshwater > Lake | place: USA: Sparkling Lake... | reverse complement strand
ACCCTGCAGACCGGCGGCATCCATGCCGCGCAGGTGGTGGCCGAGAACCTGCTGCCCTTCGTCAACGACGCCAATATAGGCCGCTACGAGGCACTGGCGCAGGGCATGCAGCCGGGCGCCCGGGCGACGGCGCTGCGCCAGTCACTGCGCGACTACCGGCTGCTCAAGACCGGCGGCTGATTCTCTTCATCAGCGCTTGGCTGTGCTCTTCCACTGCTCAACCGCCTTCAGCATCGCCTCGACATGGCCGTCGGGGTTGAGGCTAGAGTAGACGGCGGCAATCTTGCCGTCCGGCGAGATCAGGTAGGAGATGCGGTCGGCCGCGCCGGGCATCAGCTTGAGCGCGGCGTCGTAGTCCTTCATCACCTTGGCGCCGGCATCCGCCGCGACCGCGAACTGGCTGCGGCAGGCTTCGACCGAGAACTTCTTCAGGGTGTCGATGTCGTCATTGGACATGCCGATGACGGTGGCGCCCATGGCCTTGAACTTGGGCGTGGCCTCGGCAAAGTTATGCGCTTCGACAGTGCAGCCGCCGGTGAAGGCCTTGGGGTAGAAGTACAGCACCACCGGGCCTTGCTTGAGCGTGCCGGCGAGGCTGAACTTGAAGGCCTTGCCGCCCACCGCCGCATCGGCCGAAAAGTCAGGGGCCGGCGCGCCCACAGTCAGCGCCGCCAGGGCGGATTGGCTGGCCAGGACCAGGGTACAAACGAGCAGAGAAACGGTGCGGCGCATGAGGGCTCCCTTGGATGCAATGGGCGCATCATGCTCCTGTCTGAAAAAGGCGGCAGCAGGACTTGTATTGGGATCTCGCCCTAATGGAGAATCCGCGCACAAATTCGTTTGGCCGGGCACCAGCCCCAAGGCCGTCAGGGAGAACAATGAGTCAGAAAAAATACGTCCCGCGCAGGGAGATGCGGGCGCTGAGCGCACGCGCCACAGGATTCGCCGCAACGACCGGCATTTTTTGCCTACTCGCGCTGAGCGCCTGCGGCGGAAGCGGCCCCGGCGATGACTTTGACAATGCCATGTCTTGCATATTCGCCAACTGCAAGGACTCGGACACGCTCAAGGTCGCAGACATCAGCGCCCTCTATACCGTTTCGCAAAGCGGGGGCAACGTGCGGGTGGACGCCCAGCTGGGCCAGAGCGCCAATTTGTTGACCCGCTTGAGGCTGACCAGCCAGGACAGGCTTTCCGCCACGGTGGGCAACCAACGCGCCGAGCTTACAGCCACGGACAGCACGCAGCTGTTCTATGCCGCCAACTTCAGCAACGGCACAGCACAGCCTAGCGCCAGCGTCGAATTCCAGCGCGGCGCGGACAGCTACACCAGCACGGTGACCATGCCTGCTGCGTTCAGCGTTGTAGCGCCAACGGGCACATCGCTATTGGCGCGCTCGTCGGGCAAGCTGCTGGTGCATTTGAGTCTGCCCGTCAGTGTTCAGGCCACAGCCAGCGCCAATCTGATCGATTGCGTTCGAGTCGACAACAGCCATTTCAGCGCGCAGGCCGTCCCCGTTGCCAGCTCCTGGGATGACCCGGCGGCGCCGAATGGGCGTTATCGCATCGATACCCTGGCCTTGGACAAGACCCTGAACGAGAGGAGCGCCAACGCCAACAACAACAATGCCAGTACCGCCCTGGTTGCCAGCTGCGAGCTGGAGCTGGTCTGGACCTATCGGCTCAATGGCACGATCTCCCCCGGGATGAATCAGCATGGCTACATCAGCGCCCTACGTACGGCCAGCCACAAGATTGTTTACAACTCGCGCCTGTAGCCACTGAGGGGGCCCCGGCCACAGCGCTGCCGCGTCTGTGCCCCGCGCCCGGCGCTTTGAATTACCTGCAGTTATGGGCGCAATGGCCGCCGGCATTGGCTGCGGCCGATCAAGGCTACTAGAGTCGGCACTAACTATTGCGAGAGTTCCCCCATGCTAAAGACCGAGACGCCCAGCACCGCCCATCCCGATCTGGATCTGTACCCGCTGCCGGAGCTGATCAGCGCCTTCATCGAAGACCAGGTGGAAGCCGTCAATGCAGTGCGCGCGGCCGGGCCGCAGCTGGTGGCGGCGGTGGCGCTGGCGCTGCCGCGCATCCAGGCCGGTGGGCGCCTGCTCTATGCCGGCGCAGGCACCTCGGGGCGGCTGGGCGTGCTGGACAGCGTGGAGCTGTACCCGACCTTCTCCTGGCCGCGCGAGCGGGCTGTGGCGGTGATTGCCGGCGGCGAGTCGGCGATGTTCGTGGCCGTCGAGGGGGCGGAGGATGACGCCGAACAGGGCGCGCGCGATCTGCTGGCGCTGAAACCCACGACCAACGACGTGGTGCTGCTGCTGGCCGCCTCCGGCGCCACGCCCTATGTGCTGGGCGCAATGCAGGCGGCCCGCGCGGCCGGTGCGCTGACGGTGGGCTTTGCCAACAACCCCGGCGCGCCGGTGGCGCTGCAGGCCGAGGTGGGCATCACGCTGGACACCGGTCCCGAGGTCATCTCGGGCAGCACGCGGCTGAAGGCCGGCAGCGCACAGAAGATGGCGCTGAACACTTTTTCCAGCAGCCTGATGGTCAAACTGAACAAGGTCTACGGCAACTTGATGGTCGACCTCAAGCCGACCAATGCCAAGCTGGTGCGCCGCGCTGTGGCGCTGACGATGCGCGCCGCTGAGGTGGACGAGGCCTCGGCAACGGCCGTTCTGCAGCAGTGCGATCACCATGTGAAGGTGGCCCTGGTGGCGCTGAAGAAGGGCGTCACGGTCGAGCAGGCCCGAGCACTGCTGGACGCCGCCCAGGGCAGCGTGCGCAAGGCCTTGACGGCCGCCTGAACTGATACGCTCGCGCCGCATGACGCCTACCGACCGCAACCCCTGGACCTGGATCCCGACGCTTTACTTCAGCCAAGGCATCCCCTACGTGGTGGTGATGACCCTCTCGGTCATCATGTACAAGAACCTGGGCTTCTCCAACACAGACATCGCCCTCTACACCAGCTGGCTCTACCTGCCCTGGGTGATCAAGCCGCTGTGGTCGCCGCTGGTGGAGCTGCTGGGCAGCAAGCGCTGCTGGGTCTGGGCACTGCAGTTCGTCGTCGGTGCGGCGCTGGCGCTGGTGGCCCTGACCATCCCCGGCCCGCAGGCCTTCCAGATGACCTTGGCGGTGTTCTGGCTGATGGCTTTTGCCTCGGCCTCGCACGACATTGCCGCCGACGGCTTCTACATGCTGGCCCTGCCGCAGCACCAACAGGCGGCCTTCGTCGGCGTGCGCTCGACCTTCTACCGCCTGGCCAATATTGGCGGCCAGGGCGGCCTGGTCTACCTGGCCGGTGAGCTGCAGGAGCGCACCGGCAGTATGGCCACCGCCTGGTCCATCGTGTTCTGGGTGCTGGCAGGCCTGTTCGTGCTGATGGCCGTGTACCACCGCTTCATGTTGCCGCGCCCGGCCAGCGATGTTCCTGTCACCGGCAGTGCAGGCAGCCTGATGCGGGAGTTCTTCAAGGTCTTCGCCGAGTTCTTCAGGAAGCCGGGCATCCTGGTGATCCTGGGCTTCCTGCTGCTCTACCGCTTCCCCGAGGCGCAACTGCTGAAGCTGGCCACACCCTTCCTGCTCGACAAGCCCGAGCTGGGCGGCCTGGGCCTGTCAACCAAGGCGGTGGGCATCGCCTACGGCACGGTCGGCCTGACCGCGCTGACGCTGGGCGGCCTGCTGGGCGGCTGGGTGATCTCGCGCGTGGGCCTCAAGCGCGCACTGTGGCCGCTGATCCTCCTGATGCATGTGCCCAACGCAGCGTTCCTGCTGCTGGCCTGGGCGATGCCTAGCAGCCTGGTCGTCATCAGCAGCGCGCTCGCGGTCGAACAGTTCGGCTACGGCCTGGGCTTCACCGCCTACCTGATGTACATGATCCTGGTGGCCGATGGGCCGCACAAGACCGCGCATTACGCGATCTGCACCGGTTTCATGGCCCTGGGCATGATGTTGCCAGGCATGTGGAGCGGCTGGCTGCAGCAGCAGCTGGGCTACCTGAGCTTCTTCGTCTGGGTGATGCTGGCGACGATCCCATCCTTTGCGATGGCAGCGCTGATCAAGATCCCGGCAGACTTCGGCAAGAAGGTTGAAGCCCAGTGAACCACCGTTTGCTGTCCTTGGACGCATTCCGCGGCTTCACCATCGCCGCAATGCTCCTGGTCAACAACCCCGGCAGCTGGGGCCATCTGTACGGCCCGCTGGGCCATGCAGCCTGGCATGGCTGGACCTTCACCGACTGGATCTTCCCCTTCTTCGTCTTCATCAGCGGCATTTCGATGACGATGAGCCTTGGGCGGCGGGCCGAACTGGGCGACAGCAAGCATTCGTTGCTGATGCAAACGATCCGGCGCGGCCTCACCATCATCGCCATCGGCCTGCTGCTCAACCTGATCCCGAGCTTCAATTTCGAGACCGTGCGCATCCCTGGTGTGCTGCAGCGCCTGGGCCTGTGCACCATCCTGACGGCGCCGCTGGTGCTGTGGTTCAACTGGCGCCAGCAACTGGGCTGGATCATCGGCCTGCTGGCGGCCTACAGCGCGGTGATGATGTTGCTGCCAGTGCCCGATGCGCTGGGCTTCGTGCACACCGGCTCGCTGGCCAAGGGCGAGGACGTCGGCGCCTGGCTGGACCGCCTGCTGATGGACGGCCATCTGTGGAGCCAAGCCAAGACCTGGGACCCGGAGGGTCTGCTTTCCACCGTGCCCGCGGTCGCCAGCCAGTTGAGCGGCGTGCTGGTCGGCCATTGGCTCGCGAGCAAGCATCAACCGATCGAGAAAGCCATGTGGCTGATGGTGGCCGGTCTTGCCTGCTTGTGGGCTGGGCAAGTCCTCGACGCATGGCTGATGCCGATCAACAAGAGCCTGTGGACGCCGTCCTATGTGATGTTGATGGCCGGCTGGTCCTGCCTCACCTTCGGCGTCTTCTTCTGGCTGCTCGACGCGATGCCGCTGCCAATGCAGCGCGAGCAGATGGCGCGGCTGGCCCATCCGCTGGTGGTCTTCGGCATGAACGCGCTGTTCATCTTTGCGCTCTCGGGCCTGGTGGCCAAGATGCTGGGCTTCATCAAGATCGAAGGCCTGAGCCTGAAGGCCCTGCTCTACGCGCCGATCCAGGCGCTGGACCTTGCGCCAGTCAATGCCTCGCTTCTGTTCGCTGTCGGCTTCGTCGCCGTTTTCTATGTCGTCGCCTGGGCCATGTGGCGCAAGCGCTGGTTCGTGAAAGTTTGAGATGCTCAATCGCCGCACCGTCCTCGCCTCGTCCATCGCACTGACGGCCTGTGCCGATCTGCCTGTCTTCGGCCCCCGCCTGCAGCCCGCGCCCGAGCTGGCCGCCCTGCCGCCGGCCGCGCCGCGCGAGTTCCGCGCCGCCTGGGTGGCCACCGTCGCCAATATCGACTGGCCCAGCAAGCGGGGCTTGAGCACCGCCGAGCAGCAAGACGAGATGCACGCGATGCTGGACAAAGCGGTGGCGCTCAAGCTCAACGCCATCATCTTCCAGATCCGCACCAGCGCAGATGCCTTCTACGATTCCAAGCTGGAGCCCTGGAGCGAGTACCTGACCGGCGTGCAAGGCCAGGCACCCGAGCCCTTCTACGACCCGCTGGCGCTGTGGATCGCCGAGTCGCACAAGCGCGGCCTGGAGCTGCACGCCTGGTTCAACCCCTTCCGCGCGCGCCAGAACAATGCCCGTGGCGAGCAGCACGCCAGCCATCTGAGCAAGACCCGACCCCAATGGGTCAAGAGTTATGGCGACCAGCTCTGGATCGACCCCGGTGAGAAGGCTGCCGCCGATCACAGCATCGCCGTGTTCAAGGACGTGCTGCAGCGCTACGAGGTCGACGGCATCCACATCGACGACTACTTCTACCCCTACGCGGTGATCGACCCGACCACCAAGCAGGAGGTCGATTTCCCCGACGATCCGTCCTGGCAAACCTATCTGCAATCGGGCGGCAAGCTGGCCCGCGCCGACTGGCGGCGCCAGAACGTCGACCAGTTGGTCGAGCGGATCTATCAAACCATCCAGGCGACCAAGCCCTGGGTGCGCTTTGGCGTCAGTCCCTTCGGCCTGGGCAAGCCGGCGCTGCGCCCGGCCGGCATCGCCGGTTTCAGCCAGTATGACAAGCTCTACGCTGACGTGGAGCGCTGGCTGGCCGAGGGCTGGATGGACTATCTGGTTCCCCAGCTCTACTGGCCGATGGCCCAGAAGCCCCAGGCCTTCGGGCCGTTGCTGGACTATTGGCATGCGCAAAACCCCAAGGGCCGCCACATCTGGCCCGGCATGTTCACCAGCCGCGTGACCGACAAGCCGGAGAGCTGGCCCGTCGAAGAGATCATCGGCCAGATCGCCATGCAGCGTCAGAAGGCGCCACACACCGGCCATGCCCACTTCAGCATGATCGCGCTGATGCAGCACCGGCGCGGCCTGGCCGACGCGTTGAAGGCCGGGCCCTATGCCGACGCTGCGCTTGTGCCAGCCACCCCATGGCTCAGCCAGGCGGTACCGGCCAAGCCAGGGCTGGAGATCTGGTCCGGCCGGGCGGGCAGCCAGGGGCAACTCTTGCTTCGCCCGACGGGCGGCGCCTCGCGCCACGCGCTCTGGTTACGCCATGCCGGGCAATGGCGCTTTCAGGTCTGCCAGGCAGAGCTGAGCGTGCCGACCGAAGGGCTCGACGCCGTGGTCGTCTCGGCCATCGGTGCGACCGGGATCGAAAGCGAGCGGGCAGCGTATCGGCTGTGAGCGTTTGAGCCCAACCCTCAGGCCCAGCCTTGCCGCCTAGAAAACAAAAGGGCGACTCGCCAGAGTCGCCCTTTGTCAGATCTGCGCTGAACTCAGCGCTTATTCACTACGCACCGCAGCCTTGCGGCCGGCCACGAGGGCGGCGCTGGGGGTGGCCGGTGGCACGTTGTTGCCCAGGTGGTTGATCTCGCCAGCGTTTTGCGCGCGCTTCAATTCAGCCAGCACTTGGGCGCGGGTTGTCGTCGAAGGGGTGGCGATGCGCAGCGAGGCAGCGCTGTCGTCGCTGTTCAGTAGCGCCAGCTCGCCGCTTTCCTGGGCCTGCTTCAGTTCAGCCAGCACCTGGGCACGGGTCTTGGTGGAGACGGTGTTGGTGCGCAGGAAGGCCGCGGTGTCTTCGCTGTTCAGGCGGGCCAGTTCGCCGCTGTCACGGGCCTGGCTCAGCTGGGCAATCACTTCGGCACGGGTGGTTTCGGCCAGGGCGGCGTCGGCCATCAGGACACCCGCGGACAGCAGGGCGGCGGAGAAAATGGTGAGCGTCTTCATGATGTGAGTTCCTTTGTGTGTTCAGCGAAATCGGGAGTCTTCGGTTGTGGACTCAGCCTCTTTGCTGCATCCATGGGTTGAACTGTAGACAGGATGACCGAGGGTAAACACTAGGCAATCATGAACTGACCATTCATGAATACAGAACAATCCAGGCATTCTGAAAAGTTATGCCTCGCGCCCGCATTGACATTTGCCGCCAGCCGCGCGCGCGCCTAACCTGCGGCGCAATGAAGACGAACGCCGCCGCCCGTGCCTCACCGAACGCCCGCAGCCCCGCCCTGGGTCTGGGGCTCGATGCCGGCGGCACGCAGACGCGCTGGGCGCTGGCGCAGGCCGGCAGCGGCACCATCGTGGCGGAGGGCCATGTGGCCGGGCTCAGTGGCATGCAGCTGGGCACGCAGAGCGGGCGGACCGAGCTGGTGCGCACCCTCGACGCGCTGGCCGCCGAGGTGCTCAAGCACGGCAGGCCAGGTGCGCTCCACGCTGGCATCACCGGCCTGCCCGACACCGACGACGCCGCAGCCGCCCAGATGAAAGCACTGCTGACCCGCGCCCTGGGCCTGCCCGTCGAGGCCATGGTCTGCCGCAGCGACATGGCCATCGCCTGGCGGGCAGCGTTCGAGCAGCCCGGCGAGGGCTATCTGCTTTACGCCGGCACCGGCGCCATCGCGGCGTTTGTGGACGAGGAGGGCGGGCTGCAGCGCGCCGGTGGTCGCGGCATGCTGCTGGGCGACGAAGGCGGCGGCTTCTGGATCGCCGCTCAGGCGCTTGCCCAGGTCTGGCGGCTGGAGGACGAGGCACCGGGCAGCGCCGCCGCGCGCTCGCCGATGGCGCGGCGCCTGTTCGAGGCCATTGGCAGCAACGACTGGGCCGCCACCCGCAGCCTCATCTATGGCGATTCGCGCGGCCGGGTCGGTCAGTTGGCCCTGGCCGTAGCGGCCTCTGCCGAAGACGACCCCGCCGCCCGCGCCTTGCTCCTGGCGGCCGGCACCGAGCTGGCGCGCCTGGCAGTCTGCCTACTCAAGCGCCATGGCCCGCGCCCGGTGGTGGCCGCCGGCCGTGCCCTGCTGCTGAGCCCGCTGATCGAACAAGGCCTGCGCTCAAGCCTGCCGCCGGGCACCACCTTAAGCCTGCAACAATTGCATCCTCATCGCATGGCCGCTGTTGCGGCCGCGCGCGCCACGACGACGAGCCCCTGATGAAAAAAGCCCTTCTCTGCGCCTCCGCCGCGCTGTTGCTGTCGGCCTGTGCCACCGGTCCTTTCGACCCTCAGAAACCGATGGTCAACCACAGCTACGTCTCGCAGAACCAGGACAGCCGCTCGCTCTTCATCGTGCTGCACTACACGGTGATCGACTGGGAGAAGTCGCTGCGGGTGCTGACCAGGGGCGGCCAGGTCAGCTCCCACTACCTAGTGCGCGATGAACCGGCCGAGATCTACCAGCTGGTGGACGAGAACCGCCGCTCCTGGCATGCCGGCGCCAGTTACTGGTCGGGCAGCCAGAACCTGAACTCCTCGTCGATCGGCATCGAGATCGTCAACGCCGGCTGGACCGACACGCCGGCAGGCCGCGTCTATGCGCCCTTCCCGCAGAAGCAGATCGACGAGGTGATCAAGCTGGTGCGCGACATCCAGAAGCGCCATGACGTCAAACCGGAACGCATCATCGGCCACGCCGACATCGCCCCCGGCCGCAAGCAGGACCCGGGCCCGGCCTTCCCCTGGAAGCAGCTGTTTGATGCCGGCCTGATTCCCTGGCCCGATGCTGCCCAAGTTGCCATCAAGAAGACCGGCTACGAGTCTGCTCTGCCCGATGTGGCCTGGGTGCAGGACCGGCTCGGCCGCGTCGGCTTCAACATCGCCCGCAGCGGCGAGATGGACAAGCTGACCAAGGACGTGATCGGTACCTTCCAGATGAAGTACCGGCCGGCCAACTACAGCGGCGAGCTCGACGCCGAGACGGCTGCCCTGATCGACGTGGCGACGACCCCGGGGGGCATGCTGATGATCACCCCGCCGCCCGCTCAGCCGGCCAAGCGCTGAGCCCCCGATGTTCGCATTCCTGCTCAAGAAACTCGCCACTCTGATCCCCACGCTGATCGGCATCACCCTGGTCGCCTTCGGCCTGATCCGGCTGGTGCCGGGAGATCCGATAGAGGTGATGATGGGCGAGCGCCGGCTCGACCCCGAGGCCCATGCCGCCCTGGTCAAGCAGATGGGACTGGACCAGCCGCTGCCCGTGCAGTACTTCGACTACGTCAGCAAGCTCGCGCAGGGCGACCTGGGTGAATCGCTGGTCAGCCGCGAGCCGGTGGCCAAGGAGTTCGCCGTGCTGTTCCCGGCCACGGTGGAGCTGGCCGCTGCAGCCCTGCTGCTGGCTGTGACCCTGGGGCTGGCCCTGGGCATGCTGGCCGGACTCAAGCGCGGCTCGCTGGTGGACCAGGGCGTGATGGGCGCGGCCACGGTCGGCTATTCGATGCCGGTGTTCTGGTGGGGCCTGATCCTGATCATGTTCTTCTCGGTCAACCTCGGCTGGACGCCGGTGTCTGGCCGCATCAGCATCGAGTACGACGTGGCACGCGTGACCGGCTTTTTGCTGATCGACAGCTGGCTCTCCGGTGAAGAGGGGGCGTTCCGATCGGCCTGCATGCACCTGATCCTGCCGGCCCTGGTGCTGGGCACCAGCACTCTGGCCGTGGTGGCGCGGATGACGCGCTCCTCGATGCTGGAGGTGCTGCGCGAGGACTACATCCGTACCGCGCGCGCCAAGGGCCTGAACCCGACGCGCGTCGTCGTCGTCCATGCGCTGCGCAACGCGCTGATCCCGGTGCTGACGGTGGTGGGCATGCAGACCGGCAGCCTCTTGGCCGGCGCCGTGCTGACCGAAACCATCTTCTCCTGGCCCGGCATCGGCAAATGGCTGATCGACTCGATCGCCCGGCGCGACTATCCCGTCGTGCAGGCCGGCATCCTGATCTCTGCCGCCACCTTCATCGCGGTCAACCTGATCGTCGACATCCTCTACGGCGTGGTCAATCCGCGCATCCGGTCCCTGCATTGATGATGAGCACGACAGCCGAAGTCATCCCCGACTACCCCTCGCCGGCCAAGGAATTCTGGCAGGGCTTCACCGCGAACCGCGGCGCCTTTGCCGCATTGATCGTCTTCGCGCTGATCGCCCTGGCCTCGATCCTGAGCCCGCTGGTCGCGCCCTACAGCCCTATTGAGCAGTTCCGCGATCACATGCTCACGCCGCCGGTGTGGGCCGAGGGCGGCAGCTGGCAGTTCATCTTCGGCACTGACGAGCTGGGCCGCGACATCCTTTCGCGCCTGCTGCACGGCGGCCGCGTCTCGCTGGGCATCGGCCTGGCGTCCGTCCTGCTGTCGCTGCTGCCCGGCGTACTGCTGGGCCTGCTGGCGGCGTTCTACCAACACTCGATCTCGCCCATCATCATGCGGGTGATGGACATCATGCTGGCCCTGCCCGGCCTCTTGCTGGCCATCTGCGTGATCACGGTGCTGGGCCCGGGCCTGATCAACACGGTGATCGCCATCGCCATCGGCGCCCTGCCCGGCTACACGCGGCTGACCCGTGCCGCCGCGCTGGCCGAAACGGCCAAGGACTACGTCACTGCCAGCCGCGTCGCCGGCGCGGGCGTGGCCCGGCTGATGTTCGTGACCGTGCTGCCCAACTGCATGGCACCACTGATCGTCAATGCGACCCTGAGCTTTTCATCAGCCATT
>Ga0187843_10002517_pt1 | contig 11044 bp, 10 predicted proteins | sample SpaLakP09_SKY_43_FD_134516 | JGI IMG/M metagenome (GOLD analysis project Ga0187843, IMG submission 134516) | Oligotrophic lake water microbial communities from Sparkling Lake, Wisconsin, USA - SP09_SKY_43 | ecosystem: Environmental > Aquatic > Freshwater > Lake | place: USA: Sparkling Lake... | reverse complement strand
GCATCGAGGGGCAGACGATCCCGACCTCGATCAACTACCAGCCGCCCGGCAAGCAGGTCTTTGCCTACACCTTGAAGCAGCCGGTCGGCGTGGTCGCCGCCATCGTGCCCTGGAACTCACCGCTGGTGCTGACGGCGATGAAGCTGGCGCCCGCGCTGGCCGCCGGCTGCTGCGTCGTGCTCAAGCCTGCCGAAGACACCTCGCTGACTGCGCTGCGCCTGGGCGAGCTGCTGCTCGAAGCCGGCCTGCCGCCGGGTGTGGTCAACATTGTCACCGGCCGCGGCGATGTGGTCGGCGCGGCGCTGGCCGCGCATCCCGGCGTCGACAAGATCTCCTTCACCGGCTCCACGCAAGTGGGCCGCGCAGTACTGGCCGCGGCCGGCGGAAATCTGAAGAAGGTCACGCTGGAGCTGGGCGGCAAGTCGCCGGTCATCGTGATGCCCGATGCCGACATGGCCCTGGCCATCCCCGGCGCGGCCAATGCGATCTTCTTCAACACCGGCCAGGTCTGCGTCGCCGGCTCGCGCCTGTACATCCACCGCGAGGTGTTCGACCAGGTGGTGAACGGCATCGCCGACATTGCTCGCGGCATGAAGCTGGGCCACGGCCTTGACGCGACGACGCAGATCGGACCGGTGGTCAGCCGCAAGCAGGCCGACCGCATCAACAGCTATGTGCAGGAGGCGCTGACCGATGGCGCCCGCGCCCTGGTCGGCGGGCGCCAGCTGGGCCCGAACAAGACCTTCATTGAACCCACGGTGCTGGTCGATGTGCTCCCCGACATGGCATGCGTGCAGGAAGAGATCTTCGGCCCGGTCGTCGTGGCCACGCCGGTCGATTCTCTCGAAGAAGCGCTGGCCCTCGCCAACGACTCGATCTACGGCCTGGCGGCCAGCATCTGGACCCGCGACCTGTCGACCGCGCACCGCGCCGCGGCCCTGCTCAAGTCCGGCACGGTATGGATCAACTGCCATCTGATGTTCGATGCGAGCCTGCCGATCGGCGGCGTCAAGCAATCGGGCTGGGGCCGCGAGAGCGGCCAGGCGGCTGTCGAAAACTTTCTTGAAATCAAGACCGTCTGCGCGGTCATCTGAACCTCTGCATCCAATCTCCTGGAGATCGACCATGAACCCCAAAGAACTCAACCGCCGCGGCGCGCTTCGCATGGCCGCAACTGCTGCGCTCGCAGGAACCGCCGCGGGCTGTGCATCCACATCGCCGACCGCGCCGGCGCGCCGCCCGCTGGCCTTCGATGATCCGATCTGGAACCGCGAGGTCTCGGCCCGGCTGGAGGCCTTTGCCGACCCGAAGAAGTTTGTGTACGGCTCGGTAACCGGCGTGGTCACCGGCGTGCGCGATGGCGAGAAGGTGCGCCCGCTGATGCGCTTCGAGGTTTTCAGCACCATCCGCGTGGTGCGCCAGCCCGACGCCAGCTACCAACGCCTGTGCCGGGAGGTGGTCTTCTACCGCAGCCTGGAAACCGGCCAGCTGATGGACGAATGGGACAACCCGTACACCGGTGAGCGGGTCAAGGTGGTCGACGTTGCCAACGATCCCTACAACTACGTGATCTCTGACTTCTACCCGCAACCGCCCAGCTACGGCGGCCTGAACAAGGAGACACGCCCCCGCCGCCCCTACATCCGCAACTGGCACATGCTGGACGCCCACACCGTGGGCCTGGAGTCGGACATCCACCTGATGTATCCCAGCGCGATGCAGCCCGAGAAATGGCCACGCGAATCACCCGGCAAGATGACGCGCACCTCTGAGATGTTCCGCTACTCGATCCGCCGCGCCGATCTGGAGAATGCCGAGCTGGACAACATCCCCTACCAAGGCGTGTGGAACCGCATCACGCCCTGGCTGCCCTGGATGCTGATGGACCAGGCGCCCGGCCACATCCTCTACGCCGGCAGCATGACCGCGCGTCAGAACCTGGACTTCTTCCCCAAGGACGTGCTCCAGCGTGTACGCGAGCGCCATGCCAGGTACCTGGTGGCGCCGGAGAAGGTGGAGGGACCGAGCCTGTCCAGCCTGGAGCGTTACGCGCTGGAGCAGACGCCGGCAGCTCCACGCGCTGCCAAGAAGCCTTGAGATGAGGCGCCGCCGCGCTATCGCCCTGGGGTTGGGCGCGGTCCTTACCTTCATCCTGCTGCCTGCTGCTGCGCAGGACTGGCTCTATGACTGGCGCATCAGCACACGTCCCGAACCCGGCAGCCCTTCGCAGCTGGATCTGAACCAGCCCCAGCACTGGCCGGTCGAGCGCGTGGCCGGTGGCGCGGCCATACCGCTGCCGCGCCACCGCAGCGCTTGCCTCAGTGATGCAGCGATGGCGCCGGCGCTGGCCGAGATTCAGCGAGTCAAGAGCTACAGCTTCATGGTCTGGCGCGACGGCGCGGTCGAGTTCGAGTACTACGCACCCGGCTTCGGCCCGGACACCCGTGCCGAGCCGGCCTCGATGCACAAGTCGGTGCTGGCCCTGCTGCTTGGCCAGGCGCTGGCCGATGGTTTCATTCCCAGCTTGCAGACGCCTGTGTCGCGCTGGCTCAAGGAGTGGGCTGGCGATGACCCTCGTGGCGCGATTACCGTCGAGCAGATGCTGCAGATGGCCAGCGGCCTCTCGCCCCTGCCCTTCGACCTGAAGCCCGGCTCAGCCTACAGCCGCGCGCTGTATGGCGCCGACAGCCTGGCGTCGCCGTTGGCGACGGCCCTGGTCGACACGCCAGGCAGCCGCTTCAACTACGCCAGCGGCGTATCGCAGCTGCTGGGCCTGATCGTCGAGCGCGCCACCGGCCAGCGCTACGCCGACTATTTGTCCAAGCGCCTGTGGCAGCCGCTCGGCGCGGCCGGGGCCTATGTCGCGCTCGACCATCCGGGCGGCCGCGCGCGCACCTCCAGCGCCCTGTTCGCGCGGCCCGAGGACTGGCTGCGTCTCGGTCTGCTGTTCGTGCAACGCGGCCAGGTCGATGGTCGTGAGGTGATCGCGCCCGCCTGGCTGGACGCGATGGCCGCGCCCAGCGCCGCCAATCCCAACTACGGCTACCAGCTCTGGCGCGCCAGCCCGCATGCGCCGCAGCGTGCTTACAACAGCGTCACGCCGGGCACCGTGCCGGCCAGGGAGCCCTTTCTGGCCAGCGACATGCTGTACTTTGACGGCGCCGGTGCTCAACGCGTCTACGTCTCGCCCATGGAGAAACTGGTGATCGTGCGCCTCGGCCCAGCGGCCTTCGACTGGGACGATTCCCGGGTGCCCAATCTCGTCACTGCCGCGGCGCGCCACTGCCGATAGACCTCGTTTTATCCACCTGGCGGACAGTCACGAACACACCAGGGATTACCCACATCAAGCACGAAAAACGTTGATCCATATTACGTTCTCGTGACCGGCCCGCAGCTCCTTTGCAAGACCCGGCGCTCCTTGAGGAAACATCATGGACAGAGGCGTTCCCATCCGCGCAGTCAGCCGCAGCATCGCAGTCCTTCAATGCATCAACCGCCACGGTTCGCTGTCCCTGATGGAGATTGCGCGCGGCGTCGAGCTGCCTTACCCGACCACTTTTCGCATCATCCAGACCTTGCTGTTCGAGGGCCTGGTCGAATGCGAGCCGACGCGCAAGCACTACCGCGCCACGCAGCTGGTGCAGACCTTGTCGGTGGGCTACAAGGAGAACGGTAACCTGCTGCTGCGCGCCCGCCCCCACATGGTGTCGCTGACGCGAAAGGTCTCCTGGCCCGTTTCCATGGTCACCCATGTGGGCCAGAGCATGATGGTGCGCGACTCCACCCACAGCGAGACCTCGCTGAGCTTTTGCAACTACGAGCCCGGCTACACCCTGCCGATGCTGGAATGCGCATCGGGCCACGCCTACTTGGCCCATGTACCTGACGCCGACCGCATGAGTATGCTGGCCGGCCTGGAGGCGCTGGACCGGCGCAGCCACATGCTGGAGATGTTCAAGGGAGAGAAGCTGGTGCAGCGCATCCGCGAGGACGGCTACGCCACCTGCGACCGCAATCCGCATTCCGCCGTGCCGGGCAAGACCTCGTCCATCGGCGTGCCCATCTTCGAGGGTGCCCGCGTGGTGGGTGCTCTGTCGCTGGTGTTCTTCGCCTCTGCGATGCCCATGGCTGAGGCCCTGCGCCGCTATGTCGAAGACCTGAAGACCACAGCCGAGGCCATCTCCGAGGAGCTGACACAAGACATGGCCGTGATGTCCGAGCCCGCGCCGCGGGTAGAGAGGGTCGCGACGCCACGGCATGCCGTGTTGCCTCGACCATCCATCCCGCAAGCCAGCGCGGTCTTCTGAACACGCGCGCCTCGTCCACGTAGCGAATACACGCCGACTCGGGAGTGGCGCTCAGGCCCCTGGCTTGCACACTGCCAGCCCATGAGCCAGCCCCAGACCCTGTACGACAAACTCTGGACCTCGCATGTGGTCAGCGAGGATCGCGACGAGAACGGCGACACGACGGCGCTGATCTACATCGACCGCCAGATGCTGCACGAGGTCAGCAGTCCGCAGGGCTTCGAAGGGCTGCGCACGCGCGGCCTGGCAGTGCGGCGCAGGCAAGCGCAGATGGCCGTGGCCGATCATGCGGTGCCCACCCGGCACCGCGACCGACCGATCGCCGACCCGCTGGCGCGAGCACAGGTTGCCCTGCTGGAACGCAACACCGCCGCCAGCGGCCTTCGCTACATCCCACTGAACGACGCCCGCCACGGCATCGTCCATGTGATCGGCCCCGAGCAGGGTTTCACCTTGCCGGGTATCACCCTGGTCTGTGGCGATTCGCACACCTCCACCCATGGCGCTTTCGGGGCACTGGCCTTCGGCATCGGTGCCAGCGAGATCGAGTGCGTGCTGGCCACGCAGACACTCCGCCAGCGCCGCGCGCGCAATCTGCGCGTGCGGGTGTGCGGCGCGCTGCAGCCGGGCGTCGCAGCCAAGGACCTGATCCTGTCCATCATCGGCCGCCTGGGCGCCTCGGGCGCGGTGGGCCACGCGATCGAGTTCTGTGGCGACACCATCGAACGCATGGCCATGGCCGAGCGCATGACCGTCTGCAATATGAGCATCGAGGCCGGCGCGCGCAGCGGCCTGATCGCACCGGACGAGCGCACCTTCGCCTGGCTGGAAGGCCGGCCGATGGCGCCGCGCGGCGCGCTGTGGGAGCAGGCACTGGACCACTGGCGGACCTTGGGCAGTGATGACGAGGCCCATTTCGACCGCACGCTGGACATCGATGCAACGACCCTGCTGCCACAGGTGAGCTGGGGCACCAGCCCCGACCAGGTACTGCCTATCGACGGCCGCGTGCCCGACCCGGCCGCGGCGACGGACAAAGCCACCGCGCGCAAGATCGCGCGGGCGCTGGACTATATGGGCCTCGTGCCCGGCACACCGCTGCAGGACGTGGCGATCGATGTCGTCTTCATTGGCTCCTGTACCAACAGCCGCATCGAGGATCTACGCGCAGCCGCGGCGCAGCTGCGCGGCCGCCACAAGGCGGAACGTGTGCGAGCCCTGGTGGTACCCGGCTCGGCCCAGGTGGCGCGCCAGGCCGAGGCCGAGGGGCTGGACCAGCTCTTCATCGACGCCGGCTTCGAGTGGCGCGCACCGGGTTGCTCGCTGTGCGTGGCGATGAACGACGACCGCCTGCTGCCGGGCGAGCGCTGCGCCAGCACCAGCAACCGCAATTTCGAAGGCCGGCAAGGCATCGGCGCGCGCACCCATCTGGTCAGCCCCGCCACCGCCGCGGCTAGCGCCATCGTCGGCCATCTGGCCGATCCCCGCACGGAGTCCTGACCGATGCAGCCCTTCACCACCCTGCACGCGGTCGCCGCGCCGATGCCCGATGCAGACATCGACACCGACATCATCTTCCCCGCCCGCTTCCTGGTGCTGACGCAGAAGGCCGGCCTCGGCCCTTACGCCTTCTACGAAAAGCGATTCGACGAGCAGGGCAACGAGCGGCCCGACTTCGTGCTGCACCAGCCACGCTGGCGCGGCGCCGCCATACTGGTGGCCGGCGCCAACTTCGGCTGCGGCTCCAGCCGCGAGCAGGCGCCCTGGGCGCTGGCCGACCTGGGCCTGCGCTGCATCATCGCGCCGGGCTTCGGCGAGATCTTCCAGGGCAACTGCCTCAATAACGGCATTCTGCCCATCAGCCTCCCGGCCCGCGAACATGCGCTGGCGATGGCCGCGGCCCAGGCCGGCCAGGCGCTGAAGGTCGACCTGGCCGCAGGGTTTATCACGCTGCCTCAGGGCACCATGATCCGCTTCGAGATTGCAGAACGCGCCCGCCAGGCCCTGCTTGAAGGCCGCGACGAGATCGAGCGCATCCGCCAGGGCGCGGCCGCGCTGATCGCCGCCTTCGAGGCGCAGCAGCGCCTGCGCCAGCCCTGGCTCTATGCCGAGACCGATTGATTCAAACCCGTTCCCTCAACGAGCAATACCGACCATGGCCAATCCCATCCTCCGCCAGATGCTGAACAAGGGCGACTTCTTTGTCGTCCCCGGCATGCAAGACATGATCGCCACCGCGGTGGCCAACAAGGTGGGTTTCCCCATCGTCTACGGCACTGGCTATTGGCTGACCGCCTCAAGCCTCGGCATGCCTGACGCTGGCCTGGCCAGCTACACGCAGATGCTGGACCGCATGGCCACACTGGTGCAGACCAGCAATGCCGCCGTCATCGCCGACGCCGACACCGGCTACGGCGGCCTGCTGAACGTCGCGCACACGGTCAAGGGCTATGAGCGCGCCGGCGTCACCGCGATCCAGATCGAGGACCAGGAGTTCCCCAAGAAATGCGGCCACACGCCGTTCAAGCGCTGCGTGCCGGTGGAAGACATGGTGGAGAAGATCAAGGTCGCCGCCGAGACCCGCGAGGACAAGGAGAACTTCCTCATCATCGCCCGCACCGACGCCCGCGCCGCCGATGGCGTGGACGCCGCGCTGCGCCGCTTGGAGGCCTATGACAAGGCCGGCGCCGACATCCTGTTCTTCGAGGCCCCGCAGTCCGAAGCCGAGATGCGCGAAGCCTGCGCCGCCTTCAAGAAACCGATGATGGCCAACATGGCCGATGGCGGCAAGACGCCCATCCTGCCGGCCGCCCAGCTCGCCGATATCGGCTACGACTTCGCCATCTACCCGTCGATGACCAGCCTGGTCGCCGCCGCTGCGATGGAGCAGGCGCTGCGCCAACTGAAGGAACAGGGCCTGAGCCAGTCGCCGGACATTCCGCTGTTCGACTTCACCGAGTTCTGCAAGCTGATCGGCTTCCAGCAGGTCTGGGACTTCGAGAAGCGCTGGGCACGCTGAGATCGAAAAGAGGGCTGCAAGCAATGCGGCCCTTCGCCCTGGAAAGAACTCAATGGGGGCCTCAATGCGATTCCTCGCCTCCCGACACATTCATCGACTCGGCCGTGATGTAGTCGGCCTGCGGCGAGCACAAAAAGGCCACGGCCTTGGCGGTATCGGCGGGAAGGCCAGGCCGGCCCAGCGGAATGCGCGCGGCCATGTCGGCCATGTACTGCGCCAGGGTCTTGCCCTGCTTGGCGGCGAAGTATTCGTTCTGCCAGGCGCCGAGGCCGGTGGTCACATGGTTGGGGCAGACGTTGTTGACCGTGATGCCGTGTGGCCCCAACTCGATGGCCGCCGAACGCACCAGCCCGACCAGACCGTGCTTGGAGGCCGTGTAAGCCTGCGCCAGCGCGAAGCCCGACTTGGCTGCCTGGCTGGCGATGTTGACGATGCGCCCGCCGCGACCTTGGCTGACCATCACCGCCGCCGCAGCCTTCAGGCCGAAGAAGGCCCCTGTGAGGTTGACGTCGATCACCGCGTTCCAGTCCTGCGGATCGACCTCCAGCAGCGGCTTCATGATGTAGCCGATGCCGGCATTGTTGATCCAGATGTCCAGGCTGCCGTGCGTGCTCACCGCATGCGCGGCCAGCGCCTGCACCTGCTCCCAGCGGCGCACATCACAGGCCTGGGTGCTGACCGCGCCGCCAGCGTGGGTGCGTACGCCTTCGGCAACGGCGTTCAGTTCATCGAGTCCGCCGATCATCGCGTCCGGCGTGGCGCTATCGGCCGAACGGCCGATGTCGGACAGCACGATGTTCGCGCCATCGGCCGCCAGGCGCAGCGCGATCGCTTCGCCGAGGCCGCCGTGGCGACCCGCGCCTGTGATGACGGCGGTCTTGCCGGCCAGCGGGAGAATGCTAGTGTTGCTCATGGATCAGGCCTCGATGCGTTCGGTGGCAATGAAGATCGGGTCGGCCCAGTCCTGGAACTCGGCAGCGATCTTCTTCATCGCATCGCTGCCCACGTCCGCGCCGAAAAGCCCCATGTCGGCGATGTCCAGCACCTCGATGTACTGGTAGGGCGGGGCCACGTCACTACCGAGCAGGCCGGTGGTTTTGAACAGCTCGAAGCGCTCCATCGAGCCCAGCGCATTGACGGTCGGCAGATCGCTGCTGCGCGCCCAGCCTTCGTAGTCGGCGGCGACGCGGCCGGGCTTGAGATTGAACAAAACAATGATGCGAGTGGAAGCCATGGTGTCTTTCTGTCTGAATGGATGGTCAGCACGATAGGCGCGTCCGCGCAGCGGCTTCCGGCCCCGGGTCGGAACTGTTCACCCTTCGAGAACCCAGATCGGGAGATGCCATGAACGAGACAAAACCAAAGCCTTCGGCCCCTGCAGTCGACGGCCCGCCGGACTACCGCGTGCTCGGCCGCCACGCCGTGTTCCCCGAAACCACGCATGACGAGATCGAGCGCCTGAACTTCCTGGCACAGATGAACCGCCACCTGGCCGCGCGCGTCGTGCCCGGCGTGCAGCGTGCCTACGAGGCGCGCGTGCGGCCCGCCCTGCGCAAAGCCCTGGATCGAGAGCCGCAAGATCGTCACGAGGTGCGTCGCGGCCTGCTGCGCGACCCAGTATTCCAGACCTGGTCGGCGCTGCGCCGCATGACGATGGAGCAGCGCCAGCAGGCAGGCCTGTGGACCGCGCTGCGCCAGGGCGAACGCCTGGCCAAGATCGCGGCCGACCTCGTGCAAGGCAACGACCGGCTCGAACTCGACCCGACCTTGGCGATCCCGCGCTATGTCAGCGCCGTCGATCACCACTGCATGCCCGGCAGCTACCACCACGAGCGCTTTCCCGGTGACGTCTCAGCTGGCGCCAACTACGACCACGGCGGCTTCGTCACCACGGCCGGCCTGCTGGGCCGCTATGCCGACGGCGGCGGCCAGGCGGTGGTGCAGTGGGTGCGCCGCAATCTGCCCGACTTCAAGCCGCGACGCATCCTCGATATCGGCTGCACCGTCGGCCACAGCGCGCTGCCAATCGCCCAGGCCTTCCCCGAGGCGGAGGTCGTCGCCGTCGACGTTGCAGCACCAGTATTGCGTTATGCCGCAGCGCGTGCAGCCTCGCTGGGCGTGAACAACATCCGCTTCGTGCAGGCCAGCGGTGAAGACCTTGCCCGTTTCGAGGACCAGAGCTTCGACTGGATCCAGACGACGATGTTCCTGCACGAACTCTCGACCACCGCGCTGACGGCCATCTTCAAGGAGAGCCGTCGTCTGCTGCGGCCCGGCGGCGTGGTACTTCACGTGGAGCAGCCGCAGTACAGCGCCGAGATGCCCTTGTTCGAGCAGGCCTTGCGCGACTGGGACGCTTTCTACAACAACGAACCCTTTTGGAGCCGACTGCACGAAATGAACCTCGACCACTACATGCGCGAAGCTGGCTTTGGCGCCAGCGAACTGATCCACGGCGGCGTCACGGGCGTGGTGGACCGCACCTTGTTTCCTGATGCCGCCGAGGACAAGACCGAGGACTACGGTCGCAAGGCCGCGTGGCATGTGATCGGCGCACGGCGGGGCCGCGCATGAGCATTGCCGATGCACTGAGCGCAGCAGGCAGCAAGCCCGCCGGCAAGCGCCCCTATTTCTTCGCGGCCCCCGAGACCGAGCGCGTGCTCGCCATCACGATGGCCGTCGTGCAGGAACTGGCTGTCACCCGCCAACGGCTGGACACCTTGGAGCGAACGCTGCAGGCCAAGGGCGTTCTGGGGCATGGCGATATCGAGGCCTTTTCTCCAGATGCCCAGGCCGCGGCCGAGCGGGCGCAGTGGTCGCAGGAGTACATCGCCCGGGTGCTGCGCATCGTGCAGCAGGAGATGGAGGCAGCTGCGATTGCGGGGGATGAGCCGGCTTCGGAGGATGTGGCTGGAGAGGTCGGGAGCTTGGGGTGAGTCGGGTTCTTCCAGAGCGCGTGCTGATCCATTGGGTGGTGTGGGCACGTTGCACATGCTGCGCGGCGGGCGAAGGCACCCCTTCAACAATGAAGTCCTGCCACTGATCGAGCGCCATCTCCGCCTCGCCACTTGGGCAGGGTTGGGATTCGTGCCACTGTTGCTTCTCCTGCCTCAAATCGGGCTGCCGGACAGGGTGCTAGGTGCTGCCGCTGTCGTCTGTGGCGTGTGGGCACTGATCCTGGACGATATTGGGTGGGGACGTTCGGTCGCTCTGACCTCGAGATCCGACGTACCAGCGAGCGAACGGGTGGCCCTGGGCCGGGCGAGGTTGCTCGGCGAGCGGCGCTAGCCCGCAGGGCGGCCGGACCACTCCGCACTCCGCTCCTCAAAATCCCCATGCGCCGGATGCCTTTGCCCAATTTCCCATGCCAGACGCTGCAGGCGCGGTGCCTAGATGCCGCGCAGGCGATCGGTGTTGCACAGGGTGGACTAGATGTAGCGCATCAAGATGCCGCCGACCGGACGCACGGCCAGCAGAAGCGGCACGCCCTGATTTCCTTCGCGCGCTTGCGCGAATTCCAGGCTGCAGAGGCCTTCTTCCTGCACGCCCCTGACCCGTTGCTGAATCTACTCGCGGTCGAAGGGCATAGGGTAGTTGTGATCGGGGTCAGCCAGGCCGGCAGCGATCATGGCCTCGCGCTTGCCCGGTGTGCAATGGGCCAGGTAGCAATAGCCGCAGGCCGACACCAGCAGGTGGCGCGAGGCGCCCACGCCAT
>Ga0187843_10002515_pt1 | contig 11049 bp, 9 predicted proteins | sample SpaLakP09_SKY_43_FD_134516 | JGI IMG/M metagenome (GOLD analysis project Ga0187843, IMG submission 134516) | Oligotrophic lake water microbial communities from Sparkling Lake, Wisconsin, USA - SP09_SKY_43 | ecosystem: Environmental > Aquatic > Freshwater > Lake | place: USA: Sparkling Lake... | reverse complement strand
TCCTTGCCGGGACTGGCCTGCCAGCTACCGTATTGCTGCACATACGCCGTGACAGCTTCATGGAAGTGCTCCGCCGCGCGTTCGCGCCGGATGCTGTCCACCTTCTTGGTCATGCCGACATAGGCCAGTCCGCCCACCATTGCTACTGCCGCCAATCCGGTCAATAGCAAAGCCAGCATGAATTTTGTGCGCAGAGACATCCCAACCCCATCAAACTATTGCCAATTGGACAGCAATCATACCGCAAGGCAGTCGGGCTTCAAGCGTTTTTTTTCATTGGGGAAACTCAAGTTATATTGAATACTTATGGCTCGTATCACAAATCAAAAGTTTATTTATTACTGAAATGCGAGCATACTGCAACGCAACAAACGAATATTTATGGAGTCTCTGATGAGCGCAACGACCTACGACAGCATCGCCACCCCTGGCTACTTCGCCAATATTGCCACCGCAGCACGTCAACTGTTTGACGCGATCTTCGCGGTGCAGCCAGCTGTGTCGCAGCGCAACACGGAAGAAACCATCTGGTGGCTGAACAGCCTGGCGAATGACTGCGAGCGTCACTCCCCTAGCCTGTCCGCCGAACTGCGCTACTTCGCCTCGCGCGGCTAATCGAATCTCACCTTACTGGAGAAAACTATGCTGACCATCATCGAAAACCTGCCTGCTGCAATCGCCCTGTCCGGCCTGGTGCTGCGCCTCTACCTGGGCAGCCAGCCAGAAACCAAAGCGGAATAAGCTGCTTTCGCGCACGTCAAAATGGCAAAAAGCCCCGGCACGCATCAGCGGCCGGGGCTTTTTTAGTTTTGCAGTGCCTTAGTTCAGGCGCGAATGACGCATCCCGTACAGCAGATAAGTCAAAATTGCCGCGCTCATCCAGATGCCAAACACCGTGTACGTGGTCAGCGACAGGCCGAACATCAGGTACAGGCAGGCGGCGATGCTCAGGCCAGGCACCAGGTAAGGACCGCCCGGCACGCGGAAGCCCTTCTCCGCCGAAGGACCCGCCTTGCGGCGCATCACCGGCACCGCCAGCGACACCACGCTGAACGCCGTCAGCGTCCCCATGCTGACCATGTCCCACAGGAAGGTCGCATCCACAAAACCCGCCACCAGGCCAACCACGACGCAGACGATCAGCGTGTTATGCACCGGCGAACCGGTGCGTGGGCTGACCTTCTGGAACACCGGCGAAATCAGGCCATCCTTGGCGATCGCGTACAGAATCCGGGTCTGGCCGTAGATGGTCACCAGCGTCACGCTGAACACCGAGATGACCGCGCCAGCGGCCAGCACCAGCGCCGGCCAGGTCTGGCCCGTCACATTTTGCAGGATCACGGCGAGGCCGGCTTCCTGGCCGGCGAATTTGGCCGCAGGCTGTGCGCCCATCGCGGCGACGGCAACCAGCATGTAAAACACCGTCACGATACCCAGCGCGGCCAGAATGCCGATCGGCACATTGCGGGTCGGGTTCTTTACTTCTTCGCCGGCAGTCGCCACGGTATCCAGGCCGATGAACGAGAAGAACACCGTCGCCGCAGCTGCCGTCACGCCGGCCATGCCGGTGTAGTGCGTGCCGCCGTCCGGGCTGTAGAACGGGTGGAAATTGTTTATATCAAAGCCGCTGAAGGCAATCACCACGAAGAAGATCAGGATGACCAGCTTGATCATCACCATGATGGCATTGGTGCGGGCGGATTCCTTGGCGCCGCGCACCAGCAGCAGGCAGCACAGGCACACCAGGATAATCGGCGGCAGATTGATATGGCCGCCGTGGAATTCAATGCCATGCGCGGTGGAGACAATGCTCGGTGTGCGCAGCATCTCGGGGATGTGCCAGCCGAAGGCATTGTTGAGGAAGTTGTTCAGGTAGTCCGACCAGCCGATCGCCACCGCACTCGCAGCGAGGCCATATTCCAGCAACAGGCAGGCGGCCATGATGAAGGCCAGGAACTCACCGACAGTCGCGTAGGCAAACGAATACGACGAGCCGGACGCGGGAATACGGAACGACAGCTCGGCATAGCACAGCGCAGTCAGGCCGGCGGTAATGGCAGCGATGAGGAAGGACAGGATCACCGATGGGCCAGCCTTCGGCACAGCTTCAACCATGGTGAAGAAAATGCCGGTACCGATGGTGGCGCCGACACCGATCATTGTCAGGGGAAACAGGCCTACAGAGCGGTGCAGGGTATTGCTGCTTGAAGCGTGTTCTGCGTTTTTATTATCGACCAGCTTGGTACGGGTCAGTTTCTGGACCAGCGTTTGGTTCACAGGCAATCCTTGTGGGAGATATGTTCGGGCAAAAACACAGCGATTATAGGGCTTTCCGCGCCACGGCCCTATAGGTATTTTGTGCCAGAAAAACAACTTTAACCCTTACGCCACAAGGGTTAGGTTACAAGTGCTTACTTTTGATACAGCGGCATGTATAGATTGGAAATAGCGTGCGGGTTACTCTTGAGTCAAGTGTTACCCTAAGCCAAGAAGGAGCTCAGCCATGCCGATCAAAAAAATCCCGACCGTCTCCCGCCGTGTACATCCGGCAGCCATTACCGGCGCGGCCATGGTGCTGCTTGGCCTGGCTGTCACCCTGACTGCACTGCTGGTGCGCGCTTAAGCGTAAGGTCCCAGATAATCGCGCTTGCCGACTGCGATGCCCTGATTACGCAGGATGTCGTGGGCGGTGGCGATATGGAAGTAAAAGTTGGGTAGTGCGAAGGTCAGCAGATAGCTCTGGCCGGTGAAGTCCGGGAAGCCGCCAAAACCCAGTTTGACCGTGCGGGTTTCGCTGCCGTCAAACTGCGCCGCATTGACGCTCTGCAGATACGCGATGGTATTGGCGATACGCTGCTGCAGCTGATCGAAGGACGTTTCGTTATCTTCAAACTTGGGCGCGGCCACGCCGGTCAGGCGCTCCACCGACATCTTCGACGTATCGCTGGCGCGCTGTACCTGCGCCGACAGCGGCAGCATGTCATCGGCCAGCCGCGCAGAAATCAAGGCATCGGGCACAGAGCCATGCTGCTCCACATGCGCCTCGGCCTTCTTCAGCAAATCCGCCAGCACCGTCAAGCCGCGCACAAACGCCGGCACCGTCAATTGATACATCGATATCGCCATCATCAACTCCCTGCGGAAGGAAAACTGCGAGTGTAGCGCAAGCGTTCAAACGATGCGCTGCATGTCGGGAATCTTGCCGGCTTCAGGATCCCGGCATGCAGGCCGTGCTTTGGGCTTGCGCGGCCCCAAGGCTTGCCTAGGCCAACTGGTCGATGTTGCTGCCGAGATTGGCAGGGTTGGTGGCAGCGGCCTTGCTGGCCTGGGCCAGGTCGTAGATCAGCTGTTCCTGCTGGGTGACGGTGCCGTCTTCATTTTTGTCAGCGGCCTCGTAGGTTTTGCTGGCGCTGCTGGCGCTAACGCTGCTGCTGCCACCTGAACCGCCGCCACCGCCTGCGCCGCCCGCACCATGCGCTGCACCGCCGCCTTGTGCTCCGCCTTGTGGACGAGGTGGCTTGAAGTCGCCGCTCTTGATGGCTGATTCGAGATCGTCTTTGGTGATCGATCCGTTCCCCTGCTTGTCAATGGCGTCGAACTGCTTGGTCGCGTCGTCGGACGAAACGCCTTTAGATTCAAGGCCTTTAACAAATTCGTCTTTGCTAACCTTGCCATCGGTATCCGTATCCATGTCTTTAAAGAGCTTGGATGCGAAACGTGCCGCGCCTTTGGATGGATCGAATGTGGCGGCGCCGGTGCTGCTGGATGTACTGCTGATTGCGGTTGTCATGGCTCTTACTCCGTGGTTAAGGACAATGCTGTTCCTGTTAACGAACTAATCCATGTATCCATGACCCCGCGAGGTGTAAAGACGCGTAAAGATCAGGCCACGCGCACCACCATCAGGCCCGCGCGCAAGCCGACACGCACATCAGGATTCGGAAATACCACCAGCTCTTCCAGATACTGCACGGTGTAAACCGTGTCGCCATCCCGCGCAATCTCTTCACCTTGTTTCATGGCGGTGAAGTTGTGCGTCTCTTTACCAAACGCCATCTGGAAGTGGTCGCTCAGCTTGATGATCTGGCGTGCCGTGTTGAAGATATGCGGACGCTGCGTGCCTTCGCGCAGCGGTGCGCCACGCAGCAGATCATCGAGCGCTTGCGATGCCGCCTTGAACTGCGTCAGGTCGTTCTGGCCCAGCGTGCCGATGCGGCCCAGTTCAATCGTGGTGCCAGCCGCTGCATGATGCTCGGCCGAGTAGTAGCTATACGTACCCACCGACGCCGGATTCATGATGATGGCGCCGATCTCCGCAAGGCCCAGCCAGTCAATCAGCTGCGTGCGCGGTTGATCGGCAATCAGCTCCGGCACGATGGCAAAGGTTGGATACACCGACGGACGGATCGCCGTATGCATGTCGAGGTGCCAGCGCACTGGGCCCGCATCGCTGAAGAAGTCCGTGGTCGCCGCAATCATCACATCCGCGCGCGCAGCTTCCGCCGTGCCTTCCAGCGTGCCGCGCTGCGCACGGAACATGCGGTTCAAGTCAGCGTCGATAAAGCGTTTGCCAGCGCGGATTGCACCGATGTTGCCGACGCAAAGCATCAGGTCCACCGCGAGCGCGGAAGGCTGATGCGACAAGGCATCCAGCAGATAGGCCACGACCTCGATCGGCCCTGTCTCGTCGCCATGCACGCCGACCGAAATCAGTACCGCCGGCCGCGCAGCATCACGCGGACCAGCCGCTTTGATCGTGATGATCCCATCCGCCGGCTCGGCGACCGTGAATCCGGCCGCCGTGAAGCGCTGCACGACGGCGCTGAAATCTGCTGCCGCCAGCGAACGGACGGCTTCAGGCAATGCTGCTGGCAAATCGCTCATCGTATTACGCCGCCAATGCCGCCGTGCTGGCGTTGACCGCCTCGGACAGCGCCCACACATCCAGCATCGCCTGCTCCAGATCCGTCGCCAGCGCATAGCCGGACAGACCCAGCGTGTTGGCAACCACTTCCACCGCCTCCAGCGCCGAGTGGCCGCCGGTAGCGTGCTTCAGTACCTGCGCCAGCAGACGTTGCTGCGTGCGGCGCAGTGCGTTCTGGGCGTAGCTGCGCAGCTGTTCCTGCGAGCGATTCGCTGCCGGCAGTTTCAGGCCGCGTTCCAGCGTATCGATGCCCACTTGCGCGCGCAGCGCCAGGCCAACCTGCAGGAAGGCCGGCAGGTCCATGCCTGCAGGACGTTGTACCGACAGCGCCGCAAATACAAACGCCGCCACCGATTCCAGCGCATCCACTGCTTTCCAGGCACGCACAAACTCGGCATGCAGGCCAGCGGTCAGTTCAGCTTCGGACTGGCCGTCCGTGGTGCTCAGCTGCGCCAGCGTTTCTGCTTTCGCGAACAGCTTGGTCAGCTCGGCCACGCCATTGCGCAGCTGATCGGCAGGCACCGACAGCGCGCCTTCGATGACCGCTTTTTGCAGCACGCGGGTCCGGGCATCGACCTTGATCGACACCGCACGCGGGATCTTCAACGCATCCGCATCCAGCGCGTTGAATACTGGCGCCAGGTTCAGCGCGGACCATGCCTGGCCCCAGGCCAGGATCACATCCGCTTCATCCACGCCATGCTCGCCAGCCAGCTGGCGCAACATCAGCGGACCGCAACGGTTGACCGATTCATTGGCCAGTACCGTCGCCAGGATGGCATTTGCCAGCGGGTGCGCCAGCGCAGGGCGGGTCGCCACCAGCAGATCCGGGAAGTACGGTTTCAGTACCGATTCAGCCCAGCTGTTTTCCGTCAGCGGCAGTGCCGACAGAATGCGCTTGTAGCGGTTCTTCACGTTGGCGATCACCACCGCCAGTTCCGGCGTGGTCAGGCCGCGGCCATCGGCCTTGCGGCGCGCCAGTTCAGCCACCGATGGCAGCTGCTCCAGTTCACGCGACAGCGCACCCTCTTCTTCCAGCGATGCGATCAGTGCAGCGTAGCCATCCTGCACAGCGGCGTCGGTTTGCGCTTGCAGCTCGCGTACCAGCAGCTGCGTTTGCAGCGTGTTGTCGCGCAGGACCAGGCGCTCGATATCCAGCGTCATGTCGTTCAGGATGCGGTTGCGGTCAGCTTCGGTCAGCTGGCCGGCATTCATTTCCACGTCCAGCCACATCTTCGCGTTCACCTCGTGGTCCGAGCAATCCACACCTGCCGAGTTGTCGATCGCATCGGTGAAGATGCGGCCACCCGACAGCGCAAACTCGATACGGCCAGCTTGCGTTGCACCCAGGTTGCCGCCTTCGGATACCACTTTGCAGCGCAGCTCATTGCCGTTGACACGGATGTTATCGTTGGCGCGGTCTTTCACCTGTGCGTGGGTTTCGGTCGATGCCTTGATGTAGGTACCGATACCGCCGTTGTAGAACAGGTCCACTGGCGCCAGCAGGATGCGGTGCATCAGTTCTTCAGGCGCCAGCGAGGTTTCTTCGATATCCAGCACGGCGCGGATCTGCGGCGACAGCTCGATGCTGCGCGCGGTACGTGGGTACACGCCGCCGCCCGCCGAGATCAGTTCCTTGTTGTAGTCGTCCCACGAGGAGCGTGGCAGCGCAAACATACGCTCGCGTTCCTTGAACGAGACTTCCATATCCGGGTTCGGATCCAGGAAGATATGACGGTGATCGAACGCCGCCACGATTTTCAGTTTGCGCGACAGCAGCGCGCCGTTACCGAACACGTCACCCGACATATCCCCCACACCCACCATGGTCACTGGCGATGCGTGGATGTCGTGGTCCATTTCGTAGAAGTGGCGCTTGACCGCTTCAAACGCGCCCTTGGCGGTAATGCCCATCTTCTTGTGGTCGTAGCCGTTGGAGCCGCCCGATGCAAACGCGTCGCCGAGCCAGAAGCCGCGCTGCACAGCGATGCCGTTGGCGATGTCGGAGAAGGTTGCGGTGCCCTTGTCGGCCGCCACCACCAGGTATGGATCGTTGCCGTCGTAGCACACGGTATCGGCAGGCGACACGATGTTACCCAGCACGCGGTTGTCGGTCACTTCCAGCAGGCTGGAAATGAACAGGCGGTACACTGCTTCGCCTTCCGCCGCGATGGTTTCACGCACGGCGTCTTTCGGCATCTGCTTGCACACGAAGCCGCCCTTGGCGCCAGCCGGCACGATCACGGCGTTCTTCACCATCTGTGCCTTGACCAGGCCCAGGACTTCGGTGCGGTAGTCTTCCATACGGTCCGACCAGCGCAGGCCGCCGCGGGCGACAGGGCCGCCGCGCAGGTGCACGCCTTCAAAGCGGCGCGAGAACACGAAGATTTCGCGGAACGGACGTGGCTCCGGCACCAGCGACAGATTGCTGGTGTCGAACTTGAAGATGATCTTGTCGCCCTTCTGATTGTTCTGGAAGTAGTTGGTGCGCAGCGTGGCGCCGATCAGCGTGGCCATGGCGCCCAGCACTTCTTCGCTGTCGGCGTGGTTGATGGCAGGCAGACGGCTCTTGATGTCGGCCAGCTTGTCCAAGGCCGCAGCGCGGGTGGCTTCGTCCAGCGCAGGGTTGAAGCGCTGCTGGAATGCATCCACCAGCTCTTTCACCAGCGCTGGCTGCTTGCGCAGCGTTTCAGCGATGTAGCGCACCGAGAAGCGGGTGCCGGTCTGGCGCCAGTAGCTCATGTAGGCACGCACCAGCTGCACTTCGCGCACGCTCAGGCCACCTTCGATGACCAGGCCATTCAGGCGGCCATCTTCCGCTTCGTTGTTGAACAGGGCCGAGAACAGTTCTTCCGCCACCGGAATCACTTCCGGCTTGGCCAGGTTGGCCGCGCTGTCGGCATCCGTCGACAGGCTGGTCACAAAGTGACGCTCGCCATTCACGCGCAGCGAGTAAGCCTGTTCGCGGTCAATCGCGACACCAGCGTTTTGCAGTGCAGGCAGGATGGTCGACAGCGACGGCACGCGGTCCACCGAATACAGGCGGATGGTGGTCGAACCGTTGTCCGCTTCCACACGCACGTTCACGCGCGACGGATCGGTGTTGCGCAGGATCGCGCCCAGATCGTGGAAGGCCGCAGCCGGCTTGGTGGCGGCAACGTAATCGGTCGGCAGCGTGGCGCACATCTTGCGCAGGCTGGCGCGCAGCGGCACGTCGGTCACAGCATCCGCCAATACGGAGAACTGGTCATGCCAGCCATCCAGCACGGACAGCAGCGGTTGCTGGATGTCGGTTTCCAGGTCCAGCGGATAGCGCGCGCCCTGGGCGATCAGGTAGACGCGGGCCAGCGGGCCATCGGCCACCAGTGTTTGCGAGCTGACATGCTGTGCGCCGGAGCTGGCTTGCAGCGCCTTGGCCAAAGCCGAACCGACGCTTGCGCTGTAACGCTCGCGCGGGATATACACCAACACATTCAGGTGACGTGCATAGACGTCGCGGCGGGCAAACACCTTGGCGCGCGGCTGTTTGTACAGCGACACCACGGCGCCGCAGACTTCGGCCAACCATTCCGGTTCTGCTTCCAGCGCTTCGGTGCGCGGCAGCGATTCAAGGATCTCGACAAACTTCTCGGCGCGGAAGCCTTCCTGGCGCACGCCAGCGATGCTCAGCACGCGCGCTACACGGCCACGCGCAAACGGCAGGCGGTTCAGCGGCGTCGACGTCGCAGCGCGGGTGAACAGGCCAACGAAGCAGTATTCGCCGAGGATCGCGCCTTGCGCGTCGGTGTGGCGGATGCCGATGAAGTCCAGTTGCGCATCGCGGTGCAGCGTGCCTTCCACGTCGGCCTTCACGATCGACAGCGTGTGCGCACGCTTGGACAGCGTATCGAAATCGCCAGGGATGTTCGCCAGGCAGGTGCCGTACACAGGATGCGATGTATCCTGCAGCACGCCGATGCGGCTAGGGACGTCGCGTTCCAGTTCACGCACGCCCGGTTTGACCTGATAGTAGGCGTAGCCGAACGGCTCGAAGCCTTCGGTCTTGGCCCACTCCAGGAAAGCGGCAACTTCCTTGCCTTCTTCGCCATGCGATGCGGCTTCTGCGCCGATGCGGCTGAAGTGTTCCAGCATGGCGGCGCGGTCGCGGCGGACCACGGCGGCGTCGCGCGACACCATTTCAATGCGGTCTACCAGTGCGCCGATTTCTGCTTCTGGCAGGTCTTCGGACAGCAGCACCAGTACATACGATTCCAGCTTGTCGCCGGCATTGCCGACGGCGCTGACTGCACCATCCGCACCGCGCGCCACTGGCAGCACGGCATTCAGCACGCCATTCGCGGTCACGCGCAGTTTGCGCAGTGCCATCACGATGGAGTCCACCAGATACGGCATATCGTCGTTCAGGATCAGCAGCGCGGTGGCCTTGCCGCCGCGGCCATCGTCGTAGCGCAGCTTGGCGATTTGCGCGCCCGTGCCGCTACGTTTGGCAGCTTGAGTGAAACCCTCCCACAAAACCGGCGCCAGGCTACCGGGCGCAGTGCCCGCCAGGTCCTCGTCATCCAGAGCGCCCAGCCAGGCGCCGATAAGTGCTGCTACCTCGCTGGCAGGTTTGCTTGCATGGACCAGATCCAGCGTCTGTTTGCGCAGGTCTTGTGGTGTTTGTTTCATCTTCGCTTCTCCAATACATTGTAGGTATTTTTTGTTGCAGGGGGCCGCGCCGGCTTGTGGCTACGCGGCGCCTCCCCAGATGGGGGTGAAACGACGGGATTACAAGTCGTAGAGTCCCGGCATCCCCAGTATACGGCTCAATTCTTCCAACGCGGTATGCACTTCGATGGCCAGTTGCGGATCTGCCAAATCGGCAGGCTCCAGACGGTCACGGTAATGCTTCTCCACCCAGGCCACCAGCGTATGGTACAGCGCTTCGGTCATCACCACGCCTTGATGCATGGCCTTGGCCTCGGCATCGGTCAGCGCCACGCGCAAACGCAGGCACGCAGGACCGCCGCCGTTGCGCATCGACTGGCGCAGGTCAAAGTGAATCAGTTCATCGATTGCGTTGCCGCTGGCGACCAGGCCTTGCAAGTACGCGGCGACCGAGGCCACCTCCTGGCATTCCTGCGGAATCACCAGCGCCATCTTGCCATTGTCCTTGCTCAGCAGCTGGCTGTTGAACAGATAACTGGCTACCGCATCGGCTACCGGCACCTGTGCGGTATCGACGCGGATCGCATTCAGGTCAGCGCCCACGCCGGCCATTGCGCGGCGCAGCTGATCGAGCGCGCCTGCTTCGTCGGCGAATGCCTGCTCGTGGTAGAACAGTGCATTGGCATTCCCTACTGCGATCACGTCGTTATGGAACACGCCCTGATCGATGACATCCGGATTCTGCTGGATGTAGACACTGCGCTCCGCCGACAGGCCATGCAGTCGCGCGACCGCCTGCGATGCTTCCAGCGTCTGGCGGGCAGGATATTTCTTCGGCGCCGAGATCGAGGTATCGAACTCGGAACGGCCGTAAACGAACATCTCGACGCCGGCGCTGCCATGGTCCTTGCACAAGCGGGTGTGGTTGGCCGCGCCTTCATCGCCAAACGCAGGCGTACCTGGCAGCGCGTCATGCACGGCAAAGTGCTTTTCATCCTTGAAGATGGCGCGCAGCGAACGGGCCGACTGGGCGTGTTCAAAAGCGCGGTGCAGCTTGTTGTTCAGGTTAGCCGCAGTAAAGTGCAGGCGGCCATCGGCGCTATCGGCCGACGGGCTCACGGTAGCAGCATTGGCAGTCCACATCGGCGAAGCCGAATACGCGCACGCCAGGATCACTGGCGACTCCTTCGCGGCCTTGGCCAGCACTTCAGCATCGGTGCCGGTAAAGCCGATATTGCGCAGCAGGCGGAAGTTCGGACGGTCCTGCGGCGGCAGCAGCGCCTGGCCAAAGCCACGGGCTGCCAGGGCGCGCATCTTGGCCAGGCCTTGCAGCGCGGCCAGCTTGGGATTGGAAGCGCTCTTGACGTTGTTGAACGACGCCACATTGCCGAACGACAGACCGGCATAGTTGTGCGATGGGCCGACCAGGCCGTCGAAGTTGAATTCGCGTGCGGACATTGCTGCTACCTTTTAGAAGT
>Ga0187843_10002513_pt1 | contig 11059 bp, 8 predicted proteins | sample SpaLakP09_SKY_43_FD_134516 | JGI IMG/M metagenome (GOLD analysis project Ga0187843, IMG submission 134516) | Oligotrophic lake water microbial communities from Sparkling Lake, Wisconsin, USA - SP09_SKY_43 | ecosystem: Environmental > Aquatic > Freshwater > Lake | place: USA: Sparkling Lake... | reverse complement strand
AGAAGGAGCAGTAGAGGACTTTTTCGGTGCTTGTGCCTTTTTTCTCGGCCATGGATCTGCTCAAACGTTGAGGCGTTACTGCCTGCTGTGATGATAGTTCAAACGCACAAGGGGCCCTTTTGTGAATAAGGGCCCCGTTGGACGGTCAGTTGGGTGCGGAACCTGAGTCAGGGACGCTCTGGCTTCGCCGAAAGAGTCCTTACGGCCTCTTTTCGAGCACCTGGTCGATCAGCCCATAAGTCTGAGCCTCAGCTGCCGACATGAAATAGTCACGCTCGGTGTCGTTCTGGATCTTTTCCAGGCTCTGGCCGGTACGCTCAGCCATGATCTTGTTCAACTGCTCGCGGGTCTTGAGGATCTCGCGGGCATGGATCTCGATGTCGGTGGCCTGACCCTGGGCGCCGCCCAGCGGCTGATGAATCATGATCTTGGCATTGGGCAGCGAGAAGCGCTTTCCCTTGGCACCGGCGGTCAACAAGAAGGCGCCCATGCTGGCAGCCATGCCCATGCACAGGGTCGAGACCTCAGGCTTGATGAAATTCATCGTGTCGAAGATCGACATGCCGGCCGAGACACTGCCACCGGGTGAGTTGATGTAGAGCGAAATCTCCTTGTCGGGGTTCTCGCTCTCCAGGAATAGCAGCTGAGCGACCACCAGGTTCGCCACCGCGTCATTGACCGGGCCAACCAGGAAGATGATGCGCTCGCGCAGCAGGCGGCTGTAGATGTCATAGGCGCGTTCGCCGCGGCCCGATTGCTCGATGACGATGGGCACCATGCCCAGGTTGTTTGTTTCCAGCGCGCTCATGAAGATTCCTCTTGAAGATGATCTTGTTATGGGGACTGATTATGTCGTGACAAGTCCACGGCCACAGAAATGACAAAGGCGCCGGCCTTGCGGCACGGCGCCCTCGGGCTCAAGACGAATTATTTCAGTTCGCGCTGGCCATCAGTTCGTCGAAAGGCAGGGCCTTGTCATTGACCTTGGCGGTGGCCAGGACGAAGTCAGTGACGTTGTTCTCGATCACGACAGCTTCCACTTCGGCCAGGCGGTTGCGATCGCTCAGGTACCAGCGCACCACTTCGGCCGGCTTCTCGTAGCTCTGGGCCAGCTCTTCGATGTGAGCTTGCAGCTGATCCGGCTTGGCTTGCAGATTGTTGCTGCGCACCAGCTCAGCCACCACTAGGCCCAAGCGCACGCGGCGCTCGGCTTGGGGCTTGAAAATCTCGGCCGGAATCGGCGCCTTGTCGGCATCCTTGACGCCACGCTTCTTCAGGTCTTCGCGGGCATTGGCGATCATGCGCTCGGTTTCGCTGTCGACCAGGGCCTTGGGCACTTCCAGCTCGGCGCTGGCGACCAGGGCGTCCATCACGGCAGCCTTGTTGCGGGCCAACACGCGGAACTTCACTTCACGCTCGAGATTCTTCTTGATGTCGGCGCGCAAGCCTTCGATCGAAGCATCCTTGATGCCCAGGGCCTTGGCGAACGCCTCGTTCACTTCCGGCAGGTGCTCGGCTTCGATCTTCTTGACCGTGACCAGGAAGTCGGCTTCCTTGCCGGCCACGTCCTGGCCGTGGTAGTCGGCCGGGAAGGCCAGCGGGAAGGTCTTGGAGTCGCCGGCCTTCATGCCGCGCACTGCAGCATCGAAGGCTTCCAGCATCTGGCCTTCGCCGATCGAGAACTGGAAGGCCTCGGCCTTGCCACCCGGGAAGGGCTCGCCGTCGATCTTGCCTTCGAAGTCGATCGTCACGCGGTCGCCAACGGCGGCGGCTTCGACAGCCGGGCGCTGGGCGAAGGTGCGGCGCTGCTTGCGCAGGATCTCGACGGTCTTGTCGATCGCCTCTTCGGTCACGTCGCTGGCGACGCGCTCGACCTCAGCAGCGGACAGGTCGCCCAGCTTGACTTCGGGGTAGATCTCGAAGGTGGCGTCGAAGGCCATCGTGCCTTCGGGGGCCTCGTTCTTCTGGGCGATCTGGGGCGCACCGGCGACGCGCAGCTGCGCTTCATTGGCGGCGCTGGAGAAGGCCTGGCCCAGCTTGTCGTTCATCACCTCGTACTGGACTTGGTAGCCGTATCGCTGGGAGACCACGCTCATCGGCACCTTGCCGGGGCGAAAGCCGTCGGCCTTGACGGTGCGGGCCAGCTTCTTGAGACGGACTTCGATTTCGCTGTTGATGTCAGCGGCCGCCAGCGTGAGCGTGATGCGGCGTTCGAGCTTTTCGAGGGTTTCGACGGTGACGGCCATGTTTGACTCAGTACAAAGAAAAAGATTGAACACTCTGGTGCGCGGGGCCGGACTCGAACCGGCACGCCCGTGAAGGCGTCAGGACCTAAACCTGGTGCGTCTACCAATTTCGCCACCCGCGCAAGGGTCAGGATTGTCTTGTTGCTGGACAATCCAGCACCGCCTCAATCCTGTGGCATTTCGGCAAACCGGTGATTGTAGCCGCTTGGAAAAGTGATTTTCCCGCTCCGCGTCAAAGCTGCGACGCGCGCTCGGGCCGCTTGACCCGGAACCAGGCGGCGTACATGGCTGGCAGGGTCAGCAGGGTCAAGGCGGTTGCGACGATCAGGCCACCCATGATGGCCACGGCCATTGGGCCCCAGAAGCCGCTGCGCGACAGCGGCACCATCGCCAGCACGGCGGCGGCGGCCGTCAGCACGATGGGCCGGAAGCGCCGCACCGCCGACTCGACGATGGCCGACCAGGCCGGCACGCCGCGCGCGCGATCCTGCTCGATCTGGTCGATCAGGATCACCGAGTTGCGCATGATCATGCCCATCAGCGCCACCACGCCCAGCAGCGCGACGAAGCCGAAGGGCTGGTTGAAGACCAGCAGCGCCATCGCCACGCCGGCAATGCCCAGCGGCCCGGTCAGGAAGACAAGCATCGCCCGCGAGAAACTCTGCAGCTGCAGCATCAGCAGTGTGAACGTGAGGAAGAGCATGACAGGCATGCCCGCCAGGATGGGGCCGGACCCCTTCTTGCTCTCCTCCACCGCGCCGGCCACCTCGATGCGGTAGCCCGCCGGCATCTTGGCCTGCAGGGCTGCCAGCTGCGGCCAGATCTGCTCGGACACCGTCGCGCCCTGCATGCCCTCGACCACATCGCCCTGCACCGTCACGGCGTAGCTGCGGCCGTCGCGCCACAGCACACCAGGCTCCCAGTCGAAGCTGACCTTGGCAACCTGCGTCAGCGGCACCGCGCGGCCGCTGGACGTGGGCACATAGGCATTGCCGATGTCGGTGATGGCATTGCGCTCGGCCAGCGGCTGGCGCAGCACGATGTCAACCAGCTTGTCGCCCTCGCGGTACTGACCGACGGTGCTGCCGGACAGCAGCGTGCGGGATGACTGCGCTAGGCTCTGGCTAGACACGCCAAGCGCCCGCGCCTTGTCCTGGTCGACCTCCAGCTTGAGCACCTTGATGGGCTCGTTCCAGTTGTCATTGACGCCGCGCATGTTCGGGTTGGCGCGCAGGATGGCTTTGGCCTGGTCGGCCCAGGCGCGCACGTCCTCGACCCGCTCGCCGATCACGCGGAACTGCACCGGGTAGGCCACCGGCGGTCCGTTGGGTAGCAGCTTGACGCGGGAGCGCACCTCGGGGAACTCGGCCGCCATCAGCGCCGGCAGGCGCTTGCGCAGGAGCTCGCGCTCGACCAGATCCTTGGGCAGCACGATGGACTGGCTGACATTGGGTTGCGGGAAGATCTGGTCCAGCGGCAGGTAGAAGCGCGGCACGCCAGTGCCGATCCAGCTGCTCACCGACACCACGCCGGCCTCCTGGCGCATGCGGGCTTCGAAGCGCTCGCTGATGGCCCGGCTCTGCTGGATCGTCGAGCCCTCGGGCAGCCAGAGGTCGACAAGGATCTCGGGCCGGCTGGAGTCGGGGAAGAACTGCTGCTGCACTCGCGTCATGCCGAACAGACCCAGCGCGAACACCAGGATCGTCATCGCGATGGTCTTCCAGCGGTTCTCCACGCACCAGCGCACCATGCGGCGGAAGCGGTTGTAGAACGGCGTGTCAAAGAGCTCATGCGCCTCGCCCGCGGCGGCCGGGTGGCTCTTCAGCAGCAGCGCGCCCAGATAGGGCACGAAGTAGACCGACACCACCCAGGAGATCAGCAGCGCGGCGGCCGTCACCGCGAAGATCGCAAAGGTGTACTCGCCGGTGCTGGACTTGGCCAGGCCGATCGGCAGGAAGCCCACTGCGGTGATCAGGGTGCCGGTGAGCATCGGCATCGCCGTGGCGTCATAGGCGAAGGTGGCCGCCGTCATCTTGTCGTAGCCCTCTTCGAGCTTGCGCACCATCATCTCGACCGCAATGATGGCGTCGTCGACCATCAGGCCGAGCGCGATGATCAGCGAGCCAAGTGAGATCTTGTGCAGGCCCACGCCCCAATAGAACATGGTCACGAAGGTGACCGCCAGCACCAGCGGGATCGTGATCGCCACCACCAGACCCGGCCAGATGTCCAGGCGCAAGGGCTTGGTATGCAGGCCCAGTGCGATGAAACTGACAGCCAGCACGATCACCACCGCCTCAATGAGCACCCGCACGAACTCGTTGACCGAGCGGGTCACTGCAGCCGGCTGGTCCTGGATCTGCGCCAGCTCGATGCCGGCCGGCAGGCTTTTGCGTACCTCGGCGGCGGCCTTCTGCAGCGACTTGCCCATCGCCACGATGTCACCACCCTTGGTCATCGACACGCCCAGCGCGATCACATCCTGGCCCTGGTGACGCACCATCACCGTCGGCGGGTCGACATAGTCGCGCTTGATCTCGGCAATATCCGACAGGCGCAGGCTGCTGGACTGGCCGGTGGCCGGGTTGACGCCGCGGATCGGAAAGTCCTTCAAGGCCTGGACCGAATTGAACTGGCCCTGCACCCGCACCTGCAGATTGCCACTGCCCGCGTTCAGCACGCCGGCGCCCTCGACGGCGTTCTGAGCGCCGAGCTGGTTGATGACCTGATTGAAGTCAAGGCCCAGCGCGGCCAAGCGCTTTTGCGAGATCTCGATGAAGAGCTTCTCGGCCTGTACGCCGAACAGCTCCACCTTGGACACGTCGCTCACCTTGAGCAGTTGCGAGCGCACGCGGTCAGCGTGTTCGCGCAGCTCCTCGGGGCTGAAGCCATCGGCCGAGAGCGCGTAGATGGAGCCGTAGACGTCGCCGAAATCGTCGTTGAAGAAGGGGCCTATGACCCCCTGCGGCAGGGTCGAACGGATGTCACCGATGCGCTTGCGCACCTGGTACCAGACCTCGGTCACGTCCTTGCCGGGCGAGTTGTCCTTGAGCTGGAAGATCGTGACCGATTCGCCCGGCTTGGTGTACGAGCGAATCTTGTCCGAGTAAGGCACTTCCTGCAGCGTCTTCTCGATCTTGTCGGTGACCTGCTCGGCCATCTGCTGGGCAGTTGCGCCCGGCCAGACGGCTTGCACCACCATCAGGCGGAAGGTGAAGGGTGGGTCTTCATCCTGGCCGAGTTGGAAGTAGGCGGCAAAGCCCATCAGCATCAGCACCACCATCAGGTAGCGGGTCAGGGCCGGGTGTTCCAGCGCCCAGCGCGAAACATTGAAGTGGCCGCCTTGATGCGGCTTCAGCGGTTGGCTGCTCATGGGGTGATCCGCTTAACGTGAGGCAGCAGAAGCGGCCTTGGGAGACTGGTAGCGCCCCACCTTCTGCCCGGGCGTCAGCACATGCACGCCGGCTGTCACCACCTCCTGGCCCGGCTTCAGGCCGGCGGCGATCACCACCTCGTTGCCATCGGCGCCGGCCACCTGCACCGGCTGCGCCTTGACCGTCATCGAGGCCGGGTCGAGCACCCACACCGAGGTCTTGCCCTGCTGCTGCAGAACCGCTGCCAGCGGCAGCTTGATGACCTGGTCCGTTCGGGGCAGTTCCAGGATGATCGAGGCCGTCTGGCCCAGCTTGGCGTCCAGCGAACCGGCATCGGCCTTCAGCTGGAAGGTGCGCGTGACCGGATCGGTGGCGGCCGAGACTTCGCGCAGGGTCACGTCGCGCGCCTGCTTGTCGCCCCACAAGCGCACCTTGAGCGCGCCCGGCCGCGCGGCAGCGGCGCGCACCGCACTCAGCTGGTCTTCCGGCACGGTGAACACGACGTCGCGCGGCCCGTTCACCGCCACCCGCACGACCGGCGTGCCGGCGCCCACCACCATGCCCGGCTCGGCGTCCACACCAGTCACAACACCGGCCACATCGGCCACCAGCTGCGCATAGCCGGCCTGGTTGCCCTGGGCGCTGGCCTGGGCCTTGGCCTGGTCGAGCTGGGCCTGGGCGGCCTTGAAGGCGCTGTCGCGCCGCTCAAGTTCTGCGGCGCTGATGAAACCCTGGTTCTTCAGCTCGATGAAACGCTTGAAATCAGCGCCCGCCTGATCGCGATTCACCCTTGCGGCCAGCAGGCTCGCCTTGGCACCGTCCTGCGCCAGAAGCAGGTCCTGCGCATCGAGCTGGGCCAGCACCTGGCCGGGTTTGACCGTGTCACCCACATTAACCTTGCGCGAGAGCAGCTTGCCGCCGACGCGGAAGGACAGGCGCGACTCGGTGCGGGCGCGGATCTCGGCCGCGTACTCATGGGTCAGCCCGGCCGATTCGGCGCTCAGCAACACGGTGCGCACCGCCCGCTCTGGTTCAGGTGTCGGGGCCTGCTTGCTGCAGGCGGCCAGCAGCAAGGCTGCGACGGCCAGAGCGAGCGCTTGAGCGAGAGCTTGGGAAGGGACTGGGAGCATGAGCACCTCGAATGAATCCGACAACCGGGAGGGCCGCATCAAAATTAACTGACCGGCCGGTCAGTAATGTATTCAGCGCCCTTCACGCTGTCAAACAGACAAAGCCCGAGACTTTGTCAGGCGCGCCAGAAACGCGGCGCAAAACACACACAATCCGGGCAGTGAGCATAGAACACTACGAAAACTTCCCCGTCGCCTCCTGGCTGTGCCCCTCCAGGCTGAGGCCAGCGGTTGCCGCGATCTACCACTTCGCCCGCACGGCCGACGACCTGGCCGACGAGGGCGATGCCGGCCCGGCCGAGCGCCATGCCGATCTGCAGGCCTACCGGGCCGATCTGCAGGCTGTCGCCGGCGGCCTCGCCCCCTCGGAGCGATGGCGCGCCGCCGTCTTCACGCCGCTGGCTCCGGTGCTGCGACAGTACGCCTTGCCGCTGCCGCTGCTGCACGACCTGCTGGATGCCTTCGAGCAGGACCTGCACCAGGCCCGCTACGCCGACCGCGTCGAGCTGCTCGACTACTGCCGCCGCTCCGCCAACCCGATCGGCCGTCTGCTGTTGCATCTGTATGACATCAACGATCCGCTCGCCCTGCGGCGCTCGGACGCCATCTGCAGCGCCCTGCAGCTGATCAACTTCTGGCAGGACTTCAGCCGTGACGGCCCCCGAGGCCGGGTCTACGCGCCCGACACCGACCTAGCCCAGCATCGCGTAAGCCATGCTGACCTGCTCGCCTGCCGCGACAGCCCGGTCGCCCGAGCGCTAATCCAGGACTTGTGCGCCTGGGCCGAGGCCTTGATGCTCGAGGGCGCGCCGCTGGTGCAGCAGATTCCCGGTCGTGCCGGCTGGGAACTGCGTCTGGTGGTACAAGGCGGCCTGCGAATTCTTGAGAAAATCAAGGCCATGCAATTTGCCAGCCTGAAGCAACGCCCCGCCCTCACCGCCCTTGACGCTCCCGTACTGCTTTGGCGCGCCCTGCGCATGAACGGGGGCCGTACATGACGCCCGAACAGTACGTGCAGGACAAGGCAGCCAAAAGCGGCTCCAGCTTCTACTACGCCTTCTTATTCCTGCCGCCGCCGCGGCGCGCCGCGATCACCGCCTTTTACGCCTTCTGCCGCGAGGTCGACGATGTCGTCGACGAGACGCAGGACCTGGGCGTCGCCGCCACCAAGCTGGCCTGGTGGCGCAAGGAGGCGGCGAGCGCCTTTGCCGGCCAGCCGACGCATCCGGTGATGCGCGCGCTGATGCCGCACACCGCCGCCTTCGACATCCGCATCGAGCACCTCAACGCCGTCATCGACGGCTGCCAGATGGACCTGGAACAAACCCGCTATCTCGACTACCCCGGCCTGCAACGCTACTGCCACCTGGTGGCCGGTGTGGTCGGCGAGGTGGCCTCCGGCATCTTCGGCCGTACGCAGCCGGAGACCATCGCCTACGCCCACAAGCTGGGCCAGGCGATGCAGCTGACCAACATCATCCGCGACGTCGGCGACGACGCGAGGCGCGGCCGCATCTACCTGCCGATCTCGGAGCTGCAGCAGTTCGACGTCAAGGCGCACGAGCTGCTCAAGCGCGACAAGCCCTGGGGCTATAGCGAGCGCTTCACTGCGCTGATGCAGTTCCAGTCGGCGCGTGCCCACGATCTCTACGACGAGGCCTTCGCCCTCTTGCCCGAGGCCGACCGCAAGACGCAAAAGCCCGGCCTGATGATGGCCAATATCTACCGCGCGCTGCTGCGCGAAATCGAAGCCGAGAACTTCCAGGTGCTGCAGCAGCGCATCTCACTGACGCCGGTGCGCAAGCTCTGGATTGCAATGAAGACGAACTGGCGCGGCCGATGAAGATTGCGGTGATCGGCGGTGGCTGGGCCGGTTTGGCCGCCGCCGTCGCGGCCACGCAGCGGGGTCATGCCGTCACGCTGATCGAGATGGCCGCACAACTGGGAGGCCGGGCGCGCAGCCTCAGTGAACAGCCGCGCTTGGACAACGGGCAGCACATCCTGATCGGTGCCTACGTGCAAAGCCTGGGCTTGATGCGCGCGGTCGGCGTCGATGTCGAGCAGGCCTTGCTGCGCATGCCCTTGCGCCTGCGCTACCCCGATCACGAGGGCCTGCGCCTGCCCGCCGGCCCGCCACTCCTGGCCTTTGCCCGGGGCGTGCTGGCCTACCGCGCCTGGCCGCTGCCGGCGCGCCTGAGCCTGCTGGCCACGGCCACGTGCTGGCTGATGCGCGGCTTCAGGTGCGCGCCTGATTTGACCGTTAGTGATCTCTGCGCGGAACTGCATGCCATCGTCAACGCCGAGCTGATCGCGCCGCTGTGTGTGGCCGCGCTGAACACGCCGGCCACCAAGGCCAGCGCCCAGGTCTTTCTGCGCGTGCTGCGCGATGCGCTGTTCAGCGGCCGCGGCAGTTCGGACCTGCTGCTGCCGCGACGGCCCTTGAGCGAGCTGCTGGCCGAGCCGGCACAGGCCTGGCTGGCGAAACAGGGGGCGCAGATCCAACTAGGCACCCGAGCGCAAGCGCTGGCCCATCAAGACAAGGCGTGGCAGCTCGATGGTGAGAACTTCGACGCGATCATCCTCGCCTGCCCCAGCGGCGAGGCCGCACGCCTGGTCGAAGGCATCGCGCCGCGATGGGCGGAACAAGCCCGCAGCCTGCGCTTCGAGCCCATCGTCACGGTCTACCTGCAAAGCCCTGGCAGCACCCTGCCCGCGCCGATGGTGGCGCTACAGGACGGCCCTCAGGCGCCGGCCCAGTTCGCCTTCGACATGGGTCAACTGGGCCACGCACCCGGCCTGTTCGCCTTCGTCGCCAGCGGCGCCGCGGCCTGGGTCGAGCGGGGCTTGAGCGCCTGCGGTGAAGCAACGCTGGCGCAGGCGACACGGGAACTGCGCTGGGCGAGCCCGCCTCAGATCCTGCGCGTGCTGGCCGAGAAGCGCGCCACCTTTGCCTGCACGCCAAACCTGCAGCGCCCGCCAGCACAGATCGCACCGGGGCTGTGGGCCGCGGGCGACTATGTGGCCGGGCCCTACCCGGCCACCTTGGAGGGCGCGGTGCGTTCGGGACAGACGGCCGCCGCCTCGCTCTAAGGTCGCGCGTAAGGAGCCGCCAGCGGCTCGCCGACAAACACGCCCTGCCCCGGCCAGGCCACGCTGTGCCAATAGGCCTCCAGCGCCGTCACGCCCTGCAGATAACTGAACAGCAGCAACTGCGGATGGGGGAATTTCTGCGGATGGTTGCAGGGCTCGGTGACGGCGCCATAACTGGCCGTAGCACCGGACTCCAGCCAATCCAGCGCGCTCATCTGCGGGCTCGGTGCCTGCAGCTCGAGCTGCCCGCCGGCGGAGGTGAGGTGATCGGCCAGGGCGCCAGGCAGCCAGCCGACCTGGTCCAGGCCCGCCACCCGCATCAGCCCAGTCTGGTAGATCAGGGTGCGCTGGAGCGGCGGCAGCGCCGTGCTGGCAGCGCGCTGCACCTCCAGATTGAAGGGCCGCAGCAAGCCGGCCGGTGGGAACAGCGCAGCGCGCACATTGCGCGCTGCGTCCGGCGTGCTGACGAACCATGCATTGGCGCGCACAAAGGTGCCCGGCTGGCTGTGGTCGGCCGCGATGCCGCGCTCGATCAGCGCCTCGGCGCTGGCCACGCTGCGTGCCGCCAGCAGCATGGCGGGGCGCAGGCCGAGGTCCGTGTGCGGCTTAGCGCCGGCATAGGAAAAATACGGTGACAGCTTGGACGGCGCGCAGCCCTGCTTGCAGATTTCTGGCTGGAACCCCAAGCCCAAGGCGGACGTGATGGAGTTGCACTCGACTGCGTAGGGTTGGCGCCAGGCCAGCGCCAGGCCCTGCACCGTATCCGGCATCTGCGTCTTGATCCGTTCGTTGAAGGCTTCGAACTCCACAAGACTCAAGGCCGAGCGCAGCGGCAGGCTGACGCGCAGCACATGAGCCTCGGGAATGCCGCGGCGGCGTGCGTAGTACTCACCCACCGCGACCGAGTAGGGATCGGCGGTGTTAATCACCAGGCCCAGTTCCGCTGCCGTCAGCCGCCCTTGCAAGCGCGCGGCTGGCTCCTGCGCCAGCGCCGGCAGGGCCAGCACAGCCATCAACAACCATTGCGCGATACGAAGTGGCCAGGCGTTCAAGCCCGGTGATTGCCGCACATCAAACCCATCAAATTTCGCCATGCAAAACAAGCCAATCTCCCGCACAATCACATCATGAAAAATAAAGAGGGCCAATCACCGGCGATCCAGGTGCTGGAGCGCTGTTTTTCCCTGCTGGACGTGCTGGCCAGCCACCAGGATCCGGT
>Ga0187843_10002511_pt1 | contig 11063 bp, 3 predicted proteins | sample SpaLakP09_SKY_43_FD_134516 | JGI IMG/M metagenome (GOLD analysis project Ga0187843, IMG submission 134516) | Oligotrophic lake water microbial communities from Sparkling Lake, Wisconsin, USA - SP09_SKY_43 | ecosystem: Environmental > Aquatic > Freshwater > Lake | place: USA: Sparkling Lake... | reverse complement strand
GCGCAACGCTATTCCAGCGGCGTTTGCGGCATCCACTATCCCAGAAAACGAAGAAACCGAGGAGTTCCGACTATGAATATGGAAGTAGAAAACACCGCCATGAATGCGCAGGGCCTGATCGAGCTGTTTGGCGAGAAGCAGGTGGAAGTCAGGGTGGAGCAAGGCGAACTGGTCATAAAGGCGGCGCGTGGCTTCATGACGCCGAATGTGATCGCATCACTCAAACTGCACAAGCGCGAGCTGCTGGCCTGGGCCGAAGCCCGCCCGGCCGACGCGCAGCAGGCGCCTGCCGTCGCCGTGCAATCGAAGATCACCCCTGACATGCTGCCGCTGGTCCGTCTGACGCAGACGCAAATCGACCGCATCGTCCAGGCGACGCCTGGTGGCGTGGCCAATGTCCAGGACATCTATCCGCTGGCGCCGCTGCAGGAAGGCATTTTGTTCCACCACCTGTTGCAGCAGGAGGGCGATGCCTACCTGAACCGCCTGTTGATGAGTTTTGATCACCAGGAGCTGCTGGACCGTTTCCTGCGCGCCGTCAACCAGGTGATCGCCCGCCACGACGTGCTGCGCACCGCCATGCACTGGGATGGGCTGGAAGATCCGGTACAAGTAGTGCTGCGCCAGGCCCAGCTTGAGGTGCAGACGCTGTCGTTCGACGGTGGCGACGTGCAGGCACAACTGCAGGCCCACGTCGATCCGCGCCATTTCCGCATGGATGTGCGCCGCGCGCCGTTGATCCAGGGCTTTGCCGCGTTTGACCAGGATGGACAACGCTGGCTGCTGCAACTGCTGTACCACCACCTGGTCATGGACCACATCAGCCTGGAGCTGCTGGTGCACGAGGTGGTGATGTTCATGCAGGGGCGCGAAGCGGAGCTGGCGGAACCTGTGCCGTTCCGTAATTTTGTCGCACAGGCAAGGCTGGGCAACAATAAGACCGAACACGAGAATTTCTTCCGCCGCATGCTTGGCGACGTTGATAGCAGCACCGCGCCATTCGATTTGGTCAATATCCAGGGCAACGGCGCAAATACGGTGCAGTTCCGTGATGTGCTGGATACTGTGCTGGCGGACCGTCTGCGCCGCGCCGCCACAGTGCATGGCGTGAGCCCGGCCAGCGTGTTCCATCTGGCCTGGGCGCGAGTGCTGGGCGCTTGCACGGGGCGCGACGATGTGGTGTTTGGCACGGTTTTGTTCGGCCGCATGCAGGGCGGGGCGGGCGCTGACCGCGCCATGGGCATGTTCATCAACACACTGCCGCTGCGTGTGAAGCTGGGCTCGCACAGTGCTGTCCACAGTGTCCGCGAAACCAGCCAACTGTTGGTGGAGTTGCTGCATCACGAGCAGGCCCCGTTGACGTTGGCGCAGCGTTGCAGCGCCCTGACTGGCAGCGCACCGCTGTTTTCTGCCTTGTTGAACTATCGTTACAGCCGCCCGGAGCAGGCCAGCGAAGGCGAAGTGATCGACGGCATACACCATATCGAAAGCCGCGACCAGACCAATTATCCGTTCGTGCTGCATGTCGATGACCTCGGAGAGGGGTTCCGCATCACGACCGAAATCATCCATTCGCTCTCCGCCAAGCGTATTGGCGGCTTTGTGCTACAGGTGCTGGAAGGCCTGGTGTCGGCACTGGAAAGCGCAGCGGACACGCCGATGCAGGCGATTCCCGCGCTGTCGTGCGATGAACGCGAACAAGTCCTGTATCTGCTTAACGCCACGCGCCGGGAGGATGGCCCCGAAGCGACGGTGCACGCGCTGTTTGAGCAGCAAGCTGCACGCACGCCGGACGCGGTTGCGCTAGAATTCGAAGGTCAGCAGATCGGCTATGCGGAGCTTAACACCCGCGCCAATCAGTTGGCGCACTATCTGCGCGAACTGGGCGTGCAGCCCGATGACCGGGTGGCGTTGTGCTTCGAGCGCGGCATCGACCTGATCGTTGCCATTGTCGCTACGCTCAAAGCGGGCGGCGCCTATGTCCCGCTCGATCCGGTGCTGCCCGATGAGCGCCTGGCCCACATGCTGCACGACAGCGCACCGGCGGCGCTGCTGACCCAGCAGCATTTGCGCGACCGTTTCGCCGGCCAGGCGCATCTGGTGGTCACCGATGGGGATGCGCCCTGGCGCCAGCATCCGGCCGATGATCTGCCGGCCAGCGGGCTCAGCCCGGCAAACCTGGCGTATGTGCTGTACACCTCGGGCTCGACCGGGCTGCCGAAAGGCGTTTGCATGCCACACCGCGCGCTGGTCAATCTGCTGCGCTGGCAGCGTGATGATCTGCCGCTGCCGGCGCGGACATTACAATTTGCAGCGCTGGGCTTCGATGTCGCCTTCCAGGAAATCTTCTCGACCCTGTGCAGCGGTGGCACGCTGGTGATGCTCAGCGAATCGCTGCGCCAGGACCTGCCGGCCCTGGCCGATTGGATGCGCGCACAGGATTTACAGCGCTTGTACCTGCCGTATATCGCCCTGAACAGCCTGAGCGAACTTTGGTCGCAGCAGGATCAGCCCTTGCCAGCCCTGCAAGACCTGATTACGGCGGGCGAACAATTGCGCATCACGCCGGCCATCCGGCGCCTGTTCGCACAGTGTCCACAGGCACGCTTGCACAATCACTACGGCCCGACCGAAAGCCATGTGGTGGCTGCGCATGTACTGACCGGGCCGTCTGAAAGCTGGGAAGACCTGCCGCCGATTGGTGCGCCCATCGCCAACAGCCGTCTCTACCTGCTCGATGCCAACCGGGAGCCGGTACCGCTGGGCGTGACGGGTGAAATCTATATCGCGGGTGTGCAGATTGCCCGTGCCTATCTGGGACGACCGGACTTGAGCGAGGAACGCTTCCTGGCCGATCCCTTCGTGGACGGCGAGCGCATGTACAAGAGCGGCGACCTGGGCCGCTGGCGCGCGGACGGCGTGATCGACTACCTGGGACGCAACGACTTCCAGGTCAAGATCCGCGGCTTCCGCATCGAGCTGGGCGAGATTGAAACGCAGCTGGCGCGACTGGACGGCGTGCGCGAGGCAGTGGTTGTGGCGCGCGAAGACCAGCCGGGTGACAAGCGTCTGGTGGCTTACCTGCTTGCCGGGGATGCTACGCCAGAGCCGGCGCAGTTGCGCGCTGCACTGGCCGACAAGCTGCCCGAATACATGCTGCCGTCCGCGTTTGTCACACTGGGCGCCTGGCCGCTGACGCCAAACGGCAAGCTGGACCGCAAAGCCTTGCCGGTACCGGATGGCTATGCCTTCGTCCAGCGCGCCTACGAGGCGACCATCGGCGATATCGAAACCACGCTGGCGCAGATCTGGTCGGAACTGCTTGGCGTTGAACAAGTGGGCCGGCACGACAACTTCTTTGAACTGGGCGGCCACTCGCTGCTGGCCGTGCGCCTGGTGTCGCGCCTGCGCGAATGCCTGGGTATCGAACTGCCGTTGTCGGTGCTGTTCACGCATCCACGGCTGGCGGATCTGGCACTGGATGTGGCCGAAGCGGGCCAGGATACGCTGAGCACAATCGCCAGGGCAGACCGCTCGGCGCTGCTGCCGCTGTCGCTGGCGCAGCAACGGCTGTGGTTTATCTCGCGCGTCGATGCACGCGCCAGCAAGGCCTACCACGTCCCGGATGCGGTGCGCTTGCGTGGGGTGCTCGACAAGGCGGCGCTGCAGGGCGCGCTGGACCGTATCGTCGCGCGGCATGAGGTGCTGCGCACGCGCTTTGTCGGCATCGGCGGCCAGGTGCGGCAGGTCATCGACGAACCGCGCGGCTTTGCGCTGACGCATCAGGATCTCGACGGCGCCAGCGCGCTGGAACTGGACCGTATCAGCAAGGAGGAAGCCAGCCAGTCCTTCGACCTGGCACTGGGCCCGCTGATCCGTGGCCGTCTGCTGCGATTGGGGGATGATGACCACGTGTTGCTGGTTACTACCCACCACATCATTTCCGATGGCTGGTCGGCCGGGGTGCTGGCACAGGAATTTTCCACCCTGTACCAGGCGCTGCGCAATGGCCAGCCCGATCCGCTGCCGCCGTTGCCGATCCAGTACGCCGATTACGGTGTCTGGCAACGCCAGTGGCTGCAAGGACCGCTGCTGCAACAGCAGTTGCAGCAATGGGTACAGCAGTTGCAGGGCGCGCCAGCGCTATTGAGCCTGCCGACGGACAGGCCGCGTCCGCCGATGCAGGATTATCGCGGCGCCAATGTCGAAATCAATCTCGACGCCGAATTGACCCTGGGCCTGAAAGCGCTGAGCCAGCGTCACGGTACGACCATGTACATGACGCTCGTGGCAGCCTGGGCGGCGGTGCTGAGCCGCCTGAGCGGACAGGAGCAGGTCGTGATCGGCAGCTCGCACGCCGGCCGCAGCCGGGTCGAAGTCGAGCCGCTGATCGGCTTCTTTATCAATACGCAGGCGCTCAAGATCGACCTCGCGGGCCGCCCCAGCGTGCAGTCGCTGCTGGTACAGGCAAAACAGATGGCGGTACAGGCGCAGAGCCTGCAGGATGTGCCGTTCGAGCGCCTGGTGGAAGCACTCAACCCGCCGCGCTCGCTGTCCCATCATCCGGTGTTCCAGGTCATGCTGTCCTGGCACAACACGCCCAAGGTTCAGCTTGAACTGCCGGGGCTGACGGCGGAGACGGTCGGCGGCGCACCGGAATTCGCGCAGTTCGACCTGTCGCTGGAGCTGCGTGAAATCGACGACCGCGTCGGCGGCCAGCTCAATTACGCCACGGCCTTGTTCGACGAAGCGACCATCCAGCGCCAATGGACCTACCTGCATGCGATGTTGCGCCAGATGGTCGCCGACGATGCCCAGCTGGTCGATCAGATCGATCTGCTGAGCCCCGCGGAACGCAGCCTGGTGCTGGACAGCTTCAACCAGAGCGCTATCCCGCTGGCGCAAGGCGGCGTGATACATGCACTGTTCGAACAGCAGGCTGCGGCCCAGCCCGAAACTACTGCGATTGTGTTTGAGGGGCAGCAACTGAGCTACCGCGAGCTGAACGAACGCGCCAATCAGCTGGCCCATCACTTACGTGAACTGGGCGTGGGGCCGGATGTGCGCGTCGCGATTTGCGCCGAACGTAGCCTGGAAATGGTGATTGCCCTGTTCGCCACGCTGAAAGCGGGCGGCGCCTATGTGCCGCTGGACCCGGTCTATCCGGACGAGCGTCTGGCGCACATGCTGCAGGATAGCGCCCCGGTGGCCGTGCTCACGCAAGCGGCGCTGCGTGCGCGGCTTGACCTGCCAGGCGGTAGCGCCTGCCTGGTGCTGGATGCCGCGTCCTGGGAACAATCGGCCTGGAGCAACGGGCCAAGGCACAATCCTGACGCCAGCCAGATCGGCCTGTCAGGCGAACACCTGGCCTACATGATTTACACCTCGGGTTCGACCGGCACGCCCAAAGGCGTGATGGTGGAGCATCGCAACGTGCTGACCTTCCTGCATGGACTGGAAGCATGCATCCATGGTGTGCAGCCAGATTGCCGCCGCGTGGCGTGGAATTCGTCGTTCGGTTTCGATATGGCGGTCAAGGCCTGGGGCCAGCTGACCCGGGGCCGGACGGTTTACCTGATCCCGGAAACCACGCGCCTCAGCGGCGAAGCCTTGCTCGGTTTTATCGAGGAGCACCGTATCGAGGCACTGGAGTGCACGCCCTCGCACCTGCGCATGCTGCAGAACGCCGGTTTCCTCAAGGGCCGCGCGCAAACGCTGCGCAAGTTGCTGCTGGGCGGTGAAGCGATCGATACGGTCACGTGGAATGAGCTGACGGCGGTGGAAGACACGCTGTTCTTCAATATGTACGGGCCGACAGAATGCAGCGTTGACGCCAGTTGCGGCCTGATTGACGGACGTACGCCGCATATCGGCCAAGTCATGCCGGGTGCGCGCATCTACCTGCTGGACCAAGCGCGGCAGCCGGTACCGATCGGCGTCGCTGGTGAGCTCCATATCGGTGGCGCCGGTGTGGCGCGCGGCTATCTCAACCGTGAAGAACTCACGGCCGAGCGCTTTGTGGACGATCCGTTCGCCGCCAGCGCCCACGCACGCATGTACAAAACGGGCGATCTGGGCCGTTGGCGCGCCGACGGCTGCATCGAATACCTGGGCCGTAATGATTTCCAGGTCAAACTGCGCGGTTTCCGCATCGAACTCGGCGAGATCGAGGCCCAGTTGAGCCGCCTGGAAGGTGTGCGCGAGGCTGCCGTCATCGCGCGCGAGGACCAGCCCGGCGACAAGCGCCTGGTGGCCTATATCATTGCGGCGCCGCATGCGGCTGCGCCCGACCCGGCACAACTGCGGGCTCAACTGAGCAGCACTCTGCCCGATTACATGCTGCCGTCTGCCATTGTGACGCTCGAGGCCTTGCCGCTGACGCCTAATGGCAAGCTCGACCGCAAGGCATTGCCGGCGCCTGAAGGGCAGGGCCTGGCGCAGCAACACTACGAGGCGCCCCAAGGCGAGGTCGAGCAGATGATTGCGGCCTTGTGGTCGGAACTGCTTGGTGTCGAGCGCGTCGGCCGCCACGATAACTTCTACGACCTGGGCGGTTATTCGCTGATGGTGTTCGAGGTCATCGAAGGACTGAAACAGAAGGGCTTCCAGGTGACGCTGCAAGACATCCTGCTGGCGCAAAAGCTCAGCGAACTGGCGCAACTGCTGACCGCCCACCATGGCGGCGCCCAGACATCCGACCAATGGGTCACGATCCGCCGCGGCGGCCAGCGCCAACCGCTGATCTTTATCCATGAGCCCAGCGGCGAGGTACTGTCTTATGAACGCCTGGCGCGGCATATCGACGATGAGGTCGGGCTGTACGGCATTCGTGCGGACCGCAGCACGGTAACGGCCGGCAGCAGCTATGAACACATCGCTCTACGCTATGCGCAGATCATCAGGGAAGCGCTGCCCAGCGGGCCTTACCGTTTGGCCGGCTGGTCGGCGGGCGGTGTCTTGGCGTACGAGGTTGCGCGCCAGCTCATGGCGCAGGACCAGATCGTGGAGTTCGTCGGCCTCATCGACAGCTGGCATCGCGGCACGGACCAGAGCTTCACCCGCGAAATCGACCTCAACGACAAGAAAATGCTGCTGGTGTCTTACATCGAATACCAGGGCTACAAGCTGGGTGATGCCGAAGTAGCCAAGCTCATGGCGGCAGCCGACCTGCCGGCGGCACTGGATTGCGCCAAGCTGCACGGCTGGCTGAGCCAGGGGCTGGCGGTGGACGAGTTCGATGCAAGGGTGGAACTGGCGTTCAACCTGCGCGTGGCTGCGCACCACTATGCGGCACAGCCGCTCGCTGTGCCGGTGCACTTGTTCACGGCGCAGCCGGACAAGCCGTCCGATCCGGCCAATGGTTGGCGCCAGGTTGCCGGTGCGCGGCTGCAGGTCCACCCCATCGGCGGCGACCATTGGAGCTTGATGATGGACCCGGTGCGGGCCGGGCAATTAGGCAGCGCCATCGCATCCGTGCTGGCCCACATCGATGGCACGGCGGCGCGCGCAGAAGCCGCCAACCATCCGGCAGCGGTCGTCATCAGCAGCGGCGACGGGCATGGGACCAAGGTATTTTGCATTCCGGGCGCCGGCGCCAACGCCACGTCGTTCCTGGATCTGAGCGCCAGCCTGGCGCACGGCGTCACCTATATCGGCCTCGAGGCGGAGGGCTTGCTGGGCCAGGCCAGCACGGTACAGGCCGCCGCCCGGCATTACGTGGAAGCGATCAGGACCGTGCAGCCTGCTGGACCGTACTATCTGGCCGGCCATTCCTTCGGCGGCTGGATCGCGCTGGAAGTGGCGCGGCAACTGATCCAGGCCGCTCAAGTGGTGGCGCCGGTCGTGGTGATCGATAGCGAAGCGCCGCGCGCGCAAGGACACAGGGCGCGCAGCGAGGCGATGGCCGAGTACATCTATCTGGTCGAGCTGGCCGGCGACACCAGCCTGGGCATTTCCGACGGCGATCTGGCGCGGCGCGACGAGGCGGCGCAAATCAGGCTGGTGTTCGAACGCATGAAGAAAGTCGGCCTGCTGCCCGCGAAAGCCAAGATCACCGCGCTCCAGACCGTCATCGAAACGTTCTTACGGCAGTGCACGATCGGCTATCTGCATGAACAACCCTTCGGCGGCAGCCTGCTGCTGTTGCTAGCGACGCCGGAGCAGGGCGGCGAGGCGGTGGACCTCAACGCATGGCGCCGCGCCGAGCCGGAGCTGCGGGTGGTGAAGATCGACGGCAGCGACCATCTGTCGATCCTGAAAGCACCGTATGCCGGCCTGGCGGCCGAAGAAATTCTCAAGCAGTGGTATCTGGGTTAACGAGGGGAATGCACATTATGGACCATATCTGCGACACCGCGCTGCTGGAAGTGAGCAGCACCAGCGGCTTCCCTTACCTGATCGAAGCCAACCCGGAGGCGGACGGCTATGCGTGGTTTGAAGCGTCGGCGCCGGATCTGATCAGGCTGCTACGCAACACGGGCGCGCTGCTGTTTCGCGGTTTTCCGCTGCACAGCGCAGAGGATTTCAGGCGCGTGGTGGGCGCCATCGCGCCCCAGCTGCGCGGCTATGCGGGCGGCACCTCGCCAAGAAGCCAGGTGGCCGAGGGCGTGTATACCTCGACCGAGTATCCGCAGCATCTGGAGATCCCGCTGCACAACGAGATGTCCTATAGCTGCCAGTGGCCGGAGCTGCTGTTCTTCTTTTGCGCCACGGCGCCGGCCATCGATGGCGAAACGCCGATTGCCGACTCCCGGGCCATCCTGAAGCGCATGCCACCGGAAATAGTCGAGGAATTCGCGCGCCGCCAGCTCATGTATGTGCGCAACCTGGCGTCGGCCGAGTCGCGCTACAACTCCTGGACCAAGGCGTTTGAAACCACCGACAAGGCCCGGGTGGAAGCCTATTGCCGCGACATGGACATTGGCTACGCCTGGCAGGCCAATGGCGGCTTGCGGATCGAGGAAATCCGGCCGGCCTTGCAGACACACCCGGTCACCGGCGAACGCGTCTGGTTCAACCAGGTCCATCTGTGGCATGCCTCAAACACCCCCATGGCCAGCAGCGTCACCGCGCAGATTGAAGCCGGACTGCCGATGGCGGCGTATTACGGCGACGGCGGCAGGATCAGCAACGACACCCTGGCGGCGGTACGGCAAGTGCTGCAGGCCGAAAAAAAACTGTTCCGCTGGCAGCAGGGCGACCTGCTGATGGTGGACAACATATTGGCAGCGCATGGCCGCATGCCGTTTGACGGGCCACGCAAGATCCTGGTGGCGATGTCTTGAAGCGATCAACTTTACACAAAGGGAAATCATGAATATCTCAGGTACGCAAGGCGAGTCGCTCTCGCCATGGATTCAACGTCACCGCAACGATATCGATGCGGCGCTGTGGTCGGACGGCTATGTGCTGTTCCGTGGCTTTGATGTGGGCGGGCTAGAAGGGTTCGAAAACAGCGCCGCAGTGGCGTGCGACATGCTGTACAAGCATTACGGCGATCTGCCGCTGGCAAGTGCCAGCGACAACGTGTATTTCGCCACGCCGTATCCCAAGCACCTCGAAATCCAGTTCCATAACGAGGCCTCGCACACCCACACCTGGCCCTCGCGCCAGCTGTTTTACTGCCTGGAGCCGGCGCCCGAGGGCGGCGAGTGGACCTTGTCCGACGGCCGCAAGGTACTGGCCGCACTGCCGCAGGAGATGCTCAGCGAGTTCCGCGCCAAGGGCCTGGTCTACCGCCGGCGCTTTATTCGCGGCCTGGATGCCTCGTGGCAGCAGTTCTTCAAGGTGGATACGCTGGAACAGCTGCGTGACAAGATCGCTCCCACCGGCCACGAGATCGATGCGCCGTCCGAAAACGATGTGACCGTCTCGTTCCGCACCCACGCCGTGCTGCAGGTGCCGGAACGCGGCACCGAGGCCTGGTTCAACCAGATCCTGCTGCACCATCCGGCCGCCTTGCCGCAGGAAGTCGATGCGCTGCTGTGCAAGCATTTTTCGCGCGACAAATTCCCCCGCACGGTGTTCTTTGGCGACGGCAGCGAGATTCCGGCCGAATGGGTCAAGACCATCGATAGCGTGCTGAACCAGTGCTCGACCCGCATTCCGACCCAGGCCAACGACGTGCTGCTGGTGAATAACCTGCTGCTGGCGCACGGCCGCAGGCCGTATTCCGGTAACCGCCAGATCCGCGTCGCGCTCGGCGATATGCGCGCCCATGCGACGGCCTGAACGCGCATCGCTTCCACCCAATTGATGGAGAACAGGATGATAGAACGGCAGCATGTTGTGAACGAATTTTTCCCGGAAGCCGACGCCATGCGCGAGGCTTACGACCTCAAGGTCAAGGATACCTATAAACAGACCGTGAGCTGGCAGTATTTCTGCGCGCCGCAGATGTACACCTATCTGCGCACGGTGCCGCAACAGATGTTCCCCGAACCGCTGTTCGGCCGCTTCATGCAGCACATGAAGCAATGGTGCATCGACAATCTGGGGCTGGTGCCGATGGGGGTGCCCAATCTGCACCTGATGATTAACGGCTGCACGCTGGGACTGCACAGCGATTTCCACAACGGCACCTGGGGCTTTGTCTATTCGCTCACGCGCTGGCAAAGCCGCAAGTTTTCCGGCGGCGAAACGCTGATCATGCGCGATGGCGTGCCCAGCTACAAAAAGCACCATGTGCAGGGCGAGTCGCTGTACGAGCTGGTACCGGCGCAGTTCAACCAGCTGCTGCTGTTTGACGACCGCATCGTGCACGGCACCCAGACCATCGAAGGCAGCATGGACCCGATCGAGGGGCGGATTGCGCTGGTTGGCCATCTGCGGCCGACTTCGCCCATCGTCAAGGGCGCGCTCGATCCGGCGGGCGCGCGCAAGGTGATCCTGGACTTCCATCGCCAGCTGGCGGAGCAGATCACGGCGTACAAGGAGGTGCAGGGCACGCTGACGTTCCGGCTGGCCATCGCCGCATCCGGCGAGGTGGAATCGGTGACCATCCTGACCAATAATCTGGTGACGCCGGCCACCGGCTACGCGCCATCGGCGGAGGTGGACCAGGT
>Ga0187843_10002510_pt1 | contig 11064 bp, 11 predicted proteins | sample SpaLakP09_SKY_43_FD_134516 | JGI IMG/M metagenome (GOLD analysis project Ga0187843, IMG submission 134516) | Oligotrophic lake water microbial communities from Sparkling Lake, Wisconsin, USA - SP09_SKY_43 | ecosystem: Environmental > Aquatic > Freshwater > Lake | place: USA: Sparkling Lake... | reverse complement strand
GGCGCCGGCGCCCGGCAAGAGGCCAGCGAGTTGCAGGGACGCGTGATCGCCGAGTGAGATCGGCGCACGCAAAGAATCGGCCCGTTCAATGCACGAACGGGCCGCCAACGATCACAGGAGAACTGAAATGAAGGAAAAAATTGCACTCTTCGGCGCACGCGGCAAGATGGGCGTGCGCCTGGCGAAGAACCTGAAGAAATCCGACTACCGTGTGGCACACGTGGAAGTCAGCCAGGCCGGCCAGCAGCGCCTGCGCGACGAAGTCGGTGTCGAGTGCGTCAGCATCGATGCCGCGCTGGACAATGTGGACGTGGTCATCCTGGCCGTGCCCGATACCTTGATCGGCAGGATCGCCGCCGAGATCTCGCCCAAGCTGCGCGCCGGCGTGATGGTGATGACCCTGGACGCCGCGGCACCCTTCGCCGGCCACCTGCCGGACCGGCCGGACCTGGTCTACTTCGTGGCGCACCCCTGCCATCCGCCCATCTTCAACGATGAAACCACGGCCGAAGGACGGCGCGATTTCTTCGGCGGCGGCGCGGCCCGGCAATCGATCACCAGCGCCCTGATGCAGGGACCGGAGTCGGCCTTCGATCTCGGGGAAGACGTGGCCAAGGTGATCTACCAGCCCATCCTGCGCAGCTATCGCCTGACCGTGGAACAGATGGCCATCCTCGAGCCGGGGCTGTCGGAGACGGTCTGCGCCACGCTGCTCTACGCGATGAAGCAGGCCATGGACGAGACCGTGCGCCGGGGTGTACCGGAAGAGGCGGCGCGCGACTTCCTGCTGGGCCACATGAATATCCTGGGCGCGGTGATCTTCAAGGAGATCCCGGGTGCGTTTTCGGATGCCTGCAACAAGGCCATCCAGAACGGCTTGCCGCGCCTGTTGCGCGATGACTGGCTCAAGGTCTTCGACCACGACGAGATCGCGGAGAGCATCCGCCGCATCACCTGACCCGGAGCGCGCATGGAACGCATCTACGCCAGCTACTGGCTGGAAACCGGCGACGATCCGGCCCGCGCGGCCGAGGTCATCGCGGGCGAACAATCCAGCGGCACCTTCGTGGCCCTGGCCACCGAAACGCCCGCCCTGAAGGAGCGCTCCGGCGCGCGGGTGGAAAAGCTGGAAATTCTCGGACACAGCACCTCGCCCAGCCTGCCCGGCGGCATGCCCGCCGCGCGCTATACGCAGTGCCGGCTGGAACTGTCCTGGCCGCTGGAAAACACCGGCGCCTCGCTGCCCAACCTGATGTCCACGGTGGCCGGCAACCTGTTCGAACTGCGCCAGGTCTCGGGCTTGCGCCTGACCGGGCTGCGCTTGCCGCGCGCTTTCGTGGAAGCCTATCCCGGCCCCGCCTTCGGCATCGCCGGTACGCGCAAGCTGACCGGTGTCACCCATGGCCCGCTGATCGGCACCATCATCAAGCCCAGCATCGGCTTGTCGGTCGAGGAGACGGTAGAGCAGGTGCGTGCACTGGTGGCCGGTGGCATCGACTTCATCAAGGATGATGAATTGCAGGCCGACGGGGGCCGCTGTCCCTTCGATGAGCGGGTGCGGGCAGTGATGCGGGTGGTCAACGAGCACGCCGAACGTACCGGCAAGAAGGTGATGGTGGCCTTCAACCTGACCGGCGACCTCGACCAGATGCGCCGCCGCCACGACCTGGTGCTGGCCGAAGGCGGTACCTGCGTGATGGCGGTGCTGAACTCCATCGGCCTGGTCGGTCTGCAGGAATTGCGCCGCCATGCGCAGCTGCCGATCCACGCGCACCGCGCCGGCTGGGGCTATCTCACGCGCAGCCCGCAACTGGGCTGGGACTATGCACCATGGCAGCAGCTGTGGCGACTGGCCGGGGCCGACCACATGCACGTCAACGGCTTGCGCAACAAGTTCAGCGAGCCGGACGACAGCGTCGTCGCCGCTGCGCGCTCGGTACTGCAGCCGGTGGTGCCGGGAGTGGAGATGGTGAGCACCATGCCGGTGTTCAGCTCGGGCCAGACCGGCCTGCAGGCGGCCGATACCTATGCGGCCATCGGCTGCGCCGACCTGATCCACACGGCCGGTGGCGGCATCTTCGGCCATCCGCAAGGCGTGGCCGCCGGTGTGCAGGCCCTGCGCGAGGCCTGGGTGGCGGCCATCGAAGGCGTGCCGCTGCAGCAGCATGCGGGCAAGCATCCGGCCTTGCAGGCGGCGCTGGAGTTCTGGAAATGAGCCTGCTGCCCGATCATGACGGCCTGCCGCCGGGTTTGCTGCTGGCGTATTACGGCGATGATTTCACCGGCTCCACCGATGCCATGGAGGTAATGAGCGCGGCCGGCCTGTCCACGGTGCTGTTTTTGCGGACGCCCGATGCGGCGCTGCTGGCGCGCTTTCCCGAGGCCCGCTGCATCGGCATCGCGGGGGCCTCGCGCGGACGTTCGCCGCAGTGGATGGACGAACACCTGCCCGCACCCTTTGCCGCGCTGGCGTCGCTGCGCGCGCCGCTGATGCAGTACAAGGTGTGCTCCACCTTTGATTCCTCGCCGGCCATCGGCTCCATTGGCCGCGCCATCGACCTGGGCGTACGCCACATGGCGGGCGACTTCTCCCCCATGATCGTGGGCGCGCCACGGCTGAAGCGCTATCAGGTCTTCGGTAACCTGTTTGCGGCTGTTGACGGTGAGGGCCATCGGCTCGATCGCCATCCCACCATGGCCCGTCATCCCGTCACGCCCATGGACGAGTCCGATCTGCGCCGCCATCTGCGGCGCCAGACGGCACGCCGCATCGAACTGGTGGACATGCTGCAATTGCGCGGGGGGGGCGAGGCCGCGCATGCGCGCCTGCCTTGCTTGCGTGGCAAGGATGTGCCGGTGGTGATGATCGATGTGCTCGATGAGGAGACCCTGCGCGAAGCCGGGCGGCTGGTCTGGGAAGGGCGCGGGGCGGGCGTCTTCACGGCCTCTTCATCGGGTTTGCAATATGCGCTCACGGCCTACTGGCGCGCACGTGGCTGGATCGCTCCCCAAGCCGGACTGCCGCAGGCGGGCCCGGTACCGGTGATCGCGGCCGTCAGCGGCAGCTGTTCGCCGGTCACCGCAGGGCAGATCGGCTGGGCGCGCGAACATGGCTTCGTGTGCCTGCGCATGGACTTGCCGGCGGTCTTGTCCGAGGCCACGCAGGAGGCGGAACTGGCACGGCTGGTCACGGCGGCCGTGGGGGCGCTGCAGGACGGACGCAGTCCGCTGGTGTTTTCGGCCGAAGGGCCGGACGATCCCCAGGTGACCGGTTTTGATGCGATCGCCGCTGCAGCCGGACTGGCGCGCCCGCAGGCCGCGCAGAAGGTCGGCATGGCACTGGCCGCCACCATGCGCCGCCTGCTCGATGCCAAGCCCGTGCAACGCATCGCCATTGCCGGCGGTGATAGCTCGGGCGAGGTGGCCAGTGCGCTGGACATTGCGGCACTGTCGGTCTGTGCCGGGCTGGCACCGGGCGCGCCCTTGTGCCGGGCGTGGTCGGATCATCCGGGACGCGATGGCCTGCAGCTGGTGCTCAAGGGTGGGCAGGTCGGTGCACGCAGCTTCTTCGGCGACGTGCTGGAGGGCCGGCGCAGCTGAAAGAAGAGTTTCGTCGGGCGGCCGCAATCACAGTGCTGGCGCGGGATTGTGGTAGAGTGCGCGTCCAACGAAACCTACAATTGAGACAGTGCAGCCATGCCGGAACCGATACAGCGACGCAAGCTTTACCAGGAAGTCCTGGAGCGCCTGATGGCGCGGATTCATCAAGGGGAATTTCCGCCGGGGACCCAGTTGCCTTCCGAACGCGACCTGATGGACCAGTACGGCGTGGGCCGCCCGGCCGTGCGCGAAGCGCTGCAGGCCATGGAGCGCTCCGGCTTCGTGGAAATTGCCCATGGTGAACGGGCGCGCGTGGTCGATCCCACGGCCGACCGCCTGATCGCCCAGATCGCGGCCGGTGCCCAGCATCTCTTGCGTACCAAGCCGGACATGCTCAGGCATATGAAGGAAGCGCGCGTTTTCCTGGAAACCAGCACCGCCCGCATGGCGGCCGAACGCGCCACCGAGGAGCAGGTCGCGCGCCTGCGCGAGGCCATCGCTGCGCACCGCGCGTCGATGGTCAACCTGGAGGAATTCATCGAACGCGACATGGCTTTCCATCGCGAGATCGCCGACATCAGCGGCAATCCCATCTTCCCCTCGGTGGTGGAGTCGATGTTCCGCTGGGCCAGCGAGTTCTACACCACCCTGGTGCGCGCCCCCGGCGCGGAGGAACTGACCCTGGCCGAGCACCAGCGCATCGTCGACGCCATTGCCGCGCATGACGGCGATGCCGCCGCCGAAGCCATGCGCGCGCACCTGATGCGGGCCAATGACCTGTACCGGGAGCTGGGCCAGCAGTAAAGGGGAAGAGGCCCTAACGCAGCATGCCGTGCCAGGTCGGCTGTTTTTCTTCGTGATAATAAGGGCGGGTCAGCGGTGCCGACATCACCGCCGCATCGGCCAGCACCGTGACCGTGAACAGGGCGGGCGGGCCGTCGTAGCGGCGGCAGGCCTGGGCTGAATTGCGGTTGTTGTGCATGTCCACCACCAGCAGGCGTTTCTCCTCTTCGCTCATGCCCGGCGTGGGCGGCGGGGCCATGCGCTTGGGCGGGATCACCAGGGCATCGCCCGGTTCCACCCACAGGTCGGCCAGGCTGATTTCATTGACGTAGGGACGCCAGCGCGCCACCGTGATCACCAGTGGTTCGGGTCCGCGCGAAAAGAAGATGTGCGCGAAATCGTGATACTCCAGGTCGGTGGCATTCCAGGTCAGCAGCTCGCGGCTGCGGCCATCGCCCAGGTAGGGCGATTCATAGCCGGCCCACTTGCCATAGGTGTAGTCGGCCATCACCAGGTTGTCGAAGGGGAAGTGCAGGCATTGGCCGTCGCGCAACAGGGTCGCGCCGAAGGCCTGGGCGTTCTCCGGGGTGGCGGGCAGCGGCTCGTAGCGCACCTCGGGAACACGGAAGTCGAATTCGGTAATCTCGTAAGAGGGCCAGTCCTTGGGCGTGACGGTGCGCTGCCAATGGGCGATGTCGCGGTAGGTCGCGCCGCGTTCAAGGGCCGGCGCTTCCGGCGCCAGGGTGATGATCTCGCCCACGGCGGTCTCGCTCTGGCTGCCCACGCCCCTTTGGTTGAGCATGTACGGATATCGTACGGGATCGAGCAAGGGCGTTGACGGCCCATCCTTGATGAAGAGTACGGGATCAAAATCACTCTGGTCTGGCGGCATGGCTTCCCCTGGTGTTGGCGCGTTGACTTGTGGCGATGGCCGTGCGGCCTCCCCCGAGGTGGCGCGGCGAGCGCGATCTTCGCACATTTCCGGCCGTGCCGGCAGTCCCGCGCTTCAGCGCACGGGCAAGCGCCGGATACGATAGACGCAGCGCCGGCCGCCTGCGGGCAGGTGTTCCTCCCGGGTGATGGCGAACTCCTCGCCCAGCACCTCGCCAAAGAGTTGCAGCTCAGAACGGCAAAATCCCTGGCAAGTGCTGGCGGCGGCGCAGATGGGACAGTGGTCCTCGATCAGCAACCAATCCCTTCCTTGCTTTTCCACCCGTGCCATGTAGCCCTCGGCAGTGCGCAGCTCGGCCAGCCGCTGCAGGCGCTTGCCGGGTGCCGTGATCCCGTCGCATTGCAGCAGGTAGTCCGCACGCATGTCCTGCTCGCGCTGGTCGATCAGCTTGTGCAGGCCGGGTTCGCCAAACAGCTGGCGGATCGAGCCGATCAGTTGCACCGTCAGCAGGGCGTGGGTATCCGGAAAGCGGCGATGGCCGGCACCGGTCAACTCCCAGTCCTGGCGCGGCCTTCCGGCCCGCACGGTAGTCTGGACCTGGCGCGGGCAGATCAGTCCTTCGGCCGCCAGCTTCTGCAATTGCTGGCGCGCTGCCTCGGGCGTGATCTGCAGTTCGCCTGCCAGTTCGGCGGTGGAGGCCGGCCCCCGTGTCTTCAGGCGCAGCAGGAGTCGTTCGGCCGTGCTGGGGCCGGTGTCGGCAGCAGAGCTTTCATCGTGCATACTATTTTCCAAGTGTTTACTTGTTTAATTAAAAAATTGCTCTTACCATTTGCGGTAATTAAGCAAGAATTGACTTGCATAATATCCCGGTGTCCCTTCCTTGTCGATGCGGTCCCGGGCCACGCATCGTGTCCGCTGCATTGAGAAAGGCCTGTTGCCATGACCCGTTCTTCCACCTCATCCCTTTCCCCAGGCGCCGCAACGGCTGCGGCCGGCTGGGGTGAACTGCTGGGCCCGCATCGCTGGCGCGCCGTCGCGCTGACCGGTGGGGTCGCCCTGTATGCGATCAACGTGCACATCGTCACCACCATCCTGCCCTCCGTGGTGCGGGATATCGGCGGCCTGGCGTATTACGCCTGGAACGTGACGCTCTTCGTGGCCGCCTCCATCGCCGGTTCCGCCTTGACCGGCAAGCTCATGGGGGCGATGGGCGCGCGCGCCACCTACCTGATGGCGCTGGCGCTGTTCGGCAGCGGCGCCTTGCTGTGCGGCAGCGCCGGCAGCATGGGTTGGATGCTGGCGGGGCGGGCGGTGCAGGGCGTCGGCGGCGGTCTGCTGGCTGCGCTGGCGTATGCCCTGATCCCGCTGGTGTTCGAGCCGCGCATGTGGCCGCGTGCGATCGCGCTGGTGTCCGGCATGTGGGGCGTCTCGACCTTGCTGGGCCCGGCCGTCGGTGGCCTGTTTGCCGCCAGCGGCCATTGGCGCGTGGCTTTCTTTGCCTTGTTGCCCTTGCTTGCCGCACAGGCCTGGCTGGTGTGGCGACAACTGGGGCCGGCGACGGTGCGCAGCGCGAGCGGCCCGGCGCAGGCCGTGCCGCTGGGACGCATCGCCTTGCTGGCGTCATCGGTAGTGCTGGTAGCGCTGGCCGCACAGGCCGACGATGACTGGCTGGCTTCGGCCTGCGTGCTGGCGGGGCTGTTGCTGGCTGGGTGGATGGCGCGTATCGACCTGCGTCATCGCGTGAACCTGTTGCCGCACGCGGCGTATCGGCCGCGCACGGTGATGGGCGGGGTGATGGCCTGCATCGCCTTGCTGGTCATGGGCAGTTGCGTGGAAATCTTCCTGCCGTATTTCCTGCAGGGCTTGCATGGCTATGACCCGCTGGGCGCCGGCTATGCGACGGCGGCCATGGCAGCGGGCTGGAGCCTGGGCTCGTTGGGCGGCTCTGGCCTGAGCGGTGCGGCGGCCTTGCGCATGATTCGTCTCGGGCCCTGCGTGATGACGCTGGGCATGGCCCTGCTGTCGCTGTTGATGCCAGTGCAGTGGCTGCCCGCAGGCGCGCTGACCGATGGCCTGGTCGTGCTGGCGCTGGGGGCCACGGGCCTGGGCATCGGCATGGGCTGGCCGCATCTGGTGGCCCGTGCGCTGCATGCAGCCCAGCCCGGCGAAGAGAACCTGACCTCGTCGGCCATCACGACGGTGCAATTGTTTGCCATGGCGCTGGGGGCGGCACTGGCGGGACTGGTCGCCAATCAGGCCGGGCTGGGAGCGGGCGGGGCAGAGGCCACTGCGCGCGCAGCCTGGGTATTGCTGGCGTTGTTCACGCTGGCACCGGCGCTGGCCATCGTGGTCGCGCGCAGTGTGGCGCGGGACCGGTGAGGGTGGCATGAAGGCTTCAACACCGTTGACGGAAATCGACTACCACCTGCTGGTGGCCGAGTTCGACATGCTGTGGTCGCGGCCGCCCGAGGCGGCCCGGCGGGCGCGGATGGATCAGATGATGCGCTTGATCTCGGCGTTCGAGGACAGCCGGCGGATCGCCTCCTCGGCCTGCGACAGCGCCGCTTCGGGCAAGCGCAGGTGAAGATGGGCCAGGGTGTCGTGGCGGCTGTCCAGCAATTCGTATTTCTGCTGGGCCAGCCAGTGGCGCAGCTGCGGTTCGGCTGAATAGACCACGCCGATCTCGATCTCGGCCTGGGCCACGCGTTCGGTGCGCTCGGTACTCTTGAGCGCAGTCGCAATCGCCTCGGTATAGGCGCGCACCAGGCCGCCTGCACCGAGTTTGACGCCACCGTAGTAACGCACCACCATGGCCAGCACGCCATCGAGTTCATGATGGCGCAGCACTTCCAGCATCGGGCGTCCCGCAGTCCCTGAAGGTTCGCCGTCGTCGGACATGCCGGACTGGCCACCGGCCATCAATGCCCAGCAGACGTGGGTGGCGCTGCGATGGGCATCGCGCATTCTGGCGATTTCCTGCATGGCGCTCTCGCGGCCGGGAACCGGCATGACGATGCCGATGAAGCGGCTCTTGCAGATCTCCAATTCGATCTCGGCGCGCTGGGCGATGGTGAAGGTGGCCATGCGGGAAGGTGCTTCAGTCCTGCTGGGGAGCGGCGCCCTTGAGCAGGGCCAGTTCGGCGCGCAGGCCCTGGTTCTCTTCCGACAGGCGGCTCACGCGCGACTGCAGCGCAGCGATTTCGCGGCGCAGGGTGGCCGTGAGTTCGTTTTCCTGGCCCTCCACCAGCGGGATGGCGTTTTCCGTCATCGCGTCATCGGGCTTGGGTGCGCGCGGGGTGCGGGTGGCGGCTTTCTGTTCGCGTACCTTCTTGGCGGCTTCGCGCAATTCCTTCTTGCCCCCGGCCACGGCGCTGACCTGCGCCTCGCTGGGCAGGGTCGCCACGGCGGCCGCGGCATTGATGGAAATGGCACCGCTGCGCACCGCTTCTACCAGTTCGGGCGCGGCCGTCTTGCGGATGCGGTCGATCTGGCCGATGGTGGCGCTGCTGATACCGGCGGCGCGGGCGATGTCTTCGCGGGTCTTGATGCGGCCGGTGTTGTCGTCGGCGTGCCAGGGATCGTCGCCGCCCGCAGGCGCATCGCTGGCAGCCGCGCTTTCGCTCTCTTCAGTGCTGGTGTTTTTCGCTGGCGTGGCCTCGGCCTTGGTGCGGGCGGCGATGATGTCGCGCTTGCGCAGGGCCAGCATGCCGCGCTGGAAGTCCGAGACGCTGCGGCGGCCGAGCTGGTTGTCGATCATCCAGAGCAGCACATCTTCCAGCGAGCCGAAGCTGTCGTTCTGGATCGTCTTGAAAGGCAGGTCGTACTTGCTGCAGATTTCGTAACGGTTGTGACCATCGATGAGCACATCGCCCCACAGCACCAGCGCGTCGCGGCAGCCCTCGGCCAGCAGGCTGCGTTCCAGCGCCGCGTACTCGTTGGGGGTGAGGGGATCGATGTACTGCTTCAGTTCTTCGTTGATGACGATATTCATTTGCCTGTGCTGCCTGTGATGCCTGGATGGGCTGGACCGGATCGTAAAGCCAGGGGCCGCATTCTACACCACCGCCTCCCGCAGCCGCCGGCCGGGCAGGGCGCTTGCAGTACAATGTCGGGCTTCGTCACTGCTTTCCCTCGCGTCATGCGCCTCTCCTCTCGCTTGATGGCTGCGGCCATCGCTTCGGTGTTCCTTCTTTCTGCCTGTGGTACCACCTCATTGCTGCCGGGCGGCAGCGCGTCCAAGCCGGTCGAGGCCAGCGCTTCCACGCCTGCCGTCACGCCCGTCGCACCCAGCGCCACGGCCGCGCCCACTCCGCGCAAGATCAAGGTCGGCCTGGCATTGGGCGGCGGCGCCGCGCGCGGCTTTGCCCACATCGGCGTGATCAAGGCGCTGGAAGCCCAGGGCATCACCGTCGATGTGGTCGCCGGCACCAGCGCCGGCAGCCTGGTCGGGGCGCTCTATGCGGCCGGCAATGACGGCTTCGCCCTGCAGAAGCTGGCGCTGGCCATGGATGAGGCGGCCATCTCGGACTGGTCGGTACCGCTCTTCTCCAAGGTCAGCGGCGTGCTCAAGGGCGAGGGCGTGCAGAACTACGTCAACAAGGCCGTGCACAACGTCCCCATCGAGAAATTCAAGATCCCCTTCGGCGCGGTGGCGACTGACCTGCGCACCGGCCAGCCCATCCTGTTCCAGCGCGGCAATGCCGGCACCGCCGTGCGGGCTTCCTCGGCCGTGCCGGGGGTGTTCCAGTCGGTCAGGATAGGCGACCACACCTATGTCGATGGCGGGCTGGTGTCGCCCGTGCCGGTGCGCTTTGCGCGGCAGATGGGGGCGGACTTCGTGATCGCGGTCAACATCTCGGCCAATCCGGAGGCGCAGGCAGCCTCCAGCAGCTCCATCGACGTGTTGCTGCAGACCTTCGCCATCATGGGCCAGACCATCAACCAGTATGAGTTGAAGAATGCCGATATCGTCCTGCAGCCGGGCCTGGGTTCGATGAAGGGTAGCGACTTCGCCAGCCGCAATGTGGCCATCCTGGCCGGCGAACAGGCTGCCACGGCCGCCATGCCGGACATCAAGCGCAAGCTCAAGCTCATGGCAACCGGCGGCAATTGATGGCTCGGCCGTTTTTGGCCGCGATATGAACGAAAAAAAAGGCCGCTGTCTCCAGCGGCCTTTTGCCATGCGGTCTGCACCGCGATGGTGATCATTTCTGCTCTTCTTCACCTGCGATGATGCGGCGTGCACCATTGAAGCGCTTCTTCCAGTAGGACTCGTCCATGCTCTCGATACGCACCTGGCCGCCGGCCGAGGGGGAGTGGATGAACTTGCCGTCGCCCAGGTAGATGCCCACGTGCGAGAAACCACGGCGCAGCGTGTTGTAGAACACCAGGTCGCCCGGCTGCAGGTTGTCGCTGCCGATCTTCTCGCCCACGCGGCTGATTTCCAGCGAGGTGCGCGGCAGGTCGGTGCCCCATGCTTCCTGGAAGACATAACGCACCAGGCCGCTGCAATCGAGGCCCGTATCGGGCGAATTGCCACCGTAGCGGTAATTGATGCCCAGCATGGCCAGGGCCTGGGTCGCCAGTTCGGAAGCGCGGTTGGTGATGTCTTGCAGGCGGGCGATCGCAAGATTGGTCTTGCTGATCAGCAGCTGGGCTTGCGGGGAGGATGCTTGGGGAGGGGGAAGATCTTGCGCTGCCAGGGAAAGGTCAGCGGAGTAGGCCGATGCACTGATCCAGAGGCCGGCTGCGAGCGCGCACGCACGAGCGGTTTGTCGTCGGATTCGTTC
>Ga0187843_10002509_pt1 | contig 11077 bp, 17 predicted proteins | sample SpaLakP09_SKY_43_FD_134516 | JGI IMG/M metagenome (GOLD analysis project Ga0187843, IMG submission 134516) | Oligotrophic lake water microbial communities from Sparkling Lake, Wisconsin, USA - SP09_SKY_43 | ecosystem: Environmental > Aquatic > Freshwater > Lake | place: USA: Sparkling Lake... | reverse complement strand
GGATACGCCCGATCCGGCGCACGATCCTCCGCCCAATCGCCCACCGGTCTATGCGCACATTTATACGTATACGCAAGTCCTTGAGCGTCAATGGTTTAAGAAACCCCAACTTACACAAATTAATCTAAATTTAATTATGGGTAACGTTAGCGCGCAAGTCGTTCGATCTACGGATGTTCCGTCCCCTACGGGTAGCGAGAAAGAAAAACTATAGGAGGTATAATAAAAAAAGATTAATAGGATTATGTAGATTTTGTAGAATGATGAGAGTATAGTATATTATAGGATAAATTATTGACTTGAATTTTTAAGTTGTTGATTATAAGCATTTTAGGGGCCCGTCCGGCCCGCAAGTGCCTGGGTTGCAACTACTTATGAGGCGAAAACTTTTTTCAGAAAATCCCTTGACCTCGATATAAAAAACCTGCATATTAGAGACTCAACCAACCAACCAAACCAAACCATGATTATCGCAGACAAAACCAACAAAGTTCAATTCAACGGCAACTTCGAGACTATTTCCGTAGGTATCGACGAGAAGAACATCGCTCACTTCTTCCGCATGATTGCCAATCTCTATCAAGACCCAACGATGGCAGTCCTTCGTGAAGTGGGTGCAAATTGCGTTGATGCTACAATCGAAGCAGGAACGCAAGACCTCGGATGGGAATTGCATCTTCCCTCACGACTCGACGGCAATGTTCGTTTCGTTGACAATGGCGTGGGTATCTCTCACGATCAAATGATCCGCATTTACTCCATCATTGGGGCATCCAGCAAGCGCGGCAACAATGACCTCATTGGCGGGTTCGGCGTTGGCAAGTGGTCGCTTTGCTCGCTTGTGAATAACTTCCAAGCAATCTCCCGCTTCAACGGCACAAAGTCTCAATACTTCATCTCCCTGCAATCAAACGGACTTCCCGACATTCGACTGATTAAGAGCGAGGCAACTACTGAACGCAATGGGTTTGAGGTAAAGTTCCTTTGCCCAGATCGTCATGTTGCTCAATTCAACGAGAAGGTTGAAAGGGCTTATCGCTTCTTCTCAATCAAGCCACGAGTTTTCTGCGATGGCATTGTCAAGAATATCAACTTCACGCCTCAAGCTATGACCTTTGATGGCGGCACAAGCAACTTCGCAATCTACGAGGGAAGTGGTTCTCCTGTCATTGTCATGGGAGGCGTGGGTTATAGCCTACCTGTTCAAACTCTCTTGGAGAATAAAAAGTTCGCCAAGTTCGATAGACTTCTCCGATGCAATCTTGTAGTCCATGTTCCAATCGGTGAATACAGCATCACTCCATCCCGCGAGGCAATCCAACTGGACGACCTCACGATGACAAGGATGTTCACCAAGTTGGAACAGATCGTTGATTCCTTCCTGCCAAAAATGCAAGCCGACATGGACGCATTCAAAGGCAACACTTGGGAAGCAAAGCTCAAGCTGAAAAGCCTCCGCGAATCTTTCACCTTCCTGCCAGATACGCTCAAGCTCGACTGGAACGGAAAACCTTTGACTGCAACCGCAATGCAGGTTAAGGACGCAAAGGTGAATCTGTATGCCACGGCATCATGGAACAAGAAAATCAATGTTGACGAGGGAGTGAAGAATGTTGAAGCGAATAAAAAAGCATTTTTATTCTTGGACGATTTGAAGGTGGGCGGCGTTGGTCGCGCAAAGCAAGTCATCCTCGAAAAGAAAAAGAATGATAGCTATACCTCATACGCCTTCTACATCCTCAAGGATTCTGAAAAAGCCAAGTTCATTCAAGAAACTGGATGGGTGGGAGAGTTCGTGCTGACAAGTTCGCTTCCAAAAGTTCCAAGCAAGGGCAAGACCTCGATTTCAACTGGCGCAACTGCCAAAGGCACATTCCGTATGCGTTCTGGTCGCAACTGGGGAGTTCACGATTGCGTTGAGTTTTACAATGCCGCCTCGCACAAGGATACGGAAAAGTTCATTCTCTTCCCTTCGGTATCGAACAAGGTTTATGACCAACTCACGGCAAACTATGTTGATCCAATCATTGCGATTCTCTCTGGCGAATCAAAGCAGAAGACCGCCGCCTTGTTCCTTCCAAAAGCCGATTATGACAAGTTTAATGATGCGACATTCGACGGCAAGCCTGTTGTTAAGTTCTGCAATCTTGTTCAAGACAAAAAGTTTCAAGATAGTATCAACAAAGGACTTAATGCCGTGTCTTGGGAAAACTTCAAGAGCAAGTTCCGCGAGGCTTCTAAAAACTGGGAAATGCGCGGATTGCCAGACACCCTCAAGTCGCTGGCTACACTTCTCCCTGCCAATCATATTGTTGGCAAAGCAATGGCTACAATCAAGCCAATCATTCAAGACCAATCGAAGTGCATGGATAGCAAAACTATTAGCCTCATTCGTCTTGCCAATAAGTCATTCATTGCTGATGCTCAAGCATCTATCGCCAAGGAAATGGCAGAGTTTGTTACTCTCTCAAACGAGATCGTTAAAAAGTATCCTCTCTTCTTGCCAGTCGCAGACGAGTATAGCCCAAACACTTACGGCAAAGCACTCGCAGATTATATCAACATGATTGATGAGAAGCAGAATTAAAATTGAATAAAAATCATGGTTAGTGGTGGTGGTTGGGGGCGCGGAGTGGTTGCCGCGCCCCTTCTTTTTGCTTTGCCCCCAGCCCGTGTAAGTATATCAATACCAACGGGTTACGGGCCCCTCCGGCCCGCAAGTCCTTGGATATCAGCAACTTACGCATTGAAAAAAAAGTTGAAAAAAAATTTGACACGCCAATCAAAAAGGTGCATATTAGTTTTGTTATGAACACAACTAACAACCAGACCAACCCATACGCAACTCAAACTCTCATCGGACGCTTCGTGTCCAAGGAGCAAATCACGCTTATCTTCTCCGAGGATACTGCGGTCATCGACAACTCAAACCCCAAGTTCAACGACATTCTCCAACTCTGCAAAGAAGGCAAGTATGCAGAAGCGGCAGCACTCTCCACGATCAAAGATCAGATCAACCAGACCTTCGATGGTAGCGTCGAAGTTGTTGGCGGCGAGGTTCTGTATGATGGCAAGCCTCTCCACAATGTTATGTGCGAACGCATCCTCGACATTATGCGCGAGGGACTGGACGCAACGGGACTTGTCAAGTTCCTTGAGAATGTGATGGAGAATCCATCCTACACAGCAGTTCAAGAACTCTACTTGTTCCTTGAGGCAAACCAAATCCCAATCACCGAGGATGGTCACTTCCTCGCGTGGAAAAAGATTCGCGGCAACTGGAAGGACATTCATTCCAACTCTGTTGACTACTCTGTTGGCGCAACGCCAACGATGAAGCGCAACGAGGTTGATCCAGACCGAGACAGGACTTGCTCGAAAGGATTGCATTGTGCGGGATGGGGCTACCTGCCACACTTCGGTTCTTCTGATTCCACTGATCGAATCGTGATTGTCAAGGTGAACCCTGCTGATGTAATCGCAGTTCCCAATGACTACGGCAACGCCAAGATGCGCGTTTGCCAGATGGAGGTCTTGCGTGAATACACAGACCGCAAGGTTGAGGCAGAAGAGTTTTCCCACTCTGTTGTTTCCTCCAATGGCGAGGCACTCTACACCCAAGACGACTTGGACAACGCATACAACGAAGGCTACGACGATGCCTACGAGTCCCTCGCGTGGGACGAGGAAGAAGATTGAGAGATAAACTCATACTGAAGAAAGAAATGGGGGGCGCAAGCCTCCCATTTTTTTTGTATTTTTATTCTTTAAGGTTACAAACTGGCACCTTTATAAGTCATTCAATATCAACAGGTTACGGGCCCCTCCGGCCCGCAAGTGCCTCAGTATCAACAACTTAACAATACTATACTTTGTCCTTGCATAGGAATTAAAATTCATTTATATTATGGGTATGTTAAAACAACGCGGAAGAAAGCCAGGGTCAGTCAGCTTCATGCAAGTTGAACTGAGTGAACTAAACAGGGTATTGAAACCAGATGCAAAAGTTATCTTGTCAATCCGATACGCACAACTTGTTGGACTTAATGGTAAAGCCGTTAGTTCTAATTTGGATGTTGTAACTCATTGTGTAAGTAGCGGCAAGGCAGAGATGCAACTTGTTGACTTCCAGAATGATGAGCCGGATTCTCCAAAGGCTAACAAAACAAAAGAAGAGCCAAAGGATGATGACCATATCTCGCCACAGGCTGAACTTGAGACATTTGATGAAAACCCATTTTAATTAAATAAAAATATGAAAGAAGAAACAAACTCAACATTGTCAATTAAAAACCTACGACGGCGCGGATGGAAGGTTCGCGTCCTGCATCAGCGCAATTATTTTTTGCGTGATCGCTTCAATGGAAGTTCTTCCGAGGTTTCAGCCAAGGGGGGCATCACAGAGATTCAGCTAACCAGTCCAGATAAAACATTCAATGTGTCCGGCAAGGCAGTTTGCTCCGAGCAGGAAAACTACAGCAGGAAGGTTGGAAATTCAATTGCGCTGGGTAGGGCATGGAAGAAGTATGAGTCACTATTAGACGCAACAATTAATCTATAAAATTATTTGACTATTGTATAAAAACCAACTACTATATTAAACCATGAATGATACAAACACAACCCAAGAAGAGAAAGACCATTTCGCCCACTTGATCGGACAGAACAAATTGAAAGCGCAACTTCGCTTTTATCTCAACTCTTTCCGCGAGACTCAAATTCTGCCAACCATTCTTTTGGTAGGCGGTAGAGGTTCTGGCAAAACAGAGTTCGCAGTTTCACTCGCAAGGAATCTTCGTCTCGATGCTATGGGTGGTCGCCCAAAGCCTTTGCTGACAGTCAATTCCAGCACAGTTAAGAATGTGAGGCAATTCGTGGAAGACATTGTTCTCAAGTATGTTAATGATCAGACACTTACGGTTTTTTTCGATGAGTGCCATGCTCTTCCAGAAAGCGTTCAAACTTCACTGCTTACAATCCTTAATCCAAACAAGAAGAATAGTAACTTGTTTCGATACGAAGATTCAGAAATTCTTTTTGACTTCAAGAAGGTTAGTTTTGTATTCGCCACAACTGATCCACAAAAATTGGTGGGGCCTTTCAAAGATAGGTGTCGCGTCTTGCACATGGACGAATACGAGTATTCAGACCTTGGAAGGATTGTCCGCGAGAATCTTGATGAGGGCTTGGAGATTCCAGAAGATGTTATTCCAGATGTAGCGTCTGTGTGCCGTGGAAATGCTCGCAATGCGGTATTGATGGCAAAGGATAATATCGTCCAGTATATGAAGGGCGGCAAGGTTTCTAAACTTTGCAAGCGGCATTGGGAAACTCTCTGCGAGGTTCTTGGCATCATGCCTATGGGTCTTGAGAGTTCCGAGGTTCAAGTTCTCAAGGCATTGAGCGAGTTCCCTACTGGTTGCTCTCTCAACAACTTGTCCGCAAAGACAGGGTTCACACGGCAAGCCATCATGCTTGAGTTTGAGTCCTATCTTGTCAAGAAAGGTTTGATGCAGATTAAAGCTGGCGGCAGGGAGATCACAGCAAACGGCAAAGAGTATCTCCGCAAGTATGTTTTCAAAACTCAAGGAGGATTTACAGATGCAACAGCGTAGAACAACTCAATTACAGAATCTACAAGATGGTGCTCCATTCATTGTAGAATCGCTTCAAGAAGTATTTAAGCTAATGTATCTCATCAGAGGCGGCGAGTCAACTTGCAAGGTGCAGGGATACAAACAAACAGATGCAGGGGGCTATTCGCCATTTGTTGACTTCTTCGCTCCAGCCGCAATGGTATCCTATGATGTGGAAAGGCAAAAGCTACCAATCAATAAAGAAGGCATGGTCGCAATTCCAAAAGAGTATTTAAATTCAATTTTAAAAGAAGACAAACAGGAGAAAGAACATAAAGAGGAAAAACAGGAAAAACCTAAAACAAAGAAAGTAAAGAAAATGAGTATTGAAAATGTTAAACATACAAAGGCGGGAGCAGGTCGCCCAAAGAAGCACGCAATTCAATTGCCTCGCCATGAAGAGTTTACAGTAGGTAATATCGCTGCTAAACTTGGAGTGAAGAAGTTTGTGGTCAATAATGAGATCGCAAAGATTCAACGCGAGAATCCAAATGCGTTGCAGGTAGTCGGCACACTTCCACAGGCAAAGGGCAAGCCAGCAAAGGTATTCAAACTGGTTTAGGCGACTCGGGTTGGGTGTCACCCCTTTAAAACACCAGATTTAAATTAAAAAAAAATATGCAACAACATTTAATCAATTCAAGCGTTAAGAAGGCTATAGTTTATTTGACATCAAGCCAAATGCCTAATGTAGAGAATTTTGATTTTGTATTGGATTTGGTTAATACCTGCGAGCTGGAAGAGGCAAGGGCTCTCCTTTATGATAATTACTATCAAGAAATCTTAGATTGGTTGCAGTATAATTCATGACGCAAAGCCTTGTAACTCAGTGAGTTACGGGCCCCTCCGGCCCGCAAGTGCCTGTGGTTGAACAACTTGCGTGGAGAATATTTTCTAAAAAATTCATTGACGCGCAGATCAAAAACGCATACCTTGATTGAGTATGTCAACCACTACACTACCAACAACCACAGCAACACCAACAACCGCCAGAATCAACGCAACCGAAGCAGAGGCTTTCTTTGCTTCCTTGACTCAAGCTGAAATCAACTTCCAGACCGCTTACTGGTCTGCTCTCAAGCCAATCAACGATACTGAAATTTTTCAGCGTTTCCTTTTCGCTTTTACAAGTGTTCATACCTCTTGGGAGTCCAACATTAAAGCGTATTCCCTCATCAAAAACTGGTGGGAGTGGATCAACAACTGGCAGGTTCTTGAGGATCGCTTGAGGGAGAGTGGCGCGGGTCTGTATAACAATCGCGTTCGCTACATCAAACAATTTTCTGTCAAGTATTGGAGCAATCCATCTTTCTACAAAAAAGCAGAAGGCGAATCTTGGACTGAGTATCGCAACCGCATTGAGAATACTATTCTTGGACTTGGCATGGCAAAATCCAGCTTCAGCATCGAGATGCTCTACCCATCAGAAGCAGAGATCACTTGCCTTGATACTCACTTATTCCAACTTTACGGACTGGATCAAACCAAGCACAGAAACAAATATCAAGAGATCGAACATCATTGGGTGAGAATGTGTTTCGAGTATAATGTTTCCTGCTATGTTGCGCGTTGTATTTATTGGGATAGGAAACAAGGCTATACCGATTCGCGCTACTGGTCTTATGTTCTTGAGGAGGGGGACTTTACCGATGAGATTCAATACTAACAACACAACAAACCAAAATGGAAACAACAAACCCGCAATTCGCACTAATCGTAATCCTTGGAATCATTCTATCAAACTTTATAAAATGGTAACCTGACTAAACAAGTAAAGCCAACCCTTAAGCCGTTGAGTATCAGCGACTTAGGGGCCCCTCCGGCCCGCAAGCGCCTGGACAACAACGAGTTATGCAGTATAAAATCCACTTGACAAGTTGATAAAATTACCTTACATTGAATACTCAACCAACCAAACCATGTCAACCACCAAAATCCAAAATGCTATTGATTCTTGCTTGGGCGAGGATCAAGAAATTACTTTAGCCACTGGCTACGAAGATGCCTTTGTTGGTATCGCTACTCAATTCAATAAAGTCTTTGCTGTCTATGATCGCGCCAAGTGTATCGACATTCTTGCAAAAGATATGTCTTATGACGAAGCCGAAGAATACTTCCAGTTCAATGTTGAGGGAGCTTATGTAGGGGAAAGCACCCCTGCTTTTATTTGCTTTGAAAGGAACTAAAATGACTCCATACAAACACGCTCAAAGTTCTGCCACCAAATGGGGCGGCGAGCCAGAAGACTACATCGCCCTGCACGATTGGTTTGACGAAACCAAAGCATACACAGGAGACTGGACGCATAGGGCTTTGCGTCACCATAGCGCGGGAGTTCAATGGTCAATCGAAAAGTTCGGACATACCATCACCAACTCCAAAGGTCAAAAAATTCCTACAAAACTTTTATCTGAACAGCATCTCATGGAGGATTGCGGATTCATCCCAACTCCAAAAGATTATCTTTCCCCCTTGACAAAACATCCAGAAAAGTGGATGCTACAAGTCGGAAAAACAAGCAAAATACAAACCCTCGAAATAAAATAAAAATAGAAAAAATACCATTATGAACATCAAACCATTAAGCAAAGCAATCTACAACAAAGCCAAAGAGCTTGGAATCGAAACCATCGTTCTGAATTTCAGCGGAGGCGACGATGAGGGCTATCTTGATGTTGGCATGACACCAAAGTTCATTGAGTCATTCGCCACAGAAATCGAAGATTGGGTATGGGAAACTTATGATTATTCTGGTGCTGGTGACGGCACTGGCTACGGCGACAATATCGAGTATAATCTTAAAAATGGCACAGCACAAGCTGAAGAGTGGTATATGACAAGGCAAGCTGGCGAATCTAATGTCCGCAACTTGCAGATAGAAGCATAAGTTATGTATAAAACTGATGAATTGCATTGTAGGGGGGAAAGGTTGTCCTTGAACCCATTGCGGGGAGAGACTATCAAACAAACTCTTCTCAGAGAATTTGGCTGGTTGCTGAACCCAATTATTGAGCAAACAGGTTCATTCGGCAATGCGCTGGACAAATTGAACTGGAAGATAGTCACAAAATAAATAACAATATGAAAGATACCAAAATAACTCTCAACTTCAGAGAAAATGAAATGAAACACATTGAGAACATGATGATTAAATACTTTGGCAGGAAGATTAAAAATCAAAAACAATTAAAGTCTGACCTTGGAATGTTTATCAGCATAATGTTCAGTAAGGGAATGTATGCGGTAGAAGAGGACAAAGAATGGATGGAGGTAGCATGAAAAATATAGAAGCAATCACAGCAGTAAGCGTTGGAATTGGCGCGGTAATTTTAGCCGTCGCCTACATCAGCTTGATGCCTTTTGCAATCATCTGGGCATTGAATACCTTGTTCAACTTGGGCATACCATTTGATTTTTGGTCATGGCTCTCGGCGTTCGTCCTGCTCGGCGCATTGAAAGTAAAATTGACAAACTAAACAGAAAGAACAGAAACAACAGAAAGAACTATATGGAAAAGCTAATCAGAAAAATTCTAAATAAGGTGTTGAGTGTTATCTTCCCGTTTAGAGAGCCAGATCCTCGCCCGTTGTATCTCTTTGGTGAAGAGACATATATACAAATGCTCTTCCGCACAGGAGAGATCGAAAAGTTTGCAATTAAAAAGTAAAATGCAAAGCCTTGTAAGCGAACAACTTACGGGCCCCTCGGGCCCCTAACCCATTGAGTTAGAGGTATTTAAGATTAAAACTCGTAACCGCCCTGCAAAAAGCCGAAAGAATACTTATCTTTTCGATTGTATTGCTTCTTGTCTCTCATTGTCTTGTTAGGTGGGAGAGGTGGCTTGCGCGCTTTGGGTTTTTCGACTTCGATTTTAAATGGTTTTATTTTCATGGCTGCTCAATGGTAAAGGTTTGTTTCCTCTTGGGTGCTGTCCTCAACAATGCGGTAGAGTTCCTTGCTGTCACCGCTGGCGATCAAGATTTCATCAAGCCCCCCCTTTGCGTCCTTCTTTGAGTCAAAGAGTTCGGTTTCGTATTCTGAACCATCTTCAGAAAACTTCAAGTCAGCCCATCCCCAGAGAGTATTTGTTTGTATTTTGTATTTCATATGGTTTTTATTTGGTTGGTTGTTGAATCGAAACATTCTTGCAGAAAAGAATCAAGTGTTGGCTTGTTATCTTCTGTAAATTCATTTTCTACTGCTTCTCGCATAATTTGAAAATATGATGCAATGTTTGTTTTATGGATTGAACTTTGCTTTACTAATTTTTTACAAATCCATTTGAGTAAAAGAATATGAATTGTTTTCATGACTGGTTGGTTGGTTGGTTGGTTGGTTTCTACTTTTTATATTTAATCAATTTTTGAAAGAAATGTCAAACGAGATTTGCAAGAGCCGCAACGATAAGACTGCTTGCCGCTTTGAACTTTATTATGTCGGATCGCAGTGAATTCATGTTTCTTGCAGTTGCAGACATATCGGAAGCGGGAAACGCATTTGCCAATGCCAGCGGTATCAAGAGAATGGCAACGAGTTGGCTCAAGACCATAGACGCGCCGCATAACCATTTTCCAAGTTTTGCCGTGCGCCCCTTCTACTGGAAGGTTCTTCAAGACTTGAAGTTTTCTTGCAAACAGGTGAGCTACCTCATGCGGGATTGTGTCTTTCTCGAAATGCTGGCGATTCTGCTTGACAAGCTCAAGATTCAAATAGACGAGACTACTGGTCATTGGTTGGACATATCCTGCTGTCCTGCTCTTCTTGAAGAACTGGACGCCCTCAAAGGGAATGTGGATATTCAATTTGGATGCTCCGATAGCGAGAGCCTTCTGGACATTTTCTTCTGCGAACTGGCGAATATCTTTAGGAACAAGGTGTGGTTGGACGAGGTTGCTCATAACAATAAGAAGATAGACCTATTTTATACAATGGTCAAGAATTATTTTGAATAAAAATTCATTTAATATAAGTTGTTGGCGCCCAGGACTTTGCGGGCCGGATGGGCCCTTAAGTTGTGTAAGCAGTAGAAAAAAACAAAAACAGATTATGGATGAAGCATTTGAAACTAAAATAGCACCCATAATAAAGAATAAAATTCCGGAGGCAGGATTTGAACCTGCGAGGCACGTAGGCGGCGCGTTATGAGCGCGCTGAGATACCAGACTTCTCACACTCCGGGGTCTAAACTATTATTTGGCAAGCGGCTGCGAATACACTCGAAACGCTTCTTTTCAGATACCGCTGCTCTTTCGAGCGCACAGCGATAGGCATTACTACTCTATCTACCAAACAAAATTGGATGACGCTACAGACCCTGCCTCTGTCCCCGCCCCCATACGAGAGCGATGCTTTCTATTCTACACCAAGCGTCACTTTTCTGCAATGGAGGGACTTTAACCCTCAACCTCCCGCCTACAAAGCAGGACTCTGGTCATTTGAGC
>Ga0187843_10002508_pt1 | contig 11078 bp, 11 predicted proteins | sample SpaLakP09_SKY_43_FD_134516 | JGI IMG/M metagenome (GOLD analysis project Ga0187843, IMG submission 134516) | Oligotrophic lake water microbial communities from Sparkling Lake, Wisconsin, USA - SP09_SKY_43 | ecosystem: Environmental > Aquatic > Freshwater > Lake | place: USA: Sparkling Lake... | reverse complement strand
AGGAAGTACTGCACCGGCGTTGGCGCGTCCAGCAACTTGCTCAATTTGATCTGGTCGGCGATCAGGTGCTTGGGCGGATTTTGCAGCAGGCGGATGTCGTCGTTGACGCCCAGGCGACTGATGCCATAGCCGGCGGCCAGCATGAACGCCACGGCGGCCACCAGCGTCGTGCGGCTGAAGCGCATCAGAGGCCAGTGGCGCAAGGCGGCGCCATAGGCGCGCACCAGGGCGCCGCTCTTCAGCGTGCCGCTGCCGATCAAGGCCGGGAACCAGCACACCACCGTCAGCCATGCGAACATCAGGCCCAGCGCGGAAAACACCGCCATCTGGCGCAGCCCCGGGAATGGCGTCAGCGCCAGTCCCATATAACCGATGACCGCCGCCAGCAACGTCAGGCTCAGGCCAGGCAGCAGCCGTTTGAGCAGCGCCGGCGAATCCAGCTGTTCGTCCGCAGCCAGTCGGTTGCAGAGGAAGTAGATGCCGTAGTCCTGCGCCACGCCGATCAAGCTGGCGCCAAATACCAGCGTCATAAGGTGGATACGGCCAAACAGCAGCCAGCACACCGACAGCGCACCCAGGCAGCCAATGCCGATCGACAGCAGGATCAAAGAAATCGGTTTGAACGAATGGAAGGCAAACCACATCAGCAGGATGATGCCCACCAGCGAACCAATGCCGATGGTCGACACTTCGCCGCTGGCCTGGCCACTGGCGTTAGCGGCGTGGAGGATCACACCGGCCTGTATCAATTCCACCTGCGGCGTGGCCTGGCGGGCCGCATCGGCCGCTTGCTTCAGCAACGGCAGTACGGTCTCCTGCGCCGTCATCGACAATGCGGGCACTTTCAATGTCAGCGGCAGCAGCACATACTGGCGCGCACTGTCAGCCACAAACAGGTGGCCATCACGCGGGCGCACCGGCGTTTCCCGCGCACGTTCCTGCAGCCAGCCGGAGAACAGGCCAAACGGGTCGTCCTGCCAGGATCCAGCCTTAGGGCCGCCGAACGGCGCGTACAAGCTGGCCAGCGCGGTGTCCTGCCAGAAGCCGGCCGGCTGCTGGTGCAATTGGGCTTCCTGCTGCGCCGTCAGCAACGTCAGACGGTGCTGCTGGAACAACGCCAGCCAGTCGTTCTGTGTTTGTTCATTGACCGGCGTGGCGTCGAAGATATCTTTGTGCGCGGCCAGCACCGCGCTATAAGCATCGGCAGCTCGCATCGCATCTGGCCAATCGTCCGCGCCCACCAGGACGATCAGGCGCTGTTGCGCCGCATCGACCATGTGGCTGAACGACGCCTGCAACACCGGATCGCGCTCCTGCACCGGCAGCAGCGCCATGATGTCGGTGTCCGGCACGATGCGCTTGACCGCCCACAGATAGACGTTATGTCCCAGCAGCAGGCACACCGCCAGCAGCCAAAGTAGCGCGATCTGTCGGGTGCGCGTCAAAACAGTGCCGCCTCTTCTTTGGTCATCGCGCCTTCGCCGGTCTGGATGGCGGAGAAGACGATGGTGGTGCGGTCGCCGCTGGCCTCACTCATGACGATCGATTTGACATAGGCGCCACCTTCCAGCCTGATCGCGCCGATGGCTTTTTCCAACGCCGCCTGGCGCGGCTTGAGCGCCACGTTCCAGCTGTTGGCATCCACATTGCCGTCGCCTTCAAACAGCGCATCAAGCTGGCCCAGATCACCGGCCAGCAGCGAGAACAGCACGTTGTTGATCACGCGGACAGTCGGTTCGGTCTTGGCATCCAGGCGCATGGCGACGCGATCGCCCTGGTAGTTGACGATTTCGTCGCGCGTCAGCCGCAGCGTACTGGGGAAAGGTTTGAGGGTGCGCCACAGCACACCCTTGCCAGCCACCACGCAGAAACGCCCTTCGGCGGCCAGCGGTTTCTTCATGCCGGCCAGTTGCTTGGTCTGATCGAAGCGGCCGCACATGATGGCAGGCTTGGCCAGCATGGCCTGGATTTTCGCGACTGGCACTGCTGCCTGCGCGTGCCCGGTCAGCGCCAGCGTCAAAGGCAGCAGCAGCGCGTACTTAATCTTGTTCATGTTGGATCCCCAGTTTTTCAAACAGCACCGGCGGCGACACAAAGCACATTTCCTTGGTGGCGATATCGACGGCGACCATGGTGGTGCTGGCGCGGTTCAGGCGCTTGCCGGTTTCCGCGTCGGTGATCAAGTAATCGATCTTCAGCCGGTTTTCCCATTCGACGATGTCGGCGCGCAGCTTGATCTTCTGGCCAAAGGTAGCCGATCCCACATAGCGCAGATGCATATCGATCACCGGCCACGCATAGCCGGACTCCTTCATCTGCGGGTAGTTGTAGCCTATCTTGTCCAGCAAGGCGCAACGCACCACTTCCAGGTACTTGACGTAGCGGCCGTGCCAGACGATTTCCATCGGATCCAGGTCGAAGAACTGCACCTGCATCTCGACTTCCGCAAACCAGCGGCTTTCCCTGGCCTTACGCATACAGCGCCCATGCCTGGCTGCGGATGCGCTGCAACAGCAGGCGCAGATCCGGTTCGAGGCGGCGGTCTTCCTGCACCGGCTGGACATCGGCCGCCAGCGACGCCTGCATCGCCGCCAGCGCGGCTTGCGGCTGCAGCTCCGGGCTGGCCTGCACGCGCAGCCACACGCCCTGGCGCACGGTGATCAGCAGCGCGGCGACCACCTGCTCGGTCAAGTCCAGCACGCGCAGGCAGTCGCGCGCCGCGATGGTGCCCATGCTGACCTTGTCCTGATTGTGGCACTCGGTCGAGCGCGAGAACACCGAGGCCGGCATGGTCAGCTTGAGCGCTTCCGCAGTCCATGCCGATGCGCTGATCTGCAGCGCCTTCAGGCCATGATTGATCGATGCGCGCGCGCCGGTGGCGCCGGACAGATTGGCCGGCAGCCCGTGGTTATAGCGGCTGTCGACCAGCAATGCCATCTGGCGGTCCAGCAGGTCGGCCAGATTGGCGACCGCGTTCTTCATGCCATCCATGGCAAAGGCGATATGGCCGCCGTAGAAATGGCCGCCGTGCAGCACGCGCTCGTTATCGGCGTCGATCAGCGGATTGTCGTTGGCGCTATTCAGTTCATTTTCGATCGCGCTGCGGAAGAACGGCATGGCGTCGGCCAGCACGCCGATGACGTGCGGCGCGCAGCGGATCGAATAACGGTCCTGCAAACGCTTGCCGTTGCGCTCCCAGGTATCGGTGGGCAAATCGCTGCGCAGCCACGCGGCCACCTGCTGCATGCCGGCATGCGGCTTGGCAGAGAACAGCACTTCGTCGAAGTGATGGGCATTGCCATCCAGCGCAAACGAGGCCATGGCCGTGATGCGGGTGGTCAGCTTGACCAGATAATCGGCGCGCTCGTAAGCCAGGCAGGCCAGCGCCGTCATCACGGCGGTGCCGTTCATGATCGCCAGGCCTTCTTTCGGCCGCAGGCGCAGCGGCGTGATGCCCGCTTCCTGCAAGGCTTGCGCCGCCGGCACCTGCACGCCGTCACGCCACACTTCCCGTTCGCCGCACAGCACCGCCGCCAGATAGGATAACGGAGTCAGATCGCCGCTGGCGCCGACCGAGCCTTCCGATGGAATCAGTGGCAGCAGACCGGCGTCCAGCAGGCGAGTGATCTGCAGCAGCAGTTCGACGCTGACGCCGGAGTAGCCCTTGCTCAGGGACGCCAGCCGCGATGCCAGGATCGCCCGCGTTTGCGCCGGCGTGAAATACTCGCCCAGCCCCACGCCATGATAGGTGTACAGGTGGTGTGGCAGGTCTGCCACCAGTTCCGCCGGCACCGTCACGGTGCAGGAATCGCCATAGCCGGTGGTGACGCCATAGATGGTGCCGTCCTCGCGCAGCAGACGCTCCAGAAAATCAGCGCCACGCGCGATGGCGGCACGGAATTCCGGCTCTGCCGACAGTTCGGCGTTGGCGCGGCCTTGCGCAATGTCGGCGATGTCCTCGATCGTCAGGCGATTGCGGTCGAAACGCACGGTGCGCGTTGGCTTATTGAGTTGGGCTATGTCAGCGAGATGCATCTGGGCGGTCCAATGGGAGTGAGTGCCAAAAATCGTAATAATTAAACCACTGCAGCGGCGCGCGCAGGCAGTAGTGTTCCAACCGGCGCGCATAGTCGGCCGCCAGTTGCTTGAATGCGGCATCGCGGCCGGCGCGCGGAATCCGCACCGCTTCGCGGAAGCGTTCGAAGTACACCGCCGAACGGCGCCCTTCGCGGATCGAAAACAGCAGGTACACCGGGCATTGCAGGATGTTGGCCAGTACGTATGGGCCAATCGGGAATGCCGCCGGCGCGCCGATGAAATCCGCCACAGCCACGCGCGGATTGTGCGACACCGGCACGCGGTCGCCGGCGATGACCACGAATTCGCCGCGCGCCACGCGCTCGGACAGCAGCATGGCGGTGGCCGGCGACATCTCGGTCACCTGCATCAGATTCATCTGGCTCTCTGGATTCAGCTTGCCCAGCATGTCGTTGAAGGCTTGCGCGTGCTTGGTATGCACCAGCACCGTCAGCTTGATGTCATTGCGCTGGCGCGACAGCACGCGGCACAGTTCCAGATTGCCGAGGTGGGCGCAGATCAGCAGCCCGCCCTTCCCTGCCGCCACCGCCTCGGTAATCAACTCGCCGCCGTGCAGATCGACGCTATCGAGCCGGTACAAGCCGCCCCACAACAGCATCTTGTCCAGGATACTCTCGCCAAAGGCCGCAAAGTGGCGCAGCACGCCGGGCTGTCTGGCGCCGGTGTGACCGCTCACGCGCTGCAGGTAATCCTGCGATGCGCGGCGCGGCAGCGGTTTGGCCAGCACATACCAGCCGAGGATCGGATACAGCAGGACGCGGAACGGCCAACGGCCGAACACGCGACAGATCCAGAACAGCAGCCGCATACCGGCCACGAAGCTGATCTCATTGATCGACGCCCAATGCAATCCGCGCGCGCTCATCGGCTTTGCCATTTCCGCGCCAGCAGTTTGGGGATGCGCGGCAGCATGCCGAAGAACAGCACCGTGTGCATCCACGAGATCAGCACATTGTCGCGCCAGACGCGGAAGTGCGACACGCCATCGGCCGGATAAGACACGCGCGTCGGCAGGTTGATGACACGCAGGCCATCCCAGAACAGGCGCACAAGGATATCGGTGTCGAAGTTCATGCGGACTCCGATACGGCGACGCGCCGCCAGCGCGTTGACCGGCCCTACCGGATAAACGCGGAAGCCGCACATGGAGTCTTTGATATCGAACGACAGCGTGTTAATCCAGACCCAGATGTGGGTCGCATAGCGCCCGTAAAGCCGCGCTTTGGGCACGGATGCGTCATACACCGGATGGCCGGCGATAATCGCCTGCGGATGGGCCGCAGCTTGCGCCAGGAACAGCGGCACGTCGCCGGTCTGGTGCTGGCCGTCGGCGTCGATCTGCAGCACATGGCTGTACCGCCGTTCCGCCGCGCGGCGGAAGCCGGCCAGCACGGCGGCGCCCTTGCCCTGATTGAGTGGCAGACGTACCAGTTCGACCTGGCCGGCGTGCGAGTGCACCAATGCATCCAGCACGGCGGCGCAGGCGGCATTGCTGCCGTCGTCGACCAGCATCACCGGCGTCAGGTGGCGTAACAGGCCCTCCACCACCGCTCCAATGGCGTGTTCGTGGTTGTAGACCGGGACCACAATGCAGGGCTTAAACATCGCTGGCCTCCAGCAGTACGCGGCCGCTGGCATGCTGGCCGGCGGCGGACGCATAGCGGAAATTCAAGCTGCTCTTGGCATTGTCGTACACCAGTTCCAGCTGCACCGGCGCCTCCGGCCGGATCACCTGCTGGAACTTGAGCGCGTTGATGCCTTTGAAGGTCGCCGGCAGGGCGAAATACTGGCGTCCATAATGAATCGCCCAATCGACTTGCACCACGCCCGGCAGGATCGGTGCGACGTCGAAATGGCCGTCAAAGTACAACAGGCTGGCGGGCGCGCTGATTTCAAGCAGCACCCTCTGCGGACCGCGTTCCAGCTCGCGCATCTGCGGGAAGCGCGGTCGATGAACGCTGGCGCCATCGTCGCTGTCCAGCAAAGCCTGCAGCGCCGCCAGCGTGACCTTGCCTTGGGCGTTGACTGGCATCTGCTCGATGTAGCGCCAGCGGCGCGGCAGCGCTACCGCTTCCACCGTGGCGGCCAGCACATCACGCAGGCGGGCATTGAGCGCGGTTTTGCCTTGCTGCGTCAGCAGCTCCCGACCTTGCGGCATCAGAACCACCAGCGCTGCGAGGCGTTGACGCTCTCCGGCCACCGCATCGCACAGGATCACCCGCGCTTCGGCGGCCAGGCCCGACGCCAGCAATGCTGCCTCCATGGCCGTCAGCGAAATACGTTTTTCTTCGATCTTGACGATGCGGTCGGCGCGGCCGAGCAGCAGGAAGCGCGGCGGACTGCTATGCGCCACGCGCTCGGCGCGATCGGCCAATGTCAGCCAGTGCTGGTCCGGCAGGTGCGGCGAGCGCGCTTCCAGCGCGCCATCTTCGTCGCCGGTGCGCCACTCCACCGTGGGGAACGGCAGCCACGAATCGTCGCCGCAACGACTGCGCTGACGCCAGGCGATGCCACCCGTCTCCGAGCTGCCGTAGACTTCCATCGGCACTTGTCCCAGCAGCCCACCAGACGCCAATGCGGTTTCCTCGTCCAGCGGCCCGCCGGACGAAAATACGCCGCGCACCATGTGCGCGGCGCCGCTCCAGTCCAGATGCGCGGGCAGGCGTTTCAAGTGCGCCGGGCTGGCCACCACCACGCACGGCGCGGCAGCCATGGCAGGCGCCAGTTCCTCGGGATAGATAACGCTGAATGCATGGATGGCGCGCGCGGCGCTCAGCGGCCAAAGTACCTTGAACAGCAGGCCGTAGATATGCTGATGCGACACCGTCGCCAGCACGGCGGCGTTGCCGACGGCGCGACCGAACAGCTGTTCCAGCGTGGCCACCTCGCTGGCAATCTGCGACAGTTTTTTGGGAATCGCCTGCGCTACGCCGGTACTACCGGAAGTGAAGACCACCAGCGCCGGCAGCTCGCCGTCCAGCGGTGCCGCTGTCGTCATGCTGGCAACGCCGTCAACAGCGTCTGGCTGCAATGGCTTCAATGGCTGCAAAGGCGCCGGAAACTGGCCGAGAAAGCCGTCCACCTGTGCGCGCAGCGATGCGCAAGTCGCCTCCAGCGTGTCGGCACTCAGCCAGATGGTTTTACCAGCGTGCCAGGCGCCCAGCAGGGCCGCGCCGAACTCAATGCTGTCGTCCAGGTAAAGCGCGTAATTGCGGCCGGCCTGTGCGCGCAGCAGCGCATGCCACGCGGCCACGCGCGCCAGGAACGCCGCATTGACGACGGCCGTGCCGGCGCGCCAGCCAACCACGCCGTCACCCGGTCTGGCCGCCATGGCGGCGTATAAATCTTCAATCCGGTCAGACATGATGCAAACGCTTGAAACGCAGGCGTACCAGATATTCCACGCCGAACAGCGCCGCCATCAGCAGATAGGAAATCACGCCGGTGTACAGCGACCACACGGCTTCCGACGCCCACAGCGCGGTGCCTAGTGCAACGCTGCCGTTGAACACAAAGAAGCCGCACCACACCTGCGTGACAGTGCGCATGTAAGCCTGCGCCACCGGCGGGTAGTCGGCGCCGCGCAGCCGCGCCATACGCTCGACGGCGGACATGGGCGTCGTCAGGCTGTAGCCGAAACCGGCCAGCAACGCCAGGTTCACCAGCACCGGATACAGCTTCAATGGCAGCAGCAGATTGCTCCAGATGGCGCATCCCACCAGCACCAGCGCGCCGGCCACCGACCAGCGCGCAACGCCGCTCAGCTTCAGCGCGGGCAGGCGCGTGGCTGCCGCCAGCAGCAGCAGGCCCGCCAGCCAGCGCGGCTCGATCTGGCCATGTCCGAACCAGATCGCCAATGGATACAGCAGCGTGATCGCCGCTGTTAAAACAGTCATCGGCATCTTGCTTACGCTGCCTGCTCCGTCATGCCGGCCAGCGCGTCCACCACATCGCCGATGGTGCGAATAGTCTTGAAGACTTCCGGCTGCAGGCGCTTGCCGGTCAGCTGCTTCAGCTTGACCGCCAGGTCGACCGCGTCGATGCTGTCGATATCCAGATCGGCGTACAGATTGGAGTCGGCGCTCAGCTCGGCCTTATCCAGTTCAAACATCTCGGCCAGCAGATCGACCACCCAGGTCTGCAGCTGGTCTTTGCTCATTTCATTCAAATCAATCATGGACTACCCCTTATTTTTTCCTATGGCTCTCGATCATCGCCGCCAGCGCCTGGACCGAAGCGAAGTGACGACGGGTATCTTCCGAATCCGCAGACAGGGAAATCCCGTACTTCTTTTGCAGCGCCACGCCCAGCTCCAGCGCGTCGATCGAGTCGAGGCCCAGTCCCTCGACAAACAATGGCGCCGCGCTGTCGATATCGGCGGGCGTGATGTCCTCCAGCTGGAGCACATCGATAATCAGTTCCTTCACTTCCAGTTCAAGCATGGCTTTGATACATCCCGGTAAAATAGTTTTGTAAAAATTCCGTCAGCTGGCGCGCTGCCATCACTTCGCTGGCGCCGCCACCGGTAAAGCTGTCGATGGCCAGGTCGTCCTGCACCTCGATACGCATCAACACCCGGCGCGGCGGCACGCGCCACCACTTCTCTCCTTTGCCCAGCGTGACCGGTTCGCAGCGGATCAGCACCGGCGTCATATCGCGCGCACCGCGCACCGCGATGTTGGCAGCGCCGCGTTTCATGCTGATGACGCCACTACCCGGCGTGCGCGTCCCTTCCGGGAACACAATCAGGTTATTGCCGCGCTCCAGCGACGCGATGCAATCATCCACCAGCTCCGCCCCGCCCTCGTTGTTGATGTAGCCGGCCGCCCGCACCGGCCCCCGCGTAAACGGGTTATTCCACAACGCGCCCTTGACGATGCAATCGGCATTTTTCACGAACGCCATCAGGAAGACCGTGTCGATCAGCGTCGGATGGTTGGCCAGGATCAGCAGGCCGCCGCGTTCCAGCTTTTCCAGACCGTGGATTTCGTAGCGCAGCACACCCAGCGCGCGCATCAGGTCCACATAGGCGCGGAAAGCGCGGCGTATCACCAGCCGCGCCGCCACTACACGGGTGGCCGGCCGCCGCACCATCAGGTTCAGCGCCGGAAACACGGCGATGCGCAGCGCCAGACCACCGACGCCAAACACCACAAAACTCAGGCCGGTGGCGAACACCCGCCAGTACAGCGACAGCCGTACTGCCAGTCCTTTAATCCCCTCACTCACCGCGACTCCAGCGCCAGCGCAGGCGGCCGTCGCAACGCGCCATCTGCCGCGCACCGCTTTGCTGGAAGGCCGCCACCTGCAGTCCGCCCGGAATGTCAGCGGAGGCGGCGTCGCTGCAGGCGCTCCACTCCAGCGTCAGCGCCGCGCCATCGGCAGCGGTCATCAGCCATGCCCACGCATACGGCTGCTCCTGGCACTCCTCGAACGGCGTGAATAGCTCCGGCAGCGGACAATCGGCAGTCACCAGCAGTACGGCGGGCGCGCCATCGGCCAGCAGGCCGCATGCCTCGATGACTGCATGCTCCACCGTCGCAGCGCCGGCAGCCAGCGCGATATGGTTGGCGCGGTCGCTGCGGGCGATCGTGAACAGGCCCGGAATGGCGTTATGCACCGCCATGCCGAAAGCCGTTGGCGACAGCGGTTCACCGCGCGCGAGATCGGTCAGCAGATCCACTGCGCGCGCCACATCGCCATGGCGCGAACAAAATACGGTAGGAATATCGCTGCGGCCGTCCAGGCATTGGTACGCTACCTCCAGCGCCATTTTGCCAAGGAAGCCGGCGCGCCGGCGCAACATTGGCGGCATCGCCTTCACGCCCGGCTCCTCGCCCAAGCTGACAGGATACGGCGCATCAGCCCACGCAGCCCATGCCTGGGGAGTGGTCAGTCCCGGCGCCCAGAACGCATGCCGGGCTATGGAAAAACGAACGCCATGAGTGCGCATGTTGATTAATTATTCAAGAAAGGCCATCTGGCGTACTTTTCAAATTATAAACTATCGGTTAGCGAGTAGACCAAAATAAATAGACTGAGAGAAACTATTTTGTTGTTCTAACTGCGTAAATCAGTGTTTTTCGATGCAAAATGACAAAAAGGCGGCCCGCACGATTGCGGCACCGCCTTTCTCACGAGAGCAGAAAATGCTTGTCAGAACACCCACAACTTATCTGCGGGCAGTTGCAGCCAGTAACGGCCCGGCTCCAGACGGTACTTGGAATAGGCGCGCAGGCTGATCTCCGTTCCGCCTTCCGCCTTGAACAGGCATTCGAAACGATCCCCCAGGTACATGCAGGTCAACAGCGGCAGTTCGATGGCGTTGTCGGCCTGCGTGGCGCTGATCTTCACTTCCTCCACGCGAATAATGGTCACGCCATCGCTGCCGCCGGCACCGCGCGCCGTCGCCTGCAGATGCGCACCGTTGATATCGAGCTGCACCTGCTTGCCGTTATCCTGGTCACGCTGTACTACGCGCGCCGGCAGGCGGTTGTTACTGCCCATGAATTCAGCGGTGAACAAGGTATCCGGTGTTTCGTACATGCTTTGCGGCGTACCTTGCTGTTCGATCTTGCCGTTATTGAGCAGCAGGATGCGGTCGGAAATTGCCATTGCCTCGGCCTGGTCATGCGTGACCATCAGCGCCGACAGCCCCAGTCGCACGATCAGCTCGCGCAGGAAGGCGCGCGCTTCCTCGCGCAGCTTGGCGTCCAGGTTGGACAGCGGTTCGTCCAGCAGGATCACCGGCGGGTTGTACACCAGCGCGCGCGCAATCGCCACCCGCTGCTGCTGGCCGCCGGACAGCTGGTGCGGATAGCGTTCTGCCAGATGTCCCAGGCCCAGGTTCTTCAACACGTCACTGACCTTGTCCTTGATTTCACTGGTGCCCAGCTTACGCAGCTTGAGGCCATAGGCGACGTTTTCGAACACCGTCTTGTGCGGCCACAGCGCGTAAGACTGGAACACCAGCCCGAGGT
>Ga0187843_10002506_pt1 | contig 11093 bp, 9 predicted proteins | sample SpaLakP09_SKY_43_FD_134516 | JGI IMG/M metagenome (GOLD analysis project Ga0187843, IMG submission 134516) | Oligotrophic lake water microbial communities from Sparkling Lake, Wisconsin, USA - SP09_SKY_43 | ecosystem: Environmental > Aquatic > Freshwater > Lake | place: USA: Sparkling Lake... | reverse complement strand
CATTAGGCTCTTTGCAAGCAAAAAGGTTGTTTACCAAATTTTCTTGTTCTTTTTCAGTTAAATAAATTCCAGTTTTAACAGACAAACTTTTTGCCATTGACTTGGCAATCGTATCATTTTGACTGAAACTGCTATCTGGAATTCCGTCTTCTAAATCGCTTAGTAACTGTTCTAACACAATTGAAACTTCACTTTCGGTAGTATTAACTGGTATTCCAGAAATATGAATGGAATCGGTTTCAAATGCTTCAAAAACAAAACCTGTATTTTCCAATGAAGGTTGCAATTCGGTAATTAATTTCATTTCATTATGAGAAAAATGCAATTGCAACGGAAATAACAACTGCTGACTTGAGGCTTGATGCACCGTCATATTGGTTAAAAATTGTTCGTATAAAACACGCTGATGCGCTCTACTTTGATCAATAATAACCATTCCCGATTTAATGGGACTCACAATATACTTTTTGTGAACTTGGTACGTTTTATTTATCGTTTGCTCCTCTTCTTTCTCATCAAATAATGAAGCTGTTACTTCTTCATTTTCAAAAGAAAAAGCTTCTACTTCAATCGTATCTTGTTTCAAACCAACATACAAACTTTCCCAACTTTGAGACGTTTCCGTTTTCTTATAAGAAGAACCGCCACCTGAAAAAGATTTTACTGGTTTTTCATCAGCAAACGGATTATAAGTTCTATCTACTTGTATTGTTGGGTAATCGGCCGTTTTGTTTTGATATTCATAAGGCGTATCCAAATTAGGATCTCTATCAAAATCTAAAGCTGGAGCCACATTAAATTGTCCTAAACTGTGTTTGATTGCCGAACGTAAAATAGCATATAAAGCATGCTCATCGTCAAACTTAATTTCAGTTTTAGTTGGATGAATATTGATATCTATAGTATTTGGTGGCACTTGCAGATAGATAAAATAACTTGGTTGCGCACCATTAGGCAACAAACCATCATAAGCATTCATCACGGCATGATGCAAATAGCCACTTTTAATGTATCGGTCATTGACAAAAAAGAATTGTTCACCGCGATTTTTCTTAGCAAATTCAGGTTTCCCCACAAATCCTTGAATGGACAAAATATCCGTTTCTTCTTGAACAGGAACCAACTTTTCATTGGTTTTACCTGAAAAAACATTTACAATGCGTTGTCTAAAATTAGAATTAGGCAAATTGAACATTTCACTTCCGTTGTGATACATTGTGAAATAAATATTCGGATGTGCCAAAGCTACGCGTTGAAATTCATCAATCACATGACGCAATTCAACCGTTTCTGATTTTAGAAAATTACGACGCGCCGGAATATTATAAAACAGATTTTTCACAGCAAAGGAAGTTCCTTTTGGTAAAACGGCTGGTTCTTGAGAAACAAACTTACTGCCTTCAATAATAATATGGTTTCCTAATTCTTCTTGCTCTTGTTTGGTTTTCATTTCTACATGCGCAATCGCTGCTATAGAAGCCAAAGCTTCACCACGAAAACCTTTAGTGTGTAACGAAAACAAATCTTCAGCTTGACGAATTTTGGAAGTAGCATGACGTTCAAAACACAAACGCGCATCGGTAACACTCATTCCAACTCCATTATCAATTACTTGAACCAAAGCTTTCCCTGCATCTTTGATTATCAGTTTAATATCAGTAGCCTTTGCATCAACGGCATTTTCTAGAAGTTCTTTCACAACCGAAGCTGGTCGTTGAACCACTTCTCCAGCTGCAATTTGATTGGCTACATGATCAGGAAGTAATTGAATTATGCTTGACATTATTTATAGTGTTCTGTATTTAGTTTTTAGTATTAAGCACAAAAATGCTTAAAATCAAAGTTAGCAAAATTAAGGAAAAACAATGGCTTATTATAGTTAACAAGTTACTAAAAAAGAAAAAACCTACTCGATTAAGAATAGGTTTGGTATTTTGAAATTGTAAAAGTTATTTATTTTCAGAAACTCTTCTTAACTCCGCCATTTTTATAGCAGCTATCGCGGCTTCTGTTCCTTTATTTCCGTGAACTCCTCCACTTCTATCAATGGATTGTTGTTCGTTATTATCTGTTAGCAAACAAAAAATAACTGGAACATCGGTTTGAACATTCAAGTCTTTGATCCCTTGAGTTACACCTTCGCAAACAAACTCGAAATGCATGGTTTCCCCTTTGATAACACAACCAATTGTGATTACTACATCGACTTGTTGTGTAACAATCATGCGCTGTGCACCATAAACCAATTCAAAACTTCCTGGAACATTCCAACGGATAATGTTTTCTTGAACAGCACCACAATCTAAAAGTGCTTCAAGTGTACCTTTATAAAGTCCTTCTGTAATATGGTCATTCCATTCTGAAACAACAATCCCAAATCGAAAATCCTTCGCGTTTGGTAATTTAGTTTTATCGTATTGAGAAAGATTTTTATTTGCTGTTGCCATTTTTTTACTATTTAAAAATTTAAGTAAATTGTAAAAAAAAACGAATTAAAAATTGATGACAATTCTTAATTCGCAATTTTTTATTCGTGATTAAATTACTGAGCCATTCCAATCAAAGCATCAATATTTTGAGCTTCTGGAGTTGATTCATATTTCTCTTTTATTTCTGTAAAATATTTTAAAGCATCTGCTTTATTACCTAAAGCCAAAGACGTTTGTCCTGCTTTGAATAAATATCTTGGAGTTGTAAACTCATTAGCACTTTGATGCGCTGCTTTTTCATACATCTCTAATGCTTTTTTAGCATCATTTTTTTGAGAATAAGCATCACCAATAGCACCAGTAGCAATAGCAGACAAGAAAATATCTTTAGAAGAGAATTTCTCTAAATAGCTAATAGCATCATCATATTTTTTCAAGTTTAATGAAGCGATACCTGCATAATAGTTAGCAATGTTTCCTGAATCAGTACCTGAATATTGATCAGCAATTCCGATGGCACCTTGTTTTCCTTCAGCTCCTTTTAAAACTAAAGTATACAATGAATCTTGTTTTTTAACATCAGTTGCATCAGTTGCCAATTGGAAATTAGTTTGAGCTACAAATAAATCTGTAGTTGCCTCTTCTTCTTTTGGTTCAACAATGAATTTTTGGTAAGATAAATATCCGATAGTAACCAAAGCCGCAGCTGCGATTACACCCATAATATATTTTTGGTTCTTAGCTACCCACTCTTCGGTTTTAGAAGCTGTTTCATCCAAAGCATCAAATGCTTTTGCAGTTGCACTATCTTTAGCGTCTACATTTGGAGTATCTTCGATAAAATTAGCATCTACTTTTTCTTCCTTTTCTTTTGGTGCTTTGTAACCTCTTTTATTATAAGTTGCCATTCTGAATTTAATTTAGTGTGCGCAAAAATAAAATTTTTATTCATATTTAAAAGCGATTTTTGTCGATATTTTTCAATAATTTGCACGCTCTAAAAAAAAGAGTGCTAAAATTCTTATTCTTTTCAGTAATAGCAAGCAGTTTCAATGTTTTTAAAAAAAATTTCTTTATTCAATTATAAAAATATTTCGGAAGCAACTTTTGATTTTGATGTCAAAATCAACTGTTTTGTTGGAAAAAATGGCATTGGAAAGACCAATGTGCTCGATGCAATTTATCATTTAGCCTATGGAAAAAGTTATTTTAATCCGCTTGCAGTTCAAAATATTAAACACGGAGAAGAGTTTTTTGTGATTGATGGTGAATTTGACAAAGCTGGACGAAACGAACAAATTGTAAGCAGTTTCAAAAAAGGTCAGAAGAAAATCCTGAAAAGAAACGGAAAACCATATGAAAAGTTCTCCGATCATATTGGATTCATTCCGTTAGTAATTATTTCGCCAGCTGATAATGACTTAATTATTGAGGGAAGTGAAACTAGAAGAAAATTTATTGATAGTGTCATTTCGCAATTGGATTCCTCCTATTTACAACAACTAATTCATTATCAAAAGATTATTAGTCAGCGTAATGCTTTATTGAAATACTTTGCTTTAAATCATGTTTTTGAAACGGACACATTAGCCATCTACAACGAACAATTGAATGATTTGGGTCAAAATATTTTTGAGAAACGCAAACAATTCATTGAGGAATTTCTACCAATTTTCAACAAACATCATCAAGCGATAACTGGTTCTGCGGAAGCTGTGCAATTGGTTTATGAAAGCCATTTGTTTGAGAACAACACATTGACTTTATTGGAGTTAAACCTAGCCAAAGACCGCGCTTTGCAATACACTTCCGTTGGAATTCACAAAGATGATTTGTCTTTTCAAATAGATCATTACCCTATCAAGAAATTTGGTTCACAAGGGCAACAAAAATCGTTTTTAATTGCTTTAAAATTGGCTCAATTTGAATTTGTAAAGAAACAATCGGGCGAAAAACCTATTTTGCTTTTTGATGATATTTTTGATAAATTGGACGAAACTCGAGTTAGTAAAATTGTAGAAATGGTCAATCAAGAAGAATTCGGGCAATTATTTATATCCGATACGCATCCTGAACGTACCGAAAATATTGTAAAAACAACCCATCAGAGTTATAAAATATTTAGTTTGTAACATTTGTTATAATATCACTATTTTTACTACTTTATTTTTGATAAAATTTTAAAAACTCAACTTTATGAAATCGAAAATTGTCTTACTCTTTTTTGCAACACTTCTTTTTATCAATTGTAAAGAAAAAAATCTAGAGAGCAACTCAGAATTCTCAAAAACGATTGCTGAAAGCATTGATCCAAATACCTTTTCAGAGAAACTACAATCTGCTTCAAATGTACAACTTATTGACGTAAGAACACCAGAAGAATTCAATTCCAAACATCTTGAAAACGCAGTTAATATTGACTATAACGGTGCTAATTTTGATACAGAAATTGCTAAATTAGACAAAACCAAACCAACCTTTGTATACTGTTTAAGTGGCGGAAGAAGTAGTTCGGCTGTTGCAAAAATGCAAGAGTTGGGTTTCACCGAATTATACAATATGGAAGGTGGCATGATGAAATGGAATGCTCTTGGATTGGATGGTAATAAAATAGAAAAAGACGGAAAGACTCAAGCCGATTTCCAAAAATTATTACAAACAGACAAAAAAGTCTTAGTCGATTTTAATGCCGAATGGTGTGGTCCATGCAAAAGAATGGCGCCATACCTTGAAAAAATCAAGAAAGAACTAAAAGACGAAGTGGTAATTATATCTATCGATGTAGACAAAAATGAAGCTTTAGCTCAAGAATTAAAAATAGAAAGTTTGCCAACATTGATTTTGTATGAAAATCAAAAAAGTATTTGGAAAAATATTGGATATCTTTCGGAAGAAAAATTAAGAGCTAAATTAGAGTACTAAATAAGAAGTTTGAAATTAAAATATAACCGATGATTACAAAAGAAGCATTACAATTTCTTTCAGATTTAATTGCCAATAACAATACCGAATGGATGCACGCCAATAAAAAAAGGTATGACAATTACAAAAAAGACTACCATAATTTTATTGCGTCTATTTTAGCAGAAATGAAGCCTTTAGACAGAACTTTAGAACCATTGGAAGTTAAAAATTGTACGTTTCGAATCAATCGCGATATCCGATTTTCAAAAGACAAATCACCCTACAAAACCAATATGGGTGTTTGGATGTCACAAAATAAAAATCGTAAAAATGCTCCAGGATATTATATTCATTTTGAAAAAGGAAATTGCTTTATAGCTGGTGGTGTTTGGTGTCCAGAGCCAAGTGAATTGAAATTAATTCGTAAGGAAATTGAGTTTTTTCACGATGATTTGGAAGTGATTGTTACCAATAAAAATTTCAAATCAGAATTCAAAGAGTTATCACGTGAAGAAAGCAATGTATTGAAAAAAGCACCAAAAGATTTTGACCCAAATCATCCAGCAATTGAATTTTTAAAACTAAAAAGTTTTACAGCTTCTCATAAAATTGATGAGAAAGATTTTACTAAAAGTGACTTCAGCAAAAACATAGCTCAAAAATTAATCGCATTAAAACCTTTAAACGATTTTTTGAGTAGAGCTTTAGAAACCGAAGAATAAACACATAAATTAGTAACACAAAATAATAAGACGTTGCGAACTTTGCGAAAATCTTTGCGAACTTTGCGGTTAAACTAAGAAACTGATGCAAATTCAAACTAACTTTTCTCTAAAAAAATACAACACTTTTGGAATCGAAGCCAAAGCAAAACAATTTGTTGCGGTTCATTCTAAAGAAGAATTACAATCCATTTTAGAAAATCATACTTCCGATAAAAAATTCATTCTTGGTGGCGGAAGCAATATGCTATTGACACAAGATATTGATGCCTTAGTCATTCATGTTGATTTAAAAGGAAAAAAAATCATTAAAGAAGACGACGATTTTGTTTGGGTTGAAAGTCAAGCGGGAGAAGTTTGGCACGAATTTGTACTTTGGACCATAGACCAAAATTTTGGGGGATTAGAAAATATGTCGCTTATTCCAGGAAATGTTGGTACAACTCCAGTTCAAAATATTGGCGCTTATGGAACCGAAATTAGAGACACTTTTGTATCGTGTGAAGCGATGAATATTCTGTCACAAGAAATGAAAACCTTCACCAAAAAAGAATGTAATTTTGGCTATAGAGAAAGTGTTTTCAAACAGGAAGCTAAAGATAAATTTGTGATTACTTCTGTGGTTTTTAAACTCACAAAACGCAATCATAAAATCAATACGTCGTATGGCGATATCACTAAGGAATTAGAAAATAAAAACATTACAACTCCAACATTAAAAGACGTTTCTAATGCGGTTATTGCCATTCGTCAAAGCAAATTACCAGATCCAAAAGAACTAGGAAACAGCGGTAGTTTCTTTAAAAACCCAGTGATTTCCAAAGAACAATTTTTAAAGGTTCAAGAACAATTTCCGGAGGTGAAATTCTTTGAAGTTTCGCCGACAGAAGTTAAAGTTCCTGCAGGATGGCTGATTGAACATACTGGATTAAAAGGATATCGAAAAGACGATGCTGGTGTACATAAAAACCAAGCCTTAGTTATAGTAAATTATGGAAACGCAACTGGACAAGAAATTTTAGCACTTTCAAGATATGTTCAAAAAACAGTTTTCGATAAATATGGTATTGCTATTGAAGCGGAAGTTAATGTGATATAAAAATACTAAAAACATAATTCGTAATTCAAGATTGAATTTTGTACTTTTGCACACGTTTTAAAAAAAGACCATAAAGCCATTATGTTACTAATTTTACTTTGTTTATTTATTGCCGTTGTAGCTATTCAATTTCTATATTATGTAGTGTTTTTTGGTAAATTTTCTTTTGCTAAACCACAAACTTCAACACCTAAACGAGTACCAATTTCGGTAATCGTTTGTGCTAAAAACGAAGAAGAAAATGTAACTAATTTTGTTCCGTTATTAGCTGAACAAAATTATCCAGATTATGAAATTGTCTTAATTGACGACGCTTCAAGCGATGAAACTTTAGAAGTTTTCGAAGCTTTTGAAAAACAATATTCTAATGTTAAATTAGTAAAAGTAGAAAATAATGAAGCCTTTTGGGGTAATAAAAAATTTGCTTTAACACTAGGAATCAAAGCTGCTAAAAACGAATACTTACTATTCACTGATGCCGATTGTTATCCGAAAACAACCGAGTGGATTAAAGAAATGAGCGCGCAATTCACCAAAGAAAAAACCATCGTTTTAGGTTATGGTGCTTATGAACGAATTAAAGGTTCGTTCTTAAATAAAATCATCCGATTTGAAACTTTACTAACTGCAACGCAATATTTTTCTTGGGCTAAATTGGGCAAACCATATATGGGTGTTGGTCGCAATATGGCCTACAAACGCGAGGAGTTTTTTAAAACAAATGGTTTTATTGAACACATGAAAATTCGTTCGGGTGATGATGATTTATTTATAAACGAAGCTTCCAATTCAAAAAACACAACCATTTGCTTTACACCAGAAAGTTTTACGTTTTCTAAACCAAAAACCACTTTTAAAGATTGGTTCACACAAAAAAGAAGACACGTGGCTACTGCAAAACATTATAAAGCTTTTGACAGAATGCAATTGGCACTTTTCTATTGTACTCAATTACTTTTTATTATTTTACCTATAATCTTATTATCTTTTCAATTTCAATGGATTATAGTGACAAGTTTAATTGGATTTAGATATCTTTTTGCTTGGCTATCGTTAGGATTTTCAGCTGGAAAACTAAAAGAAAAAGACGTAATGTATTGGTTTCCATTCATAGAAATAATCCTTATCTTCACGCAGTTGAATGTTTTCATTACCAACACATTCTCAAAACCAGTACATTGGAAATAAACCAGCATATAGAAAAAGCTAAAAAAGGTGACCAAATTGCCTTTACCTACCTACTCGACCATTATTGGAACGAAGTGTATGGTTTTATGCTAAAACGTACCGAAAACGAAACTGATGCCGAGGATATTACGATAGAAACTTTCTCAAAAGCATTCGACAAATTATCAACTTACAATCCTGAATTTCAATTCAATACTTGGTTGATTGCGATTGCAAAAAATGTGCATATCGACTTACTTCGCAAAAAAAAATCAACACTTTTTGTAGAAATAACTGACGAGGAAGACCAACAAGCCTACAACATAGCAGATACTTCACCATCTGCTGAAGACGAATTGATTACCGAACAAAATCTTTCGCAATTACTGCAATTCATAAAAGAATTAAAACCTCATTATCAAGAAGTTATACAACTTCGATATTTTCAAGAAATGAGTTATCAAGAAATTGCCGAACAACTCGAAGAACCTTTGAGTAATGTTAAAATCAAATTACTGCGCGCCAAAAAATTATTGGCAGAAATTATTCAAACCAAAAGATAACTATTTGTCATCCTGTCCCGAATCTTCGGGAGTCGTAGGAAGAAACGAATGGCTTTGTTCCTTTTGGTTTCCTTTTTCCTGCTATCCGCGCTACACGGTAGCTGCTCCTATCAGGGTTAGTTAATTTATGTATTGAATAAAATTTAAAATTTTAAGCAAACTTCATCTAAAAACCCAATTCATAAACAATATTTCAATACAATTCAATTTTTCTTACAACAATAACACAATATTGGAATAATCTTTGCGTTATTAAAATAAAAGCATTCATAAAAATCTATTTTCTTTTTTCTATCATCTATTCTCTTAAAAAAATCGCTTATGTAACATCGATACTTAACAATTAAAACTATATATTATGTCAAACGTTAGTATCTTTGAAAAAAAGTGGTTAGACCTTGTTTTTGAGGGCAAAAACCAAAAGTATGGCGCTTACCAATTGCGCCGTGAAAGCTCTAGAACAACTGCATTCGCATTGATTTTTGGAATCTCATTCTTAGTTGGAGGGACTTTTCTGTTGAGTTCGTTTAGTACGAAACCTTCAAACGAAAGAATAATTCCTGTGGTGCTACCTCCAAGTACAAATGTAGATCCTATTTTACCTCCAGATGAACCAGAAAAACCAAAAACTAAAGAGCCTGAAACAATAGCCCCAGAAACGGAAGTCATTAAACCAAATGCTCCATTAGAAGTTGTAGCAACTGTTCAAGCGCAACCTGATGTTCCAAGAAATGTTGATCAACCTAGAAATCCTGTTTCTCCAGAAAGTCCTGGAACAGGCGGTCCTGGACCAAGTCCTATTTCCACTGGTGGAGGTGGTCCTTCAATTGTAAAAGCACCTACTAACAACAATCCAGTAAATCCAAAAGAGCTAGACAGACAACCAATGTTTCCTGGTGGATTGAAAGGTTTTTATGAATATGTTGGCAACAACTTTGAAAGACAAGAAATTGAAGAAGGAGAAACGGTAAGAGTTTTAGTTTCTTTTGTAATTGAAAAAAACGGAACAATGACCGATATTGAAGTTACAGAAAAAACAACCGATGCCGTTGATAAAGAAGCCATAAGAGTTTTGAAATCATTAAGAACCAAATGGTCTCCTGGATTCAAAGATGGCGAACCAGTTAGAACACGATACACTTTACCAATTTCAGTGAAATCTGAATAATTTTTCGTTGACTTTTCCATAAGTTAATCAATGTGGCCTGTCTCTTTTATTTTGGAGGCAGGTTTTTTGTTTTGAAACAAATTATAAATATTTCTTAATGCTATAAAAAACTGAAATGTAAAGTCGGGAATGTAAAATCAACATTCGTATCTTTGCACTTCTAAAATTGTAAGTATGGAATCGGTTTCTGAAAATACACTTCCTATTGGAAAACCAAAATGGCTAAAAGTAAAATTGCCTATTGGTCAAAAATATACTGAACTTCGTGGCTTAGTTGACAAATACAAATTGAATACTATTTGTACCTCAGGAAGTTGTCCTAATATGGGAGAATGTTGGGGTGAAGGTACGGCAACGTTTATGATTTTAGGAAATATTTGCACACGTTCTTGTGGATTTTGTGGTGTAAAAACAGGTCGTCCAGAAAATGTAGATTGGGATGAACCTGAAAAAGTAGCGCGTTCTATCAAAATAATGAACATCAAACATGCCGTTATAACGAGCGTTGACAGAGACGATTTGAAAGATATGGGTTCTATTATTTGGTTAGAAACCGTTCAAGCCATTCGTCGTATGAATCCTGAAACAACTTTAGAAACATTAATCCCAGATTTTCAAGGAAACACAAGAAATATCGACCGAATTGTAGAAGCCAATCCAGAAGTTGTTTCTCACAATATGGAAACCGTTCGCAGATTGACTCGTGAGGTTCGTATTCAAGCAAAATATGATAAAAGCTTAGAAGTTTTAAGATATTTAAAAGAACAAGGAATTCGCAGAACCAAATCGGGAATCATGCTTGGATTAGGTGAAACCGAAGAAGAAGTAATTGAAACCATGCAAGATATTCGCAATCAAAATGTGGATATTATTACTATTGGTCAGTATTTACAACCTAGTAAAAAACATTTGCCTGTAAAAGAATTCATCACTCCAGAACAATTCGAGAAATACGAAAAAATTGGAAAAGAAATGGGATTCCGACATGTTGAAAGTGGCGCATTGGTTCGTTCTTCTTATCATGCACAAAAACATATTTTG
>Ga0187843_10002502_pt1 | contig 11098 bp, 11 predicted proteins | sample SpaLakP09_SKY_43_FD_134516 | JGI IMG/M metagenome (GOLD analysis project Ga0187843, IMG submission 134516) | Oligotrophic lake water microbial communities from Sparkling Lake, Wisconsin, USA - SP09_SKY_43 | ecosystem: Environmental > Aquatic > Freshwater > Lake | place: USA: Sparkling Lake... | reverse complement strand
CCATCTGGTGCGATGGTGCGGATAACATCACCCATCGCGTCGTATTCAAGGCGACTGGTCAGTGCTAAACCATTGGCATCTTCGGTTTTTGCCAGCACACGGCCAAGTGCGTCATATTGATAACGCGTTACAGTCCCAAGCGCTGAGGTTTGTTCAAACACAAGCCCCAGCACATCGTAGTTACTACTCGTTTTGTGACCCAGCGCATCGGTAGTGCTGATTAATTGGCCTTTTTTATCATATTGATAGGACGTTTGTGCACCCAACGCATCAACAAGCGCAATCACTTGACCGGTTCGATTAAACTTGCGAGTGACTTTGCTGCCATCGGCGTATTGTGTTGTTACATTGCGAGTGCTGGCATCAAACTGGTACAAGGTTTTATTGCCAAGCGCATCGGTTTCACTGACAACTCTCGCAAAGGCATCATATTCAGTCACTCTTCTGCTACCATCGGCAGCAACCACCACAATGCTACGGCCATGATTTTCAACCAGGGTGCGCGTTTGATAACCCATCGCATCGGTGGTTAGGGTGATTTGACCAAAGGCATCATAGCTTTGGCGTGTGGTGCCACTGGCAGTTTTTAACAGCGTCTGCAAGCCGCGATTATCATAACCATACTCAACTACTGAGTTCACACCACTGCTTTGCTCAGTTTTTACTTGCCATAACCGCGCTAGCGCATCATAGACGCGTGTGGTTTTAAAACCTTCTGCATCTGTGGTTGTGCTCAGTTGCCCCGCTTTGTTGTAACTGTGGTTAGTGATGCGGTCGCGGGTATTATTCGGCACCAAGGCAGTGGGCGTGAAGCTCGCAGCATCCACCCGATTGGCATATTGGCGAGTTTGTATCAATTCACCAAAGCTGTTGTAGCTATATTCACTGACATCACCCAGGGCACTTATGCGATGGGTAATACGCCCTTCACTGTCATAGATAATGCGGGAGATATTGCCTTTGGCATCGATGGTTTGGCTCACGCGACCATTTTGGTCGTAGCGATATTCTGTCGCTTGCGTTAAACCTGTGCTGCCACTGCCGGCAGTTTCCGCCGCTTGGCCGCTGGTTTCTGCACGCTTTTCACCAAAGCCGTTGTAGCGAACTGCGCTCGCTTGCTGCTCTGGCATGCCGTAGGCAAGGATAGTTTGTGATAAAAAGCCTTTGTTATCATAAAAATAACGCGTCTCAGTGCCACCGGCATCGGTTGTGCTGGTTAACTGGTCTTGGCTGTTGTAGGTAAAGCGCTGCGTTTGGTCTAACTCATGCGCTTGTGGTCGCCACTCTGCAAGCGCCACTCCTGCATTCGCGAGTCGGGCGTAGCGAGTTTGTGACACCTTACGACTGCGCGAGTCATAGCTTGTCTCAGTGAGGTAGCCTTTTGCATCAAGGCTGCCAACATTGCGACCTAGTGCATCAAAGAACCAGCGAGTCACTTGGTCTTTAGTGTCTGTCGCTGGGCGCAGCGCCTCTAAGCTGCCGCTTGCCCGCAGCGATGCGTTCGTTGCATTTACATAACGCCGAGTGCTAATGCGCTGTCCTGCGCCATCGTAACTGTGCTCGGTGAGGTATCCTTCACCATCAAGCTCTGCTAATAAAGCGCCGGCTGCACTATAAAAATTGCGCACTTGAATGCTTAATTGGCCACTTGCAGCCACTTGCTCAACTTGAGTTAACAAGCCACGGCCATCATAGCTATAACGCTCAACCACCCCAACTGGCGATGTTTTGCTAAGCAGTTGGCCTGAGCCATCATAGGTAAAGGTGGTGGTGCGGTCCTCTGTATGAGTCACTACACCGGCCGCGGCCACTGTATTCACCACAACGCTGTTGTTTTGCACCCAACCACTGGTGTTCATGCGAGTCGCATAGGCAGTTTGTTGAGTCAGTTGCCCTTTGTTGTTATAGGCATAACCGACCGCAGCACCGGTGCTATCCACAGTCAGCGCCAGGTGGCCTTGTGCATCATAAAGCACATAGTCACGACCGCCGGCGGCATCTTCTTGCATGGCAAGGCGTCCCGCACCATCATAAAGGCTGCGCTGCACACGAGAAGTTTCACCCGTGGCGCTGCGCGTTTCACTCAGTACCCGGCCTGACTGGTCAAGCCGCTGGCTGATAGTCACCCCATCGCGGCTGACTTGGTTAATTTGGCCATTGCTGTAAGCGATAGTCGCTGTTAAGCCATCCGCGCCTTTTTCACTGACCACTCGGCCCACGCCGTCATAGCCATACAGCGCAACAGTGCTAAGCGTGCCGCCTGTGCGCGCTTGGCGCGACACGACATTGCCTGCCGCATCATAATCAACCACTGTTTGCTCGGTTGTATTATCAAACACACCATTGCCTTGTGCATCTAAGGTGGTAAAGCGCGTGGTGGTTTGTAGTCGGCCAAATACGTCATAGCCATAATCAGTGCGCTGGCGATTGGCAACCGCAACCCCTGCCGCAAAAGTTTCAAGGGTGGTTAAGCTCGGTGAGCTATCGGCATGGTAAGCTCCAAGGGCAAAACCTTGGGTGTAGCGCCACTCGCTACTGACTAAACCGAGGCTGTAGCGATATTCATGCACCTGACCATCAGCACTCACGCTAAAGCGCAAATGCCCCGCATCGTCGTACACAAAATGCTGCACTTTTGCATCGGTAGGTTGCAAACTGCCCGCGCCATCAGTGTCTAAATCAACATACGACACCGCACGCACCACGGCATTTTTGGCGTTATAGCGATAGTCGAGGGTCGCGCCGCGGCTATCTTGTTGACGCGTCAGATTGCCGCGCTCATCATACACAAACGTCTTATTGACCACGCCCGCTTGTAATTGCGTGGTTAAGTTGCCCGCGCCATCGTAGCGATATTCTACATCTTGACGCACCCCAGCAACCGCTGGCGATAACTCCCGAGTGACCTGACCTTCAGCGTTATATTCATACGTCCAGGCTTGACCCAGGCCATCCGTAATTTGTGTGAAGCCGCTGCCGTAATGAATAGCCAAGGCGCGACCTTCAGCGTCTTCGATTCGCGTTAGCTTGTTGCCGGTATAGCCAAAGCGCACTTGCTGCGTTGTTGCCCCTTGCGCTTCGCGATAGGTGATATTATCCAGCAACGTGCTGCTGCCGAAATAAGTGTATTCAACCCGGTAATGGTTTTGGTCAACAATGACGCCATCTTCTGGGCTTTGGTCGACATTGAGCGCGGATAAACGGTTGTAGGCATCATATTCATAACGAGTGCGCACAAACGCAGTACCGGTTGCCGTGGCATAACTGACCACACCTGCCAATAAACCCGCCACGTTATACTCAAGCGTAATGCGCTTTTGCCCTTGAGTGCTATTGACGTACACGTCACTCACGCGGCCTTGGCTGTAGCTGAACTCACTGCCAAAACCATCTTGGTCAAGAAGCTTCGAAAGCTTCAAGCTATTGACATCGTAATGCTCACGCACCACGCCGCCATCTCGCGAGACCTCTATCAATGTCGAAGTCCAGCGCAACGTATCATGGCTATTGCCACCTTCTGTGCTTAAGTACAGGCCACTGGCAACGTCATAGCGAAAACGTTGCACAAAACCATCACCACCAGTGCGAAGTACCAAGCTGCCCGCCGTGTTGGCCGTCCCCTCAAGTGCCACACTCCCGACATGACCAAAGCGCCAGCCATCATTGTTGTCGCCATCTTGTTGGCCTTGGCTGTTATAAGTGCGCATCACCCCAAAAGCCGCACCAAGTCCTGCAAATTGCTCATCAGCGCCCTGCACCACCAAGTTCCCGGTTACCGCATTTATCCGCACATCTTGCACACGCGTGCGTCCTACCGCCAAACCCGCTAATGGATCATGACTTAACCCAGCTTGTGCGTTGAATAAACCTAAACCAGAACCCGCGATGACATTTGCCATAAAAACCTCAGAGGACAACAATGCTTAGAAAAAAATGCTTAATGCAAAAACATCCAAAGTTATTTGGAATTGTTTAGCGAAAAATAAAAATTATTTTTAGGTGGATTAGATCATGGAAGATTCACTACTGCAGAAGTTGTTGTAACTTACTAATTTCTTTGGGATTTGCTAAGAGCGCTTGGCAAATCCGCCGTGAGAGCCTGACATACTCAGGCGCGGTGTCATCAACCAGCGAAAACTTCTCCGCCAACACCTGTTTAGTCAGGCGCATTGCCAACCAAGGTAAGCGTTGTTCTGGCGGCATTGCGGCAAGTTCAAGTCGCCATTGAGTGGGTAATTCAATAGAACCCACTGTTGGCGGCGGTATTGCATGCGCAGGCTTCTCGGCGCGCCCTGTAGAAGAACGAGCAGGAGCTACCGAAGTTGGTTTTGTAATTTTATTAACCATGCAGCAGCTGCGTCCCGTTATTAATGTTTTTGCTGATATATTTCGAGCAGAATTGAGCTGATCTCACCTGATGTCGCAGTCGGACTCGCTTCAGTTTGAGCTGCTGTTTCAGCGCCGTCTGATGGCAAGTACTGACGCAAAGAAAGCAGGTTTTCCCATACTGCTGGCAACATATCTGGCTGTGTTTGCAGTTCTGCCAACTTTTGGTCAAAGGCTGTAACAGGTTCGCTAAATAGAGTCGCCAACAAGTCTCCGATCATCGTATACGTGCCGCCAGCTAATAATAAGGGCTGCAGTAAGACTGGAACCAAAGCAAATTGTTCGGTTTTGAAGCAACACAAAATGTACTGCAGTCGCGCTAAGTGAAACTCGGGTTCTAATACCAACGCAGTGGCGAAATCATGCATCGCATCAGTAAAATTCTGCAACTCTGCCGCTTCTGAGCCTCGCATAAAATACAAGGCCGCAGCATAAGGAAACTGGCTCAGCGCTTGCGCTAAGTCTGCAGTTACATCTTCATTACGGCCCATTTTTGCAGCACAAAGCTGAATGTATTCTTCTAATGTGTTCACGCTGGAATTCCTGATAATTGAAAAAATTCATCGTCATCATCGATGTCGGTATCGGCTTTGTTGGTACGAAGTGCATCAAGAGCCGCTTTATGTAACTGACTGACTCGCCCCTTACTCACCCCAAGCATGTTGGCAATGGCAGTAAAATCCCAATCCAACTGATAGCGAAACAACATAATGCTTTGCATAGGATCGGCAAGACGGAGCAATTGATCCATGTAGCGGATCTTCAGGCAGGATAGTTCGGTCGATGAATAATAATCGCCATAAATCCAAGACTGTGGATGTTCTACCATAGTGTCACTGACCAAATAGGCCATTGCCAATTCTTCAATGCTGTCTTTTAACTCGACTAAAGGCTTGGCGGAAATGACATCGTCATCAATCACTTCATCACCACGACTATAGGCCGCATGAAACTGGGCACTATCATCGCTATATCGAAAGACTTCGTTGAGTATTGCCCCCTTGACGCGAAACCGAGCAAACATCACAAACTTATAGCCCAATTGCGGATCAAAATGCGCGATGGCCTCTAACAAGCCTATCGCAGCGTATTGGCGGAAATCTTCAATATCGGCGAGAGCCAAGAACAATTTATGTTGCCAAGATTTGGCTTCATTTTTTGACCACGGATGGTAATGGCTAAATAACCAATCTCTGGAGGTTTGCGAGCGATCTTTAATCCAAGCCTGCCATTGCAATTGTTCTTGTTCGCGCATCATTGAAAGCTACTCACCAATGATTGACTGACTAAAGCCCAGCCGTCGATTAGCACAAAAAGCATTATTTTCAGTGGCAAAGAAACTGTGATGGGCGGCACCATCATCATCCCCAATGCCATTAACACACTGGCCACCACCAAATCGATCAGTAAAAATGGAATGAAAATAACAAAAGCCATTTTAAATGCCGTGGTCAATTCACTTAACAAAAATGCTGGTACTAATTCTGCAAATTTAACTTCATTTGGTGTTGTTGGTAGTGGTTGTCCAGACATTGAAGCAATTGCAACAAAATCCTGTTCTCGGGTTTGTTGAATCATAAAAGATTTGAACGGTTCCAACGCCGACGTCAGCGCCTGAGCAGCATCAATTGAACCTTGACTAAAGGGGATCCAACCTTGTTGCAAAGCAGCGTCAAACACTGGACTCATGGTATAGAAGGTCAAAAATAACGCTAAAGTCATCAGCACCAGATTCGGTGGTGTTTGTTGAAGTCCCAAGGCTTGGCGCAGTAACGACAGCACTATCAAGATCCGGGTAAATGCGGTCATTGCAATTAAAAATATCGGAATAAACGATAAAGCCGATAACATTAAAAATGTTTGCACTTCCGGAGCGAACTTATCCACGGTACCAATCAGACTTTGGAATAAGGGGTCTACCGCCGGCAATTGTGCCGCGGTTTGCATCGCGTCAGCCATGATGCTCTCCTTGATGGTGAACTGCTGAAACTACATCGGCGCTTGCCAACGGCACGACAGAAGCCGAAGCAACTTCGAGTTTGTCGAGCAGTAACACTTGTCCTGCGGTTTCAAGCACACGATATTCAGTCCCTTCCAACGAAAACCGGTGCAAGAACACGCCTCTTGCCAAAGCTTCACGTTGATAACTTGAGCCTTTGGGAGCAAATGCGCGTGTTCGGATTTTGCGCTGCGCCCATAACCAAATCGCAATAAGAACCACACACACCAAAATCAACAGCAACAGCTGGCTAGTGCTCAGCATATCTTGTTGGTTAAAGTGCAGACCATTACTCATGCTGAACGCCCATCGCTCGCCACTTCTGTGACTTCTATCGCAAATTTGCCATCTTGAGCAACTAAGCGGCCTCGTGCGACCACTTTGCCATGCAGGCTAAGCTCGATAGGTTGATTAACGTCAGCACCGAGCCCAACAATATCGCCTTTTTTAAGAACGTATAGTGTTGCCACACTCATCACGCATTGGCCAATGTGACCGGTCAATTGCACTTCGACATCGCCCACTAACCCCAAGTCAACAGGTAACAAGGGTTCGCCACTTGGCGCAGCATCAACTTTGCTGTATTCAACAGCGGAAACTGGTTTACTCATTTATTCACCTTTTGAATTTGTTCTAAATACAGCGCTTTTTCCTCACCAGAAGCAACGAGGTAGCCTTCAAGCTGCATTCCAAGCAAGGCTAACTTCCAAGTGGCTTCGAGAGACTGTTCCAGCGCAAGCACCATGCCCGGTTGTAACGCCTTTATTTGGCTGATAGGTAGCGAAGGGCTATTGACTGTTAACGCAAATGTGACCGTTTGTTCATTGAGCGCGTCGAGTAGATGCAATGCCGGCAGCGCTGAAACCTGCAAAGCAGGCAACAAGGCTTGTATTTGCTTGTCGTGCAACCTAACAACCCATTGGGTTGTATTTAATTTGATACGCATTTCCGTGACTACTTGCCGCTCTTCAGCATTCACCGGCACAAATCGCTTTAACAAGTCAGTAGCCATAGCCTGAGCAAATTCCTCTGAGGTCTTTTGCGCATTGCTCTTGGCTGGTTCTTTATTTATTCGAACCGGAGTGATCGCAGCCAATTGGCAAAGATAATTCCGCACAGTATCAAGCGCAACAGCGACGTCAGGTAACAACCAACTGCAGTCATGACGGGACGAAGGATTCGTATTCGCCGCGAGTTCTGCAAACAGCTGCTGGTTAAAACTCAACTGCAAGTCAACCTCTCCTGGCAGCCAAGCCTGTGCCCACTCATTGGCCAAAGCGGCCAATTGAGTGTGCAGAAGCTCTTGTTGCTCAGGAGTGAAAACGCCAGGACGACGGATCGCCATCATTAACGACCCCGTGTATTTTCAAACAATTGGTCAAGCATTGAGTTGGCCACGTTTAAAATTTTTGAACTGGCTTGATAACCACGCTGGATGATAATCATATCGGCAAATTCTTTGGATAAATCGACGTTGGATAACTCCAAACTCTTCGTCGCTATAGCACCAAAACCTTCTTTGCCGGCTTGGCCAATAATGGCCTCAGATTTACCGACTAAACGGAACACTGCGCCATCCACTTGTTGCAAAGCATCTTTATTGTTGATTTCCATCAATGCCAACGCCGGACCATCTTTACTGACGCCGTTTGAATACCGCAGCTTCACCACACCGCTTTCATCAAAAGTCACATCTTGGAGTGAACCTGCAGGTGCACCATCTTCTACTTTGGCGACTAATGACGATGTTGTGCCTGTGGAAATTGAGGTCGACTTATTGAAATCACCCGGATTACCAAACTCAAACTTGACTGGCGTGGTGCCGCCGTATGAATCTTTTAGGTTAAAGGACAAACTATTAAAACCACTGGTAGGCGTGCCATCTGCGGAGAAACGGATTTCGCCGCTATGCACAGCAGTACCATCGTCTTTGGTAATTGTGACGGTCCAAGCACCTGGAATAGTGGCATTTTTCTCAAATTTGGTTTTTAACTTCACTTCTTCGCCAAGCTTATTGTAAGTAGTGATACTGGCAATTTCGTGAGCTGCGGTAGAACCAGTCGATAAGTTGCCACTGAAATTGACTTTACTGGTTGGCTTTGCAGCAATTTGGCGATATGTTGACAAATCAAGCACACCTGGTTGATTTGCCGAGTTGAGCACGGCGACTGCGGCATTACTTGAGCGCTCAACCAAGATCCCTTTATCGTTAAAAGTAAATTGGCCAGAACGAGTAAACAGCGTTTCGCCGTTTTTTAATAAGGTAAAAAAGCCCATCCCGTTGATAGCAAGATCTGTGCTATTGCCAGTTTGGCGGATCTCACCATTGGCAAAACGAAAGCCTAAACCAGAAATTTCAACACCAGCGCCAGGGTTAGTACTGCCACTACCTTGCGACAAACTCCGATAAAAGCTATCGGCACCACGAAAGCCTGGCGTGTTCATATTGGCGATATTGTTACTGACGTTATCGAGGCTGCGGGAGAACGATAACATGCCAGAAAGGCCTGTATAAAATGACTGAAACATTTGAAATTCCTCGGATTTATTTTGTTATTACTTTAATTTGGCTAAGTGAAATTTTATCTACGAAACTACCAGTTGTGCTTTTCACCGTAATTTCTGGTTGTCCTGCGTTAAAATGAACGGCTTCAACTACACCACTGAACGATTGTCCGCCGCCGGTATTAACTTCAACGTTTTTACCAAGCAAACTTAACCCTTGCGTTGAAGCCTGCATGGCCATCACGCCTAAGATGTTGTCGTTTATTTGTCTTGATTGTTCCAATGAAGAGAACTGCGCTAACTGCGCTAAGAATTCACGGTTGTTCAAGGGTTCCAGCGGATCTTGATAGTTCAGCTGCGCTAAAAACAACTTGACGAATTCTTCTTGAGAAATCGCATTATTGGCACTTTGGATAGGTGCCGACGATACTTGCCCAATACCATCAACCAGCATAAGCCGCTCCTTGTTCGCTAAAGCGACCATTGATATACAGATCCATCTGCTGCAAGTTGACTGGTTGCCATAACTGCAGCGCTTGTTTTAAAGCTTGCTCGGGATCTCGTGCATTAAAGTTTCGATAATAAAGTCGTTCTTTATTGTCAGTATCAGGTAATACCATGAGATGCTCGGCCATCAGCGGCGATAACCATTCTTCCAGTACTTGGGTCGATAGGATCTGATTCTGCTCTTCTACATTATCGATTTGTTGAAAGGGTTCTGCAGTTGCAGCCCAATCGGCACTGAAGGTAAATTTGCTCGGGGCGCTGATATTGAATAACGGTTCTGCGCTTTGGCCAACTCGATGAACTGTCGCAGTAGCCAACTGCTCGTTATTGCTTGACCGGGATGCAACGGTTTGCGCAGCGTTTTCTTGCACTTCGTAGCTTAAGTATCCCGTTGCAATTAAACGCCATGGTGAATATACCGCTAGTTTTTGTGATGACTGCTGGCCTTGATTCACAACCACTGCAGCATAATGCTGTTGCCCAGCTAATTGCTGTAATGACGAGGTGGCAAGACGCAGGTTCTGCTCACCCACCTTGATTGTCCCTGCTTTGTTTTTGGGAAAAGCCTGCATTTCGTTGCTTGGCATTTCTACTTTTGCTTCGCCAACAACTAAACCCAAAACACCTGCAGCTACTGCTGACATAATTTCGCCAGAAGGTGCTGGCTTTGCGGCAGCGGGATCCAAAGCATTGTTGGGCACTGGTTGCGGGCTGAGGTGCAGGTTATTTGCATCAGAAAAGACTGAATAAAATTGACCTGACATTACCCCTGGTTTTTCATCAGTAGTGCTATCAACAATTGCAGACTTTGACTCTGGTTCAGCAGATAATTGAGTCGTATCACCAGCAGTGCTGCCAACCACACCCCGCGGATGTTTACCCAGTAATTGGCTAAACTGTGATTGCTGCTTATTTGGTGTCGCGTTACCCGACAACTGGCCGAGTTCAGCGCCAATCAAATCACGCATATCAACGTTGATTTGCATAATATACTCCTGCCAATTCAGAAACTTGTAACTCTTGCGCATCCAATGCTTTGGTTGCTAGTTGTCGAAACGCTAATTGCTGTTTGGCCTGCATCATGTTGTCGACCAGTTGTGTTTGCTGGACTTTGCTGGTCTGCTGCGTTTTTTGCCGCTCTAATCCGCTCACCAAAGACGCGGCTGCTTGCAATTGCGTATGCTGATGGCTCAAATAGTTCATCAGTGTTTCACGCATTGCCAAATCGCGGGTTTGTAGCGCGACCGCATAGTCCCAATCCTGCTGTAACTGCTGCTGTAATTGCTGTTGGTTGCGCAATTCGGCACTGATATTGTCAAGTTTTGACAGCTCTGTTTCCAGCGCTTGCTGCTGTAACTGCGTCAAGGATTGCCACTGTTTTAACTCTCTATTGAGACGACGGATGGTCATGATCCGGTCCTCAAATCTAGGCGTTCCATCCACATTAAGGTGTCGACAAAAGGCGTTGCGTCGGCTGATTGCTGCACCAGCTCTCGGACTAAGCGCATATCATCTTGAAGGCGGGTGCGTGTTTCTTCATCGCCAAGCCCAAGTTCAATCATGTTGCGCTTTTCTTCGTAGGCCGCCCAAACTCGACGAATTTGCCTTGCGCGCATCCGCTGCATTGGCGTTGCCAGAGTTGGAAAGAGCCGGCTTACCGACTTCAGCAAATCGACGGCGGGATAGTGGTCTTTCTCTGCT
>Ga0187843_10002500_pt1 | contig 11100 bp, 14 predicted proteins | sample SpaLakP09_SKY_43_FD_134516 | JGI IMG/M metagenome (GOLD analysis project Ga0187843, IMG submission 134516) | Oligotrophic lake water microbial communities from Sparkling Lake, Wisconsin, USA - SP09_SKY_43 | ecosystem: Environmental > Aquatic > Freshwater > Lake | place: USA: Sparkling Lake... | reverse complement strand
TGCTCGGCAATGGCCACCGGCACGCCCAGCTTGATCAGCTTGGCCAGATAGGACTCCAGCGCGCTGACCGGCACACCGGCCATCACCACCGGCTCGCCCGCGCTTTGGCCGCGCGTGGTCAGGGTGATGTCCAGCAAGGCATTGGCTTGGCGGGCGTCGTCAAAAAAGACTTCGTAGAAATCCCCCATGCGGAAAAACACCAGATCGTCCGGATGCTCATGCTTGATGCGCAGGTATTGCGCCATCACCGGGGTGTGATTCTTTAGCTCGGCTGAAACTTGGTGTTTTTCCTCGTAAGTAGTTGATTTATTTGAATTCATTATTTTCCGAGAAGTATTGCAAACCAGCTAGAACCATCAAGAAGCACATTGAATGGGCGGTATTCTGTAGCCAAATTGTAGATAAAATGACGCCGTCATAACAGCCGATGGAGGGGGTATGCGCTTTACCTTCACCCAGGACAACCTCGCCAAACTCTCGCCCGCAGTCCGTCCCGTCGTCAAGGACGGAAAAATGGTGGGCGTTGAGAAGGTTGCCGCTCCCAAGCAATACATTGTCTACGACGCAGGCGCGAACGTTGCGCCTGGCTTTGGTATGTACGTGGGTACGCGGCGCAAGACGTTCGTGTTGCAAACCCGTGTTGGCCCCCGAGTCACCAAGGTGGTCCTGGGCGACTATCCCCGCCTGAACGTGAACACCGGGGACGCATTGACTGATGCTCGGCTTGTGGCGAGCGACGTCCGCTTTGCGATGAAGCGCGGGGAGGATATTCAGCAGTTGCGAACCGAAGAGCGGGTGATAGTCGCCACCACGCTGGGCGACGTCCTGCGCAACTACCTGCACCAGTATCGGCATGGCAAAGACCCGCGTCAGAATTCCATCAAGACCATTGAAGCGGCCATTCGGCGGCTTCAGCCCTGGCTAGACAAGTCCTTGCGATCAATTGGCAGCACCACTGTGGATGCCATTTGGGAACTGATTGCCGTGGAGCAGGGCCATCGCACTGCCGCAGAGCAAACGCTAATGTGGTGCCGCGCCGCTTTCAATGTGCATATCGAGCGGCAGCAGGCTGACAGGAACCGCGCCTCGTTCGACGGGGAATTGCTAGTCAACCCGTTCAACATCGCTCGGCGCAAGATGCGAACCCGCAGCGAGTTGGAAGCCCAGTATCAAGACAATAACGTTCGCAATCCGGTGGAGAACAAGCCGGAGCGCCTGGGTGTATGGCTGGATGCGCTGTGGGACAAGCGCAGCCGCAACCGCGATGCCGTGGATTACATGATGTTGACGCTATTGCTAGGAGCACGGCGTAGCGAAACGGCCCAGCTCGTATGGCGCGACCGGGTGTTGGCGGCAGGGCTCAAAGAGGCGGATTACAGCGTGTTGACGCTGCCCGGCGATGGCGATGCTGTCGGGCAGGTTACGTTTCGCGGCACCAAGAGCGGGGCCATGCACAGCGTGCCGCTGGGCCGGTTTGCGACCTGGCTGATGTGCCAGCGGCACCAGGACTACCACGACCAACTTTTTGTGTTCCCGGCCTCATCCAAGAACCCGGCTACCAAAAGTCCGCACTACAACAGCCCGCGTGAATTCGTGGCTTCGCTTCGCACGACATTGGAGCGGCAGAGTTTGCAGAAGGCATGGGAAGCCTACGCCACGGCCTTCGAAGCCAAGGGATATGAGCCCGCCATGACACTGGAGCAATTTGCGCAGTCTTTTCCGCCTCAATGGAAGTTCACCATGCACGACTTGCGGCGAACCTTCTGCACGGTGGCCGTCAACATCGAAGGGATGCCCTACGCCGTGGTGCAGCAGCTAATGAACCACAGCCAAATGGGCAACGTTACTGCCCGCTACGGTAAGCCAACTAAGGAGGCGCTGCGTAAGCACATGCAAGAGCTAGAGAATGAACTTCTCCGGTACGCTAGCGCCTTGCCGCAGATACAGATGGAGGGCTAGGCGATGAGCGGGGAATACACGGGCAGCGAAGGCATTGACGGCGAAGCGAAGGCCAGCGACTTTGAGGCCGAGCACAACAGATTGTTGGAGGACATCATGGCCTTGCCTGAAGCTGCGCGCAGCGTGAAGCTGCTGTCAGCGGCGAAAGCGGCGCTCATTCTGGATTGTTCTGTCGTGACTTTGGAGCGGAGGCGCAAGGGTGGGCAGCCCCCGCCACCGGCTCCGAACCATTCAGGTGGCAAAAGGGGCAGCGAAGTAAAGTACCTGGCGAGCACTTTGGTGGAATTCATCCGTGGCTTGCCCATCAGCCAGCCAAGCCCCTATCCAGAAAAGGTAGACCCTTCCATTTTGGCGAGAAACGCTGCTGCATCGGGCAAAGCTGCGCTGGCTCAAACCGGCGCAAAGCGGCACCTGCAAAAGTTCTGCAAAGGATTGGCCGTATACGAGGAAGCGGCGCTGATGCCTTTCTTCATTGGCATGGATGGCTTGGTGCTGTCGCCGTGCTGGGATAAGCCTGCGGCTATGTTCGAGTCGTATTGGGCCGACTCCACAGACGTGGCTTGGAAGGGATGGCCCGAGGCACTGGCCGCCGTATGGCAAGAGGAAACCGACCGTCAGGATTGGCTAAAAACCGCCGACCAGTTGGCACCGGGATTGAGCCAGCGTGCCGAGGCCATCCGGCACAAACGCCTTTCTAGCATCTAAAGGGGCGGTAGCCCGTCCAGCAGGTTGTCCGGTAGCGGCAACTCCCGCGCATCCACCACGATCCCATCGAGCGCTGCGCAAACGCTGTAAGCAATAAGTTCCGGCGGCATGTAGCTGGCGACTAGTTCCCTTAGTTGAGGGAACTCAATTGCGGCTTTGGCGAGGATGTTGGGGTATGTCTTGTAGTACCCCACGCCTCGCTCAGTGGCGAATGCTTCCAGGCATTGTCGAGGCGTTGGGGCATCGTACAGAAGCAGAAAATCAGGCCGAACGCGGGGCGAGAGGGACATGCGACGAGTATGCCCTACGCCCTTGCAGGATGGGCGATCCCTAACGTCAAAGCTCTGCTGAAATTCTATGTCAACACTGCAGGCTTGGGAGGAAAAACAAATGACATTTCAAGAACTATTTGACCAACTGGCAGAGGCTGCCCGCAGCAACCGCGACAAGGGTGCCAGCGCTGACGGAATCGAATTGAAACGCTCATTACCACGACGTTTTTTGTAAATTTGTGTAAATTTGAATCGAAAAATGCGTGATTCTTGACGGTTCTTGATGGTTCTCGGGGGGGGCTGATGGCAGCTGGAGGCTTTTGCGGCCACTTGCCTGTTGTTCAACAAAAGCGCCCCATTCGAGACCATATAGGTGTTCATTTCAAAGGAGGAAAACCATGAACACCCAAGCCCAAACCGCTGTGGAAATTGCTGCCGCAGCACAAACCCCCGCCGTCAATGCGATTGCCACTGTGCAGTCAGCATCCGGCGAAGCCCGCCCGCTGGACTTGTCCACCATCGACGAGTTGGTTTTCGCTATCGAGCTGGATGCGGCCAACGAGCCGCAGACCCCACCACAACCACCCATGGCGGCAGCGGCCCAGCCGTCCGACTATTCACCCAGCGATGTTGGTAACGCCGAGCGCTTCTGCGAGCTTTGGGGCGAAGTAACCCGTTACGACGTAGGCCGTGGCAGCTGGATGCTGTGGAGCGGCACCCATTGGGAACCTGACGCAAAGGGCGATGCCCGCAACCGTATGGTGAAGGTTGCAAAGCACATCCTAAACGCGGAAGCGGAAGTCCACCGGCTAGCCAGCAAGGAGCCCGACGACTGGGACGCCATCCAAATGCGGAAGTTGAAAAAGGAGGGGCAGCGGTTGCACGCGGTCCCTGCATTGGAGGCGGCGCTCAAACTCGCCAGTTTCCGCCCGGAGCTGGCGACCCTAACAAATCAGTTCGATATGAGTCCGATGGAGTTCAATTGCCTTTCTGGCGTGATTGACCTGCGCACTGGGGACCTAATGCCGCACACCCCCCAACACTTGAGTACGCATCTTGCGCCCGTAGCCCTGGCCCAGGCGGGCACGGAGTGCCACCGCTGGATGCAGTTCATTGATGAAGTTATGTGCGGCGACAAAGAGTTGGTGGCCTACCTGCAAAGGGTGGTTGGCTACATTCTCACTGGGCGGATGGATGAACAGTGCTTTTTCGTCTTTTACGGCAGCGGTTCCAACGGCAAATCCACGTTCATCAACACCATCCGAGAACTGATGGGTTCTTATGCAAAGCAGGTGGAGGTTTCTACATTCATGGACACGGGCCGCAACGATGGTTTACGCAATGACCTGGCGGCGTTAGCTGGGCGGCGTTTCATTGTGAGTCCTGAAGGCAAACAGGGCGCAGCATTGGATGAATCCACGGTCAAGGCATTTACGGGAGGGGATGCGCTTTTCGTGCGTTTCCTGCACAAGGAATTTTTTGAACTCCAGCCGGTCGGTAAGATTGTTTTGGCAACCAACTATAGGCCTGTAGTTCGGGGCACTGACAATGGCATTTGGCGGCGCATGCGTTTGGTGCCGTTCCTGGCCTCTTTCGACGCAAAGCAGGCAGACAAGGGCTTGGCAGACAAGCTGAAAGCCGAATTGCCCGCCATCTTGCAGTGGGCAGTAGAGGGAGCCCAGTTGTGGTTAAAGCACGGCTTGGGGATTCCACAGGCCGTGCAAAAGGCCACCTTGGAATACCGTTCCTCTATGGACATTCTCCAGACCTTTTTTGACGAGCGCTGCGAGCTATCTCATCAAGCCAAGGAGGGGTCGCAGACGATGTACGACGCATACACGGCATGGTGCGGTTCTGCCGGAATCCGCTTCCCTCAAAAGCAGGCTGCGTTCAATCAGCAGCTGGAGGAACGAGGCTTTGTGAGAAAGAAGACCTCTACGCAGAACGTTTGGATGGGCGTGCGCCTTAAATCTTCCGTGCCAGGGGTTGCCTCATCCAGCGCAGGCGACGAATTGAATTTTGGCATTTGATGGCAGGCAGTGGAAGAAGTGGGGGCAGTGGAGGGCTTTGGAACTTTGTCCCTTTGGACTTTTTCGATAGCTTGCTCCTTGCAAGCTTCCACTCCCTCCATTCATTCCATCTTTTCCATTGATTCCATGGTTTGAAAAAAGAACCAGTGGAAAAGAGAAGGGGCAGCGTTGCTGCTCTTTGTTGCGTTCAGAGTCAATGTTGACGGGTATGAGGCTAAGGCGGTCCGATGGGCTTGTTCAGTGCCTGCCTCCCGTCGTCGCGCAATCGTTGCCGTTCCGGCACCGAAACAGCATCGTTAGCTGGTTGTTTCAACGCCGACACCAGCCACATCAAGGCCCCCAGTATGAGTTCACGGTCATACGCGGTCGATTGGGCAGCAATCCCTCGCCGAAACGGCGACGTATCGTTGTCGTTTGGTTGCTGCTGGTCGCGTTGCATGGCGTCAGGCCAGGCCAGCCCGGCCTTTTTGACCAGCGCGCCAAGGACGATTTTTTCATGAGCATCGGCCTGGCGCTTCAACTGCTGGGCCTGGTTGTGGCCCACACGTTCCAAGTGTTCTGCCCGCGCCTGCAATTGCGCGGCTTGTTGCCGTAACGCAGTCTCTCGCATGCGCAGCCGTGCCAGTGCTGGCGGCTGCGGTTCAGTTTTTGCCGCAGTGTGCGGGGGGTGAGCGGTCATTTTTTTCTCCCATTCGGTCAAACCCCCCGCTTTTGATTGCAAGGGTGCTTTCAATCTGGCACTTTGATATGGAGACAGTCAAGCAATACCAGGGAGGCAAGCCCCCCAAGCGCACTTATACAAACGGCAGAGCCGTTTGTGTGCGCCTGGCGGGGCTGCAATAGCCGGGCACACCCCAAGGGGAAGTGCCATCGCAATCGCCTCCACCTCTTTGCCTAATGTCGGCAGGAGGGCGAGGTATGGCGATTTTTCATTTTTCGGCACAGGTAATTTCGCGTAGCTATGGCAGCAACGCTGTTCAGGCTGCGGCGTACCGCGCTGGCCTTCGCTTGACCTGTGCGCGCACCGGCCTTGTGTTCAATTTCACGCGCAAGACCGAAGTCGCACACCGCGCAATCCTGGCCCCAAAGGATGCCCCTGCCTGGGTGTTCGACCGCTTGGCGCTGTGGAATCAAGCTGAGGCAATCGAGACCCGCAGGAACAGCCAGTTAGCCCGCGAGGTGGAAATCGCCCTTCCTATCGAGTTGTCCCATGCTCAGCATGTGGCGCTCCTGCACGGGTACGTGCAAGAGCAATTTGTGACACAGGGCATGGTGGCGGACATCGCGTTGCACGCAAAGACCGCTAATCCCCATGCCCACATCCTGCTAACGCTGCGAGACGCCCAGGCCGAAGGTTTTGGCGCCAAGCGCCGCGATTGGAACAGCCCGGCTCTGGTGCAGAAGTGGCGCGAAGCCTGGGCCAAGTCTTGCAATGCGGCGTTGGCGCAATCGGGCCACGCCGAACGCATTGACCACCGAAGCCACAAGGCATGCGGCATTGACCTTCCGGCCACAGTACACCAAGGACGCAGAAACTTCGCCAATGCCGAACGTTGGGAGGCCCGCGCCGAGTTCAACGCCTGGGTACAGACTCAAGTGGAATTGGCGAAGGTGCGGGCGCAAGCGGAGCGCGTGCAATTGCAGATTGTGGACTTGACCAGCACATTGGCCCAGGCCCTGGCCGAGCGCGATTCGCAACGCGCAGCCCCTGCACCGCATCGCCCCACCGTATCACCAGCACCCCGTGTTTGGGCATCCGCCAGCTACGTGCCTGCGCGTGACTTTTCTATCTCAGGATTACTTGCGTGGCGCACGCTCGTTAATCCAGGGAGCTGCACTCCTCCCACTCACCTTTCACCCCCGCAGCCCGAGGTGTCGCATGACTCGGGAGGCTTCACTCAAGGAGATAAACCATGTTGATTTCGCTTTTGTTGCGGCTAGTCGCAACCATCTTCACCGCCCGGCCACCGGGCATAGAGGCGGGGCAATGGAGTCCTCATGCCCCTGATGCTGTGCGGCTCCTGCAGTCCAGGCACGTCCGCCTTGTCACCCCGTCTGTGCCAGTGCGGCGAGCGCCGCCGCGTCGCACATGGCAACCTGTACCGCCATCAATGGGCGATGAAGGGGAGTGGACATGCAAACCATGAACGCTTTTCCATCACCCGAGGCTACGCCCTCTTCGGTCTTGCCTGCCGCCCCTCCCGTATGGACTTCTGCACACTACTTTCATCGCATCCATGACCCTGCCAGCTTCGCGTGGCTGAACAGCCTTGACCCCAAAGCCGCGCAGGGCAAGCCGGTCGCCGTGAAGTGCTTTGGCATGGACGTCGTGTACCTGGCGCTGGACGTGCTGCACTGGTTCCCGAACGATTTGGTGTTGGCTATCCCGTTTTTGGATGCGCCACCTGCCGAGTACTTTTTGGCCTGCAACGAGGGGGGGGAGCGCTGGTGGTGTTTTGTCGTGCTGAGCAAGGGCACCCACCCCACGGCATTGGTCTTTGATGTTTGCCCCTCTGTGTTGCTTATTGCTGGCCTAGGTTTGCGTGAGACCTTCATCGAAATGCCGTCCGCCGTCTCACGCGGGCGCGACTTTGATTACCGTCTCAACGCTGCCGTTCTGTGTCCGATCAATTCCGTGCCCATAAGCTACCAGCGCTTGAGCCCGGTGACGCGGGAGTATTTCTGCATTCGGGATGCCCGCCAACTGGGTGGCGCAACGGCTTCGCCGACGCTGGCTGACGTGCTGGGACACGCCCGACCGCCCGCAACATCGGCGATGGAGGTGTCTTTGGGAACGCCTGCGCTGGGGTTGCGTATGAGAGTGAACGAGGACGAGGCATTGATGCGCTATCTCGATTCACTGGCCCAAGGTGCGGAGGGTGTTTTATGAGTGGCGCTCACCATTTCATTACCTTGACCCCAGAACTGGCACGCGCCCTCATTGCCGAAATGCAGGCGGTGCTGGATGGAGAGGCTAGCTATTTCCATGCCGAGTTGTGGACAGAAGCCGGCCAGCAAGTCGGGGAAAGTAGAGCAAAGCGCATGTTTCAGTCGCAAGTGCCTGTACGGGTTGAAGATGCCCAACGCCAAAGTTGAGGGGCCGCGATGCAAAGCATTGCGGTCCCACTCGAACTTACGGCTAGGCGAGTGACTGATGCTAGTTCAGTGGAGCCGTCAAACGTTTGAATTTGCTGCTCCAAGCTACGCATCGTTGGATACCTTTCTCAGTACGATGTGTGTCTCTCCCGATTGAGCCATCTTGTGAAGCTCTGTTGAGAACTTCTGCCCCATGATGCTTTGGGGAGCATAGGTCACGACCTGTGAGATTGGGGAGCCAGTCTTTGAATCGCGGTATTCGCCCGTGTAGATGATCGGTAACTGAAACTCGTTCAGACGTATTTCGCCTGTGAACGCAATTTCCTTGATGCTAACCACCCCCGCATTGGTGTTAATTTCGAAGTGATCGTGGTCAGGATATCGGTTCACTACGCGGACCAGCTTCGCATCGCCATTGGGTATTAGTCCATCGAAAAGGTCGGGTTTTGCCGAGGCAACACCAGAAAAAGCTTGTGCGGGCGAGGTCATCTCGCCGGTCGATGTTGCTCGCAACAATGGCATGTCCCCAGTGATGCCGCTAAGTTCAGAAGCAAGTGCGTCATGGAGCTCCTGGGGTGTGTCTTGCTCAAGGGTGAAATAGATGCCAGTCAATGAGGTGTGACGAACAGTGCTGGTGATGACCCTTAGCTCGAGCCAGTCGGCAAAGTCATCCGGTGTTAGGGCGCGAACCTCACGTAACTCGATGCCTTGGGTCTGTGCGAACTCGTAAGCGCCAGCGGCAAAGCCGGTGGTGGATACGGCAGTAACCTTGTTCAAATTGAACCTTACACGACGACCAACCAATTGCTCTATCCAGGACGTTGGCGCGGCCCCGCTGGAGGGTCGATCGCGGCATTCAATTAGCCATTGAAAATCTGTTGTTCCGACCTTGCCTTGGACCAATACATCAAACTCAGCTACTTGGACGCCATCGTCATTGAATACGCGATCATTCGTCGTGACTTTGAAGCCTTCTGGAACAAAGGTCTTCTCGACAAAGGCGACCAGCGCTTCAAGTTGCTTTCCGTCATGTGCCATATGGTGCCCAAAAATGGTTGCCAATTACGCTTCAAAAAGCCTAACGTTCGAGCTAAGCGGGCGACGACGGCGGGACGCCAGGCCCGGGCTGGCGAAAATGTACCGCGTACCGCCAGACCGGGCCTGGTGGTCTGCCGTTGGCGATCCGCTTGAGCGATGGGTTAGGCCCAGCTGACGAGGCTGGTGCTGACGCAGGTAGTGAGGCTGGTGATGATGCTGGCGACGCGGGAACCTTAGGAGGCTCAAACTGCTTCAGCGTAACGGGCGAGTTTGTTTCGAACTTCGCCAAGATAACGGCAACTCGTATCGGATCGAAGAAGAAGACCACGTCACCTGCAGTACCCACGTACCGCAGTGCCTTCGTTGGCTCAACCTGGATGGGATGCTTGGGGAGTTCAGATAGCAGGTAAGTGAAAGACGATCCAGTTTGGATCTTGTTCGCAGCCAATAGTCCCTGTCCATAGGCAAGAGGGGGCAACGTCGCCAGAACGTAGAGAACAATCGAGCGTGGGCTTTCGTGTTGAATGAGCTTCTGCAGCAAACCGGCTTGCTTTGCTGCGATGTACAAAGGCAACCCAAGCAGAACGGGCAAGATGCGCCATTTCTCGACTGGACCATGTAGTAGCAGCGCAAGAGTGCCAATCACATACAGCCCCAGGATCGGATGCGCAAACCGATGTAGGAACTTTCCAATCTTGGAGTCGCGACCACCTCCGGCAGGCAATTTCGCTTCGCCTACAAGCACTTCACCTAGTGCTGCCCCGATCGCAGAGAGAAGAAGAGCTGTAGCTACGGGGTAGGCCGTGATCTTCAGGACATCAGTCAGTGCTAGATGCTCAAGGATGTTTATGCCAAATGGTGACCAGTATCCCCAGAGATAGAGAACGCCAACGCTGATGAAGTACAGCGACGCAAGGTACACGTAGTTTGAAACGCGTTCCTTGGGGCTCTGGGTAGCGGGAGAATCGGTCATGGGGTGTTTGCGGGGCCTAACATTGAAGGTAAGGGGCTGACCACGGCGGCACGGTCGCCCCGAAGCGGCACATGGACACCCGCCGTGGGTAGTCCCGCTTGACCGACAGGTTATGGCTCATCTTGGTGTTCATGGGTCGGGCTCTGCTGAACTTCCGCCTTTCTGTCGCCTGGCACAGACAGCGCCCCAATCAACCAAAGGAACCCAATTGAAGCAATTGCTGCGGCGACGAGGAGCACGTATTTGGTCAGGAGGGTAGGCGCTGGCAAATAGTCTTCAGTCGCCATGAACTGGGGAAGCTCGATCTGCACACAGTGCAGGAAGACAGTCGTCAGCGGAGCTTCCGGATAGCAGGCGTTCGAGGAAAACGCGATCGCTGCCAGCGCGATGAAAGCCGCCGCAACAATCGTGATAGTGCCGATCCTTCGATTTCGATTCATCGATTCCCCTCAGCCGCCGGTGAGCCATAACGCGTTGTAGGGCGACAGCCAATGCGCCCTAACGTCGGATCCATGCCGTGTCTCAAGTGCTTGATGCATTTGTACCATTCCTCCCTGATCTGTATTTCTATACAGCACCAAATTTCAGCCAAACCCGGCAGCTTGTTACTTTTTCCTCTGTGCCTTGCCGGAGCCCAGGGGGCACCCGGATTCCCTCGCCACAGCGTGACCTTCGCAACACGCGGTAGGGCAATCGCATCAACTAGCGCCCGCCAGTCGCAAACGAGTGGCGCGAGTCTTAGTTAACTTGGCGGCCTACGCCAAGAAGCATCAAAAAGCATCAAGCCTGTGTAGCTGAAATGTAGCCAAATTTGAGGTGGAAATTGAATTCCTTCTATGAGGAATGCTGTTTTCCCAGATACTGCGCCATCACCGGGGTGTGGGCGGAGAAGTCTGGGGTTTGACTCATGAGTGAGGAAATGGGCGGAAAAATGAACAAAGCCCTCGGAAGAGGGCTTTGTTTGGTGTGACACGAAGCTTGGGACGGAGTTTAGTTCCCTTCGTGTGGATTGCTTTGTTTAAGCTTG
>Ga0187843_10002499_pt1 | contig 11102 bp, 16 predicted proteins | sample SpaLakP09_SKY_43_FD_134516 | JGI IMG/M metagenome (GOLD analysis project Ga0187843, IMG submission 134516) | Oligotrophic lake water microbial communities from Sparkling Lake, Wisconsin, USA - SP09_SKY_43 | ecosystem: Environmental > Aquatic > Freshwater > Lake | place: USA: Sparkling Lake... | reverse complement strand
TGGACGGGCCTGGCCATCGGGTTCGCCATGACCGCCTTCAACATGATTCCGTGGTCCATTGTCTTTATCTTCACGCGCCGATACGGCCTTCGCTATTACACGATTAATAATACGGACGAGTGCAGGCGAGTGCAGCGGCGCGTGAAGGGGCATAGCAGTCACACCTCGGACAACGACAAGGGCTATGGCTATGCCTTTGGAAAGTGGTATATTACGCATGTAGGACAGGATCATCGGGGAGATCATGAGGTCTGGATGATCGCTACGGAGGCCTCCTTTAAGGAACTGACGCGCGATCTCAATGACGATGTAGAGGAAGAAGAAGAGGGGGAGTCGGCCATGGGGAATACGGTGGTCAGTACAGACACGGAGGCCGTGAAGGCACCGAAGAAGAAGATTGATGTCTATGATCGCCGCGGCAGTTACGACAATCTCTGGTATCGCAAGCGGACCATTCGGAATCTGGGAGCGAAGCCCCATCCAGAACAGAGGGTCATTCTGGATCAGATCAAGGCCGTGTACGAGCAGAAGCAGAGGGGCGTCTTCTATATCCATGGAGCCCCGTGTACCGGCAAGTCCATGATTGGACTACTGCTGGCCGAGGAGTATGGGGCCAGTTATTCAAACTCCTATTCGCCCTGGGAGCCTGGGGATATTCTGACGACAGTGATTGATGAGGCGGAGCCGACCAAGGAGCGACCCTTGGTTCTTGCATTTGAGGAGGTGGACGGAGCCATCATTCGGATCCACGAAGGGATCGAGCGGCACAAGAACATTCCGACGGCCATTACGGACAAGAGCAGCTGGAATCGGTTCTTGGATAACTTCGACAGGGGCTTGTATCCCTATGTCGTCTTGCTTATGACATCGAATAAGTCGTTCGATTTCATAAACAGTTTGGATTCTTCGTATCTGCGGAAGGGGCGCGTGGACGAGGTGTTTGAGATGGGGGTGAAGATGGAGTAACATTGTCCTGGAGCTTTATTATTTTATTGCGAACAGATAGATATGGAGGCTTCAAATGCAGATAGTACTATAATACCCCCTGGATTAAGTGCGGCACTCGCAAAAGATGATTCTGCTACACCAAGAGTTGCAGATGTAACAAAGCAATTAAAAACTCATTATGCTGCAAATAAATCTATTTTAGATCGAGCATTAACAAATCTTGGCGGACAGCAGAAAAGTCCAGGCTTTGTGGTAGGATCATTTCAAGGAGCCTTCAGTCCTCCTACGCGCGGACATTTTGAAGCGATGAAACTTGCAATTGATGCATATGTTGCTAGATTCCCAGGAGAACCCATTCGTTTATTTTTTATGCCTGGGGCCCGAAGTGGATCCAAAGCACATATTGCACCAACGATAGATGACAGATTTGCTATACTTGACTTAATGTGCGTCGTATTAAATCATTATTGTAAAACAACATATCCAGGTGTAGATATTGAAATTAGCGCAAGTCGAATTGAACGTGTTTTAGCTGAAAGTTATGAAATGGAAGGGAAAGTGACTGATACCACCACAGTAAACACTTTCTTAATGATGCATTTATTGTACCCTGAAGCCGATAATATAACAGTTATTCTAGGTTATGATAATTTATTAGGAATTACTACATGGAAATTATTTGCATATTATGTAGATTTAATCACACACGTATTTGTACCTAAAAGGCCAGCCACTGCAGAAGAAGAAGCTAAAAAAGGCGTTACTATTAGTGCACTTACTGCTGGGGGAGTTCAATATATTGAACTTGGACAGCCAACCGCCACAAGTTCTAGTATGCTGCGCTGTGTATTTAGACGGGGAGCTGACCCAGCTGCAATTACTACATTGACTGGGTTTGATTTCCCGAGACGTGCCGAAATGACGGGTCCCTTGACAGCGTATATGCACAAAGTAGTCCCCACATTGACAGATGCAGATTGTGATAAATTGGATGCAATATTTCCTTCAGCAACTCTTCCAGGGATATTACCAGAACATCCAATCGTGACTACATATTATACGAGTATAGGGCAAGCCGGCGGTCGCCGCAAATCCAAGAAGCGTACGCACCGCAAGAGTAAGAGTAAGAGCAAGAAGTCCAAGAAGAACAAGAGGTCTTCCAAGTAGAGATGTCGAATCCTCAAAAACAGTTTTTTTCCTTTACGGAAGCTGTTCTTCTCCCCGTTTATCAGTCCAATGTGACCTTGACGCGCTTGTGGGAAGCCTATCTGGCCTGGTGGAAGTCCGAAGGGGAGCAGGCGTTCGGCGGTGAACCCCTGGATCAGAACGATTTCAATGAGTTCTTGGGCCATGCGTACCGCTTAGTATAAAATTACGCCCCCTGCAATTTGCAGGGGGCGTATTTTATACTAAGCACTAGTGTTAAGAATATAATTAAGCCCCTGGCCAGGGGCTTAATTATATTCTTAACGTTACGGAAAACCCAACCGGGAAATCAATGGCGTAGCGGCTTATTCAGGGCTCTATATCAAATATGAATAACTTATAGAGCCATGAAGAAGATTGTTGTATCGTTTGGTGCACTTCTCCTTCTTTTAGTAGTCGTTCTCGCGTTCAATATGAAAGTGGAAGGATTCGACCGAGAGACTCCTGAGGCGTACTGCAGAACCTGTTGTATGTCGGGGAAGGATACGTGTGATTGCCTCAATAACTGTAAATGCTGAGCGACTGTTTACACCTTTTTACATTTCAAACGCCGTCTTTTTACAAAATAAAAAATTGATTTAAAATTAAAACGATTTGGTAAGGATATAAAGATATAAATATATATATGAATATGACAAATCCATACGCATTTACAAAAGCACATTATTTTAAGTCAAAACTTGACTTGTCAGATTCTGATTCTCAAGAAGATAAAAAACAAAAAGAAAAACTAATAAATCAGTTCAAACAATTTAATTTAAAATATACTGAAATATCATCAAGATTAGACATTAAAAATTTTATTTCTTTTAATTATATAAAAAATCAATTGATAAAATTAAATAAAACCTATCCAAATTTTACTGCAGAACAAATTGAAGTAATTATTGATTTAGAAATAACAAATGTTATATTAGAAGCATTTGAAAAAAAATATATTATACCATTTGATAAAATAACAATTATGGAATGTTTATTTAATCAAACATGTATTGAATTAGGATGGTTTGTGGTTAATAATAAATAATCGGCGTTCGAAATGAAAAAAGGTGTAAATGATTGTAAGTGCTAACTATGCAGATCCATCGTCAACTTCATAAAATCATAACTCTTGAAAACCCAATAGGCCATAAAGGCAATCGTACATCCCACCATTCCGGTCAAGACACCGCCTCCAATCTGTTCTACGCTATGACAACGCTTTTCATAACGAGACCAACCCATTGCCCCGATCCATATGAGGCCGAGAGCCCAGTAATAGCTCTCCGTATAGAACCCCATGAGAAGGACGAAGAGGGTGATGGTGGCCATGTGGCCGCTGGGGAATCCGGGCTTGCCTTCCACTAGGCCCCCGTTGCAGAAGAGGCCACAATCACTGGCCCCTTCGGGCCTAGGACTATCGAAGAGCGGCTTGATTCGTTCCACGTAAGCGCCTAGGAGGGCACAGGCTAGGGCAATGAAGAGATAGGTGAGATTTTGGGTATACACGAGGAGACTGATAGGAATGAGGTAGGTGAGGAGGAGCGTCAGGGAGACGGCGTTGGCTGTCTCCATTCTCTAGTTGGGCGGAGGTTTGATTCTGCCTAAGGTTTCCATGCGTTTGCCTAGTAATGCAGCCTAATTCACCTAATCCATGGCTCATCGCCACTTCCATGACCTTTCTATGGCCCGCGACCCTCTTTGCCTTTCAGGGACAGTGGACCCTCTATTACAGTAATTTGGCGGTCGTCGTGGCGTCAGGGATCTATCATTCCACGAAGCTGACGCCGTTGTATTACATAGATATGGTAGCCGCCAATTCCCTTGCGATTCTTCATTCGATTCACGCCATTCAGCTCGGAGTTCCGTGGATCCCTGTTCCAGGGATCCTCTACAGCATTCTCATGTTCTGCGTGGGGTATCGGTACCGGCAATTTGTATGGGCTCGCTCGTTTGCCTTGGCGACCTTCTGGCACATGACGATGCATGCGGCCGTTCTCAGTTGCGCGGTGCTGCTGGCGAATGTTGAGCCCAGCTCTACCTCGGATTACAATGGGAGTTATGCCCTCCAGGGCAGTACTCCTCCTTCTTGTAGCCTGATTCCCTGGAACAACAGATGGAGTCATGATGATCCCTGGCCGTCGGCGTTCTCTGGCCCGTCGTAGGGTCGATGTATTGGCCACAGAACTTCTTGCCGCATTCGAAGCACCAGGATTTACCACAGCCGTGATTGATCAGGAAGGTTGAGTTACCTGTCGGAAGACCACAGGCAAAAATATAGTTGCAAGCGGTATCCTTTAAGCACCATCGTTCGCACCAGGGGCACTGCTTGGCGTCCATTCTACTCTTCTCTTACATCAGCATATTCGGGCGCCACTCCATTCGCGTATCCATGGAGCACAAGCAAGGCATCCTCAAACCGGATCTTATTCTCTGCTGCAAAGTGATTGATGGCTTTCACTCCTTGGAGCATATTCTGCCTGAATCCTGCAGGAATGTAGGGGCGCTGCTTGTACTGGTCGTGCAGATAGTGGAGAACTGGATCCACGTCCCCTTCATAGAGCGGATAGGCGTAGCGCTTGAGGGCCTGACGGTAGCTCTCGAGGCGTTCTAGGCGAACTTGTTCGGACTTGGTGGCCATTTGTGCTCTACAAATAAAAAGAGGACGATATCAAATTTTCTTAGTCCTCGCGATCGGAGTCGGGGATCTCTTCATTCAGAGCCTGTTCTTTGGGACTCCAGCGGCCGACGTAGGGCCCGACCGATCCATTGGCCTTTCGCTTGTAGAGCTTGTTCTTGATGGGCTCACGATAGTAGAGGGTTCCGTCGTGCTCAAAGGACTGCACCTTGATGATCTCGGTCGTGGAGAGATCCAGGGGCTCCTCCTCGGTCTCCTTATAGGGTGCTTTGATCGTCTTGACCTTGGTTGGTTTGATTGGAACGGTTGTTACAGCTGTTGTTCCTGTCGCTTTCTTTCTGACTAGTTTTGGTTTTCCCTTTGGTTTTTCCTGTGGTGTCTCCTTTGGTGTCTCCTTCGGCGCATCTGGTTCTTTTACGGCCTTCTTCGGCGGCATCTCTACCAGAGGAAGTTCAACCGGTTTAGGCAGTGGCGTAAAGATCTCAATGGGGGTCATCGTGTTCATGCCTTTGCCCAGACGTTTCGCCGTCTCTGTACCTTCCGCAGAACGGACAAACTCGAACTGGATCCGATGGGGGTACCAATAGGGTTCGTCGGGCCGATCATCGTAGTAATAGGCGCTCGTTTTGCGCACCAACCAGAGCGGCTGGGTGCCCTTCTTGATGAAGAAGAACGGCTGCTGGGTCTGCTGGGCAAAGTCGAAGAACGCCTTGAGGGCCCTCGCATTGATGGCGGTCATCGGAACGCCATCCTCGGATTTCCGTGGATAGACCTTGTTGACCTTTTGGCTCGTGAGGGTTTGGGTTCCGATCACGGCCAGGTCCTGGTAGAGTTGCCAGAAGACGCCGATGGAGCCGCGGATCGGCACGAGGGCCTTGCCTTCTTGTCGCTTCTCTGTGACCCCGTTCCAGAACATGACCTCGAAGTATTTGGTTTCCGCCCCTGAAATTGCATAGGCAGTGGGTATTGCGGCCATGGTTGCAGAAGGATGCTTGTATATTATTATTCAAATTTTCTTAAAAATTTGAATAAGTCGCAGGGGAGGGAGAAAGTATCATGGACATTCCGCTCAACATTGCGAATCAAATCAAACCTGGGCTGAACGCTGTACAGCACTCCCATGTCTACTATGAGACACAGGAGACGGCGAACCCCGTTGTCCTCTTCCCGTTCCCTTTGAATGACAAAGACCAGCCCTTGATCACCTGGACCCAGGTGAAGGTGCGTTGGCAGAACGATCAGATGGACCATGCCTATGTACGAATCACCCTCGTAAACGACGGGGGCACCGTGTCCTTGAGCCCCCCCTTTGTTGTCAAGCAGAATACATGGACGCCGCTCGAATGGGCGTTCCCCTCTATTCCGCTCGACAACGGCCGCCTCGGCCTCCAAGTCGAGCTCAATCCCCTCTATGCAAACGGCTATGTGAATCTTCGATTAGTGGGCTTTGATGAGCTGCTCGATCGCATTTCGAACTACATCTTTCTGAACGAAGCGGGCGCCATGAAGTGGTTGCTGGTCAATTGCGACAACGGGTCCTGGATCGAGGAGTACACGGACTTCCAGGGGGAAGAGGGGGCCTTTCTGTACTTGAAACCGCTTCAGTGAACAAGGATCTTCTTCATTAATTTTTTGACATGTTGCTGAATGGGCGGATGGTCTTTCACAAATCCATAGTAGACCTGATAGGGATCCTTTTCAAGGATGTCAATCCACTTGGATGGAACCGCAACGGCATCGAGCAGAAGATAGGTATAGCTTGTACCCATTGCCCACGGATAGGGAACATCGCTGTTGCCGACGGGGGAATAATAGGACTGAATCGTATCCAAGGATTCAAAGGTGTAGATCTTGTCGCCAACATACATATACTTGTTGGCGGAGATCTGCACAAGGATTGAATTGCCTTTCGCCCATCCCTTTTTCTCATAGGCACTAAGCTTCAGATCATTATCGCCCACAAAGATCTTCTTATAGGCCTGATGAACTACCTGTTTTCCAAGGGTGTAGGCATCTGCTTCATAGACACCCTTTGCATAGACGGTCTTGAACACCGTGATGCCCTTTCCGTCGTCCTCCACCACAAAGGGCGTTGTGCCGTTTGAATGGATCTCATAGGTCTTCACGCCCTTCTTTTTCGGCTGCTTTCGAGTCTGCTTGATCCACTTATAGGTGCCGTTCTTATCCGGTTTTGACTCATAGGTGCCGTCTTTGCCCTCTTTGACCTGGTCTTTGCAGTCTTTTGCATGATAGGCCGGGGATTTACGGGTCTGGTACTTTTGACTCTTGATTTCGACGCAGGACATCCCTCCCTGGTAAAGGGCCATCTAAAAAGTAACTGTTGTTAGCAGAGAGATGTCCACGAGACCCCGTGGCGATATTACCACGGTCATTGACCTGGCGTCCAGGAATGCCCAGGACGACTTCTTTTTCCCCATTCAGTCCAAGAACTCCTGGTTTCACCGCGATCCCTCGACGATCTTTCCCGCCAATACGGCCAGCCAGGAGTTCACGCACAAGGGCACGGCGGCCTGGGGCGGCCGCTTAACCTTTGAGCTGGGGGCTCTGACCGCCGGTGACCTATTGCAGAGCACCGTTCTGCAGATCCGCTTGGGCCACTGGTACTCGGACTCCATTCTCAGCCAACTGGCCACCGCCTCCATTGTGACTGATCCGAGTTCGCAGGACACCTGGACGTACATGAACTCGCTCGGAACAGCCTTGATCGAGTACGCGGAGTTCGAGGTGGGCGATCAGACGCTGGAACGCATCGACGGGCAGTTCATCAAACTCTATTCGTCCCTGTTGCCCGATATGAATATGCTCTTTGGCTTAACGGCGGATGCCGCAGGTGTCACAAGTTTGGCCAATGTTGCCCTGAACCGAGGGGCTCTCAATCCCAATCGCGCCTTTCCTACCCAGGACGGCGTCTACTTCTGCCTGCTCCCGTTCTTTTTCATGCGGACCAGGGGCAAAGAGGTCTTTCCTCTCGTGTCGTCGGCCGAAGGCTCGGTGCGCATCCATGTCCAGCTCCGACCCTTTACGGACTGTGTACGGTCCTGCACAGGCCAACGGCTTTCGTGCACGGATAGTCCTTTGAATAAGACCGTCAAGTTCCTGTCCACCCAGACCGATAGCTCCTTCAACTACGTGACCCCTTCGCTGCCGCCTGCCTTCCAGGACTTCCGTGTTCTGACGTATACGGGACTGATTAGTGGAGAGCCACGGTCGGCCTATATCCACAAGCCTTTTGAGCAGATGAGCCGCTTCGTGTCGTCGTTCCACTTCGACGAACCCTATAAGTACTTGACGAGCAAGACGAATTCGAGCTCCGATACCATTGAGGTCTCGCTGCCGTTGGAGCTCAACCATCCCTGTCAGGAGATTCTGTGGGTCTTTCGGCGAAAGGCCGTTCAGATCAACAACGAATGGGCGAATTTCACACCGATTGTGTCCAGTCAGTTCGATCCTTTGGCCCAGCCCGAGCCCTGGCTCGCCTATGCGACGCTGCGGATCAACGGGCTCGTGGTCGAACAGGCGGACGGAGAGTGGTGGCGGCAGTCGATCGCCAAGAGCCATCGGGGCGGCTACACGGCCTACGCGGCCTATACCTATGGCTACTCCTTTGCCTTGCAGCCCGACAGCCATCAGCCGACGGGGTCCGTGAATATGAGCCGTGCCTCCTCGGTGCGCCTGGATCTACGGGTGAAAGTACCGAAGGCCGTTGCGGTTCCTGCGGGCTTTGACGCCGATGTGGGACAAGGCTGGGAGGTGTTTGTCTATGCGGTTCATTTGAACTGGCTTCGGTTTGAGAACGGGATTTGTCAGAAATTGTTTGATAGTTAGTAGATAGCATGTCATCATCAGCAACTAATAATTGGTACAAACACTTGCTGACGAAAGGTATAAATACTGTTAAAAATCATCCTGGCATAGGGCGATATGGTGAATATCTGACTGCAAATGTCCCTCCCGATCGCGAGATTAAACTATATGTAAACAACAATAATAATGCTACCGGAGATCCTACTATTGAACAGTGGAAAAAGAACATTAAAGAGCCCAGATGGTCTGCAATCTATTTAAATAGAGAAGGCGATGCTATTTTATATAAAATAGATCTTGTCACAAATCAGATATTTGAACAGTATATTATTAAACAATCGAGTGCAACTACAAATTGTATTCAAATAACAATGAATGATACCTCTGTAAGAAATATCCAAGTACTTGGATGGATCGACGATGGAACCATTACAACAATGACACCGGCTGCAATTCGTGCTGCGCTAAATACAAATAATTTACAAGCATTACCAAAACTAATTGGGATCAATCACTATAATGAGAAAGGATTAGATGGAAAATGGTATAACCAAATAGCACCAATCTATCTAAAAGATATGAAAGCAGTTAAACCAATTGAGTGTCCGCATAAAGATATGATAGTACGTGGTGTAAGTATAGGGGGTCGTAAACGAACACGGCATCATACCCGTTCAAACCGTCGTAAATCAAAAAAAGTGAAAAGGCGATATTAATTCACTTAAAAATATTATAAATGTAAGCCACTACTTGTAATAAGTAGTGGCTTAAATTTTGAGTTGCTGGTACTGACTAATAGGGATGATGGATGAAGCAAGAGAACTGATTCTGTTGCCCTACACTGCCGTCTCCTTTTCGATCGTTGCACGATTTATTTTCATGTATCTGCTCTACACGAAGCGAAGCACCAATCTCTATTCGTTAAGTTTCTGCGGCCTCAGTGTCATCTCCTCCTCTATCTGGATTCCCTATGGACTTATGGTGAACGACATTCCCATTATTGTCCGAAGTGGTGTTGAAATCTTGTTGTTGTCTTTATCGGGGATCTACATTATACGGAATAGATGTGTGCCCCCTAGTAAAATAGTAGACGGTACTCTGCAAGTCTAAAATAAATAGAATAATAGTAGCAGAATGGATCTGTCCAACTGGTTCGGACTCGTACAAGGATCCTATATAGGAAAAGCACCCCTCGTTGTGGGAGAGGGTGTGAGAGCCGTACAGGCGTTTCCATCAATTACGCCGTTAAAAGACTGAAAGAGTGTAGAAGGTACAGCAAGGGCTGTACCAACCGCGATAAGCGAAAGTATACGCATCGGCCTCCTGTTCCATGGGCGTAAATTTCACACGGAAGAGAAGGATGAGCACCTATGATTCAGTCTCAACAGTATCTGTCTATAAGAAAGGCAAGGGCACTATGAAGATACAGCGCGTTCATTTGAAGAACGGGAAGGGCTTCAAGGAACTTGTCTATAAGCAGAACGGCAGAGTCACCCGGCGATCCAAGAAGGCCTTAACCAAGGGCGAGGTGAAGTGCGTGCGCCGTTGCCGATTCGTGCCGAAGCTCTTTAAGAGTTGCAATGATGAATGCGTGAATCAGCCTAGCTGATTCGGCCGTCGGCGTGAATCAGGGTTGATTCGAATCTAAACACCTAGTTTCATTCCTTCTAGGGAATGAAACTACTTGTCACAGGCGGCTGCGGCTTCATCGGATCGGCGTTCTGCCGGCGCATCCTTGTGAAGCATCCTGACGTTACGCTCGTCAATCTCGACGTGCTGTACCCGTGCTCCACCATCACGCTGCAGGAGAGCTGCGGCCCCTATACCTTCGTCAGGGGGGACTTGAAAGATCGGGCGCTGCTCGATGAGATCTTGGCTCGGCACGAGATCGACACCGTGGTCCACTTTGCCGCCCAGAGCCACGTCGACACCTCCTTTACCAATCCGATGCTCTACACCCAGGACAATGTCGTCGGGACCCACACGCTGTTGGAGGCGTGCCGTGACTATGGCCGAATCCTGAAGTTCATTCACATCAGCACCGACGAGGTCTATGGCGAGAACGTTGACGGCGCGTTCAGCGAGACATCCCTGCTGAAGCCCACGAATCCCTACGCGGCCTCCAAGGCGGCGGCCGAAATGTTCGTGCACTCGTACGTGCACTCCTATTCGTTTCCCGCGATCATCATACGTTCGAACAATATCTATGGCCCTGGGCAGTACGACGAGAAGGTCATTCCGAAGTTCCTGTTTCAGCTTCTGGACGGAAAGAAGTTGACGATTCAGGGCTCGGGTCAGCAGCTCCGCTCCTTTTTGTACGTGGAGGATGCCGTGGATGCCGTTCTGTGTGTTCTGAAGAAGGGATCTCTGGGGGCGGTGTATAACATTTCGTCCAAGGACGAGATCTCCATTGGGAACTTGGCGACCAAGCTTGTTCAGATACTGAAACCAGGGGATCCGGTCGATTCCTGGCTCACCTATGTGGCCGATCGCAACTTTAACGATC
>Ga0187843_10002497_pt1 | contig 11105 bp, 11 predicted proteins | sample SpaLakP09_SKY_43_FD_134516 | JGI IMG/M metagenome (GOLD analysis project Ga0187843, IMG submission 134516) | Oligotrophic lake water microbial communities from Sparkling Lake, Wisconsin, USA - SP09_SKY_43 | ecosystem: Environmental > Aquatic > Freshwater > Lake | place: USA: Sparkling Lake... | reverse complement strand
GTGGGAGCGCTGATCGACTTCCGGGCCAGCCACCCGTCGTTCGCGCGACTCATCGACACGCCCGGCGCGCCGGCCGCCGTCGTGCTGGACGTTCGCCGCGGCATGCGGCTGCAGCTTGTCGCCATCCTGGCGCCGCATGCGCCATCGCTCGGCAAGGCCCGGTTGATGGCAGTCGCAACGGTGGTGCAGCAGGTCATGAAAAGCGCCGTCGCGCTGAACGACGACCCGGCTGCCGACTCGCCCACGGCCGCGCGGGCTGCGCTGGCGGAGTTGCGCGAAATGCTACGGATTTACCTGCAGGCCTCGCTGTCGTGAAACCTCCACGTGGCAGACCGGGCAGGTCGCGCTAAATTGGCCGGACAACGTTGAGAGGAGACCGACCCGATGTTCGCCAACCTGTCCATTGCCCAGCGCCTGGCCCTCTACCTGGGCCTGTCCGTCGCGCTGCAGGTCTACGTCATCGCCGGCGTGCTGTACGGCATGCCGTCAGGCTGGCTGATCGGTGGCAGCCTGGTACTGGGCGGTCTCATCGCCTTTGTCTACCTGGACGGCGCCAAGAGCGTGGGCATCTTCCTGACCGACCTGCTCAGTGGCGCCCACCGCATGAGCGACGGCGACCTGCGCGAGGACATCCCGCTGCGCGGCAACTCCAGCGCGCGGGCCGGCATGTCGGCGCTCGTGAAGCTGCAGGACACGCTGCGCAACATGATGGGCACGCTGCGCGACGGTGCCGAGCAGGTCAACACGGCGGCCACCGAGATCGCGGCCGGCAACCTGGACCTGTCCCAGCGCACCGAGCAGGGCAGTGCCGACCTGCAGCAGGCCGCCAGCTCCATGCGCCAGATGACCGAGGCTGCGCGCCACAGCAGCGAGGCGATGGACGAGGCCAGCACGCTGGCGCAGAGCACGTCGGTCCAGGCGCGCGAGAGCGGTGGCGTGGTGCTGAACGCCGTGGAGGCGATGAACGGCGTCAGCCAGAGCAGCCGCAAGATCGCCGACATCATCGGCGTCATCGATGGCATCGCCTTCCAGACCAACATCCTGGCGCTGAACGCGGCGGTGGAGGCCGCGAGGGCTGGCGAGCAGGGGCGCGGCTTCGCGGTCGTCGCTTCCGAGGTGCGCCACCTCGCGCAGCGCAGTGCCGAGGCGGCCAAGGAGATCAAGTCGCTGATCGGCGCCAGCGTGGACCAGGTGGAAGCCGGTTCGCGCCTGGTGAACGACGCCGGCACGCAGATGCAGGACGTCGTCGCCAACGTCGAGCGCGTGGCTCACCTCATCAAGGACGCCACCGAGCTGGCCCGCACGCAGAGCGCCGGCCTGCGCGAGATCGCCGATTCGGTGGACCGGCTGGACCAGTCCATGCAGCAGAACGCCGCGCTGGTGGAAGAGGGCGCCGCGGCGGCCGAGAGTCTGAAGTCCCAGGCCGGCCGGCTCAACGAGCTGGTCGGGCGCTTCCGGACACGCTGATCGGCCCTAACCGGCCAGCGACCTGAACGCGCGGTCCAGCAGGTCGCTCGACGCCACCAGCGCCTCGCGCTCGGCCCGGTCCATGGCCGGCGCCGTGACCGGCAGCGCGCCGCCCGCGCCGACCAGCGCCGGCAGCGACAGCGCCACGCCGTCGTCCTGCACACGGCTGACGGGCAGCAGCCGGCGCTCGTCGTTGACGATGGCGCCGATCAGCTCCGCCGTGACGAGGCCGATGGCGTGGTTGGTCGCGCCCTTGCGCTGGATGACCTCGTAGGCCGCACGCCGCACGGCCTGGGCCAGCGCGGCTTCCTCGTCCACCCGCCAGCCTGGCCAGTCGCGCAGCGCCACGCCGCCCACGCGCGCGCCCGACCACAGCGGCACCGACGAGTCGCCATGCTCGCCCACCACCTGCGCGTGCACCGAATCCGTCGCCACGCCCAGCCGCACGGCCAGCCGCTCGCGCAGCCGCGCCGTGTCCAGCAGCGTGCCGGTGCCGATGACGCGCTCGGGCGGCAGGCCGCTCGCGGCCCGCACGACGCGGGTCAGCACGTCCACCGGGTTGGTCACGACGGTGACGATGCCGCCAAAGCCCGCCAGCGCCTGGCCGAAGCCGGCAGCGATGCGCGCGTTGTCGCGCAGCAGGTCCAGCCGGCTCTCGTCCGGCCTGCCGTTGCGGCCCGCGGCCAGCACGACGATGTCGGCCTCGCGCATCTGCGTCAGCGGCACGGCGCGTACGTCGCAGCGGGGGTAGAAGGCCGCGCCGTCCGACAGGTCCATCGCCTCGCCCTCGGCGACGGCGCCGCGCTGGTCGTGCAGCCACAGCTCGCGTGCGTGGCCCGCGATCAGGGTGGAGAACGCGACGCTGGTGCCGACCCAGCCCGTGCCGATGATGCCTATGCGTGCTTTCATGGGGCGAGTATTGCCGTTCGCGCCAGCCGCTGTCGATTCGTCGCAACGTCCCCGGCCCGCCGGGCCAGCCGACCTAGCATGCGCGGCATTTCGATCCGGGGAGAAGCCGACATGACAGACGACCTGCTGGTGGCGAGCGGCCTGCGCAAGGCCTACGGGGAACGGGTGGCCGTGCACGAGGTCAGTTTCACGCTGCGGCGCGGCGAGGTGCTGGGACTGCTGGGGCCCAACGGCGCCGGCAAGTCGACGACGGTGGGCATGATCAGCGGCCTGACGGCGCCCAACGCCGGCACGGTGACGCTGGCCGGCGGCGTGAGCCTGGGCCGCGACGAAGCCGGCTACAAGCGCCGCATCGGCCTTGTGCCGCAGGACATCGCGCTGTACGAGGAGCTGCCTGCGCGCACCAACGTCGAGCTGTTCGGGGCGCTGTACGGCATGCCGCCCGAGCGGCTGAAGCGCCGCGCCGACGAGGTGCTGGCCATGGTGGGCCTGACCGACCGCGCCCGTGACAAGCCGTCCACCTTCTCCGGCGGCATGAAGCGGCGGCTCAACATCGCCTGCGCGCTGGTGCATGACCCCGAAGTCATCCTGCTCGACGAGCCCACCGCCGGCGTCGACCCGCAGAGCCGCAACGCGATCTTCGACAACCTGGAGATGCTGAAGGCCGCCGGCAAGGCGCTGGTCTACACGACGCACTACATGGAAGAGGCCGAGCGCCTGGCCGACCGCATCACCATCGTCGACCACGGCCGCGTCGTCGCCAGCGGCACGCAGGCCCAGCTGTTCGCGCTGCTGCCGGCGGCGCAGACGCTGCACATCGAGATCGCCGGCGAGCCGGACGACGCCGCGCTGGCCGGCCTGCCGGGTGTGAGTCGCGTAGGCCAGCGGCTGGACGTCAGCGTGGCCGACATCGGCCGCGACACGGGTGCCGTGCTGGCCGCACTCGCCGAGCGTGGCGTGGCGGTGCGCGGCCTCGCGTCGGCGCGCGCCACGCTCGAAGACGTGTTCCTCCAACTCACCGGCCGCCAGCTGCGCGACTGAACCGGGACCGACCATGCAAGCCTTGCTCGCCCTCGTCCGTGCAGAGATCAAGCTGCACTTCTCCAACCGCCGCGCCGTGCTGTTCAGTATCGTCGCGCCCATCCTCATCGCCGCCTTTTTCGGCAGCCTGTTCGGCGGAAGCAGCAAGATGGCGGGCATCGCCGTCGGCGTTGTCGACCTGGACGGCAGCGCGTTGTCGCAGCGCGTCGTCGCCGCGCTGCAAGCCGAGCCGTCGCTGAAGGCCAGCGTCGGCACCGAGCCGGAGCTGCTGGCCCAGGTGCGTGCCGGCAAGCTGCGCGCCGTGGCCGTGCTGCCGAAGGGGCTGGGCGAGCAGGCCGGCCGCGCGTTGTTCGGCGCCGGCAGCAAACCCGAGATCGCGCTCCACTTCGACCCCTCGCAGGCCAGTGCGCTGGCCGTCGTGCGCGGGCTGCTGGCGCAGACCGTCATGCAGGAAGTCAGCCGCACCAGCTTCAGCCCCGCGGCGCTGGACGACATGCAGCGCCAGGTGAGGGCGTCGACCAGGCTGCCCGCCGAGCAGCGCGACGCCTTCGCGAAGATGTTCGACGCCATCGGCACCGTGCGGCGCATCGACGGTGCGGCGTCCGGCGCGTCGGCGCCACAGGGCGGCGGTGGCCTGTCAATGCCCTACACGACGCGCGAGATCGAGGCCGTGCAGTCCTCGGCCAACGCGGCGCCGGTGGCCTACAACAGCTACGCGCACTCCTTCGCCGGCATGGGCGTGCAGTTCATCCTGATGGCCGGTGTCGACATGGCCGTGGGCCTGCTGCTGATGCGCCGGCTGGGCCTGTGGAAGCGGCTGCGTGCCGCACCGCTGTCGCGCGCCCAGCTGCTGGGCAGCCGCGTGGCCGCGAGCGCGGTGATCTCGCTGGTCGTCTTCGCCGTCATCTACGCGGTGGCCATCGCCGCCTTCGGCGTGCGCGTGCTCGGCAGCCCGGTCGGCTTCGGGCTCGTGCTGGCCACCTTTGCGCTGCTGACGGCCAGCTTCGGCTTGCTCGTTGCCGCCCTGGGCCGCACGCCGGAAGCCACGCGCGGCCTCGCCATCCTGGCCACGCTGCTGATGGTCATGCTGGGCGGCGCCTGGGTGCCGTCCTTCATCTTCCCGGAGTGGCTGCAGACGGTGTCGCTGGCCGTGCCGACACGCTGGGCCGTGGACGCGCTGGACGCGATGACCTGGCGTGGCCAGCCGTTCTCCGCCGCGCTGCTGCCCAGCGCCGTGATGCTGGGCTTCAGCGCGGTGTTCATGGTGGTGGCGGTCTGGCGCTTTCGGTGGGAGGAGTGAGTCATCAATTCTGGGCAGGTCCGCAGATAGGCCGGGTGGCAGCATCGCCTCGACTTCTGCAGAGGAGGCCGCATGGCTGCCAACCTGACCACCGACGTAGCGCTGTCGCAGGCGCTTGACAGCGCGAACACGGAGAACACCCGTGCCGTCATCAAGAACCCCGAGTTGTTCGCCTTCCTGCTGACGAACTTCAACAACACCGTGAAGCTGGCCACCGGCAAGCCGGCGGACATGGCGGTCGGGCTCACGAGCAAGGCGCTGGCCACCACCAAGCTGGCGGGTAAGGCGGGAGGGGCTTCGGGGCTCGTGATCGGCACTACCGCAGCGCAGATGCTGGTGCAGACGGCGGGCCTGGTGACGGTCGTCGGAAAGACGCCGGCCGGCGCCATGATCGCCATCGGCGCCGCGTTCGCGAAGAAGACCTCGCTCGCGCTCGGACTCGCCGGCAGCGATGACAAGCGGGCGAAGTGCCTGGCGGCGCTGACCGACCTGGCCGCGTCGGGGCTCACGACAGCAGGGTTGGTCATCGCGACGCCGACCGTCGTGGGCTCCGTGCTGCTGGTCGGCAGCGCTGCGCAGCTGATGCTGTCGGGCTACCAGACGTACCAGGCCTGTATTGCGCCGCGCTGAGGTCAGCCATCTGGGGCGGCGCTGGAACGACATCTGCTTTCGCTGCCCGCCGCGATGGGCGCCGCCCAGCGCTCGAAGCGTTGCCGCTCTTCATCGCTGAAGCAGCGGTAGGGCAGGGGCACCGCGCCGCTGGCCTTGCGGACCAGATAGCCGCGGCTCAGGCGATACACGGCCAGCACGTCGCCCCAGGGCAGCGCCAGGGGCTGGCGGCGGCTGTGGCGGGTCAGGCCGTGCTCGTCGATGCTGAAGCGGCAGCTGCCGATGGCGAGCTTCTTGAAGAGAAATACCGGCGGAACCAGCACGGCCAGCATCAGCCGCGTGCCGAAGCCGATGCGCCGGCACGGCTTGCCCCGCTCGCGCAGCGCCATCGGAATGAAGTCCGCGACGATGGACAGGTATTCGCGCAGGCCGTAGCTCACGGTGAACCGGATGGCCGCGTCGGGTGGTCGCGGGTGCCGAACTTCCCGCAGCGATGTCGACGCGATCGAGGCGCGCTGCTCGGTCCGGACGGTGAGTTCCGCGACGGGACGCGAATCCTCGACCGGTCGGGGGTGACGGAAGAAGAACATGCCGTTGAGTTGAGGGTGCAGGGGTTCAGAACAAGTCAGGGTTCACCCGCGCTCTGCCGCAGCCCGCCCCGCTCGCGTGGCACAGCACGGGGGCGTCCAGCACGTAGGGCGCGCACAGGTCGTCGCGGAGGGCGGCGATCTGCTCGCCCCGCCAGCCTGCCGAAACGAATCGGGTGGTGGCGCTGCATGGCCATGGATCTCAGGCGCCAACACCCTGCGCCGAACGGCTGGTTCCCGCGTCGCACGGCCTGTCACATGAACTGCGCATAGTCTCCGGATCCCATGCCCCTGGAGACGACCATGAACCTGGCCCGTGCCGCCCTGTCCACCCTTGTCGCGACCGCGCTCGGCGCCGCTGCCCTGCAGGCTCATGCCGTCGACCAGACGCTGCCAGGCGCGGGCAATGCGCAGGCCGACCAGACCGCCGCTGCGTCGCCGCGTGTACGCGAGGCGCACGAATTCCTGCTGCGCCAGGCGCGGCTGATCAAGAACCGCGCGCTGCGCGAGGCCACGCTCGACCTGCTGAGCAACCGCAAGTTCTGCGTGCGCTCCCGCGCCGGCCTGGACGATGCCAAGAAGGCCGCACTGCTGACGCAGCTGACCGCGGCCGGGCTGGTGAATCCCGCAGACGACGCCGGCTTCCCGGGCGGGCTGAGCGCGGGCGTGTTCCCGCCGGTGCTGGACGAGCAGTCGGCCTGCCCGCATCTGCCGATGGCCTTCGACACGGCGCCGGGCAGCAGTTTCACCAGCCACCATGGCTACCCGGGTGGCCTGCCCATCCACGAGGCCAACAACCTGCGCGCCGGGCTGGGCCTGGCCGACGGCTATCGCAAGAGCTACCTCGGCGCCGATGCCGACGACGGGCACGGGCACGACGACGAAGACCCGCGCTGGATGCGCTCGCCCTTCTTCATCGATCAGGACATCGTCATCGCCGCACCGATCTGGCACGACTGGGCCAAGACCCTCGTGTTCCAGTGGGCGGCGGATGGCTCCGAGTTCAAGGAACTCTCCTTCGGCGGCACGCCTGCCAACGGTACGGCCACCGGTGGCCACCACATCCTCAGCATCGCCGAGTCGATGAAGCGCGCGCTGCCGCCGGCCTTCGTCATCGCGCAGGCCTCGGCGCACAGCAACCCGACGCTGGGCAACGAGTTCAAGGTGGTGGCCTGGCTGCGGGCAGCCGGCATCCTGGCCCAGGTCGACCCCGTCGCCGCCGGCTACCTTGCGCAGGACAGCCAGGGCTTTCACCTGCCGCCGCTGCGCAAGCTGGCCGATGGCTTCGACCTGGTCGGCGCCGGCCAGACCAACCTGCTCGCCGAGTACACCATCCACAACCTGTCGGACGGCGACTTCACGTTCTCGATCCCGGCGGCGGGCGACGCGGCCCTGCTGATCGCCAAGCTCGCGCCGGGCTATGGCTTCGACCCCGCCAACGCGGCCGTCTACAACACGCAGTTCCGCAACCCGGTGTTCGCCAACATCAGCCAGGAGCGCATCCTGGTGCTCTATGGCAACGGCGGCCTGGCGGCGGTGCAGGCTGAGCTGGACGCGCTGCGCGCACGGCACGGCTTCTGACTACCGGATCGCCGTCAACCAGCGATCGAAGCGCGGTGCCATCCGCCAGCCGTCCTCGCCCAGCCAGTCGGCGGCTACCAGCACGTGGTGGGCGCGGCCGATGAGTTTTTCGCGCGGCACGGTGCCGATGAAGCGCGAGTCCTCGCTGTTGTCGCGGTTGTCGCCCAGCAGGAAGTACTGGCCTGCCGGCACGGTGATCTCGGCCATGTCGCGGCGCGCGTTGACGGTGGGCAGGAACTGCACGACGTGCGCGTGGCCGTCGAGATCCTCGGTGGCGCGCACGGCGTCGACGACCCAGCCGGGCGCCAGCGTCTCGCCGCGCGTCTGCGCGCCGGTGTAGGCCAGCGGCCGGCCGTTCAGGATCAGCTGGTCGTCGTGCATCGCGATGCGGTCGCCCGGCAGGCCCACGATGCGCTTGATGAGCCGCGTGCCGCCGGCCGGCGAGCTGAGCGTGACGACGTCGCCGCGCTGCGGTTCACCCAGCGGCAGCAGCACGACGTCGGTCAGCGGCAGCTTGAGGTCGTAGGCCAGCCGGTTGACGAGCACGACATCGCCCTCCAGCAGCGTGGGCCGCATCGAGCCCGAGGGGATGGGGTTCCAGTCCGCCACGGCGGTGCGCAGCAACGCGAAGCTGAACAGGAAGAGGAGGAAGCCGCGGTTGTCGCGGAGGGTGCGTTTGAGGTTCATGCCGCGATGTTGGGCCGTTGGCGGCCCGTGCCGGGGGCCTGGCGGGCGAATGGCGGGGCGGCCCGCATGGATGGCGTGGCAGCCGGATGGATGGCGGCGCGGCGCTCCGCCCCTATGCTCGCGCCCCGGAGGGTTGCCGTCCGCATGACGGCACAGCACACCGCTTGCGCAAATCGACGCTTTCCCTGACCGAGGCCGGCATCGTCACGGCCATCTGCTTCGGCCTGTTCATCCTGTTCTCGTTCCAGGCGGTGGCCGCGGGCTTCCCTGAGGCCCGGTTCACGGACGAAGGCTTCGCCAGCCTCGTGGGCCTGGAGCTGGTGCTGGGGGCCGGCGCGCTCGCCTACCTGCGCCGGCGCCAGTTCGACATCCAGGCGCTCTACCCGGCGCCGACGCCGCGCGGCAGCCTGATCGGCCTGGCCGTTTTCGGCCTGTGCTGGGTGGCGGCCCAGGTCGCGGTGGCGCTGTTCCACACGCCGGGGCAGGCGGACATGGTGGAGGTCTCGTTCGAGGACGTATCGGCCTCGTCGGCCGTGCTGCTGGCGGTCGTCAACGGCAGCTACGAGGAGGTGTTCCTGCTCGGCGTGCTGGTGCGCGGCCTGCGCGGCTTCGGCCTGTCCGTCGCGATCGGCGTGCCGCTGCTGGTGCGGGTGCTGTACCACCTCTACCAGGGCCCGCTGGGTGTCGTCGCAGTGGGCACGATGGGCCTGGTGATGACGCTGTCCTACGTCGCCACGGGCAAGCTGTGGCCGGCCGTGCTGGCGCACATCCTGCTGGACATCGCACCGATGCTGTGAGCGGCTTCAGCCGGCGGCGGCCTTGACGACGCGGTTGCGGCCGGCTTCCTTGGCCTCGTAGAGCGCGCCGTCCGCGCGGCGGATGACGGCCTGCAGGTCGCGGTCGGCTGGGCCGTACTCCGACACACCGATGCTGACCGTCACGCGGATGCTCGGGCCCGCCGCCGCCACCCGTGCCGCGACGCGCTCGGCCAGCTGCGCAGCGTCGTGCAGCTGCGTGCGCGGCAGCAGCACGCAGAACTCCTCGCCGCCCCAGCGGCCCACCAGGTCGTCGCTGCGCAGCGCGGCGCGCAGGCTGGCGGAAACGGCCTGCAGCACGCGGTCGCCCTGGGCATGGCCGTACTGGTCGTTGACGGCCTTGAAGTGGTCCACGTCCACCATCATCAGCGCGTAGCCGGCCTTGCCCTGCAGCGCGTCGGCATGCTCGTTCTCCAGGTGCAACAGCAGGCCGCGGCGGTTCAGCGCGCCGGTCAGCTCGTCTGTCTTGGCCTGCTGGCCCAGCCGGTGCAGCACGCGGCCGATGACCAGGCGGATGTGGACCAGGTTGATGAGGCCACCGACGAACAGCACCGCGATGGCGAACGGGATGTTGGCGTGGCCGGGCGCGTCGATGGAGATCTTGGTGGTCGAGCCGATCAGCAGCGCCTGCACGCCGCGCACCAGCAGCGCGGTGGCCAGCAGGCTGTAGCCCGCCGCAGCGACGGGCGCGAAGATGGGTGTGGCGGCGCGGCCCAGCCGCCACATCAGGTGGACGCTGGCCAGCATGAAGCCGGCGCAGCCGACGCAGACGACCGCGACGCGCACGCCGTGGCCGTTGTCGAGCAGGAAGCTGGCCGCGACGACGGCCGCCGCGGCCCCCAGCACGAGCGCGTAGTTGCGCAGCGGCAGTTGGCGGCCCCAATGCAGCGCTAGCCCGCGGTGCTCCACCATCGACGCGGCGATGATGAGCAGGTCGGCCAGATTGCGTGGTGCGCTGCCGCTGTCCCAGGGCGGCACGAACAGCGCCAGCCCCGCCGCCAGCAGGAACCAGAACAGCGCGAAATGCCCCTCCACGCCGCGCGGGCGCCGCGTCATGCGCGCCGTCATGGCCCAGACCAGCGCATGCACGAAGAACTGCACCGAGACGAGCGCGATCAGCAGGGGTTGCGGGGACAAGGGTCGGGACCGGCGGGATGGTGAAGGCCGCAGTGTGGCCCATCCGCCCGGTCCGATCGACTCGCCCGACCCCGCCGCTACTCAGAGGGAACCCGCCACCCCCAACGGTAAACTGCCTCGATGCCCCATCTGCTTGCGCTCGACAGCTCCACCGACACGATGGCCCTGGCCCTCGTGACGCCGGGGCAGACGAGGGTGTTCGAGGCCGCGGGCGGCGCCCAGGCCTCGGCGCGGATGCTGCCGGAGGCCAAGGCCTTGCTGGCCGGAGCCGGCGTGCGCATGAGCGAGCTGGACGCCATCGCCTTCGGCCAGGGCCCCGGCGCCTTCACCGGCCTGCGGACGGCCTGCGCCGTCGCGCAGGGCCTGGCCTTCGGGCTGGACAAGCCCGTGCTGGCCTTGGACAGCCTGATGCTGGTGGCCGAGGACGCGCGCGCCCAAGGTGCGGGCGACGACATCTGGGTGGCGATGGACGCGCGCATCGGCGAGATCTACGCCGCCCACTACCGCTGGACGGACGGCGCCTGGGCAGTCGTCGAGGAACCGGCGCTGTACGCCCCCGCGGTGCTGGCGGCCCACTGGGGCCGGCCGGCGGCTGTGGCCGGCACGGCGCTGACCGAATACGCCGCCGCCCTGGGAGAGCTGCCGAATGCCTGGCCGCAGGCCCGCTCCCGCGCCGCCGCCCTGGGCGCGCTGGCGCTGGCCGCCTGGCGGCGCGGCGACACGCGCGACGCCGCCGAGGCGTTGCCGGTCTACGTGCGTGACAAGGTCGCGCTGACGACGGCCGAGCGAGAGCAGAAGGCGGCGCTTTCATGAGCGCCGCCCGGCCGTCCGAAGGCGCTCGCGCCGCAGCGCACCGCGCGAAGGCTTTCCGATGAACGCCCAGCTCGACCGCGCCCAGCCGCCCTGGGAGGCGCAGGCCATGCGCGTGCCGGACCTGACCGAGGTCATGGCCGTCGAGCGCCAGGCCTACCC
>Ga0187843_10002494_pt1 | contig 11108 bp, 10 predicted proteins | sample SpaLakP09_SKY_43_FD_134516 | JGI IMG/M metagenome (GOLD analysis project Ga0187843, IMG submission 134516) | Oligotrophic lake water microbial communities from Sparkling Lake, Wisconsin, USA - SP09_SKY_43 | ecosystem: Environmental > Aquatic > Freshwater > Lake | place: USA: Sparkling Lake... | reverse complement strand
TGGATGCTCGAGATATCCGTAGTGCGACGTTGCAAACTTTTTGGGACAGCGTATATGGTCCATAATATAATAGAAGTCATCATATTGCAGGTGCACTACATCTGGGTTCAATGCGTTAACCTGTTTTACAATATCGTTGGGGTTTGGAGTGTTGACGATATGGACCTCGACTCCCATAGTTTTGAGTGTTTCGGAAATGTCCCAGATAAGACTTTCGACAGCACCCCAACCGCGTGGAGGAATAGGCATGATTCCGGGACCAATTATGACTACGCGCATTTAGATACAAATCTAAATACTATGTAAATGCTAGAAAAACGCGCAGTATTTATAGGTAACTGCCAAATGAGCGGATTGGGCGAATGTCTGAAGTATACAAACTTTTACGAGAAATACACGGTCGAACAGTTCGCGAACTGGCAGATGATTGCGTGTCATTCTGCACCCCCCGTAAAGTCTTTAGCATCTGCTGATTTGGTTATATATCAACCGTTAAGCGATGTGCACGGATGTTTCAGTACGAACCCTAAAAATCCAGATAACATGCTACATAACTGTAAACCAGACGCAATAGTTATTTCGATGCCAAGACTTTATAACAATAGTTTATGGCCGATTATTCAAAAACATGCAAAAAAACATATATTTTTCGGTTGTGAAAAAATACCAAAAGATAATTCTATTCGAGAAATACTCGATATGTATGATTCTGGAATTTTAAACTTTGACTTTGAAGAAAGATACAAACGCAATAAGTCAATATCTTTATCCAAGGAATCCGAGACGGATATTAAAGTATGGGATTATATAGAAGATAATCTAACTAAAAAACAATTGTTTTTGACAGATAATCATCCTACGACGGACTTATTTGTACATGCTACGCGTCAAGTATGTGATATATTAGATATTGAATTTCCAAAATGTATAATATACGAAGATAATATCACAGGATTACAGGATAGTACATATGGAAATCCAAACTGTAGATATCCATACAGTACATACTCAAAACAACATTTTGGATTCGTTTGGAATGCCGACGAAGATACCAACTTTTATAGAAATATACTCGCAGAATATCTTAACACACGTTCTCTTTAATTATTTTCATAAATAAAACAACGATCGTCTCCTCGGTTTTTTATATGGGATATATCAACTACTCTAAAATTTTTCATGAAATAATCAGGATATATGTTCTCTGGATAGATATCCTCAATTATATATTTTCCACCGTTCGCAACACGAGATTTAAGCATCTGAAATGTTGCAATTTGATCACTGGCAATATGAGATGCGTCGTCTATAATCAGATCAAATTCGGTACCTTTAAATAAAGAAGAAACAGCACTGTCGCTTTGAGACATGTTTACGAGCGAAAGGCGCGAATCGTTCCGAACATCCTCTTCTATATTTTTAATATTCCAATCAATTCCATAAAATTTAGCAGTGGGGTATAACTCCATCCAGCAACGAAGAGATCCCCCGAATGCGTTTCCGATTTCTAAAATATGCAACTCATTTTCCGGTTTAGATCTGAGATATTGTAACTCTTGCGGATAAAAGAATTCGTACGAATGGTAAGAGGCTTTGTCCGTCTTGCCAGCATTCGAATATTTTACCAATACATCGTGTATTTGACTTTCGCTCATTTAATTTAAAAATTACGATATGTTTAAATGCTAAAAAACCGACTAAAAATACTGCCCGGTATTCCTGGAGCAGTGTCTACTATTTCCATGGGAACCTTTTGACTCGCAAGTGCGAGAACAATTTGATCTGTATCGACTCTATTTTTAGCAATCATTTCATCATTCCATAATCGAACACACTCTTCTGCAGCCTTTTCAAACGATTTAACGCCCATTACCCACATCCACCCTGCGATAATACGCTCGTTTGTGCCTATATAAGTATCTGGCGTCAATGATGGAATTAACGATTTCGTAGCATCTGCCTGCACAAAAAACTTGTCTTCAGTCGGATGTTTGAATGAATACGTGGAATTTGTATCGTAAAACCTTGAAAACCCCGCGTCTATCCACGCAAACATTGGTGAATGAAACATATTTTTTTCTATTGCGATCTTTAACCATTCGAATTTACTTATTAGTACAATTGAATAACCCGGAAGTTTATTCGTCAGATCATTCGGGTACTTTATGGCACGGTTTGTCTTGAGTATATGTTCTACTTTCGAAAGATCTTTCCAGAAAGGTATTCTATCAACAGTTGTTTCATATATCTGAGTTGGTCCAATGTTGTTCCGAATCTCTAAAATCTTTCGCTTCAAATCAAGTGAGGAATCTAAAAAAATAACAAATGGATCGCGTATTGTCCCCATAGTAATACGGAACCATCGTATATACTCCGACATCGATCGCCCGTCCACTGCTTCGCGACCAATATCGTACAGAGCAGTAACGCAGGTTACGTTCGACCCTGATTTCATCTTGAGTGCTCGTGCAAGGTCGCGCGCCCTCTGAAGAAATGTATGATTTTCTGCAACATATTTCATACATTCTTTACGCCACGCTACATCTTTTTCACGGCGCTTTACGATTGAAATAACTTCGCTTGGATCTGATGTATATTCCACATAGTCTCCTAGCAGTTCCTTAACGCGCGAAGAGTTTGTAATACCCGTTTGACCGTAACTGATCGCCTTGAAGACCCTGCACGGGATGTATCCGATATCAATGTGGTTTGTTCCGTTCATATGGCCATACTTTTCAAACTGAGCAGGGTCGCCCCGACTGCGGAAATCGGGAGCACAGTACGATTCCTTCATGATTCGAATATTTTCCTCAAAGGATACGGGATTTGACCAGGGGTTTATGTGATGAACCGTTATGCCGTTCTTTTCAGCACTCTGTTTGAAAGCGTGGAACGGGTGATCTCCTCCTAAAGAACCCACATATCCCACGACGGGGTTTCTTACGAGTTCTGCGTCGGTGTATTTGAATTCGTTTGGCAGGAGATCTGTCGCCCAGTACATGTATACGACTTCATACGGAGTCTTGTTCACTTCACGTCCGCGTTTACTTGCTACGGCAGAATCGTCTGGAACAATTTCATAGAGAGTGTCCCGACTAAGATTTACCGCCTCTGTCGGAAGAACATAGTCGTAGTTAAAGTCGTGAATTTCCTTGACGTTGTAGCGAATCTCAATAAGTCTCGCGCCCTTCGAAAGATACCTTGCAGGATTCTTTGCGATATGAACGAAATACGTCGACGTATCGTTTATGGGAATGTTATCGTCTGCCCATCCCTCCGTAATGAAGCATGAGTTCGTATAATCAAAGTCCGAGGGGAACTCCTTATCGTGGAACCAGTGAACCGGAATGCCAATGCTCTTGAACGTCTTGACCCACGCACCATGAATGTATGAGTGCGTATGCGTATGCAGTGGGAACCCCCACACAATGACTTGTCGAAAGGAGCGAAATATGTCGAGTTCCGGATACGACATTTAGATATAATAAATTCGTCTACGAAAGTTCTTTATATTTGGATAGAACATCCGTGGTGTTCAAGTAAGAAAGTTGGTTATAGCAACTATAATGACCAACTACGCAACTACCGTACAAAATATTTGTTTTGTTAGTCAGAAGTGGGTAGAAGAACGCAATCCAACTCTCTTCTTCTTCCGTAGGTATACCATCTTTCATGTCTGCGCCTCGCCAGGATATGCATTGGATCGACATACACTCGTAATCTGACAGTTCTGTATTTGGAATGTAAAGTTTTTCTGGTGTTTTCGCGTTTTCAATGAGAACGCGGTGCACAAATTCGCAAAAGTGCACGTCCCCCCATAGAAGTGGGTCTAGAAACGCAGATCCTTTAAAGTAATCATGTAAACGCAGTGTAGACTGTTCACGAGACCGTATTTCTTTAACATTCACAGAGTTTTTTACATGTTTCCAACGTTCCAGTATATCAGATGTTCGTGGGTAATTAAGTTTGCCATGTTTCTGGAGAAACGCAGATCCGAAGATGTTGTTAATTATTACAGGATAGACCATGAAATGGGTGGTATCTGCAATTCTAAACTTAATGAAACGTTTGAACCCCTCGATATCTATGTATACTATATCGTCGTCTAGACGAACATAGATTGCATCGGGGTCGTTACAGTTACTGAAAAAATAACCTATTGTGCTGGGAGTTCCAAACCCTTCCTTTTCTTTATCAAACAAGCGAACTATCTTTGTATATTCATTCTCCAGCGAGAGAACATATTCGCGATCTGCATCGTTTTTCACGTTGAACCAGAGATGCCACTCGTTGATAATACCTAGATCGTGAAGTTTATCGATGTATGTCTTCAGAATAGAGAGGGTTTGCTGCCGACCTGCTGGCGTTACACAAATAACTTTCATTTATATTTAGTGAGACGGGGGTACATCTAAATAAGAATGAAAGCGTTTCAAACCGGACATGGTCTCATGTATGCGCTGCCAAATGACGAAGCGTTCGTCAGTAGTCTCGAGCGCGGCAGGGTGTTTGAAGAGGATATTGTCCTGAAGTCAGTTCTTCCACACATAACATCGAGTCCTGGGAAAAAAGTTGTTCTTGATGTAGGTGGACACATCGGGTCTCACACTATACTCTACGCAAAATATATTCCCGACTGCACTGTGCACACCTTTGAACCGCAGTCTATTCTTTTTGATATCTTAGACAAGAATATCAAAGTAAACGAACTTTCAAATGTTCGCGTATATAAGAACGCAGTAGGTCATGAGTGTCGTAGATGCACAATGTCGAAAATGCTATATGATGGGTATGATTGCGAAATAGTGTACAACACCCATAAGAAACTGAATTACGGAGGTCTCCAACTTGGATCAAATGGCGAACCTGCTACAATGATTACAATCGATTCGCTGGAACTCCAGCAGTGCGATTACATCAAGATCGACGTTGAAGGAGCAGAGGCGCTTGTGTTGCTTGGAGCATCTGAAACGATTCAAAAATTCAAACCCATAATTTTCTTTGAACACACGGATAAGCGTGTAAACGAAGAAATGAAGACGTCTATGGGTATTACGCGGGACATACCAGACCCGATTGATTTTCTTGTACAACAGGGGTACACGATAACGAATATCGACGATAACAATAAACTAGCAAAGTTCAAACACGAGTGAGGTGTTTCCATACAGACGAAACACCCTCTTCCAGACCAACTCTTGCAGTCCAATTGAATGCAGTGCATGCCTTCCTGTTATCTCCTTCGGCTGTCTTGTTCACTTCCTGTTCTATGCGTTCTCTGTTTAGGGGGGTTCCTTCGAACAGAACCGGAAATGCGTCCCAAAACGCATGTGGGGATTTGTGCACTGGTTCAATCTCATGTTTAGACGATACATTCTGAAACATTCTGTATATCTCTTTTACACTGTACGACTTTGACGAGGTTGCGTTGAAAATATCAGCACGGAATGACGTATCGGAAAATATCATTAAATGTAGAAGTTCAATGAGATCGGTTACGTAGATATAATCGCGCCTTGATTCTGTTTGGTTAAAAAGAACAGGGGTGCGGTCATAGGACAGTTCTTTCGCGAGGTAGGAAGTAAACGGCGGGGATGTGCGGTAAACATCTTGGTGGGGTCCGTACGTGTTGAAGAATCGTACGATAATAATGTCGAGACCATAACATTCTGCGAATCCCCTGCATACCTTTTCACCTGCCTCTTTTGTGAGTGCGTATACGAGGTTGGGCGATATAGAATCGTCTTCCATGTGAGGCGTTGTCGAGGTATTTTCGTAGACAGCACTAGTGCTTGCAAATATAACTCGTCGAACTTTAGACCTCCTAGCAGCCTCCAATACACGGGCGGTTCCACCAACGTTTACGTCGTATGCTAATCCTGGATCGGATTGACAAACGGCAAGTGAAGATATACCTGCAAGGTGAACAACTGTATCGCCTTCAAGTAGAATAGATTTCAGTGCATCGGGATCTCGGATATCCCGACAGACAAACCGCCCAAATGTCTTACCTTGTACCACAAGATTATCGATATGACCATAGGACATGTTGTCAACTAATATGACATCGTGTCCTCTGTTTGACAAATCAAACCCAAGTTGACTTCCAATGAATCCTGCACCTCCAGTAATAACGACACGCATTGTGTGTATGCTGGGTAGTCGTCTAAATTACTGAATAAGTCCCAACCCAATATTGAAAGGATGTTTAGGTATCTTATACAAGTGCATAAGATCCCGTAGCATATATTCATACAGTCCTCCGCATTCGCTGGACGGTTCAAGTGTATTTGGAAGACGTTCTGTCTGTTTGTAGTAACGAAATGTGTTCAGGTATTCCATATTCAGATACATGGACGCATATACATTCATTATAGCATTACTTCCAAAGTTGACCCAGTCCGAAATAAGATCATCTGGTTGACCGATCTCTTGATAGTATATGAAGTTTGGGTCGTACTCTGAACATACAAGGGGTGCGTTCGGGAGCGAATCGAAGCGGAGACGAATCACGTAATCGTATACAATCCCGTTCTCGTTCGCGTATAGTTCCTTCAGTTCGTTACACTTATAAATCGAGTAGTACATGCTTGACATCTGTTTAATCGTATACTGCACATGCTGTTCTTCTGTCCACTTCCTGTGATTGTTCATTTCTGCGCTTCTACGAATCCTATTTTCAGAGCATTTTATATTCGGACGCAAAAAATTGCGCGGAGTTTCAACTAAATATCGAGTTGGATTATACATCTCAAGAACATGCATATCTATCTTGGGATCAAGAACACAGTGACCTTTGTCTGCATGTGATTTATCCATATACAGGGCGTCTTTATCGAAATGCATATGGATAAACACATCTGCTTTGTTCGGTTCAATGATGAATTTTTTGATATTCGGAAACGCTTCAAGCGCCATCCGGGGTTGTCCCGATATACAAACCGCGACTTTCATTTATATGCTACATAAACGTCTGTTTAATCCATTTCCAAACTCGATGTTTTGTAACTACATTTTCGATAGCATGCATAGTGCCGATTACTAGAGAAAATGTTACAATGCGAACTGCTTCCAGAGATATATTCTGTGTTTGGAGTTTTCCTATGAAATACGATAAAAGTATATCCTTATTTGCGGGAGCGTCATCTCTGTTCAGAACACTATCATAACCTAAAAAGGACTGATAAAGTTTTCCATAGTCGTAAAGTCTATCACCTCCCGTTGTCAGAGTACCGTCAACAACTCCTTTCATATCAATAACTTTTATCATTCCAGTCGAGAACTCTTCAATCATATTGCTGAACCATAGATCTCCGTGTATAAACGAAACAATCTGAATGTGTTCGGAAAGGTATCTCTCTAGTCTTTCTAGGCATGCTGATTGAACAACTGCTGCGTCTTCGAACGGGTAATCCTCTGTACGTTCAAACCGTTTCTTCAGTTTGACTACATAGTTTCTATATACATGATCGCGTGTGATGTTTGTGGTTCCTCCCCGGTTGTGCAGGAGATCCATAAAGTCAAATATCTTATCAACCCTTTCTGTTGAAAGTAACCCTGACTTGTATAGTGTATAGATTGGAACACCTGAAACATGATCTATTCGTAGACACCCTTCTTCATAACTTACAAATCCCGCAAAGTATGAAGATATACTTGAAGACCTGGGAATAGACTGATAATAGAACGCTTCTCCGCGCAAGAATTCATGCAATCCTCGTTTTGTAACGACCGATCCTTCTACGGTCAGTGTATTGTGTTTGTTTGGAGATAGAGAATTCATAGGCAGATTAGAACTTACTGGACCTATATACCCCATACTGGAGATATCCTGCCTGTATGGATTTACAGCTCGGTCATCGATATAGATGTCGGCATATGGTTTTCCAAAAATCAGTTCATCATAGGGTATGTTAAACTTGTCTAGTGTATCAAACGTAATTCGTCCTATATCTCGGCATACTGCTCCGACGTTATATGCGTGGGTCTTCATACGACGAGCAGTGTGTATAATTATGGTATGCCCCTCTGACTTCATTTTTCTTGCGAGGTCAATCATTGGCTGTACAGGAAGAACACTCGTATAGTCTCCAGTTACACGTGGGTATGTTACCAATGTATTGTCAAGATCGAAGCATACTCGCATATTTGGTTTGGGAATATAGGTCCAAGTATCACGCAGTTCTTTCAAAGACCCGATATGACGAATCTCACCTGGAAACTCAACGCCATAAATAGGATCTCCAGACTGTAACATCGACTGAAACGCCATAGACATATACATTTCTTTCTCTCCGATTCTAGAGAGAATATTTGCAGCAATAGTTCGGAACTGCTCCACTGATTTAAATCCGTAGACCCCACAGCAGAACATGTCGGAGATTCGCTGTTTTTCCTTGAAAGCAGTTACTCGTGATTCCTTGTCAATTGTCAAAAAACTAAAAGCCTCCGATGTAGATGTATCGTGTGCATACCCTAGAAACGCGTGCTTCTTGTGATCAAACAATCCGTTCGGAAATGTGTAGAGTACGTCATTGTCGAGAAATACGATATTTTCATCTGTATTTTCGAAATCTTTTGTACCGAGAAACGCAGATTCAATCGGACCTCGCGTAAAGTAAGGGAGATAACTGAACGTACACGTTTTTGTCTTGAACTCGTTGATGATGATCTGCTCGAAATTATACTTGCGTAGATGAGGGGCGACTATGAAATGCAGCGAATCTACCGGGATAGATGCAAGAGCATAGGAAATAGACGGTTTCCCGTAGACCATGTTGAGTGGTTTCGGAAGAGAATAGTCTTCTAAGCGCGTTCCCGAACCACCACATAATACTACCACGCGCATTTATACTGGATGTCCTTACTGGTTAAAATGTGTTGTCTGAAATTATGTTTTATATCCTGTAGAATACCCAAGAACGCCGACTTCGGCATGCACTTGATCAATAATTCCCTGTGCCAGTTCCCCCTCTTCAGATTTAGAAATGTTATAAAATGTTTTATTACCGTGCTGAAATGCCGCGCTCGAACCAAATGTATTGCGATTCGGTTCCTCTATTTCTAACCAAATGCGGTAGGGATAACCGTATAAGTTGAAAAGAAATGGCAAGAAGTAGTCTTCATTCTCTGTAACATTTGGATCAATATTTAATTTTATGTCAGTCAAACGTTCAAACGTAAACGTCTCCATAATCTTTCGAAACGTTGGAACATGTAAGCAACTTCCTCCAGCCCAACCATAACCGTTCATTTCAATGTTTGGATATTTTGACAAAATATACTCAGCGGCCTTTGGAGGTAATGCGTTGTTAGATATCCCTGAGCGAGAACCACACGATAACCCGCAAATAGGTCCAGGAGGATGTATATGATACCTGTCATTTACGATGTTGTCTGGGTGAAGTTGGACCAACCACTCTGTTTTACAAATATCAGACACCTGCAATATCCACTGCAGATATGTCCAAGTTTGTTCGATGGTAGGCCAATACAAATAGATGCTCTTTTCGCATTTTATGTATTTTGCGTTGTATTTTGTCGCCATGTCAGAATAATCAACCCCGCAAGGTCGTCCATCTTCAATGAGTACAAGAGGTTTGTCTGGAAAATTGTTTCGAAGTGTTCGAAACGTTTCATCCCATGCCGTAGGGTGATAACTACACCCTGCGTAAAATCCAACATCAAGATCAATATACTGTTTAGTTTTTTTATGTTCTTCCATAAACGGAACATACTCTGCATCTCGAATTGAACGATAATACTCCTGCTTTGACGGAAACGCCTGCATTTATTCTTTCTGTTTATCAACCGGTAAATATGTTTTTTGCGAATTCAATGCAGACTACAAGTTTATTGTCTACATTGAATCCTTTTTATGGGATCCTTTAACCTTTCCATTTATAAATATCTGCTTCTATAGACTATTTTGTTTGTGTAATTCGTTAATTTCTTCGAAACACGTTTGCATCCCACGTTTTTGTTTGTGGGTTGAACACTGTGCGAAGCATGTGCTTTGTTGGCGGTTGATTGCTATCAACGAATGAATAGGACAATCCTGCAATGCAGAATGACAAGAAATTGTATGCTGGATACATATTTGGAGGACTCATAACCAATTTATTTCCGAGTTTGTTAATTAGCAGTCCCGAAATAGATTGATCGTGTCTATGTCCGCTTTTATGCACATACTCTTCATCCCAGAAATTCCGTACGATCGGATCCAAAGTAACTGTCCCGAGACTTGCGCATTCATCTATGCAGTTGTAGTGCAACCACTCTTCTACAAATTTAACCGTTTTTTCGTTCTTTTGAAGAACAATCATACCGCTCGCATGCTGCAGTGAGTGAGTGTATTCGCGGAGATTCATTCGCACCATACATCGTTCGAGCGTATAAAACTCGTGACGGTGATAATTTTCACATATATTGTTTCCACCCGTAAGAGGTGTCAGTATTCCTCCATTTTCAACACACAGGCGCTTCACTACATCTATACTGTACTGCTGTTTCGGAATTATTTTTAGAGTGTCTATGAACCCCCATAACTCAGGTGATACATCGTTATAAATCAAAAAATCTCCGTAATCCAGGCGTTTTAGTCCTTCAAGAATTGCATAAGGTTTGTAGCAGCGTCCGTTCATATCGGCATGAACAATTTCGAGCATGGTTTTATTCGCCATGTAAAACTCGCTATCTACAATGTCATCATAGAATTTCATGAATAAATAGTCTGTGATTCCAAACGCTGGATTATGAACTTTGAAAAATTCTAGAACTTTATCCTGTGTATTTCCGTATGTTCCACCTTTTCTACCAGAACGGTCGTCGGATACCGTGGCAAAAAGTACGCGATGGGGGTGTTCTTCCATTAACTATATTGATGTATGTGATTTAAATTCTTTCGTATTCAATGCTGATCATTGTTTGTGACCTGCATTGAATCTGTGTTTCAAGATTCGTTAACTTTTAACTAAAAACACAACCCACACCTCGATTAGGAGGTTACTAGTTGCTGTACGCAAGTCCGCCCATGCCGCTCATGACGCGGAGCACGTTGTAGTTGACGGCGTAGATGCGGACCTTCGCCGTGCGCTGCGAGCGGACCG
>Ga0187843_10002490_pt1 | contig 11116 bp, 10 predicted proteins | sample SpaLakP09_SKY_43_FD_134516 | JGI IMG/M metagenome (GOLD analysis project Ga0187843, IMG submission 134516) | Oligotrophic lake water microbial communities from Sparkling Lake, Wisconsin, USA - SP09_SKY_43 | ecosystem: Environmental > Aquatic > Freshwater > Lake | place: USA: Sparkling Lake... | reverse complement strand
GGATGCAGCCGACGTGTTCTGCACTGAGGATCCGCGCTGCTGGATTGCCACCCCCCAACCGAAAATAAATGAAAACAACAGAAAAAACTTTAGCTGAAACAAACATTCCACCAAGAAACCAACCATTCTGTCCGCTGCCATCGCAGGCACGGCGAATATCTCCGCTACCGGCAACGCCATAAAATGAATATTGACCACGCAGATCCCAAAAAGCGCCATCATCCGGATGACGTCCACCTCATTACTTCGTTTGTTTGCTTGCATTGAATTTTTTCCAGTCATGCTCAGGCCACGTTGGTTCAGGCTCTGAAGCCAGCGCTTGTTGTGGGCTATCAGAAACTGCATTCTGCCAATATTGGCTGGAAAAAAAGTGTCTCAGTTTGCTGTTTTGCTCTGATTGTGTAGCTAAACCTGGACAGCCAACATTTAAAAATGGGTGGCTGCCGAAACCAAGCAAAACGAGGCCAGCCAAAATTTAAAAATAGCTGGCCACGTTTTAAAGCAAGTCAACTTGCCAAAGGTTTGGTGGCTGACCGGTCGTTTGGCTGGTGAGTTTATTCAGAAGCCAATTGGCGTCGGTTATTGAAGTGGAGTAGCGCCACCAACATGGTCACGTTCGCCACAATAAATAAACTTATCCGTATTACGGGCTCTGATGTCAGGTACGGACCTGCAATAAAAAACGCAGCACTCAATGACAGGTAGCCGCTCAAAATGAAAAGCTGTGGCAGCGCAGTCACTTTTGCAGCAGGCACCATCAGTTTATACATCAGCGACCACATTAGTGCGAGAGCGATGCTCAGCCCACTGAAAAATAATACATTATCGGCAGCTAATGCTTTGTATTGCAAAGCACTTAGACAAAGTAACCCGGCAAAGCCTAGGATGGTGTGTTGATGGGAGTTAGTTTTTGTATTTAGCATATCGCTTCCTTGTTGCGCTATGTAATTGTTATATTTCAATCAGTTGCTATGAGGTAACTGTCTAATTGTTGCATTTACTGCATCGCCAAACAACTGAAATTGTTGACAGGCTGTAACTGAATTTGAAATCCTGAAAATCAACAATGACTTTGAAGGGGGATGCGCATTGGCAGTCAGCATTGGCAGTCAGCATTGGCGGTTAGCGTTGGCTCGTCAGGCATTGCCAAGCTAAGGGTTAATCGTTAATCGCGACCCTCCGTGGCCGCCAGTTTTGCTCAACGTTCAAGTTCAACCTCAGTTTATTGCGGCCAAACGCTCGTGAATTCGCTTGCGGGTCGCTTCGTCTTGCGCTGTCGCCAACAGCTCGGTCAGATAAAGGGACTGCGCTTTGTCCAACGCCTTGTCAGCATCGATACTGACATCAGGCTGCACCCCAACGCCTTCCCAATCCGTATTGGTGATAGGGCTAATCGAACGCCCGCTTGGCACTATCATGGCAAAGTGCTCAGTCAGCCGGTGTTCTGAACCAGGGTGCGCACCGCCGCCTGTTGATTCGCCAACCAAGGTGGCGCGTTGAAGATTCTTCAGCGCATAGGCGAAATCTTCAGCGGCAGAGAAAGTGTCCTGACTAGTCAGCAGATAGACCTTTTTTTGGCCGCCGTAGCTCGGGCCTGCCGGTGTATCTGTCCAAAATTGCGTGGTCTTATCTTGACCCCGATCATAAATATCATTCAACCGCGTTTTCTGCTCAAATAAGTAGCTCGCCAGCAACGCCACAGTGGCCGGTTCACCGCCCTGATTAAAACGTAAGTCAATAATCAAGGCGTCGGTGTCAGCCAACAAGCTCATCGCAGCGGCAAACTTGCCTGCAGCGCCGTCTGGGCTGCTGAAGGCTTTCAAGTCAAAATAGCCAATATTCAGCGGTAACCGCTCGACGCGGGCGACACCAAAATTTCGTTTGCGCTCTGCAGCAAGGCTTTCGGCACTGCCGGTTTCCGCCTGCGCTTCGAATTCAGCTTTGGGTGGCAACACGGCCGCACTGTAAGCGACATCAAGGTGCCGATCACTGCTGACGCGCTGGATGTCTGCAGTAAGCGTCTGGGCGAAGTCCACTGCACTGGTGATGTTGTTATATTCTCCACGCTCGTCTCGGGCTCGCAATTCAGTTTCCATTGCTTTCGCTTTGTCCGGAAACACATAGTAGCCATTGAGATGGTTAATGACCTGCCCGAGGATTTGCTGGCGCGTTGCCGCATCAAGCACCATGTCTGGCTGAGCTGGTCCACGCCGTGGCGGTTGCAGTGGGTTTGGCACCAGACCGCTCCAAACCGCACCACATATCAATATGACGACCGTGCTTGCGGCGATGACGACCTTGCTAATTTTGTTCATTTCGAAGTTTCCTCGGCGAGTTGGCTGCGCGCATCGGCGATACGCTGGGCAAAAGGTTTGGTCTCAAGCGCAGCGATAGCGCCAGCAAGTGCGACTGAAAGTGCTGCTTCCTGATCCAGACTATCGGCGGCTAGGTTAGTGGCAGCCCAGCAGGCTTGCATTTTAGGGTAGAGCGCACGGCCTTTTTTGGTGAGGCGGATCAAACGCTGGCGGGCGTCATCCGGTGCTGGTTTCACGCTGACCAGACCATCTTTGCTCATCAACGCTATCGTCTGAGTCGCGGCGGGTTGGGTGATGCCAGCTGCATCAGCGATTTGACCGAGTGTGCTGGGTTCGCATGCTGCCAGTGCGCGAAATACAGGAGTGTAACGCGGCCGAGTCTCGACACCGGCCTGGATATAAGCGTCCTGCACAGCGCCGTCCAGCAGTTCAATCAGATGACGTAATTGTGTGCCAAGTGTGGGTTTCATTATCAAACCTTTTAAAGATTAATCGACTTCAATATAAATAACACAGCTTATATAAGTGGTAAAGTAATTATCTTGAATGGCTTATTTTTATTAGGCTTGGTTGTTTTTTTATTGTAAAGTTTTGCTGCTGGGATTTCCTGTAATAGGGATGGGTTTCGCGGGTTGTTTGGCTGCCTGTGTAAACTGAGCCAGCCAGAAATACGAAACTGAGAGGTTGTATTTAGAGGCTTATCTCTGCCGCAAATTTGGCCGCTCGCGAAAACTTGAAATAATGGCTGGCAAGAATGGTCGAGAACGGTCGACGAATTATCCAAGCTATCTTGCTGGGGGTATCGAGGCTGCTGAGCAGGTGCTGTATCAGCGATAAGCGACAACTGATCTTTCGATTGCCAAGGTTGGCGGGCATCGTGACTTAAGGCTCTCAGCCGCGAGTTCCGCCGATGCAAGTTCAGCCAGTCGTACTTGTTTTTGCTTACAATTTCTTTGAATAACAACCCTGCAGTGCATGCTAAGGTGACTCGAGTCATCTAATTGTCCAATCGAAAACTTGTTATCTTGAGGCTGTAAGAAATTCTCAGTTAAAGGTGCAAAGGAGTGTATTCATGCCAAGGTCTCGCCTGTTGTTGGTTGTCGTTGCTTTTTGGTCATTGCAAACATTTGCCAGCAACGAAATATCCACAGTGCTCAGCAAAAGCGACCTCGGCAAGTGGCGTGCGGATTTCAGTGCAAAGCAACCTGTTAAGCAGATTGCTTTTCAGCGCAGCCCGGATAGTTCAAGGCTCAAACGTTGGCACGCGACCTCTGCAGATTTCGAAATCCTAAAAATAAATAATGACTATGAAGCAGTAAAGCGTATTGATGGCAAACCATTCACCACGGTCGCGTTTGATTTAACGCCAACTTATATTGCCTTACCTAAAGACTATGCACCTTTTTCGCCTTTTAGTGACGGTGGCATGTTAGTGCATTCAGGGCGTTTTTTTGCCTGCGCAGAGTATTGTGCAGGTGATCTCAACCAATGGCAGTTGACACTCCGAGCGCCCAGAGGCGACAACATTATCGTCGACGGTATTGTCCATTCTGCTGAAGCCAGCTGGTCGGATAGCGATAGTGGCCAAAATATCTATGTGGGGAAAGGAATGCCTACTGCTGATGATCACTTTATCAGCCTGATTGACAGCAAGTTACCTTCCGTACTCAAAGAGTTGATGGCACAAAAGCTGCCAAGAATAGTGGCATATTTTGCTGGAAAATTACCGCCACTAACTTATCGGCCAAGTTTATTCGCGTCTTACAGCACAACCGAAGATGGCAGCTATGGTCATCAAGGCGGTACTCTGCCTGGGCAAATATTCATGCATTGGTATGGGAATCAAGCCATTGCAGGCCTCAACGAGTACAACACTTTTTGGTTTTTTGCGCATGAAATTGCTCATTTATATCAAGGTCCTGCCGGCAATATTGAACCCTTAGCGGATGCTTGGGTGCATGAAGGGACTGCTGAGCTATTTGCTGCAATTGCTTATACAGAGATCAACGGCAGTGCGCAGCTTTTTCAAAGCAAACTATTTCAAAGCAAGCTCGCAACAGCCAAAGCGGATTGTCTGCGAAGTGTCGCAACGCAACCGAGCTATCATCAAGTTGCCTTAGCCAATCCTCGTGTGCATTACAGTTGTGGCCTGCTGCTAGTGACTGCTCTGCACCAAGAACTTACCCAGCGCGGCAGTGATATTTTCCAATTATGGCAAGCGTTTAATGATGCTGTGGCGAATGGAAAACCTGCAACCGCAACGACTTTTTCCGAAGTCAGTAAAACTTTATTATCCGAAGCGAGCTATTTAAAATTAGCGGCCTTTGCCAATTATGATGAGATTAACGCGCAGCAATACTTTGAGGAATTGGCTGTGCGAATACCGCCCGCAGTCAGTCCATAAAGTCCGACGGATTTACGTGGATGTCTCTCTTGTGGAACCTCTCTCTTGTGGAACAAACCAGTAGAGCCTTAGTGACACAACAAGCAACCATCCCTGGTCGCTTGTTGAGGCTTGGAGTTAGCGCAATACCCACATTCTGGCGCTACGCGCCGGCACTGATAGGTTCAGCCACTGGCTCTTCACGTTAAAAGTGTTGCCGCTGAGTACGTCCACGTAGTTGCGGTTCCAGTTCAGCTCATATTGATAGGTGTTTACGCTGTAATTCTGCGTGCTACCGCATTTGTTGATGGCAACTACGCCGACTTTGCCGCGTTTAAACAGCAATAAACATTGCGTCGACCCAATCAGCTGCTGCGCGTTGCCTTGTACCGTGTTGTGGAAACTAATCATGTTTTTGATATCGGTGCGCTTAAAGTAATCTTTCCAGCGCAGCCCATCTTTGGCTGAGGTTTCGCCATTATCGGAGTAAATCATTGGCGTCCCGCCATCACGACCTAAGATGTAGGCATTGGCCAGCACTTCATCGGTTGCGTCCATAATTTGGTAGCGGAAACCATCATTGGTTGGAATATCATGGGTAATGCTAAAAGTGACGGCACGATCAAAAGCCAGGGCTTGGCCATTGCCGTTTGGGTTGGCCAGCGCTGACATTGAGCCATTGATGCTAAAGGCATTGCGAATTTGCGCAAATAACGGGAAGTCATACGCGCCATGGCCTGAGCCATCTAAATACGGCTTTAAAAAACGGTCGTATTCTAAGTTGCCGGCGCCACCTGAAGTGATCACTTCGCCAAACACATGCATGCCAGCTTTGATGGTTGGGGTGAATACGGCATTGACGTGGTTCATCGTCATATGTTTCACCGCATCAATGCGAAAGCCTTTGATACCCATGGCTTTCAGCGCTGAAAGATAAGCTTGTTGCTGGCTAATGACCCAGCTGGTGCCGTCCAGATCTGGTAAACCTTTGTCACCCGCGCCGCCGCATAACCGGTAATACTGTACTTTCCAGACGTCGTTGTAATCATCGATGCAACCGGCAGGGTGGAAGTCCGGTGCCGATAAGAAATTCTGAGTCAAGTTGCCAAACAGCTTTTGGTTTTCAAAGTAGCTGCTATTGCTCGCATATTGATTGAGCACCGCAGTGCCCGGGTAATTTAAATCATTGCGCGCATAAGACTCATTGGCCATATGGTTGAGCACCACGTCGGCATAGACTTGAATGCCTTTTGCAGACAGTGCGCTAATCATCGCGGCAAGCTGTTGTTTGTTGCCAAGTGGACTATCGATCACGCGATAATCTTGCGGTTGATAACGCGCCCACCATTCATTGCCGCTCGATTTCAGCGCCGGCGAAATCATTACCTTTTTATAACCCGCTTGCTGAATGGCCGTGGCATTGGCGGTTACGTCGCTGTATTTCCAATTAAAGGCATGCAAAATTACATCGGCGTGTACGCTGCCGCTGAGCAATAGCGTAGCCGCCAACAGCCCGTGTTGAGTCTTCATGGTCATTGTGTTTATCCTGTCGTTTTTACCAGCGATGGCCCTCGCGCTGGCGAATAATTTTTATGATTATTGAGGGCAGGTTAAAAGTAGTGATAAAGCGGTTGTTCTGTATACAGCATAACGGGGTATTGACTTAAAATGCATACGTATTCATTGCTTTTGGTTAAATTTGAGGTGTTTTTATTAACTTTTAAATCAGCGAGTTTGCTGTCAATTTCGCGCAATAGAGTGACATTTGCGCAAAAAACTGGTTCAGTTGTAACTGAAAAGCATATAATGCAGCGTTTATTTAAATAATAAGAGCGCTGCTTCGCACGACATTTCCTGCTTGCTTCGATGCTCACCTATAGCCAAACCCTCACACTCACTAAAAGGAACTTTGATGTTACCGTTAAAAACTATGGCTATCGTCACTTTGTGTTCGCTGGTTATGGCGTGTAATAGTACGCCGACAACAAAAGCAACAAAACCAGCGCCGAACCAAGTAGCCCCGAAAAAAGAGCAAATTCAAAATTTTGCTGATACTGGCAAAGAACTAAAAACCATTAAGCCACTTCCTGCTGGTGCGATTCGTTTCGAAAAGCATGAAACCATCACCACACTTCGTCTTCTAAAGAAAACTGGATTCACCTTTATCGAAACTGACTTATTGCAAGGTCCAGACGGTATGTATCTGTTGCCCGGTGAATATAGGGCTAAGTTTGAGTCGAGTATTTTAGTGGGAGATGCGACGCTGCAATTTGTATTGGCGGCTGATACTGAAATTGGCTATTTGCATCTTGATGTCAGCCCGGATCAAAAACATGTAGTAATGTGGTATTCACGTAATTCAGCGAGTTCTGCTGAATATAGCAATGATAAGTTGACTCAACTTTGCATCAACGAACTGGCTGACAGCACACCAAGAGAACCTTTGTTTTCTGACTTCTCAGAAGAAGCCTGTAATGGCATCACGGGCGAAAAAAAGCCGGAAGTAAAACTGGCATTGGCTCGAATGTATAAGCAAGATGTCACAGGTAAACACAGTCGTGCCGAAATTGAGAAGTTATTAAAAGAGTCATTAGCTGTAAAAGATGCCAGAGCTGGCTATATGTTGATGACTCAATATCGAGATGCTGCCGAAACGGCAAAGCTTAACGCCTTGATCAAGCAATTAGAAGGATCGAAAGAACCGTCAGTATTATTGCTAGTCGCGTTAGGACACCTTGAGAATGATGACCAAGAATTAGCGAGAAAATTCGCTTTAAAATCTTTCGAAAATGGAAATAGCTACATTCCATTGATTATGACCGATCTAGAACTTCGGAAATTAAAGCCGGATTATGTTGCTGCAGAAGCATGGTTACAGGTCTTTAATTACCAAAACGAAACATGGTCATCTGAAGCTGATAAATTAGCTCAATTGGTCAATGGCAAGAACTCCCCAGAGAAAGCCGTACAGATTGAAGCTAAAAAACGAGAGTTCCTCAATATAGTCAAGCCAGAAGTTGAGTTGTCAGTTTGTTTAAAGGGCATGGATAAGCAAAAAGATTTCAAAGGGAAAACATTGACTTATGCAGTGAATGGCGAGAAAGCCAAGCGATCATTGCAGTTAGATAAACCGTTGCATTTACGCAAACTGAGCCCGCAAATGAATGAGTTCAAAGTGTTTTTTTATAACGGTACTGATGATGCTTTTTGGTTAGAGAGCTTGGAACCAAAAAGCAGCGATAGCCCACATATGTGCGTCATTTGGACTGAAGAACAGCCACTTGATCCATTCCGCTATAGTAATCAAAACCCAGCGGATTGCACTTGTAGTCGTTAATGCTTACGTCGAGCAGGCTGGATTTAGCCTGCTCGAATCCAAGCGCTCTGTTCAGATCCAAACACTCTGCGCACTTAAAACAACGTATAAATAAGTCCTGCCAAGGCCGATTGTTGGCTCACCACAATCAACGAACCCAACAACGCTAAAAAAATTACCACTGGCAACAGCCACATTTTTTTGCGGACTTTCAGAAAAGCCCAGAGATCGCCAATAAACTCCAACATCAAAATGGTTCCTTTAAATTATGGACTTGTGGCAGTTGCGTGGGTGCCTGCCAATTGCTTGTCGTGAGTGCCGCATTTTCTGAGCTTTGGTTGGCTGTATCTTTACCATTGCTGCTTTGATATTTGCTGTTGTGCCCCAAGCTTTGGCGATGAAAGCTATTGCGCCGATAGTGCAATTTCCCCAAATTTCTGACGACAATACCAAGTGGGGTGATGACAAGCACAAACACCAGTGCCAGCAAGATCACCGTGTTAATTTTGCCAAGGAAGCCAAACACCAACATCCACAAGCGGTAAAACGGATGCAACCAACTGGGTTTTACCAAGGCCAAAGGGAGGAGTGTGGCAGGGATCAGCAGTGGGTAATAAGACCAAGCATAATCAAACCACCAAGGCAGCAACCCCATCAGTAATAGCGGCAGCGCCCAGCTTAGGCTGATGGCAAATTGGCGCAGGCCTTTTGTATCGGTGCTCGCTAATAACTTAGGCTCCATGCCAAGCTCCTTGCTTCGATGCGATTAGCAACAACGAGTTAATCATCGGCAAATTCTCGCGCTTTAAAGTGGGCGATAAGTGCAGCATCTTGCTCAGTTTTATTCAGCAGATAGTTGCCCATCACTAAATAATCCATATCGGTGGCCAGAAAGCCGGCAATCGCATCGTCGGGGCTACAAACCGGTGGCTCGCCACGCACATTAAACGAGGTGTTGATGAGCATCGGCACAGAAGTCTTTACTGCAAACGCTTGAATAAGCTGATAAAAACGTGGATTGGTTTTGGCGTCGACCGTTTGCACGCGTGCACTGTAATCCACATGGGTAATAGCAGGCAATGAAGAACGTTGCGCGTTCAGCCGATCTAAGCCAAATAGCGCTTTAGCATTGCCGTTCGCCTGCTCGCTTTCAGGTTGAAGATGCCACGCCGCTTTTACTTTCGCCACTAGCAGCATATAAGGACTGTCGCTTGCGAGCTCAAAATAGTCGCTACACGCTTCTGCTAATACTGCAGGCGCAAAGGGGCGAAAAGACTCACGTTGTTTGATTTTCAGATTCAATTGCCGCTGCATTTGTGGGCTGCGGGGATCGCCAAGAATAGAGCGATTGCCAAGCGCGCGTGGGCCAAATTCCATGCGTCCTTGAAACCAGCCGACGACATTGCCCGAAGCCAACAAATCTGCGACTTTGTCATACAATGTCTGTTCGCTTAAGTGTTGATGCGGCAGATTAAAATGCAAAATACGCTGAAGAATTTGCTCATCGCTAAACGCAGGACCTAATAAGCTGCCTTGCATTTGGTCAGTGCTTTTTTCAGTGATTTTTTCTGTGCTTTCTTCTGTAGTGTGCGCAGGAGCCTTTGTGTTGGCATTGTTTATGTCTGCAGTGTTTACATTTAGATCGGGTGAAGCTACCTGCTCATCTTGCGATTGATGCCAAGCCAATAACGCAGCACCTAGTGCACCACCGGCATCTCCAGCGGCAGGCTGGATCCAAATCTTTTTAAACGGGCCTTCACGTAATAATCGGCCATTGGCGACACAATTCAGTGCAACACCACCAGCAAGGCAAACTGCCTCACATTGCGTAATTTTGTGCGCATGTTCGGCGATTTTAAGTACTAACTCTTCAATAACTTGCTGAATGGAACGCGCCAAATCCATGTGTTTTTGCTGTAGTGACGCTTTGGCATCACGCGGTAATCCGCCAAACAGTTGATGAAACTTGGCGCTGGTCATGCGACTGCCGACTTCGAAGTCAAAATACGATAAATCGAGTACAAAGCTGCCGTCGGCATGCACACGCAGTAACTGATAAATTTGCGCAACGTAATTCGGCTCACCGTAAGGCGCGAGCCCCATTAATTTGTATTCGCCAGAATTGACCTTAAAACCACAATAACTGGTAAATGCCGAGTACAGCAGTCCTAAAGAATGCGGGAAATGTTGTTCGGTCAGTGGTGTCAGTTGATGGCCATCGCCCAGCCAAATGGAGCTCGCCACCCATTCACCAACGCCGTCCAAGCAAATTACCGCAGCTTTGTTAAACGGCGATGGATAAAACGCCGAAGCCGCGTGGGCTTGGTGATGTTGGCTAAACAGCAATTGTGGTAATTGCGGCTTGGCAAGGCCGCTTAACAGGCTAAATTCACCGCGCAGGACGGATTTCAACAACAGTTTTTCTTTAAGCCACACCGGCATCGCTTTGATAAAAGACCATAAACCTCGAGGAGCGTAAGCCAAATAAGTTTCCAGCAGCCGTTCAAACTTCAGGAGTGGTTTGTCGTAGTAGACAATGGCATCCAGATCTTCCAAACGTAAGCCGGCTTCGGTTAGGCAATATTGAATGGCGTCGCTTGGAAAACCGGCATCGTGTTTAATCCGACTGAAGCGTTCCTGCTGCGCAGCCGCAACAATGACGCCGTCAAGCAACAAAGCGGCGGCGCTGTCGTGGTAGTAGCAGGATATTCCAAGAATTTTTCGCATTGACCCTTATTCCATGACGCTTCGGCGGTGTGGCTGCCTTCTCTCACTAAAGTTACATCGTTCAGTATGCGCCTTTAGGTTCGTTTAGTGACTGCCTACCCGAATCTTCAAAAAGATCCTAAAGCCAAGTCGAGGGCTCAATCGTATGCTTGGCAAACTCACGCGTTGTCGATACTGTTGTTATATTACGAAAAGCTACTGGCGTCGAGCGTCGACGATACGAAACAAATTGAGTCAAACGCAGCAAATAAACACTCAGGTTCACGCCGTCAAAGCCCGCACAACGCTGATGTCCTATGGCGTGTTGGTACTATTACCCTTGGTTTTATTGGCCTTGCTTGAGTTCGTGTGTCGACTATTGCCGCAATACGATCC
>Ga0187843_10002489_pt1 | contig 11118 bp, 12 predicted proteins | sample SpaLakP09_SKY_43_FD_134516 | JGI IMG/M metagenome (GOLD analysis project Ga0187843, IMG submission 134516) | Oligotrophic lake water microbial communities from Sparkling Lake, Wisconsin, USA - SP09_SKY_43 | ecosystem: Environmental > Aquatic > Freshwater > Lake | place: USA: Sparkling Lake... | reverse complement strand
CTACGGCTTCAACTCAGGCTGAGTCGCCGCATCGGCCGGGCCCAGCTATCCGGCAGATCCTGCAACACCCGCCCGGCCTCCAGCGAGCGTATCGGCACGCCCAGGTCGGTCGGGATGCGCTGGCGCGCCTGCAGCGCCATATAGCGCAGGGCGCTGACGCGCAGGAAGGACGCGAAGTTGCCGACCGCGCCGCGGGCCTGCACCAGCTCGTCGTAGAGCTTCTCGATCAGCTGGGTGACGCCCATGCCGTCGCGGGCGCCGATTTCCTCCAGCACCTCCCAGTGCAGGTTCTCCAGGCGGATGCTGGTGATCACCCCGTGCAGGCGCACCGAGCGCGTGCGCGACTCGTAGGACTCCGGGTTGGCGCTGATGAAGACTTCGCACATGGCAAACCTCCTGTTGAGCGGATTTTGCCGTCAATAGGTAATGCGCGTGCCGAGCACCGCCAGGAACTGGGCGATCCAGGCCGGGTGCGCGGGCCAGGCCGGCGCGGTGACCAGCTTGCCATCGGTCACCGCCTGATCGACCGGGATGTCGGCATAGCTGGCGCCGGCCAGCTCGACCTCGGCGGCGCAGGCCGGATAGGCCGACACGCGCTTGCCGCGTATCACGCCGGCGGCGGCCAGCAGCTGGGCGCCGTGGCAGATCGCGGCGACCGGTTTGTCGGCGTGGATGAAGTGCTGAACCACGGCGATCACGCCGGGCATCGTGCGCAGATATTCAGGCGCACGGCCGCCGGGGATCACCAGGCCGTCGTAGTCGACCGGCTTGATGTCGGCGAAGCTGGCGTTCAAGACGAAGCGGTGGCCCGGCTTTTCGGAATAGGTCTGGGCGCCCTCGAAGTCGTGGATGGCGGTCATCACGTAGTCGCCGGCCGCCTTGCCGGGGCAGACGGCGTGCACCGTGTGGCCCACGGCCTGCAGGGCCTGGAAGGGCACCATGATTTCGTAGTCCTCGACATAGTCGCCGGCCAATAGCAGCAGTTTCTTTGCGCTCATGCTTGTCTCCTGGTGGGGGTGGGGCGGCGCTTGTGGCAGCGCCTGGGGCCCATTGTGGAAACGGCGGGCGCCCGGCGGGTAACAGCGGGCTATATCCGGGCCTGCAAGCGCCGCTACACTGCCGCATGACCGAATTCCAGCCCTTCGACGCCGCCCGTGCGGTGTCCGTCGCGCAGCGCGCCCTGCAGATCGAGGCCGCCGCGCTGACCGAACTGTCGCCCCGCCTCGGTGAGTCCTTTGCCGCCGCGGTGCAGGCGGTGCTGGCCTGCAGCGGCCGCGTGGCCGTGATGGGCATGGGCAAGAGTGGCCATGTGGGCCGCAAGATCGCCGCCACCCTGGCCTCCACCGGCACGCCTTCGCTGTTCGTGCATCCGGCCGAGGCCAGCCATGGCGATCTGGGCATGGTCACCGCCAAGGACATCGTGCTGGCCCTGTCGAATTCCGGCGAGAGCGACGAGCTCAACGCCATCCTGCCGGTGCTCAAGCGCCTGGGTGTGCCGGTGATTGCGATGACCGGCCGTGCCGATTCCAGCCTCGCCCGCCACGCGACCCTGGTGCTGGACAGCGCCGTGGCCGAAGAGGCCTGCCCGTTGCAGCTGGCACCTACCGCCAGCACGACCGCGCAGATGGCCCTGGGTGATGCGCTGGCCATGGCCCTGCTGGACGCGCGCGGTTTCAAGGCCGAAGACTTTGCCCGCTCCCATCCCGGCGGCGCGCTGGGGCGCAAGCTCTTGACCCATGTCCATGACTTGATGCGCAGCGGCGAGGCGCTGCCGCGCGTGGCCGCCGACACCCCGTTCACCGACATGATGCGCGAGATGTCGGCCAAGGCCCTGGGCCTGGCCATCGTCGTCGATGGCGACAACCGGGTGCAGGGCGTGTTCACAGACGGGGACCTGCGCCGCCTGGTGGAGAAGGGTCAGGACTTGCGAAATTTGCGTGCTGCCGATGTGATGCACGCCAGGCCCCGCATGGTGCGCGCGCAGGCGCTGGCGGTCGACGCCGCCGACCTGATGGAAGAGGCGCGCATCACCGTCGTGCTGGTGGTCGATGAGGCGGGCCAGCTGCAAGGCGCGCTGAGCATCAACGACCTGATGCGCGCGAAGGTGATCTGATCTTGAAACCTTCGCTGAGCTTTCCCCCCGAGCTGCTGCTCAAGGCCCAGGGCGGTGGCCTTGGCATCAAGGCCGCGATCTTCGATGTCGATGGTGTGCTGACCGATGGCCGCATCTATATCGGCGAGCAGGGCGAGAGCTTCAAGGCCTTCTCGACGCTGGACGGCCACGGCCTGAAGCTGCTGGCTCAAGGAGGCATCACGCCCATCATCATCACCGGCCGCGATTCGCCGGCGGTGCGTCGCCGCGTGGCCGATCTCGGTCTGCAGCATGCCGTCTATGGCGCCAAGGACAAGCTGGCCGTGGCCACGCCCCTGCTCGCTCAGCTGGGCGTCGCATGGGATCATGTCGCGGCGATGGGCGATGACTGGCCCGACCTGCCGCTGCTGACCCGTGCCGGCTTTGCCTGCGCGCCGCCGCAGGCCCATGCCGAGGTGCTGGCGGTGGCCCATCACATCACCACGGCCGCTGCCGGCCATGGTGCGGCGCGCGAGTGCTGCGACATCCTGCTGATGGCCTGTGGCCGTTATGGCGAGCTGTTCGCCGGCCATCTGGACACGCTCGACGGAGGCCACGCCTGATGGCGGCGCTCGGCCCGATCACCGCGCCAGCCGCAACGGCCGCCAGGCTGCGCGCGCCGTCCTGGCTGTGCAGCGTCCAGGAGCTGTTCTCGGCCTACCTGCCGCTGGTGCTGATGAGCGTGCTGGCCCTGGGCACCTGGTGGCTGGTGAAGAACACGCCGCTGCCGCTGGGCCCGACGGAGGCCGTGCCCAAGCGCCACGAGCCGGACTACCTGATGCAGGGCTTCGATGTGCAGCGTTTCGATGCCAAGGGTGCGCTGCGCGTGCGCGTCTCCGGCCGCGAGATGCGTCACTATCCCGACACCGATACGTTGGAAATCGACGACGTGCTGGTGCACGCCATCGGCAAGGAGGGCAGCATCATGATTGCCAAGGCCTTGCGCGGCATCAGCAATGCCGACGGCAGCGAGGTGCAGCTCGTCGGTGAGGTGCGCGTGCAGCGCTTTGTGCGCGACAAGCAGGGGCTGCTCGGCGCCGCACCGCAGGTCGAGATTCAGGGCGAGTTCGTCCAGGCTTTTGTCGCGCTGGAGAAGCTGCGCTCACACCTGCCGGTGCGCATCAGCTACCCCGGCGGCGAGATGCGTGCCCAGACCCTGGACTACGACAATCTGAAGGGCCTGCTGGAGTTCAGCGGCCGCACGCGCATGCAGATGTCCACGCGGCCGAATAACGCGCGACCCGGCCTATGAGCGTCGGCGAACTACCGCTGGTCTTCATCACCGGTGCCTCCAGCGGCATCGGCCAGGCCTTGGCCAAGACCTACTACCAGGCCGGCTGGCGCGTCGCCCTGGTGGCGCGGCGCAGTGCCGAGTTGGTCGAATGGGCGCAGGCGGCCGGCTTCGAGCCGACCCGCCATGAGGTCTATGGCGCCGATGTGCGTGACATCAACGCCATCACCCAGGCGGGACGGGACTGCATCGCGCGCCAGGGCCTGCCCGATGTCGTGATCGCCAACGCCGGCATCAGCGTTGGCATGGACACCGCCTTCGCCGAAGATCTGGAGGTGATGCGCTCGACGTTCGAGACCAACAACCTCGGCATGGCCGCCACCTTCCAGCCCTTTGTCGCGCCGATGCGCGAGCGTGGCTCGGGCACGCTGGTGGGCATTGCCAGCGTGGCCGCCATCCGTGGCCTGCCTGGCCATGGCGCCTACTGCGCCAGCAAGGCGGCCGTGGTCAGCTATTGCGAGAGCCTGCGCGGCGAATGCCGGCCCGCGGGCATCAAGGTCGTGACCCTGCTGCCGGGCTATATCGCCACGCCGCTGACCAGTCAGAACCGCTACGGCATGCCTTTTCTGATGCAGGCCGATGCCTTTGCCGAACGGGCCTTTGCCGCCATCAGCGCCGGCGCCAGCTATTGCGTCATTCCTTGGCAGATGGGCGTCGTCGCCAAGCTGATGCGTGCGCTGCCCAATGCCTGGTTCGACCGCCTGTTGGCCGGCCGGCCGCGCAAGCACCGCAGCGGCGAGTAGCTATACTCCGCCCGATTCTCAATTCCGCCGTGTTCGCGGCATGCAGGTTCTCATGGCCCAGGTCATTCATCCTTAGCGACTCAGCCCGCTCACATTTGTGCCGGTCGGCCCCAGCGGTCGGCCGTTCCCATGTCTGGATGATTGATTGCCATGAAACTGAATCCGCAAGCTTTGGCGCTTGGGCTGGTCTGGGCCGTTGGCGCCTGTGCCGCCGCTGAGTCGCCCTATCCCGCCGGCGCTCAACCGCAAGCGTTGCGCCTGCAAGCAGGCGACGCATCGCCGCGCATCGATGGCCGGCTCGACGAACCCGTCTGGCAGCGCGCTCCGGTGCACGACGCCTTTGTGCAGCACCAGCCCGAGGACCGCCAGCCCGCGCCCATGCGCACCACGGTGCAGATCGTGGCCGACGATCACCATCTGATCTTCGGCATCCGCGCCTATGACCCGCATCCCGAGCTGATACGCGCCCAACTGGCGCGCCGCGACAACGTCCGCCGCGACCAGGACTTCGTGATGGTCGCACTCGATGCGGTGGGCCAGCGCCGCTCGGCGCAGTTCGCACGCATCAGCGTGGCCGGCGTGATTGCCGACGGCGTGTTCACCGCCGAGGACGATGGCGAGGACTACGCCCCCGACTTCGACCTCGAAGCCGCCGTGCAGCGCCTTCCCGATGGTTACAGCGTCGAGCTACGCTGGCCGCTGGCCAGCCTGCGCTTCCCCTACGCCGACGGCGCGCCCTGGCGCTTGATGGTGGCGCGCAGCATTCCGCGTGAGACGAGCATGTTGCTGGTCAGTGTGCCGCTGACCAAGGACGCCTTGAGCTTCATTGCCGAGATGCAGGAGATTGGCGGCCTGGGCGACCTGGCCGAGCAGGTGCGCGAGCACAGCTTTCTGAACATCAGCCCCGAGCTCACCTGGCGCAGCACCCGTGACCGTGACGGCGGGCAGACGCGCAAGCAGAGCAAGTTCACGCTCGGCGCCGAAGTGAAGTGGCGGCCGCGCGCCGACTGGGTGGTGGATGCCACCTTCAACCCCGACTTCTCGCAGGTGGAGCTGGACACACCACAGCTGGCCGGCAACACCCGCTTCGCCCTGAGCGTGCCCGAGAAGCGGCCCTTCTTCCTTGAAAGCACCGACGTGATCGGCCTGGGCCTGGCCGATGACCATGGCGTGGCCCGCGGCCTGGCGGCCTTCTACTCGCGGGCCATCACCGACCCGGAGTGGGGCGTGCGCAGCACCTGGCGTGGTGCCGGCGCCGAGGCCACCGCGCTCAGCCTGCGCGATGCCGGCGGCGGGCAGATCCTGCGCGCCAGCGCCTATGTCACGGCCAGCCATGAGCAGTCGCAGGTGTCGCAGGCGACGTTTGCCCGCGGGCGCTGGCAGGGCGAGGCGCTGGGCCTGGGTGCCCTGGTGTCGCTGCGCGACTACGGCTCGGCCCAGAGCAACCGCGTGCTGGGCCTGGACGGCAGCTGGCGTGCCGGCGCCGAAGACCAGCTGCGCGGCCACGCGCTGCTCTCTCGCACCACGGCCGGTTTCGATGCCCAGGGTGCGCCCCTGGCCATCCGCGCCGAGACCGGGCATAAGCTCTGGTTGAGCTGGCGCCACTCCAGCGAGGACTGGGCCAACACGGCTCATATCGAGCAGATCAGCCCCAGATTCGCCAATGACAACGGCTTCGTCAGCCAGTCCGGTGTGCGCCATGCCAGCCTGCAGCTGAACCGCCGCGTGCCGGCCCAGGCGATCGCGCCACTGGGCGAGTGGTCGCGCTTCCAGGTCTTCGAGGCGCAGTGGCAGCTGTTCCTTAAGCAGACCAGCACCATGGTTGATGCCGCCCACGGCGTGCGCGCCGGCGAGGTGGTCGAGCGGCGCATCCATCCGGGCTTCTGGTTCGTGGCGGCGCGCAACACCGATCTGTGGGCGCATCTGAGCTTCGACCAGCAGCGTGCCAAGGCGGGCGGTGTGCTGCATCCGCTGCGCACCTTGAACTTCGGCATCGGCAGCAACCCGGCCCCCTGGCTCAGCTATCTGACCGCCGAGCTGGAGCTGGGCCGGCGCCTGGATATCGAGGCCGACCGCGTCGGTGGCGGCGCCAATGTGCTGCTGGAGGCCAAGCTGCGCCTGCCACTGCCGGGTCTGCCGACGCATTGGAGCCTGGAGCTGGAGCAGCGGCTGGAGCAGGGCTTTGTGCGCCGTTTGCAGAGCGAGCGCGCCTTCACCGACCGCGCCGCCCGCACGCTGGCGGTCCTGCACATGAGCCCGCGCGATTCGGTGCGCGCCATCGTGCAAAGCACCGGCTACCAGCGGCGCGGCGAGGCGGCGCTGATGGAGGAGGACCTGCAGGGGCGCAGCCTGTCGCTGGTCTATCAACACCGACCGAGGCTGGGCCGCAGCTTCAGCGTCGGGGTCACCCGTGCGAGTGCCGAACCGGGGCGGCAGCGAAATACCGAGTTGTTTGCCAAGTCGGTCTGGACTTTCGAACGGTGAGAGGAGGCGCTGGCCGATACTCTTGCATTCGACCGGCAGCGCTGCATATATCTGTTCTGCACCGATGCCGTGCCGCCCCCCAGCCCTTCGAAAGCTCTTCGCGTGCCCGCTTCCCGATTTGCCCGACGCATACTCCCCAGCCCCGCAACCCTGAGCCAAACCCCTGGTTTGCGTTGGCTCGGCCGGTATTTGGCCCACCGGCCCTGGCTCTGGGTGGCGCACCGGCGCAAGGTTGCCCTGGGCGCAGCGCTGGGCGTCGGCTTCGGGGTGTTTCCCGGCCCGGGCCAGATGGGTCTGGCGGCCGTGGCGGCCATCATCTGCCGCGCCAATGTGGCCTCGGCCGCCGCGGCGACCTGGCTGACCAACCCCTTCACCCTGGTGCCGATCTGGAGCCTGGCCATCACCCTGGGTTCGCTGGTACTGCCGCATGAGAAGGGTCAGGCGCTGGTGCCGACCTTGGGCCTGGACTGGGCCGACCCGGGCAGCTGGTGGGGCGCCATCAGCGTCTGGCTGCTGTCGCTGGGCAAACCGCTGCTGATCGGCTTGCCGCTGGCCGGTCTGGTGCTGGGCCTGGCCACGTATGTCGTGGTCTATTTCGCCTGGTGGTTCTGGATCCGCTTTGAGCGCCGGCGCCGTTTGCGCGCCCGCGCCGTCAGAGCAGCGGCCGGACAATAAAAAAGGGTGCCAGAGGCACCCTTTTGTTTTTTGGCAGAGCGCTGATATCAGCGCTGCACCGGCAGATCAGTAACCGCCGCGGCCACCACCGCCGCCACCGTAGCCGCCGCCGCCGCCGGAACGGCCACCGCCGCCACCGCCGAAGCCGCCGCCACCGGTACGGCCGCCGCCGCCACCGAAGCCACCGCCGCCGGAACGGCCACCGCCGCCACCGCCACCAAAGCCGCCACCACCGCCGCCGCCGCCGAAGCCGCCGCCGCCGGAGCGACCACCGCCGCCGCCGCCGAAGCCGCCCGGACGCTCTTCACGAGGACGAGCCTCGTTCACAACGATGGCGCGGCCTTCCAGAGCCTGGCCGTTCATGCCGTTGATAGCGGCTTGCGCTTCAGCGTCAGAACCCATTTCGACAAAGCCGAAACCCTTTGAGCGACCGGTGTCGCGATCCATCATGACCTTTGCGGAGGTCACAGTACCAAATTGGCCGAAAGACTCTTGCAGAGACTCATCACGCACGCTGTAAGCGAGGTTGCCGACGTAAAGCTTGTTTCCCATGGGGAAGCCCTTTCAATTCCAGATAACCATGTGGAGCTTCAACCCATCGTGAACCATTCAATCGACGGCGCGGCGTCCATACACAGACCTTGGATTATCAGTAAGCCACGGAACTGTGCAAAGTGAACTCACTGCGAGTGTTGTTTTTCAGCCTTCGGGGTAAACCAGGGGATTTCCATGGTGGTGCTTATCATCCATGCCAAATGCAAGCAAAACTCTCGCTCCACACCTTGAATCGCGTCCTCAACAGCCTGGAGGCGGTGCGCAACGGGCGGGCGCTATGGGCCTTGCTGGCCACCTTCTGCATGGCCGGGCTGCTGCTGGCCATGGCCGAATCCTCGCTGGCCAAGGCCGACGGGTCCTGGGGTGTGATCTGGGCCGGGCTGGCGCTGACCACCGCCTTCTATGGCATCAGTACCACCGGCCTGCTGGTGATGGATCAGGCGCTGGGCCGGCCGGTTCGCGATGTGCAGGATGCCTTCACCGATGCGCTGGGCAGCGCCCACCGTGTGCTGCTGGTGCTGCTGGTCGTGGTGCTCGGCGCCGCCCTTTGCCTGGGCTTGCTGCTGGGCCTGCTATGGCTGGTGCGGCTGCCCCTGGTGGGCACGCCCCTGTTCGGCCTGCTGGTGCCGGTGGGCGTGGTGGCGCTGGGCGTGTTGTCCTTTTCGGTGGCGGTATTGGTGGGGCCGCTGACCGGACCCTCGATCTGGGCGGGCCAGGGCGTGCGTGCGACGCTGCTGCTGCTGTGGCGGCAGTGGCGCGGTGGTTTGCTCGATGTGGCCCTGCTGATGGGCGCGGTGCTGGTGCTGACGGCCCTGGTCAGTGCCATCGTCACCTTTGTGGTGATGACCGGCGGCCGGGCGATGGCCCTGCTGGCGGTCTGGGTGGTGGGCATAGACCTGCCGCCGCAGCAGCTGATGGCCGGCCTGTTCGGCTATGGCCTGCGCAGCCTGGGCGCGGCCGGCGCGCCAGTGGCGGCCACGCCGCTGGGCATGGCGGCGGTGGTCGGTGGCGGCCTGGTCTTCGCGGTGGCCCTGGTGTTGCCGGGCCTGGTCTATCTGAGCGGCTGCTGTGCGGTCTATCTGTCCTTGGAACCCGAAGAAGCCGACGCGGTCTGATGAGTGCAAGCCCGCCACGCATCGCCAGCCTGGTGCCCAGCCTGACCGAGCTGCTGATGGCGCTGGGCCTGCGCGAGCAGTTGGTGGCGCGCACCGGCTTTTGCATCCATCCGGCGCAAGACGTGGACGAGATACCCAAGGTCGGTGGCACCAAGGATGTAAATCTCGCGAAGCTGAAACGCCTGGCGCCGAGCCATGTGCTGGTCAATGTCGACGAGAACCGGCTGGACACGGTGGAGGCCTTGCGCGAGTTCGTACCCGAGATTGTCATCACCCATCCGCAAACGCCTCAGGACAATCTGGCCCTGCTGGAGCAGATGGTGGGCTTGTTCGGCCATCTGCCCGGTGTCACCGAGCGTGCGGCGGCCTTGAGCGAGCAGCTGCAGCAGGAGCTGCAAGCCTGCGCCGCCCAGGCCTGGCCCGAGCAACGGGTGCTCTACCTGATCTGGCGCGAGCCCTGGATGACCGGCGCCACCGACACCTACATCGCCCGCATGCTGGCCCAGGTGAACTGGCAGACCTGGCCGCAGGTGCTGGGTGGCGAGCATGGCGCGGCGCGCTACCCGGCGCTGACCGGCAACGAGCCCTGGCTGGCCGGCGTGCAGCGGGTGCTGCTCAGCTCCGAGCCCTATTCCTTCAATGCCAGCCACCTGCCGCCGGCCCAAGCGCTGTGCCCACAGGCGACCGTGCAGCTGGTCGATGGCGAGCTGCTCAGCTGGTACGGACCACGGGCCGGGGCCGGATTGAAGTATTTGCGGGGGCTGGCAAGCCCGCAGTGACGGGGGCACGCCGCCGCCGCACAATCGGCCATGGACCTGTACAAACCCCTTGTCGCCCTGCTCGCCATCGTCAACCCGATCGGCGTGGTGCCCTTCTTCATCCACTTCACGCAGAACTTCACGCGGCAGCAGCGCCAGCAGACGATACGCGTCAGCGCCTTCACCGCCTTCTGCGTGATCGGCCTGAGCGCGCTGATGGGCCTGAAGATCATCGAGTTCTTCGGCATCTCGCTGGCCTCGTTCCAGGTCGGCGGCGGCACGCTGCTCTTGATCAGCTCCCTGCAGATGCTCAACGCCCAGCCGGCCGAGGGCCGCAAGGAGGATGTCAGCGAAGGCGCGCATAAGGTCGATGCTGGCGCCAGCATCGCCGTCGTGCCGCTGACGATTCCGCTGCTCACCGGACCGGCCACCATCTCGACGATGGTGATCTATGCCGAGAAAACCCGCCACTGGTGGGAGCTGGCTGTGCTGGTTGGCTATGGTGTGGTGGTGGCGCTGGTGACCTATCTGGTCTTCACCGCTTCGGGCCGCATCGCCAAGGTGCTTGGCCAGACCGGCATCAACATCATGACCCGGCTGATGGGTCTGATACTGGCCGCGCTGGCCGTGGAGCTGCTGGCCGACGGGCTGATCAAGCTCTTCCCGGTGCTGGCATCCCATCTCAACAACTGACCTGACAGGGCCGATGACCAATCCCGCGTTCGACTACATCATCATCGGTGCCGGCACAGCCGGCAGCCTGCTCGCCAACCGCCTGACCGCCGACGCCACCAAGCGCGTGATGCTGATCGAGGCCGGCGGCAAGGATGACTATCACTGGATACACATCCCGGTCGGCTACCTCTACTGCATCGGCAATCCGCGCACCGACTGGCTCTACAACACCGAGCCCGACGCGGGCCTGAACGGGCGCAGCCTGCGCTATCCCCGCGGCAAGGTGCTGGGCGGCTGCTCCAGCATCAACGGCATGATCTATATGCGCGGCCAGGCCCGCGACTACGATGGCTGGGCGGAAGCCACCGGCGACGCCAGCTGGCGCTGGGAGCACTGCCTGCCGGCCTTCATGAAGCATGAGGATCACTGGCGGCTGGACAAGCCCCAGGACCAGAACCCCTCGTTTGCCGCCACCCACGGCCATGGCGGTGAATGGCGGGTCGAGAAGCAGCGTCTGCGCTGGGACGTGCTCGATGCCTTTGCCGCCGCAGCCACCGAGGCCGGCGTGCCCGCCACCGCGGACTTCAACACCGGCAACAACGAGGGTGTCGGCTACTTCGAGGTCAACCAGAAGGGCGGCCTGCGCTGGAACACGGCCAAGGCCTTTCTCCGTCCGAAGGCCTTCGGACGG
>Ga0187843_10002487_pt1 | contig 11126 bp, 6 predicted proteins | sample SpaLakP09_SKY_43_FD_134516 | JGI IMG/M metagenome (GOLD analysis project Ga0187843, IMG submission 134516) | Oligotrophic lake water microbial communities from Sparkling Lake, Wisconsin, USA - SP09_SKY_43 | ecosystem: Environmental > Aquatic > Freshwater > Lake | place: USA: Sparkling Lake... | reverse complement strand
GTGCATGCCTTGTATCAGCGCACGCGGTATATGGCGCCGCGGGTGAGGGCGGTGCTGGATTTTCTCATTGAGCGATTTGAGGCGGAGGGGAGCAGGATGGCGGGATTGTTGAAGTGAAGTAAAGAATTGAATTGCAGGATTGAGCAGCCATCGCCGCAGTGACGGCTGCTCAACCTGATGCCCTGATGTGATTACTTCGGTTGCAGCTGTCCGCGAATCTCCCCACCCGGGAAGGCTGCGCTATGGACGTTCACGTAGAGCGTACCTGCCACATAGGCGGCGTATTGTTCTTCGCTCAGTTTGGCGCCTGCCGGTACGGTCCAGCCGTTGTCGCCATTCTTGCTCAGCGGCACGATCACGGGACCGTTGGCACCGGCGGCGCCCGTGTGGATATGCGCTGCACGGCCTTCGATGCCGGTGGTGGTGATGTTGCCGGTGACGGTCTTGTCGGCGGCGACGGTGATGCTGCCGGAGCCGCCGGCTGCAGAGCCGTTGGCCGGTACTTCGTTGCTGCCCTTGAGGTCGAAGTTGGCGGTCTGTGCCATGGCCAGTGCCGGGCCCAGCAACGAGACAGCCAGCAACGCGCGATGGAGGATGGTGGATGCGATCATGGTGTTCCCTCTTCTGGTGTGAGTGGTGCTACGGATGAGGTCCGGGCAAAGCGAGCGCCCAGTATAGTGCGGGCTGCAGGCATGCGCTGGGGGTGGCCGCCTGGCATTCTGATCTTGTGGTGATGGCCCGTGATGCGCAAGCGCCCGGATGACGGTGATCCGGGCGCTCGTTTCCACAGGGCTGGCTTACTTTTTCAGCCAGGCCAGGCGATAGAGTTTCTGGTCGTTGAGATAGAAGGCCTGGATACTGCTGCGCACGGCTTCCGAATTTTTGTAGATGGTGAGGAACTGGGCAATGCGCGGATCGTTTGTCTTGTCGCTGCGGGCCACGAACTGGATGGCCCAGGAGTCATCCTCGTAGCTGGTATAGGACAATCCCTTGTGGGCATCGAAGGCCTTGGAGGCGATGATGAAATAGGGGAAGCCCTGCGCCAGGTCCACATCGGGTGTCACGCGGACCAGCTGTGGTCCTTCGACTTCCACGAACTGCAGCTTTTTGGGATTGGAGACGATGTCGGCTTGCGTGCCGAGCAGCCCGGTATCGGGGCGCAGCGTGATCAGTCCTGCATGCTGCAGCAGGCGCAGGCCGCGGCCGACGTTGACGGGATCGCTGGCGATGGCCACCTTGGCGCCGTTGGGCAGATCGGTGAGGGAGTTGTATTTGCTGGAGTACAGGCCCAGGTAGGAGAGGATGCCGGCCTGCACGCTGGTCAACTTGAATCCTTTGCTGCGCACGGCATTGGCGAGGTAATTGCTGTTCTGGTAGTAGTTCAGGTCGATGTCGCCGGCATCCAGTGCAATGTTGGGGGTGGCCCAATCGCTGAATTCGATGACTTGCACATCGAGGCCTTGTTTCTTGGCTTCCTTGGCGGCCACTTCCACGGAGTCGGCGAAGACGCCGGGGACTACGCCGATCTTCAGCGGTGCGGCCAGGATGCTGCCTGCTGCGGCCAGGCTGGCGAGCAGTATGGTGAGCTTTGGTATCCAGCGTTGGGTGAGCGAGGGGGAAGCAGTCATGAAGGGCCTGTTTGCGGAAAAGGTCAGAAGGGTGGGAAGAGGGAGCCCAGTATAGGCAGGGCTCTTCAGTGGCCCAACAAACGATTTCGCATTTGCTTCTTGGGGAATCGAGTAAGCGTGGCAGCTTGCCCTTTCTGATGCGCTGGATTGTTGATTTGCTCGCAGATTTGACCCTCTCCTGGCCTTGGTCCAGCCCGAGGGGTTCACTCCAAACGTGGGTCAGTTTTTAATGCAAATCAACAGCCTGAGCTCTATTTCTGCTCAAGTCTGTCTCAAGCGCAGGCTAATTTGGGTTGAGTAAGGTGAGGGGTGACATTCCCGCTGGGTTGCGCCGGAAAGCGTATCCGCAAAACAAAAAACCCGCCCTTCTTTCGAAGAGGCGGGTTTTTCGGACGGCGCCGCATACGCATGATTGCACATGCAGCGACGGGTATCTGGTGGTGATAGGTGGACTTGAACCACCGACCCCAGCATTATGAGTGCTGTGCTCTAACCAGCTGAGCTATATCACCAGGAGGCAAGCCCGAGACTATAGAGGTCCAATCGCCTTCTGTCAATACTTTTTCCGCATTTCGCTCTTAATTTTATCCACAGCCCCCGGCAGCTCATCCGTCGCGCCGCTCCGCCAAGGCCTGCTGCACCCTTGCCAGCACCTCGGCCGTCGCCTCCGGGCGGTTGCAATCGATGCTGATGCGCTCCGGCATGGACCGCAGCCAGGTCAGCTGGCGCTTGGCCAGCTGGCGCGTGGCCGCAATGCCCTTCTCGCGCAGGGCCGTGGCATCAATGCTGCCGTCCAGGTATTCCCACATCTGGCGATACCCCACGCAACGCATCGACGGCAGCCCCAGATGCAGGTCGCCACGCGCACGCAAAGCGGCGACTTCACGTTCCAGCGCGCCACCGCGCAGCATCAGGTCAAAGCGCAACGCAATGCGCTCATGCAGCACCGCGCGATCGGCCGGCTCCAGCGCCAGCGGCAGCATCTCGAAAGGCAGCGGCTCAGGCGGCTTCTGCGACAGCAGCGACGACATCGGTTGCCCCGTCAGCAAGCTGATCTCCAGCGCACGCTGAATACGCTGGCTGTCGGTCGGCTTCAGGCGCGCAGCCGTCACCGGGTCCAGCGTCGCCAGGCGCGCATGCATGGCCGGCATGCCGATGCGTGCCGCCTCCTCATCCAGTTGCGCACGCAACGCCGGATCAGCCTGCGGCAGCTCATCGAGCCCGTCGCGCAGCACCTTGAAATACAGCATCGTGCCGCCCACCAGCAAGGGCAGCTTGCCGCGCGATGCAATCTCCAGCGTAAGCCGCAGCGCATCCTGGCGGAACTGCATGGCCGAGTAGGCTTCGGTCGGGTCGATGATGTCGATGAGGTGGTGCGGCACGGCGGCCAGCTCTTGCGGGCTGGGCTTGGCGGTGCCGATGTCCATCTCGCGATAGACCAGGGCCGAATCGACGGAAATGATTTCGCAGGGCAGGTGGCGGGCGATCTCCAGCGCGGCGGCCGTCTTGCCGGACGCGGTGGGGCCCATGATGGCCACGGCCAAAGGCAGACGCTGGGTCATCAGGGGCTCCTTACTGGCCACGCAGGAAAAGCTTGTCCAGATCCGACAAGCCCATCTGGGTCCAGGTCGGACGGCCGTGGTTGCACTGGTCGGAACGTTCGGTCGCTTCCATCTGGCGCAGCAGGGCATTCATTTCCGGGAGCGTCAGGCTGCGATTGGCGCGCACGGCCGTGTGGCAGGCCAGGGTGCCGAGCAGTTCATTGCGGCGCTCCAGCAAGACGCGTGAACCGCCGTACTCGCGCACATCGCGCAGGACGTCGCGTGCCAGCGTTTGCGCATCAGCGTTCTTGAGCAGCGCCGGGACGGCCCGCACGGCCAGCGTGGTCGGGGACATCACCGCAATATCGAAGCCCAGTGCCGACAGCGTTTCCTGATGTTCTTCCACCGTGCCCACTTCCACCGGATCGGCATAGAAGGTGACCGGGATCAGCAGCGGCTGCACGAACATCTCGTTGCCATCGAGCGCCGTCTTCAGTTGTTCGTAGAGGATGCGTTCATGAGCCGCATGCATGTCCACCACCACCAGGCCCGCCTGGTTCTGGGCCAGCACGTAAATGCCGTGCAGTTGTGCCAGGGCAAAGCCCAGCGGGAAGTCGCCCTCGGGCAGCGCTGCGGCAGGCTGTGCGGAAGGCGCGAAGGCCGCATTGTTGACTCCGGCAGAGGATGTGCCGCCCTGCACAGCCGGTTCGCTGCGGAACATGTTGCCGTAGGCCGCACGATCCTGGCGTACGCCAAAGCCGCCGTTGCCGCCAAAGGAGAAGGGCCGCGGCTGTTCGGCGAACTGGGCCGAAAAGCTCTGCTGCGTCTGTTCGCGCATCCAGGGCAGCGGGGCATTGGGCCCGCTGGCCGGCGCAGGTGCGCCTTCAGTACTCTCGTTCTGTTGCTGCGGCAAATTGCCGAAGGACACGGCCGAAGTCTGCGCCAGCGCGCGCGACACCGCATGGAAAACAAACTGGTGCACCGCGCGGCTGTCGCGGAAGCGCACTTCGATCTTGGAAGGATGCACGTTCACATCCACCAGCGCCGGGTCCAGCGTGAGCGAGAGCGCATAGGCCGGATAGCGGTCGCCATGCAGCACATCCTGGTACGCGGCACGCACAGCGTGGGTGAGTAGCTTGTCACGGACGAAGCGGCCGTTGACGTAGAAGTACTGGCCATCGGCGCGCGCCTTCGAGGCCGTCGGCAGACCCACGAAACCGTGCAGACGCAGCGGGCCCGCGCTCTCGTCAAGCGGCAGGCGCGCATTGGCGAAGTCGTCGCCGAGAATGTGGGCGCTGCGCTTGGCGAATTCACCGACGTTCCAGTGATCGACCGTTTTGCCGTTATGCGAGAGCGAAAAACTCACATCCGGACGCGCCAGCGCAATACGGCGCACGACCTCGGCGCAGTGGCCGTATTCGGTCTGCTCGGACTTGAGGAATTTGCGTCGCGCCGGGGTGTTGAAATACAGGTCCTGCACATCGATGGTAGTGCCCTGCGCGCCCGAGGCCGGGGCCACGGTACCGAATTGGGAGCCGGTGATTTCCCAGGCGTGCGGGGCATCGGCGGTGCGGCTGGTCACGGTCAGCTGGGCCACCGAGGCAATCGAGGCCAGCGCTTCGCCACGGAAACCCAGGGTGGAGACATTCTCCAGGTCAGTCAGCGAGGCGATCTTGGAGGTCGCATGACGGGCCAGCGCCAGCGGCAATTGCTCCGGCGGAATGCCGCGTCCGTTGTCGGTGATGGCAATGCGCTTGACGCCGCCTTGCTCCAGGCGCACTGTGATTTGGGTGGAGCCGGCATCGAGCGCATTCTCCAGCAATTCCTTGACCACGGCCGACGGACGTTCGATCACCTCGCCAGCGGCGATCTGCGAGATCAGTTGATCGGGCAGGGCCTGGATGGGGCGAGGGGAGGGGGCGGCAGCCGGTTCGGAAGCGGGGGAAGAGTGCGGTGCGTTCATGGCGGGATTATACCTGCCGGCGCCGCAGGCCGGATGTGACGAAGCCGCCCGGAGGCGGCTTCGTGCGTGCTTGCGGTATCAGCTTTTACCGCCGGGCAATCCGGGGATCGCTGCGCAGAAAATGATGAAAACGATATAAACGATTTACACGCGGAAGGTGCTCACCGCTGCCGCCAGGCGTTCGGCCTGCTGCTGCAGTGACTGTGCAGCCGCTGCAGCCTGTTCCACCAGGGCCGCGTTCTGCTGGGTGCTCTCATCCATCTGCGCAATGGCGCGGTTGATCTGGTCGATCCCCTCGCTCTGCTCGCGGCTGGCGGTGGTGATTTCGCTGATGACGGTGGAGACGCGCTGCACGCTGGCCACCACGTCATTCATGGTGCTGCCGGCCTGCGAAACCAGCTGGCCGCCACCGGCCACGGTCTGCACCGAGGCGTCGATCAGTTCCTTGATTTCCTTGGCGGCCGAGGCGCTGCGCTGGGCCAGCGTGCGCACTTCGGTGGCCACCACCGCAAAACCGCGTCCCTGCTCACCGGCGCGGGCCGCTTCCACGGCGGCGTTCAAGGCCAGGATGTTGGTCTGGAAAGCGATGCCATCGATCACGCTGATGATGTCGACGATGCGCTGCGAGGAGCTGTTGATGGCGTCCATGGTCTGCACCACCTGGCCGACCACGTCGCCGCCGTGGCTGGCGACTTCCGAAGCGGAACCGGCCAGTTCGTCGGCTTGAATCGCGTTGGCGGCGTTTTGCTTCACGGTCGAGGTCAGCTCTTCCATGGCCGAGGCGGTTTCCTCCAGGGCGCCGGCTTGCTGCTCGGTGCGGGAAGAAAGATTCAGGTTGCCGGCTGCGATCTCGCTGGCGGCAGTGTTGATTTCCTCGGTACCGGCGCGCACGCTGGAGACCACTTCCGACAGGCCCATGCTGATGCCGTTGAAGGCACCCATCAGGCGGCCGATCTCGTCGCTGCTGTGCACGTGCAGGCGGGTGGTGAGGTCGCCGCCGGCGATGCGGTCGGCGGCATCGCACACCGCATCCAGCGGACGGGTGATCATGCGGTTGATCATCACGGTCAGGATCGCGCCCAGCACCGCCAGGAACAGCAGGCCCAGGCCGATGTAGAGGTTGCGCATCGCGTTGACTTCGCGGGTGATCTCATCGACCGCCGCTTCGCCCACGATGACCCAGTTCCACGGGGCATAGTGGGTGAAGACTGCAATTTTCTGGCGGCCATCGCTGCCGGTGTAGCGCAACTGGCCTTCCTTCTGCTGTACCAGGGTCTTGATGTAGGTGTCGCCGCCGGCATCCTTGGCTTCGATCAGGTTGCCGCCTTCTTCCTTGCCTTCGCGCGGGGCGCCGGCAATCATCACGCCCTGGTCCTTGCCTTCACGGCCGTTGAGCGCGTAGAAGTTGCCGGTCTCGGCGATCTTGAGCGACTTGATCTGGTCCTTCAGTGCCTTCACGTCGGCCGAGATGTCGATACCCACGTAGAGCGCGGCGATGATCTGGCCGGCGTCATTCTTGATGGGGACGTACTTGGTGATGTACTGCTTGCCGAACAGGGTGGCCAGGCCGCTGTAGGTCTTGTCGGACTTCAGGGCCGCATAGCCGGGGTGGGTGCGGTCGAGCAGGGTGCCCACGGCGCGCTCGCCGTTTTCTTTCTTGACGGAAGTTGACACGCGCACGAAGTCATCGCCGGTCTTGGCAAAGATGGTTGCGGTCACGCCGGTACGCCCGGTGAAGCGGTCGGGGATGGAAAAATCCAGGTTCAGTTCGCGGCCGTCGTTGGACAGCACCGGCGTGGCGCGCTCGCCAATCTGCACGGTGCGGCTGTCATCCAGCGCGAGCTTGCCGAATTCCTTGTCGAACATGGTGGAGAAACGGTCCACCTGGCTGTTCACCGAGCGGTCGAAGATGCCGACCATGTTGGCCACGCCGCGCGCATCGTTGCCCATCTGTTCGAGCGAACGTGTTTCCACCATGCGCGAGGCGGAGTAGGTGATCAGCAGCAATGCGATCACGAAGACGATGCCCACCAGGGCCACCGTCATGGCAGTCAGTTTTGCACCGACCGAGCGGTGGAAAAGAGATGCGCCGCGCGCACCAGACAAGTCATTAGCCATGGCTGTTGTTGTTCTTGAAAATTAAGGGTGTGGAAATGCCAATACCGGAAAAAAACATCCGGGGACCGACGGCGGTTGCTGCTGACGCATTCAAATCACCATCGATTGCCCTCCTTGTTTCCATCGTCCGGAAAGTCCTGCAGCACTGTGCTTGCGTACCGCTGCCTTGCCTGCCAGAGGAGTGGCGTGCTGCAGCGGATTGCCGAAACGGCATGCAACGTGGTCGCAAACGTCAGGGGCCGCCTTCAAAGGAGGTCCAACGTAGGTGCTGCAATCACGGTACTTGCGGGGGAGGTCGTCAGTATATCGTCAGCGTATTGCGCTGCATCAAAATACTTCGAATGTTTGCGCCCACATCCAACTGTGCTGTTGTTTTTCCAGCGAGAAAGTGCTCTTTTGGCATGGGATTTCCCGGTCTCCAAGGCCTCTGCGCTTTCCCTGCGCTCATGTCTCCAACGCTCTCCTTGCTCCTTGCTTCTTGCTTCCTACTCTGTGGGCGCGGCGCTGCGATAGTCGCGCACCCAGTGTTCCAGCTGATCGGCCGACATCGGCCGCGAAAAATAATAGCCCTGCGCGACGTCGCAGCCCTGGCTGATCAGCAGGCGATACTGGTCGGCATCTTCCACGCCTTCTGCCACCACGGTCAGCTTGAGGCTTTCGCCGATGCGGATGACCGCATTGGTCAAGGCGCTCACGGCCTCGTCCTTGGCCATGTCGCGCACGAAGCTCTGGTCCAGCTTGAGTTCGGAGACCGGCAGCTTGCGCAGGTAACCCAGGCTGGAATAGCCGGTGCCGAAGTCATCCATGGCCAGCGGGATGCCCAGGGCATGCACGGCGGCGATGGTCTGGTTGGTGCTGGGATTGGTGTCCATGAGCACGGTTTCGGTGATTTCCAGGGTGAGGTCGGTGGGCGCCAGGCTGTAGCGGCGCAGTAGTCCCGTGACGAATTGCGGCAGCTCCAGATCGTGGAAATTGGTGGCCGACAGGTTCACCGATACCGAGGGCACCTGGATGCCGCGCCGCCGCCAGTCGGCCAGCTGGAAGCAGGCTTCTTCCAGCGCCCATTTTCCCAGCTCGCCGATGAGACCGCATTCCTCGGCAATGGGGATGAAGCGGCCAGGAGAGATCTGTCCCATTTGCGGGTCGTGCCAGCGAGCCAGCGCTTCCACCCCATGCAGGCTGTGGTCGTGCAGGTTGATCTGCGGCTGGAAATGCAGCTCGAAACTGCCGCCGCGCAAGGCGTCGCGCAGCGCGCTTTCCAGGGCCAGGCGTTCCTGGGCCAGGCTGTTCATCTCCTCGCTGAAGAAGCTGAAACGCCCCCGGTTGACCGCCTTGGCCTGGTACATGGCGATGTCGGCCCGATGCAGCAGGGTCTCGATGTCGTGGCCGTTGTCCGGGAAGATGGACACGCCGATGCTGGCCGACGGATTCAACGGCGTGCCATTGATGTGGCAGGGCATGGCCAGGCGCTCCTGGATGCGCTTGACCACTTCGGCCAGGTGCCCGGTGTCGTACTGGGTCAGCACCACCACGAATTCGTCGCCCGAGAGCCGGCCTACGATGTCCGAACGGCGGGCCTGTGATTGCAGCCGCGTGGCCACCGTGCGCAGCAGTTCGTCACCGGCCTGGTGGCCCAGCGAATCGTTGACCTGCTTGAAGCGATCCAGGTCGATGAACATCACCGCCACCGTGCTGCGATTGCGCTCGGCCGTCGCGATGGCCTGCCCGGCCTGCACCAGCAGCAGGCTGCGATTGGGCAGGCCGGTCAGCGAATCATAAAAAGCCAGTTGATGAATGCGTGCCCGCGAGGCTTCGCGCTCGATGGCCAGCGCGCACAGGTGCAGGCCGGCATCGACCAGCAGGTGGTGGAAGGCGCTGGGCTGGCGTGGCTGGCGATAGTAGAAGCCGAAGGTGCCGATGACCTTGCCGTCGGCCGATTTGACCGGGGTCGACCAGCAAGCCTGCAGGCCGTGGCTCAGGGCCAGGTCCTTGTAGTCGGCCCAGTGCGGATCGGTGGCGATGTCATCCGAGACCACGCTCTGGCCGGTATAGGCGGCGCTGCCGCAGGAACCCACGAGCGGGCCGATCTGTATGCCCTCGATGGCACGCGAGTAGGCCTCCGGCAGGCTGGGCGCGGCCAGGGTATGCAGGCGGCCTTGTTCGTCCACGCGCAGCACCGAGGCAATCACCTCGGGGGCGACGCGCTCGACCTCTTCGCACAGCAGGTTCATCTGCTCGGCCAGCGACGAGTCGCGCGCCATGGCGTTGAGCACGCGATACTGGAGGACTTCGTGGACCTTGGTATTGGTGATGTCGGTCATCACGCAGACCGAATTGATGAGCTTGCCGACAGGGTCGAGGATGGGATTGACCACCGCCGAAATCCATACCGGCTGCTCATGCAGGTCGTGGATCAGCTCCTCGGTGTGGAAGCTGTGTCCCTGCAGCAGTTCGCCGTGGCAGCGTTCGATCGATTTGACGAAGGTCGGGTGATTGGCAAACAGTTCGCGCGGCAGCTTGCCGATGGTCTGCTGGCTCTGGAAGCCCAGCATGCGGGTGAAACCGGTGTTGTGGAAGACGATGCGGTTCTGCTCGTCGGTGATGAGCACGGCGTTGTCGGTCTCGTTGATGCCCAGCGAAAGCAGGTGCAGGTGTTCGCGGTCGCTCTTCTCGCGGGTGACGCGGTAGGTGACGTCATTGCCGATGCAGATCACCCGCTCGGCCTTGCCCTGGGGATTGAGCAGGGGGGAGTAGGTGGCTTCCCACCAGATCGTGCGGCCGCTGCGGGTGCGCCGCGGGAAGCGCCCCGAGAAGAAACGGCCATTGCAGACATCGCGCCAGAAGGCCTCGTATTGCTCGCTATGGGCGTAATCGGCCGAACACAGGACGCTGTGCGGCTGGCCGACCAGGTCCTCGGCGATGTATTCCATGGTCTTGAGGTAGTTGCGGTTGGCCGCCAGGATCTTGCCATCCGGCGAGAGTTCCACCACGCCCAGCGAGCGGTTCAGGGCGCTCAGCACATTGTTGCTGTGGCGCGAATCGTCGATATGCGAACTGATGTCGGCGGCCACCGAAATCACCTTCTGCAACTGGCCGGCGGTATCGAGGATGGGACTGCAGAGCGCTTCCAGCCAGACGATGGTGCCGTCCACGCGGAGCCGCTGCAGGGTGCCGGAAATCACCTCGCCCTGGCGCAGGTGCTGCCAGAAGCGCTGGTAATCCTCGGTCTCCACGTACATCGGGTCACACAGCATGCGGTGATGCTGGCCCACCACGTCGGCGCGCTGGTAGCCCAGCATGGCGAGGAAATTGTCGTTGGCATCGAGGATGGTGCCGTCGGCGGCGAATTCGAGGATGGCCATGGAACGCCACAAGGCGCCCAGCAGCGCCTCGCGTTCGTCCTCGCGCAGGCGCTGGAAATCTCCTTGCGCCCTGAGCGGCTGCGACGAGTGATCGTACTGGCCCACGAATGACTCCTGGCTCCCCATACAGCGCCCCCTCTGGCCGGTAATGACGCCTGGTGCGTCTTGCCTCATGCAGTGCGGAGTTGCGATTGCCCGGGTTCCCCGTTGCTACCCGGTTGCTTCAAACCTGCCTGCCCTGGCGCCGCCGTACCGCCTGCCTTGCGGCGTGCAGCCCCTGTACGGGAAGGCGCATGCCATGCGTGATGATGCATATCTGGCACGGGAAGGCTGAATGAACCTGACGTTGATCATATGCCAAATCCTTCCCCTTGTGCGTGCCGGGACGACCCGCCCTGGTCCGCTACAACAGGCGTGCGAGCTTGTGTGAGGATTCTCGCGGGGCAGGTTTCTCCCAAGGATTTTATCGGCCGTTGGCGAGGCTTCTTGAGTCCGGCGGGGATGAGTGTTGTAT
>Ga0187843_10002485_pt1 | contig 11130 bp, 8 predicted proteins | sample SpaLakP09_SKY_43_FD_134516 | JGI IMG/M metagenome (GOLD analysis project Ga0187843, IMG submission 134516) | Oligotrophic lake water microbial communities from Sparkling Lake, Wisconsin, USA - SP09_SKY_43 | ecosystem: Environmental > Aquatic > Freshwater > Lake | place: USA: Sparkling Lake... | reverse complement strand
CCCGGATTATGCCAGCATGCAGGGCGGCATTACCCTGGGCCAGCCTCTGCGGGTGGGTGCCGGTGGCAGCCAGGCCAGCGCCGGCAACCCGGCTCTCGAGCCTTACAAGTCCGAGAATATCGATCTCTCGGCTGAGTGGTATTATGCCCGCACCAGCTATGTGTCGGTTGGCCGCTTCGACAAGAAGGTCAAAAACTTCATCGCCAATGGCACCACCCAAACGCCGTTGTTTGATTTGAATGACCCATCACAAGGTGCAGCGGCCGTCGCTGCGCGTGCTGCCTTGGGAGCCAATGCGTCGTTCGATCAGATCGTGAACTGGGTCCGCGTCAATCGCTCGGCCGACTATGTCGCGGGCGTCGGTACAGCGGGTGGCATTATCGGCCGACCGGCAGATCCCGATGTGGCCTTCACCTTCACACAGCCTTCCAACAGTGATCAGGAAGCGCGCCTGAGTGGCTGGAGTTTGCCATCACGCACAATTTCGGGGACACCGGATTTGGCGCGATCCTGAACTATACCATTGTCGACAGTGATACGTCTTTCGACAACACCCTGCCCTGGACAACCACCCAGTTTGCAATTACCGGCGCAAGCGATAGTGCAAACGCGGTTGCCTTCTACGACAAGAACGGTCTTCAGGCACGGGTTGCCTATAACTGGCGCGACAAGTTCCTGGCCGGCAAGGACCAGGACCCATACTACATCAAGTCCTATGGGCAGTTTGATGCCAGTGCGAGCTACGAGTTCCGCAAGGGTTTCACGGCTTTCTTCGAAGGGATCAACGTCCTGAATGAAGATCGCACTGGCGTTCGTCGAAATGATCGCGCGATCTTCTTCGCGGCGCCTGGATACTCGCGTTATTCGTTCGGTGTTCGTTACACCTACTAAATATACTGACGAACTACGAGTAGTGGACTGAGAAGAACCACATTGCATGTGCAATGTGGTTCTTTTCTCTTTAACTCGCATTTATCGGGTTTAGAATTAGGCGCGATGACGGGTCCGATTCATCAGGTTGTTATCGTGGGAGGCGGCACGGCGGGGTGGCTGTCCGCAGGCCTTGTGGCGGCCCGGCGACCCGACCTGTCTGTCACTCTGGTCGAAGCGCCCAACATTCCGACAATCGGCGTTGGCGAAGGCACCTGGCCTACGATGCGCGAAACCCTGGCCACGATCGGCATCTCGGAAACGGAGTTTCTGAGCGCGTGCGATGCCTCCTTCAAGCAGGGCTCCCGGTTTGATGGCTGGGTAGATGGCTCGGCCGGCGACAGCTACTTGCACCCCTTCAGCCCGCCACCTGCATCCGACATGCGCGACCTGCTGGCGGCCTGGCGGGCGAGCGGATCAGGTACGCCGTTTGCCGCGGCCATGAGCCCGCAGCATGCGGCATGTGCCCATCACCTGGCCCCTCGACAGCGTTCGATGCCCGACTACGCCGCAGCATTGAACTATGGCTATCATCTCGATGCGGGCAAGTTTGCCGCCCTGCTCGCCCGCCATGCGACGACAAGGCTTGGCGTGACCCATCTTGCTGGCGAAGTCGTCGGCATTGTCACCGCAAAAGACGGCGACATTGCCGCGCTAGAGCTGAAGGATGGACCGTCCGTTCCGGGCGATCTCTTCCTTGATTGCTCTGGCCAAGCGGCAATCCTGATCGACAAGCACTGCAAGGTCGATTGGGTCGATCGCTCAGATGTTTCGTTCAATGATCGTGCCTTGGCTGTTCAGGTGCCGGTCGAGAGTGATGCCCCCATCGCTGCGCAGACGATCGGAACGGCACACCGGGCGGGCTGGCTTTGGGATATCGCCTTGCCGACGCGGCGCGGCATTGGCTGCGTTTATGCGTCCGAGTTTTTGAGTGATCGTGAAGCTGAAGAGGTCTTGCGCGACTACGTGCGCACAAAAGTCTCCAGTCTTGCCGCTGATATACTCAATATCCGTCAGCTTTCCTTCAAGACCGGGCATCGTGCCAAATTCTGGGAGCGCAACTGCGTTGCAATCGGCCTATCGGCTGGCTTTATCGAACCGCTTGAGGCCTCAGCAATTGTTCTGATTGAGCTGTCGCTCAAGGCGTTGGTCGACAATTTCCCGACCCGCCGCGACGTGATGGATATCCATGCTGCGCGCTTCAACGAACTCTTCCGCTATCGCTGGGACCGGATCGTCGACTTTCTCAAGCTGCACTATGTCCTCAGTCGCCGCGACGAACCCTACTGGCGCGCGCAACGGGTACCCGAGACCATACCAGAGCAATTGAAGCAGCAACTCGCTGTATGGGAAGATCAACCGCCATCTCTGTGGGATCTCCCCCGTGTAGAGGAAATGTTCTCTCCAGTCAGTCAGCAATATGTTCTTTATGGCATGCGACCGGCGAAAACGCCGGATGCTGGACCGCCGTCCGCTGCGGCCTTATCAAGATTGGCTGATGTGCGAGAAAAGGCGCGTCTGATAACAACGGCCTTGCCGACCAATCGCGCCTATTTCACCGCCGCCCAATCACAGACCCCAGCTAAAGTGGCCCCTGGAGACGCAATCCCAAAATGAGCAGCCACCAGATCCTCGATCCAGCCCAGCACGCTGACCTAAGAATCCACACGGGGGCCAGTGCGAGATTTGGTGACAATATCATGGGGTGCCTGACAACCCCCGCTGAGTTTCGCGACGTCCAGGCCAGTTATCCCATCGTCTTCCGTCGGGACATTACCAGTCGGAAGTTTTCGCCCCTGGCGTTGTTTGGCTTCGAGAACGGCGAAAACCTGTTCCTGCAGGGCGAGCGTTGGGATGCTCGATATCGCCCAATGTCTCAAACCATTCAGCCGTTCCTGATCGGCAGACCGGCATCAGAAAGCGACATCGCACAGGTTCATATCGACACCGCCAGTCCCCGCATCTCCACGACAGGCGAAGGCATGCGCGTGTTTGATGAAGCCGGGAAGCCGACGCCCTATCTTGAAGCGATGGCCACGCAGCTTGCCGAGCTTGATGAGGGGTACCGGCAAACGCCAGAGTTCTGCGACACTTTGGAACGCCTCGAGTTGCTTGAGCCCTTTTCGCTGGAGGTTCCCTTGAAGGACGGGTCTCGTAACTCGCTCGTCGGCTATCATATTATTGCCGAGGAGCGGCTCTCCACGCTCGGCGGCGGAGACCTGGGTGAACTTCAGGCCCGCGGTTACCTTCTGCCGATCTTCATGGCCGTGGCCTCACTGTCCAACTTCAGCGATCTGGTTGCTCGCAAGAACGCCAAGTTGACCCTTGGCTGAGTCCGTCCCTTCAATTTTTGCCGGAATGGAAACGGTCGAAGAGCGCGAAGCGGGCGACGCACCGGCGCTTGACGCCCTGTTGAAGACGGCCCGCACGCCTTTCGTCATCCGCGGCCTCGTCGAACACTGGCCGCTTGTGAAGGCCGGACTGCAATCCCCCCGCGCGGCGCGCGCCTATTTGCTGGACCGCGCGCGCGACGTGCCCTTCTCGGTGTCGGTTGGTCCTCCGGGCCATGATGGCCGCATGTTCTACACCGATAGCATGGCGATGAACTTTCAAACGGCGCGAGGAAAGCTGTCCGATATATTTGGCAGTATTGACGCCAATGAAGGCCGCGCCGATCCACCGTCGATGTATCTCGGGTCTATTGATGTGCCGGGGCATTTCACGGTCGTGGACCAGGAAAACAGCCTCGATTTGGGGTCGCGCGATACGCTGAAAAGCCTTTGGATCGGGACGCCGACCCGCATCGCGGCCCACAATGATTTCCCGGACAACCTGGCATGTTGTGTTGCGGGTCGTCGTCGTTTTACGCTGTTCCCGCCCGCCCAGTTTTCCAACCTTTACCTGGGTCCGATCGACAATACGCCAGCCGGTCGGGCTGTGAGTTTGATTGATTTTCACCGCCCTGATTTTGGGGCCTACCCGAATTTTGCCGAGGCGTTACGCCACGCACAGGTCGCTGAACTTGAGCCCGGTGATGCCCTGTTCATTCCGTCGATGTGGTGGCATCACGTCGAGGGCCTGGCTAAGTTCAATATTCTGCTGAACTACTGGTGGCGCGATACGCCCCGCTTCTTGGGCCAGCCCCAGGATGCGCTCAACCACGCAATCCTCACCATTCGCGACTTGTCGCCCGAGGACCGGGCGATCTGGCGTGAACTGTTTGAACACTACGTGTTCAACAACACGCCCGCCCTGCACGATCATATTCCGTCAGAAGCGCGCGGCGTTCTGGACACCTTGACCGCAGAGACTGCAGGCCGCTTGCGCGCCTTCTTGCTAAGGGCACTCAGCCGATGACCCATGCTTACCAGAAGCAACGTATCGTGGTTGCAGGCGGCGGAACGGCCGGCTGGATGACGGCGGCTGCGCTTGCGCGAACCCTGGGCGATGCCATCGACCTCACGCTGGTGGAATCCGATGCCATCGGCACGATCGGTGTTGGCGAAAGCACCATCCCTCCGATCGTCTTGTTCAATCGCTTGCTTGGGATCGGCGAGGCGGAGTTCATGCGCGCCACGCAGGCGACCTTTAAGCTCGGTATCAAGTTCGAGAACTGGAAGGACGTCGGCGAGAGCTACTTCCATTCCTTTGGTACGACGGGCAAGGATCATTGGTCCGCCGGATTCCAGCATTTCTGGATGCACGGACTGACCAAAGGGCATGTTCACAGCTATGACGACTATTGTCTTGAGCTGAAGGCCGCGCTGGAGGGCAAGTTCGCACACTTGCCGGACGAGCGGATGAACTATGCGTATCAACTGGACTCTACGCTCTATGCGGCCTTCTTGCGCAAGATGGCCGAGGGGGAAGGGGCCACGCGTATTGAAGGCAAGATTGCCAGGGTTGGGCTGGACGGGACGACCGGCAATATCGCAGCGCTTTGCCTCGACGGTGACCGGCGCGTCGAAGGTGATCTGTTCATAGACTGCACTGGATTTCGCGCGTTGCTGATCGAAGGCGCGCTGCACGCCGGCTATGATGACTGGAGTCATTATCTGCCCTGCGATTCAGCGATTGCGGTGCAAACGGCCAGTGTGCGCCCCCCCGTTCCCTACACGCGCGCCATTGCCCATGACGCCGGGTGGCAATGGCGCATTCCGTTGCAGCACCGCCAGGGTAACGGGATCGTCTATTGCAGCCGCTATCTGGACAAGGACGCGGCCCTTGACCGGCTGCTCGGTTCAGTCGAAGGCAAGGTTCTGACCAAGCCCAATGTTATCGGCTTTACAACGGGCGCGCGGCGCAAACAGTGGCACCGCAATTGTATCGCTGTCGGGCTTTCGGGCGGCTTTATGGAGCCGCTGGAGTCCACCTCGATCCATCTTATTCAACGGGCGATCCTCCGGATCATCCGGATGCTGCCAAATGGTAAGGTGAGCGAACGAGATATTGCTGAATTCAATGAACAGCAATTCGCAGACATGTATCAAATACGCGATTTCCTTGTTTTGCATTACAAGGTGACTGAGCGCCGCGACTCGCCCTTTTGGCGGCATTGCGCGGCGTTGCCGATTCCTGAAAGTCTTGAACAGAAGATCGAGCTGTTCCGCGAAACCGGCCGTGTTTTCCGTCGCAACGAAGAATTGTTTGCCGAGAATAGCTGGGTGCAGGTGATGATGGGTCAAGGCATCATGCCTGAGACCTATCATCCCGTTGCTACGAAACTGCCACCCGAAGAACTGGATGGCTTCCTTGCGGCACAGCGCGAGGCTGTCGCAAACACGGTCGCCCGATTACCAGACCAGCAGTCCTACCTTGCCTATTATTGCGCTGCGAAGGATGAGCGGGCTGCCTGAGCCTGGCGATCGTTGCTGCCGCGCGAACAGGTTTCGCCTTGGCTGTGTGCGCCGCGTCTGCAGGGGCGTCGAGACGTTGGTCTGCCTACAGCCCCGCGACTTCGGAGGCCGCGAGCAGGAAGGCCCCGACTCCGTAGAGCTGGGTGTCATCCGGCAGGACGTCTTCCGGCGCATAGCCGACCTGCTGCACCCAGCCCAGCTTGCCGTCAGGCAGCACTGACGACGCCAGGGCGGTCCATCCCCGTTCGGCGGCCTGCCGGTATTCCGGCCCCTTCAGAAGGCCCGTATTGACGCCATAGGCGAGGCCATAGACGAAAAAGGCCGTCCCACTCGACTCCGGCGGCGAGCCTTCCGGCGCGAGCAGGGAAGGAGACCAGAAGCCGTCTGGCTTCTGAACCCGGACGAGGGTGGTCGCCATCTGCTGCAGCAGGGCCTCGTAGCGGGGGCGTGAGGGGTGTTTGGCCGGCAGGCTCTTCAGGACATTGACCAGGCCGGCGATGACCCAGCCGTTGCCCCGGCTCCAGAAGATCTTGCGGCCCTGCGCATCGCGCCGGTCGAAATAGCGGCTGTCGCGGAATAAGAGCCCTTCCCTGGGATCGAAGAGGTAGTCCGTCGCCGCCCAGAACTCGTGGTCCCCATAGGCGGCATAGCGCGGGTCGCCGGTGGCCAGGCTGAGTTCGGTCCAGGCGGCGGGGCCCATGAACAGGGCATCGCTCCAGCACCAGCGGGTCTGGCAGGGCGGCTCGCCGACATTGTCCTCGAACACCAGGGTGTTGGTCGGCGGGCTCTGCAGGATCGCATCGAAGCGGGTGCGGATGGCCGCGATCTCGGCCGGGTCGTGGTCGAGCCTGTGGATGGCGAGCCAGGCCTGCCCGATGACGTGATCATCGGCGTGATAGGGCCGGGGACCCAGCTGCCAGGCCTGGGCGACCCCGTGATCCCGAACCGCCTTGCTGAAGCGTGGCTCGCCCGAGCGTTCGGCAAAAGTGGCTAGGCCACTATACAGCGTACCCTGGATCCATCCGAGCGGTTCGACCGTGCTATGCAGGTGCGTCCGCGTGTAGTCGAAGCGGTCCATATGGGCGAGCTGCCAGTCGGCGACCTTGCTGCCGAGCGCCAGGACCTCAGCCCTTGCGGGGCGGGCCCCTGTCGCGGGCGGGCTGACGGGTGGGGCCGCCGAACTGACACCCCCTGCGCTCAGGATCATGCAAACCAGAGCGATCATTCCGATCATGCGCATGCCGTGGGTCCTGCTGGATGGCCGATGCCCTTCTGAGGCCCGGTACTTTGCAATGAGGGCTTCCATGATGGTCAAGCCAATAATCTCCGGATCAGGATGGTCCGGGGCGGACTTTCGCCCATCCCGCGTGTCTTTGGCGGGCCGCTATCTCCACCAGCGATCACGGACGACGGCGCCGGGCGATGACGGCGGGGCAATGGGCTGCGGCCCAGGCGGCAAAGCGAGTGTGGCGACAGAGCCCGGGCCCAGGTGCTGGCCAAGCGAGGCCCTGGCCGCAGGATCCAGTGCCGCATAGGACGCCTGCAGCCGGTCCAGTCGCCAGGCGCGATAGGGGTTGGCGCGGTAGGCGAAGGTCACGCCCGCATCGGTGTAGCGGGTCCTCGGGGATCCTTCTCTCACGGCCAACTGGTTGGCGGCCATCTCAGGCAGGAAGCGGTTTTCGACCAGGTCCAGCAGTGGGCGCAGGTCTTCGGGCCCATGGTGCAAGGGGGCGGCTGTGCGGTCGGGATCCGGCGCGAGGGCCCAGAGTCGCGCCACCCATTCGGCGACCCGTGGCGCGCGGTCACGCAGGATGGCGGCGGGTGTCGGATCGCTGGCGAAATGGCGAAACAGCGGGCCAAACAGCCCGATGTCTGCCCGGGTCGGGGCGTCTCCGAGGAGCCAGTCCCGGGTGGCGAAGACGGGGTTGAGGGCCGCAAGCAGGTCGAGATAGTCGGCTTCAATCCGGCTGCGGTTGGCCGGGGTCACGCCCTCGTCGCGCAGATAGACCGATCTCTGTCGGCGCAGCGCGATCTGGCGGCGGAGGGCGCGGGGCAGGGGGATGTCGGCAAACATGCCGTCCGCCAGCCGTCCGCTCATCAGGCGGGCATCGGCCGCAAAGGCCCAGCGGTAGTAGAGGGCCGGCCGCCAGAGATGCTCGTCACCATAGGTTTCGATCAGGTCCGCCAGGAAGCGCAGGGCAGGGTCATCGGGGGTCAGGCTGCTGTCGGGGTGGTCGCGCTCCAGTCGATCGATGATGACCGGCGTGTCGGTCAGCCATTGGCCATCGGGCCCTTCGAGCTGCGGCATCTGCCAGACGCCGGTCTTGCGCCCGAGGGCGCGAAAGCTGGCCGTGTCCATCTCCTACAGACGATAGGGCAGACCTTTGGCCCGCAGGTAGCCTTCCAGCTTTCCCGTGAAATAGGACAGGTCCAACCCATGAACGATCAGCACCGGGTGTGGCCCTCCTCAAGCGATTGCGTTGGCCTAAGGAGACTTTATGGCACCATACATGTCAATAGTTTCAGACTCGACGGGGCGATTGCACAGTTGCCCGCCGCCCGCAGCACGACCCCGATAGCGGCCATTTGTCGCAACCTTTGCGGGATATGTTTAACGCGCTGGTCAGCAATGCCATGCGTCAAATCGTTGCGCAGCGGAGGGATTCATGACGGGCGGGACGCGGGCAGGCTTCCGGGAAGCGGTCGACGGCTTCCGGCGAACCGTGCTGGTCGCGATCGTCGCGCTCGTGGCCGTCTCGATCGCCTCGCTCGCGCTGCTGCGGGTCAACGGTCCCCTCTATCACCAGATCGCCATGGGCAAGGATCTGGTCGCCGATATCCTCCCGCCGCCGGAATATGTCCTCGAGGCCTATCTCGAAGCGACCCTGGCCCTGCATGAGACCCCGACCCAGGTCGCCGGCCGCGCCGATAGGCTGAAGGCGCTCAAGGCCCAGTATGATGACCGCCAGGCCGTCTGGGCGGCGTCGAACCTAGACCGCAAGCTGAAGGCCCAGATCGGAGGCCCCGTCAACGAGCCGGCCACGGCCTTCTGGGACGAGATCGAGCAACGCTACATCCCGGCCCTGGCGCGTGGCGACCAGGCGGCGGCGGATGCCAGCTATAGCGCCCTCAGCCAGGACTATAACCGGCACCGGCAGGCCATCGACACCCTGGTCACTGATGCGACGGCGATGGCGGCCCGCAGCGAGCGCACCGCCTTTTTCGGTCTGCTGGCCGTGATCGTTCTGATGGGCGGCGGCCTGGCCGGGGCCGTTATGGCCGTACGCCGCCGCAGCGCCCTGATCGTATCCGAAGTGGTCGACCCGCTTCTCGAGCTTACCGCGACGATGAGCCGGCTGTCAGAGGGCGACCTCAATGTCGAGATCCGCCGGACCGAGCGCCCCGATGAACTGGGGGCCATGGCCCGGGCCCTGGTGGCGTTCCGCGACCAGAGCAGCATGACCCTTGTCCTGCGCGATGATCAGGAGATTGCCGAGGCTGAGGCCTCTGTCGAGCGTCGCGCCGCCGAGAACCGGCGGGCCGCCGCCCTGCAGTCCATGGCCGAACGGGTTGAGCGCGAGACGCGCGGCGCGGTCCAGAGTGTCGCCGAGACCACGGCGGCCGTCGCCGACAAGGCCAATGCCATGGCCCGGCTGTCCAGCGACGTGCAGAACCGCAGCGATGCTGTCGCCGATGCGGCCCAGGAGACCCTGGCCCAGACCCAGGCCGTCGCCGCCACGGCCGGTGAACTCGATGTCGCGATCCAGAACATCACCCGCCAGGTCGAGCAGGCGCGCCTGGCGGCCACCGAGGTCGCGGATGCCGCTGGCGAGGCGGACGGCGCGATCGCCCGTCTGTCCAAGGCGGTGGACCAGATCAGCCGCGTTACCGACCTGATCTCGGACATTGCCCGTCAGACCAATCTTCTGGCCCTGAACGCCAGCGTGGAAGCCGCCCGGGCCGGGTCGTCCGGCCTCGGCTTCGCCGTCGTCGCCGGGGAAGTGCGCAACCTCGCCCAGCAGACCGCCGCGGCCACCGCCGACATTCGCGGCCTGATCGGCGGCGTCCAGCACTCGGCGGATGAGACGGTCCAGGCGGTCAGCGGCATCAACGGTCGCATCGAGATCATGGACGAGACCTAGGTTGCGATCGCCGGGGCGGTTCGGGAACAGGCCACCGCCACCATCGCTATCTCCCGAGCGATCGCCGAGACCAGCCTGATGGCCGAACGCATGGTCACCCAAATCCGCGACGTCTCCCGCGAGGCGCGGTCGGCCGGAACCATTTCTCGCGAAGTGGACGAATTGACCCAGGTCGTCGGGGCCGACATTGCCTCGCTCAGCCGCACCCTGGTGCGGGTCGTGCGGACCTCGACCGACGAGGTCGAGCGTCGCCGCCTGCCGCGCTTCTCGACCAGCCTGACCGTCGAGGGCAGTACGGTGCACGGCCCGATCCGGGGCAAGGTTTGCAACATCTCGGAAGGCGGGGCCCTGATCGAGGGGCTCGGCGTCAATAGCGGCACGGTGAAGCTGCGGCTGGGCGGGATCACCGACCTGCTCATCGCCCAGGTATTGCGCGTCGAAGACGGCCTGTGCCACGTCAAGTTCAGCGCCACGCCGTCGCAGCAGACCCAGCTGGAAGCGCTGGTGGCCCGGGTGCGCCCCGCCTCAGAGGCCGCCTGACGGCTCGTCCAGCCAGGTTGCGACCCAGAACAGCGGCGCATTCCAGTTCACGGCCACTTCGTTCTGGGTGAAGGACCGGTAGTCATCCGTCCAGCAGGTCTGCGGCCGGCACTTGCCCTTCATGGTCTCGGCAACGGGATCGCCCATGCTGGTCGAGTTCGGCCCCCCGGACAGCACGCCGGGCGGCGGGGCCGGGTAGCGGACATCGGCCTGCTTGGCCCAGAAGCGATGGTGCGGATGCTGCATCGGGCGGGCGCCATGGCCCGTCACATAGGACCGGTCGAGCGGGTTGCGGCCCAGCACATAGTCCATCGCATCGGCGGCCCCGTTGCGATAGGCGGCCTTGCCGGTGAAGTCGGCGGCCAGGCCCAGCACCATGGCCCGGTTCAGGATCGATGAGTTGGAGCCCCACGGATAGCCCGGCCGGGCATAGGGCAGGCCATAGCCCTGGCTCTCGCCGTCGGCCAGGTAGCGATCGGCGGCCGTGGTCAGATTGGCGCGGGCGGCAGTGATCTCGGCCGGTTTCAGGCCGTTGGGAGCCAGGGCCAGGGTGACCGTGCCGAGCGCCCCGACGGCGCTCCAGCTGATGTCGCCGGTCGCCTTGCTCCCGCCGGCCGTCGGCCCGGCGAGGAACAGGGGCGAGGCCCGCAGGTCGGTCTCAT
>Ga0187843_10002481_pt1 | contig 11146 bp, 12 predicted proteins | sample SpaLakP09_SKY_43_FD_134516 | JGI IMG/M metagenome (GOLD analysis project Ga0187843, IMG submission 134516) | Oligotrophic lake water microbial communities from Sparkling Lake, Wisconsin, USA - SP09_SKY_43 | ecosystem: Environmental > Aquatic > Freshwater > Lake | place: USA: Sparkling Lake... | reverse complement strand
GCCTCGGTTTTGGAATGCAGCAGATCGAGCACGTTGGGCAGCCTCACCCGCAGCGGGATCACCGCCGGCAGGCCTCGTCACAAAGAAACGGCGATCAGGTCTTGTCCCGCAGCTCCCGGCGCAGGATCTTGCCCACGGGGGTCTTGGGCAGGTCGGTGCGGAACTCGACGATCTTGGGACGTTTGTAGCCGGTGAGGTTCAGTTCGCAATAGGCCCGTACATCGGCCTCGGTGAGATTCGGGTCTTTCTTCACGATGACGACCTTCACGGCCTCACCGGCCTTCGCATCCGGCACGCCGACGGCGGCGCATTCCAGCACGCCGGGCATCTGTGTGAGGACATCCTCGACCTCGTTCGGATACACATTGAAACCACTGACGAGGATCATGTCCTTCTTGCGGTCGACGATCTTGAAGTAACCGCGTTCATCGACGGTGCCGATGTCGCCGGTGCGGAAGAAGTTGTCCGCCGTCATGACCTTGGCGGTTTCGTCCGGGCGCTGCCAGTAGCCGGCCATGACCTGCGGACCGCGGATGGCGATTTCGCCCGGCTGGCCCATGGGCACTTCGTTGCCGTCGTCGTCCAGCAGCTTGAGCTCGGTCAGCGGCATCGGCAAGCCGATGGTGCCGCTGTAAGCGGTGCTGTCGGTCGGGTTGCAGCTGGCCGATGGCGAGGTCTCGGACAGGCCATAGCCCTCGACGATGGGGCAGCCGGTTTTTTCAAGCCACAGCTTGGCCGTGGCCTGCTGCACGGCCATGCCGCCACCCACCGAGATGACGAGATTGCTCCAGTCCACGGTGCCGAAGTCGGCATGGTTGGCCATGGCCATGAACAGCGTGTTGACGGCAGGGAAGCTGTGGAAGCGGTGCTGCGACAGCTCCTTGAACATGGCCGGCAGGTCACGCGGGTTGGGCACCAGCACGTTGGCGCCGCCCATGTGCATGGACAGCATCATGTTCGTGTTGAAACCGAAGATGTGATACAGCGGCAACGCGCAGATGGTGACGACCTGCTCGCCTGCCGGCACCTTCTTGAGCGCAGGCTGGTACCAGGCCTCGCTCTGCAGGATGTTGGCAACCAAGTTGCGGTGCAGCAGCACAGCGCCCTTGGACACGCCCGTGGTGCCGCCGGTGTACTGCAGCACGGCGATGTCGTCCGGCCCCAGCTTGGGGGCCTTGTAGGTGAGGCCGCGGCCCTTGGCGAGGGCGTCGTTGAAGCGCACGGCGCCGGGCAGCTCGAAGGCCGGCACCATCTTCTTCACCTTGCGCACGACATAGTTGACGATGCTGCCCTTGAGCAGGCCCAGCATGTCTCCCATGGCGGCCAGGATGACGTGCTTGGTCGGCACGTTCTTGATGACCTGCTGCAGCACCGAGGCGAAGTTCTCGATGATGACGATGGCCTTGGCGCCGGAGTCCTTGAGCTGATGCTCCAGCTCGCGCGGCGTGTACAGCGGGTTGACGTTGACGACCACATAACCCGCCCGTAGCACGGCGGCCACGGCCACCGGGTACTGGAACAGGTTGGGCATCATCAGCGCGACGCGGTCACCTTTCTCCAGGCCCAGGCTCTGCAGATAGGCAGCAAAGGCCCGCGAGGCTTCGTCCACCTGCCCGAAGCTGACGCTCTTGCCCATCATCAGGTAGGCGGGCTTGGCGGCGTTCTTCTTGAACGAGGTGTCGAGCAGGTCGACCAAGCTGGGATAGAGCGAGACGTTCACGTCGCGCGGCACCTCGGCCGGGTATTGCTTCAGCCAGATGGGCTCCATCGCTTGTCTCCTTCATTCTTGAGTGAAGTCGATTCTGACCGACGGCCGACAGCGCATCGCTCAGGGGATTCGATAGCGCCGCTCAGGGGAAACACCTGACTTCACTCCACCGCCTTCAGCATGTCCTCCACCACCTTCTTCGCATCCCCGAACACCATCATGGTCTTGTCCATGTAGAACAGTTCGTTGTCCAGGCCCGCGTAGCCGGCGGCCATGGAGCGCTTGTTGACGATGATGGTCTTGGCCTTGTAGGCCTCAAGAATCGGCATGCAGTAGATGGCGCTGCCCTTCACGTGCGCGGCGGGGTTCACGACGTCGTTGGCGCCCAGGATGATGGCCACGTCGACCTGGCCGAACTCACCGTTGATGTCTTCCATCTCGAAGACCTGGTCGTAGGGCACCTCGGCCTCGGCCAGCAGCACATTCATGTGGCCCGGCATGCGGCCCGCCACCGGGTGGATGGCGTACTTGACGGAGATGCCCTTCTCGGTGAGCTTGGCGGCCAGCTCCTTCACGGCATGCTGGGCGCGCGCCACGGCCAGGCCATAGCCCGGCACGATGACGACGCTCTCGGCGTTGCCGAGCACGAAGGCGGCGTCGTCGGCACTACCGCTCTTGACGTTGCGTTGCGCCGCGCCGCCGGTTGCGGCCGTCGTAGCTTCACCGCCGAAGCCGCCCAGGATCACGTTGAAGAACGAGCGGTTCATCGCCTTGCACATGATGTAGCTCAGGATCGCCCCCGATGACCCCACCAATGACCCCGCAATGATCAGCATCGCGTTGTTCAGGCTGAAGCCTATGCCCGCGGCCGCCCAGCCGGAGTAGCTGTTGAGCATGGACACGACCACCGGCATGTCGGCGCCGCCGATCGGGATGATCAGCGTCACGCCCAGCACGAAGCCCAGGGCAACGATGAGCCAGAAGTCCATCGCGCTCTGGCTGTGCCAGAAGCCGAAGACGAAGAAGACGGCGGCCAGGCCCAGCAGCGCGTTCAACGCATGCTGGCCCTTGAAGACGACCGGCGCCCCCTGGAACAGCCGGAACTTGCTACCGCCCGACAGCTTGCCCCAGGCGATGACGGAACCGGTGAACGTGACCGCGCCGATGAAGGCACCCAGGGCCAGCTCGATGCGGTTGCCGCCGGGGATGTCGCCACCCTTGGCGGTGATCTGGAAGGCCCAGGGCTCGTAGACCGCCGCGACCGCGATGGCCACTGCCGCCAGGCCAATCATGCTGTGGAAGAAGGCGACCAGCTCGGGCATCTTGGTCATCTCGACGGTCTTGGCCTTCCAGGCGCCAAAGCCGCCGCCGACGACCAGGCCCAGCAGCACCCAGCCCAGGCCCATCGCCGAGCCCGCCAGCTTGGCGATGAGCGCCGCCGTGGTGAACGCGGCGATGGCCATGCCGACCATGCCGAAGAGGTTGCCGCGGATGGACGTCGTCGGATGCGACAGACCCTTGAGCGCCTGGATGAAGCAGACGCTGGCGACCAGGTAGAGCAGCGTGACGAGGTTGAGGCTCATGCCTTGCCCCCCTTCTCGGCAGTGGGCTTCTTGTCCTTCTTCTTGAACATCTCCAGCATCCGCCTGGTGACAAGGAAGCCGCCAAAGATGTTGACCGCCGCCAACGCCACGGCCAGCACGCCCATGCCCTTGGCAAACGGCGTCTCGGTCAGCGCCGCCGCCATCATGGCGCCGACGATGACGATGGCTGAGATCGCATTCGTCACCGCCATCAGCGGCGTGTGCAGCGCGGGCGTCACCGTCCAGACAACGTGGTAGCCGACGTAGATGGCCAGCACGAAGATGATGAGATTGATGATGGTGTGATCCACAACTTCCATGGTCAGCTCCTGGTCACTTGGCCGTCTTGCGTGACGCGGCAGGCCGCGACGATGTCGTCATCCAGCGGCACGTTGAAGTTGCCTTCCTTCGTGATGACGAGCTTCAGGAAGTCCAGCACGTTGCGCGCGTACAGCGCCGACGCATCGGCGGCGACCAGCGCCGGCAGATTGGTCTCGCCGACGATGACGACGCCGTGCTTGGTGACCGTCTTGCCAGCCTCCGTCAGCGGGCAGTTGCCACCAGCCGGCGCGGCGATATCGATCAACACCGAGCCGGGCTTCATCGCCTTGACCATCTCCTCGGTGACCAGCACCGGCGCCGCACGGCCGGGGATGAGCGCTGTCGTGATGACGATGTCCGCCGCAGCCACGCGCTTGGCCACCTCGGCCTTCTGGCGGTCCAGCCAGCTCTGCGGCATGGGGCGCGCGTAGCCGCCCACGCCCTCGGCCGCTTCCTTCTCCTCGGCCGTCTCGTAGGGCACGTCGATGAACTTGGCGCCGAGCGACTCGACCTACTCTTTCACGCTTGGCCGCACATCGCTGGCCTCGATGACGGCGCCCAGGCGCTTGGCCGTCGCAATCGCCTGCAGGCCCGCCACGCCCACGCCCAGGATGACAACGCGCGCCGCCTTCACGGTACCGGCTGCGGTCATCAGCATGGGGAAGAAGCGCTGGTACTTGTCGGCCGCGATCATCACGGCCTTGTAGCCAGCGATGTTGGCCTGGCTGCTCAGCACGTCCATGCTCTGCGCGCGGGTCGTGCGTGGCGCGGCTTCGAGGGCGAAGCTCGTCAGCCCCGCGCCCGCCATCGCCGTGAGGCCGTCGCGGTCGAAGGGGTTGAGCATGCCGACCAGCGCCGTGCCGGGCTTCATCAGCGCCAACTCGTCGATGCCGGGGGCGCGCACCTTCAGCACCAGCTCGGCACTCAGGGCGGCGGCCTGGTCGACGATCTCGCAACCGACCGCCTCATAGGCCGCATCGGTCACGCTGGCCGCGACGCCGGCGCCGCTCTCGACGCGCAGCGTGTGGCCTTGGGCCTTCAACTTCTTGGCCGTCTCAGGCGTGACGGCCACGCGGGTCTCTCCGGCCGCGCGTTCGCGCGGGATGCCAATCTGCATGGATCTCCTCCGGGGGCAGGGGTTGCGGGGCAGCTTACACAATGCAGGCGTCCGCCCGGAGCGGGATTGCGAGAGGAAGCAGCATGGTTGCCACAGAGAGATTCCGCCCCAGCGTCACCGTCGCGGCGGTGATTGAGCGCGACGGACGCTATCTGCTGGTCGAGGAAGAAACGCCCGAAGGCCTGATGCTGAACAACCCGGCCGGCCATGTGGAGCTGGGCGAAAGCCCCATCGAGGCCGCCGTGCGCGAGGCGCTGGAAGAGACGATGCGGGCCTTTGAGCCCGAGGCATTCCTCGGCGTCTACCTCGCGCGTTTTCTGCGACCAGCGCGATTAGAGGATGTGACCTATGTGCGGCTGGCTTTCAGCGGCTCGGTCGGCGAGGAGATTGCCGGGCGCGCGCTGGACGAGGGCATACGCCGCACGCTGTGGCTGAGCGAGGCCGAGCTGGCCGCCTGCACGGACCGCCACCGCAGCCCGCTGGTGCTGCAGTGTGTGCGCGACCATGCGGCCGGGCGCCGGCTGCCGCTCGACGCGGTGTTCGCGCATGCGTCGCTGCAGTCCCCATGGGTCAAGGGGTGAGAGGGTGTTTGGGACAATCGGCGCCATGAGTTCCCCCAAGAAACACCGCGTCGTCGTGGGCCTGTCCGGCGGCGTCGACTCGGCCGTCACCGCCCACCTGCTCAAGCAACAAGGCCACGAGGTCATAGCCATCTTCATGAAGAACTGGGAAGACGATGACGATGGCGAGTACTGCTCGACGCGGCAGGACTTCCTGGATGCAGCGTCCGTCGCCGACGTGCTGGGTATCGAGATCGAGCACATCAACTTTGCGGCCGAGTACAAGGACCGCGTGTTCGAGAGCTTTCTGCGCGAGTACCAGGCCGGCCGCACGCCCAACCCCGATGTGCTGTGCAACGCAGAAATCAAGTTCAAGGCGTTTCTGGACCACGCGATGCGGCTGGGCGCCGAGAAGATCGCCACCGGTCACTACGCGCGAGTGCGCGAAGTCGACGGCGAGTTCCAGCTGCTCAAGGGCCTGGACCCGCTGAAGGACCAGAGCTACTTCCTGCACCGGCTGTCGCAGGCCCAGCTCAGCAAGACCATGTTCCCGGTCGGCGACCTGCCCAAGACCGAGGTGCGCCGCATCGCGGCCGAGATCGCCTTGCCGAACGCGAAGAAGAAGGACTCGACCGGCATCTGCTTCATCGGCGAGCGACCGTTCCGCGAGTTCCTGAACAAATACCTGTCGCACCAGCCCGGGCCGATCAAGGACGAGCGCGGCCGCAAGCTCGGCGAACACGTGGGCCTGTCCTTTTACACGCTGGGCCAGCGCCAGGGCCTGGGCATCGGTGGTGTGAAGGAGAAGGGTTCGCCGCGCGGCGGGGGCGAGCACGAGCCGTGGTTCGTCGCTGCCAAGGACATCGAGCGCAACACGCTGATCGCCGTGCAGGGCCACGACCACCCGCTGCTGCTGAGCCCGGCCCTCGTGGCCGACGACCTGAGCTGGATCGCCGGGCGCAGGCCCACCACGGCACAGGCCGCCGCCAAGACACGCTACCGCCAGGCGGATGCGCCCTGCAGCGTCGCTTTCGACGACGCCGGCCGGCTGACGCTGCGCTTCCCCGACCCGCAATGGGCCGTCACGCCGGGGCAGAGCGCCGTGGTCTATGACGGTGATGTCTGCCTGGGTGGCGGCGTCATCTCACACGCCCTCACTGCATGACCAAGTTCGACCGGCTGCTCGCCCGGCTCGCCGAGCCCGGCACTGTGCTGCGGCTGGCGGCGCTGGTGGTCTGCGCGATGGAGCTGGTCAGCGCCGGCTCAGCGCTGCTGGGCGTGCGCACCGAGCCCTACGACGGCCTGGCCGCCTGGGTCTGGCGCCAGCTGGGCGGCAATGTCAACGACCGCGGCCTCGTCGTTGTCTGCGTGCTGCTGCTGGTGGCCTTCGTTGCGCTGATTTTTCGGCTCGCGCGCCTGGGCCAGACCGCCCTGCCGGTGAACCAGCGCCTGGCTCGGTTGCTACTGGTAGACCTGCTGGCCTTCGGCGTGACGCCCGGCCTGCCCTTCCTCGTCACGGCGCTGGGCGCCGTGGTGCTGCCGGCGCGCCTGGCGCTGGGCTTCGCGGCGGCCCAGGTGCTGCTGAACACCGGCATCTACGTCTACGCGTCAACGACCGCCTGGCTGGACCAGTTCGGCATGCTGTTCGCCATGCTGGCCCTGCATGGTCTGGCCTTCGGCCTGGGGCGCATGGCGGCGTCCGAAGCCGAGAAGCGCCGCTGGCTGCAGGCCGTGCTGGCCGAGCAGCTGTCCGGCGAGCACCTGCTGGCCGAGCAGATGCGCTACAACGAACGCATGCAGATCGCCCGCGAGCTGCACGACCTGATGGGCCATCACCTGACGGCGCTCAACCTGCAGCTGCAGCTGGGTAACGCGCTGCTCGCCCGCGCCGACGCCGGGGGCGCCGGTCTCGCGATGGAACGTGCCCAGGGCGTGGCGGCACAGCTGCTGGCCGATGTGCGCGAGTCGGTGTCGCAGCAGCGCAGCTCGCAGCGCATCGACCTTTCCGCCGCGCTGCAGGCGCTGGCCGAGGGCATTGCCAGCACGCGCATCGAGCTGGCCCTGGACGACGCCGCCCGCGACCTCGGCCCCCGCGCCGCGCATGCGCTGCTGCGCTGCGTGCAGGAGGGCGTGACCAACAGCGTGCGCCACGCGCTCGCGCGCCGCGTGCAGGTCGAACTCAGAGGCGATGGGGATGAAGTCGACGTCAGCATCGACGATGATGGGCGCGGCGCGCCGGGCTGGCACGGGGGCCGGGCCGAGGGCTTTGGCAACGGCCTCTCCGGCATGGCCGAGCGCATGGCCGAACTGGGCGGGCAGATGCGTGTGACGCGCACCAGCCCTGGGTTTCGAATCGAGCTGAGATGTCCGCGATGGGTGTGATCAAGATCCTGCTGGTCGAGGACCAGCAACTGGTGCGTGAAGGCCTCAAGGGGCTGCTCGCGCTGCACGACGATGAGCTGCAGGTCGTCGGCGAGGCCAGCGACGGCGCCGAGGCGCTGGAGTGGCTGTCTGCAGCCTCGGCCGAGAACATGCCCGACGTGATCCTGTCGGACATGCGCATGCCACGGCTGGACGGCGTCGGTCTGATCCGCGCGCTGGCCGCGCGGGCGCTGCGCCTGCCGGTCATCCTGCTGACAACCTTCGACGACACCGTCGCCTTCGACGAGGCCGCACGCGCCGGTGCCAAAGGCTTTTTGCTGAAGGCCATCAGCACCGACACGCTGCTGCAGGCGCTGCGCGACGTTCATGGCGGGGGTACCGCGCTGCGGCCGTCCCTGACCACGCGCATGGAGGCCAAGGGCGGCGAGCGCGCCTTCACCGCGGCAGACCATCCCGACCCGCTGTCGCCCAAGGAATTGCAGGTGCTGCGCCTGGTGGCCAGCGGCCGCAGCAACACCGAGATCGCCAGCCTGCTGGGCAACAGCGAGGGCGTCATCAAGAACCACTGCTCGGCGATCTTCTCCAAGATGGGCGTGCGTGACCGCACGCAGGCGGTGCTCAGGGCGATCGATCTGGGCTGGATCTAGGGCGGGCCGGGGCCGCCATCTGGAGCACCCAGTAGCGTTGCAACCGTCCCGGGCCGGCCACGCACGCCAGGCCGAACTCCTCGAAGTCGGCCGCCATCAGGTTCTCGCAATGGGCCGCGCTGCCCAGCCACTGGGCCAGCGCCTCGTCCAGCGTTTCCGGGCCGCCAGCCAGGTTCTCGCCGGCCACGCGCATCAGGTAGCCCGACTCGCGCAGCCGCGTGCGCAGCGTGGCACCGCTGGCGCCGACGTGGTCCAGCCGGTCCAGCGTGGTCAGTTCTTCCGCGTAGCGCCGGGAAGACTCGCCCAGCGCCGCCTGCCAGCGCAAGGCGGGCACGACCGGCCACAGGCGACTACCGCAACGCTGGGCCTGCGCGCGCAGCGCGTTCAGCGCATGCGCTGCGGTCTCAGCGTCTGGCTGGCAAGCCGCTGCCAGCACGGCGGGCGCCGCAGGAACAAGGCTCAGCAACAGGGACGGCCACACACGCATGGAAGCATCCTAGTTGTTGCCAATCGGGTCCGACCGGCCCAGCATGGCGTCATGAAGCTGCCCCAACTCCTCGCCTGCGCCCTCGCCTGCATGGCCCTCGCCAGTTGCGCACAGACGCCACCGCCCTCGGCACCCGAGACCGAGTCCGCGCGGCTGGCCGGCGAGTTGCGCGCGCTGATCGGCCCGGCCAGTTGCAGCACCGACTCGCAATGCCGCACGGTGGCCGTGGGCGCCAAGGCCTGCGGCGGGCCGGCGGGGTACTGGGCCTGGTCCACCCAGAGCACGGACGCCATGGCCCTGAACGCCCTCGCCGAACGCCAGGCCCAGGCGCAACGGCGCGAGGTGGCGACCAACGGCATGCGCTCCAACTGCATGCTGGCAATCGATACAGGCGCCGCCTGCGTGGCCGGGCGCTGCCAGCTGAAGGCATCGGCGGCGGCGACGGCGCGCTAAGAAGCCGCCGGGCTCAGGGATGCCTGCGCGCCGGACACATCCCCTGGCAGCAAGCGCGTCAACGTCAGGGCGACTGAGCGAGCGTGCAGGCATTCGCCGCGTTGTCGGGGCAAGGCCCCTGCCAGCGGATCTGCACCGCCGCAGCCGGCGGCAGCGGCGAACGGCCGTCCAACACCTGGCCGCGCGCGCCGGTAAAGGAAGCCAGCGTCGTCCAGGTCGTGCCGCCACTCAGACGGTACTGCAACGCGTAGCGGCTGCCGGGACGCAAGGCGCGCGTCTTGATCTGGTACTCCCCAGCCACGATGGCGAAGCTGGGCGTGTCGCGGAAAGGCTGGGCCAGCGGCTCGCCGACGAACAGCCCCTGCCCCGGCCACTGCACCGCCTTCCAGTAGGCCTCGATGGCCGTCGCGCCGCGCCAGTAGTGGTCGATCAGCACCGAGGCGCGAGAGAACTTCTGCTGCAGGTTGCAAGGCTCCTCGACCGTGCCGTAGCTGGCCGTCGCGCCGGCCGCGAGCCAGGCGGTGATGGGCATCTGGCCGGCGCCATTGGGCAGCACGCCGCCAGAGGAGGTCAGCGTGTCGGCCAGCGCGCCGGGGCGGAACTGCAGGGTCGACAGGTTGGCTACGCTGCTCAGCCCGGTCAGGTAGAAGAGCACGTCGCTCTTGCCCGACAGCGAGTCGGCGGCGGCCAGACCCGCGCTGTTGTCCACGTAGTTCAGCTTCAGTGCGCTGCCCCAGGCGGTGGGCAGCGGTGAGAAGTCCGTCCAACGCACGTTGCGGTTGACGTCCGTCGTGCGCACCAGCCAGCCCTCTCCGGCCGGCAGCGTCGCGTCGGCTGCGACGCCGCGGTTGATCAGCGCCTTGGCGGCGTCCAGCGTTGCGGCGCCCAGCAGCATGGAGGGGCGCAACTGGAGATCGACCTGGGGTCGGCGGGATTCGCTGTCGTACAGCGGCGACACGGCCGTGTTCGCGCAGACGTTCGTCGCGGGCGCGCTATTGCAGTAGCGAGTGCCATAGCCAAGCGCCATCGCACTGGTGATACCCATGCTGCAGGCGCCCACGACACGGCTTGGCGCGGCCCAGGCGAACAGCGTGGCCTGCGTTCCAGCCGGCATACGAGCGTCGATGTCTGATTTAAGCAACGAAAATTCGTCCGCCGAAATCGCCGCGCTGGCGGTGTTGACCTTGACCCTGATGAGGTTGGCAGCAGGCACATTGCGGGCCGCCAGATAGGCCGCGCCGATGGCCTCGCTGACGGCATCTCCGTCGGCCACGATGACCGCCAGATCGTTTGCCGCGAGGCCGCTGGCGGGCAGTGTCAAAGTGAGCGCCTGCCCTATGCCGGAGCCCCCCGTGTCACCTCCGGGACTACTGCCGTCCGAGCCCGTGCCGCTGCCCCCGCCACCGCCGCCGCCGCAGGCATTCAGGAGGCTGAAAAGCACGGGCGACAACAAGCGGAAGAGGCGGCGCATGCCAGCATTTTCACGCGGTCTGCAATCTGCCAAATGCACTATGTTGGGGCGCAAAACAGCCGTTGCGCACCGCCGGCCCGGGGTTTCCCCAGTGTCATGCACCGAGGAGGGGCAATACATTCTCGTCACTCGACGCGGTGAGGGGCTCCAAGTCCCGAGCCGCCGGGCGGGTTGTGAGGAGACAAGACAGCAAGATTGCTTCGTAACCCCGAAGACAATCCGACCGGCCACCAAGGCACCCCTTGGTGGCCGTTTTATTTTGTGCACGCGAATATGCCCCTCGCCCAAGGAATACCTTGGTCGGTCCCCCGAGGGGACGGCGATGCTCGCGGGGCTTGCCCCGCTCGAACATCGCCAGACGGGCCGGCTTGGGAGCGGCCCGGCGCTCGGCCCGATGAAGGCACGACGGCCGCGTCG
>Ga0187843_10002480_pt1 | contig 11147 bp, 10 predicted proteins | sample SpaLakP09_SKY_43_FD_134516 | JGI IMG/M metagenome (GOLD analysis project Ga0187843, IMG submission 134516) | Oligotrophic lake water microbial communities from Sparkling Lake, Wisconsin, USA - SP09_SKY_43 | ecosystem: Environmental > Aquatic > Freshwater > Lake | place: USA: Sparkling Lake... | reverse complement strand
CTGGATGTGGTCCTACAATCACGAACGCCCAAACATGGCCTTGGGCGGCATCACACCCAAACAGCGGCTGGCCATGGCCGCATAGTTCTATCTCCAAATCCCCTGAAAAATGGGGGGATTACCGTTACCGGAGCCATCTTCCTAGGGATCACTGTCTCGGAGAAATCGGGCAGGTCAGGAGGTCCGGCAATACCAAGCGGCCTCCATCAGAAAAAAACAAAGAGCGACTCAGACACCGACACGGCGATGTACCGATTTGCCGGGTTGTCCACCACGGTTTGACGCCCCATCGGAGTGAGCCTCTCTTGATAAAGGACAAGGCGAGAATAGAGACTTCCGGGTCCGTGGCTCGCGCAATGAGGCGCCAAAGGTTGAGAGAGAGCCGAATGGCGGCCGTTCAATATCGCAATGCCGCTCTTAACAGTCGATTAGGCAACCCTTTTAAGATACCCATCCGGCGCAACCGTGATGAGCAGCTTGTGCTGGATGCTCTTGTCGATCTCGAACTCCGGATGGGTCTTGAGGTACTCCCACACCGCCGTCTTGGGATTGTTGCCTGGAGCCCAGGGGCGGTCTCTGCACAACTCTGCGGGCATGTCTTCTATAATGGTATCGAATACCACGCAGTAGCTGCCTTCCGACACCAGCGGCGCGTAGGCTTTGAGTTCGGCCAACACATGCTCGTGCGTGTGGTTGGAATCCAGACTAACCAAAATACGTTTGTACCCCTTTGCAATGTCCTTCACTCGGACAATGGTGTCAGCCGCTACACTAGAACCCTGGATCAACTGAATCCAGTTCGCCATGGGATGGTTTTCAATTTCGGCGCGGTTGTGCGCACGGATGTCGATGTCCAAGCCGAGAACCTTGCGGCTGGTCTGGCGCGGATCGAGCGGGCGTTCGGTTTCAACGGATTCACATACGTCGAGAAGCGCAAGCATGGAGGCATAGCAAATGAGTGATCCACCATGGGCCACCCCAGATTCGATAATGAGATCGGGCTTTACTTCCCAGATCAACTCCTGCATGGCCCATGCATCGTTGGGAAACTGAATGGCGGGGCGCCCCATCCAACGAAAATTATAAGACCATTTGTGACGAGCGATGTCACGCGTCCACTCAAGGGAAAGTGCCCGAAGGGCCTGATCACCCGACAAGCCTTTAATGTTCGCCTGCACTTCTTGATTGAATTGCTCTATTGGATCCACCGCGCTTCCTTTGTAATTAAAAATTTCTTCGCCCCATGCAATTTTGCAATCCGACTGCAGAAACTTCTCCTACCAAATAATGGACAATAGGCCCATCCAGGCCCATGATTATTCACTCACCTGCGAACATCTCGGGGTGAACTGTTTTGAAGTCAACCCCTGATCTAACACCCCCGGACCATCCATGGCTAGCGCCGACCGGCTCTTTGAAATCAAAGTATCTCAGCTGCATAGACCAACGACTATAGTCCGCCAAGTTATCGCCTGATTTATGTGCATTTAAAAAGTCTATAAATACAGCATCTCCAACATTTAGCAGTGGCCGATCATGGTCGTACTTACTCATCCTCTCTTCTTCACCTGCAAACGTATACGCATCAGCGTCGACTTTCAGATCAGGATACCTTCTGTCAATAGTATGAATCGGAAAAACCCCCTCAAAATGAGACCCTCTAGCAAATATTATCGGCCCCAATTCAGGAGTTATGTCAACCAATGGTGACCAGACAGTAACTCCCCTGGGACTTCTTAGCTGTCCACTGTAGTCTTGATGCCAGTTTGTTTTATACTTAACGTCTCCCGGATCATCAATCCTGATTCCACATCCGTTATTTGCAATGCCAAAAACTGCATCCCTTCCTCGTAAAATCTGCAGTGTTTCGATCGTCTTGGGTTTTGTAATTATTTTATGGAATGAATGGAGTTGCTTGACAGCATCATAAACGTGCCCCCCCGCCGACGGCGCTTGCTCTCTAATCGCCAAGTAACCATCATACCACCGACCCGTATCATGGTATTTGACTTGGTTAAATTTCGCAACAATTTTTATTATTTTGTTTATATCCTTATGCAAAGGAATAATATCCTCAGTATAGTCAAAAAAGTTTCGAATGACTAAATAACCATCTTTCTCAAATGCCTCTCTATTCATTCCGTCTTCCTTTAATATAAAATATGATCAATAAATAATTTTTACTTTACAATTGCTCTGAACTTTTTAATTGGCTCGATTGGAAAACCATAGCTTTCATTTACCTGGGATTTTGAGGTTAAGTAATATGTCGAAGGCCATTCCCTTGCGGTCTCATTCCTTAAATCCATTGATGTCACGATAATTAAGTCTGGGGGGGGCTAAGATAATTCGCCGCGCTCGATGAAAAGGGCAAAGCAGTAACGTCCATCGGGACTATTGCCCCCCTCTTCCCCGATGGCCCACTGAGTATCAGCTTCAATTATCTGTTTAATCAGCGGGTGACGCACCCATCCCCGAAACCCAATCTGACGGTTCATCATGATTGAGGGCACGTTGTCCGCCATCACATAGGCGTTGATCCGTTGAACCGACGTCGCTTGCCATAGCCACTGTATCAATGACTTGCCGGCGACAACAAACAATTTTGGATGTCCTTGTCGTACACCGCGCATGGCGTTGTCCAGCAATACGGATTTGAAAGTTAGGTTTTTGAATCCAAAGTGCCCCACCAAATTGTCGCCTTGGTCATAGACCAACCAAAGCATTTGACCGCGGTTTTTGAGCAGCACGTTTTGCACCCAAGCCCGAGTGCGCACTGAGGTGGCCTCGAATTGGGTTAAAAAGTTTGACATATTGGCGTTCCGCCAATCTGTCAGCTTCTCAATCACATCCATTTGGCCCAGATGGCTTGAAGTAAGCGGGCGCATTGCGCCGATCCGCTGTCCTGTCTCCCCATACAAGGGCAGTTCCATCGCTTCTGTGCCGGCCAGAATAGCGGCCAGCCTAGCTTGAAAAAGATTTTCAGCGCCACCAGCGGCCATGAGTTCTACTCCCCTTCGCTCAAGGCCTCAGGCGAGATAATGCTGCCGCCTTCAATTTCGATACGAACAGTGCGCCCGATGTACAGCTCATAATCGGCGGGAGATATTCCCGTACCGGGGCGCTTGAATTCGATGTGCTCTGGCGCGAGCACTGTGCCTGCCGGCAACTTCCGAACACTCACCATACTGCGGCGCATTTTTGGAATTTGCTCCCGCTCTTGAACACAAAGCAGACGGGAGGACCCGCCTGTGGCGGCGTAAACGTTATGACAGGCTTGTACCATCGACTCCATTTCTGCTGGTTCTGTCGCCATCTGGTTGTCCATGCCGATACGCTTCCTATCTAGAGTGAAGTGTTTTTCTATCAGACAGGCGCCCAACGCGACCGAAGCAGCAGGGATTTCAATCCCAATGCTGTGGTCTGAATAACCGATGGGGTACTGTGGGAATTCTGTTCTTAGACCAGTGATGTTCTGCAAGCGGATAATCTCGGGGCCAGAGGGGTAAACCGACGTGCAGTGCAAAATTATAAGTTGCCGATTGCCCGTGGCTTCGATGGTTTGCACCGCACGGATGATCTCAGCGGAGGATCCCATACCGGTGGAGAGCACCAAGGGAAGGCCCAGGCTTCCCAGTTCGCTCAGATAGGGCAGGTTATCCAGCTCCATAGAGGCAACCTTGACGAACGGGACATCGCACTTCTCAACGAGGAAGCGCGCTTCCTCAATGGAGTAAGGCGTAGAAGAGAAATCTATATTGAGCTCGGCGGCATAGCGGGAAAGCGCTTGCAGCGCCACGTTGTCGAGGGCGAACTTCTTGACAACCCGCTTTGCGATAGCATTGCCCTTGTAGTAACCCTCGGAATATAGCGTTTCCGAACTCCAGGATTGAAATTTGACGCAGTCGCAGCCGACGGCTTTTGCTTGCCGAATCATGTCGCGCGCAATGTCGACATCCCCGAAGTGGCTGGTGTTAAGCTCGGCTACAATGTAGGGTTTCAGGTAATCTCCAATCTCCTTACCGTTGCGTAATCGTATGACTGACATGTCGTTCCCTTATTGATCTACAGGCTCAATGAGCATCTCGCCCAGAAAGACCTCGCGCGACAAAAACGGCGCCTGATCTTCCAAAGGTCGCCGTACAAAGCGACCGTCCTGCGCGCTACGGGTCTGTCCAAGTTCGATGTAGCCTTGGTCTTCACGGCCCAAGATTTCGCAAAGCACGGGGCCAGGATGCGAGAACATCGCCACCAACCCCGCGTCCAGGGCACCCACGGTGTCAATACGCTGATAGTGAAGGCCGAAGCAGTCGGCAACCTTGGAGAAATCGGGACAACTCACACCATTCGTGGAGTCCGTGCCGATCGTCCGCTTGCGGAACAAGTCGCGCTGCCGCCGGCGAATGATCGAGTACATATTGTTGTTGATGACGATGATCTTGATGGGCAGGCGCTGATAGCGAATACTTTCAAGCTCCTGCAGGTTCATCATGATGGAGCCGTCGCCAATCACGGCGAGGATCAGGTCGCCGGTGGCATGCTGCGCCCCAACAGCGGCCGGCAGAGCGAACCCCATGGTGCCCTGCGATGCCGGATGGATGCAGTCCACCCCCTCTTGGAAGCGAACGTTGCTGGGCAGGATGACTTCAGTCAAGCCGGAGTCAGTCAAGAGGGTGGCGCCCACCGGCATCAAAGCGCTAAGCCGGTCCGCCAACTGGTAAAGATCAACGACATCCGGGGAATTAAAGGCGGGCTCTACTGCAGAGAAGATGCCTTTCCAATGCAGGCATTTTTCAACCCAAGCGTCAGGTGCGCGCTTAGTCGGTTGCTGCATCAGCGCTCCAAGGAAGGCATGCAAATCGGCAGGCACTAAGCGATCGATGCGGATACCGGACTTGCTGTGTTCTACCGGGTCAATATCCACCACAGCCACCTGGGCCGACCGGGCGAACTTGCAGTAATCCGTTCCGGTGGTGAGCGCCGTGAGGCGTGAGCCTAGAACGAGCACGTAGTCAGCATTTTGCACAGCGAAGTTGCCAGCGCGGGAACATCCCATGGCCCCCACGGAGCCGATGGACAGAGGGTGGGCTGCGCCATAGCTGTCGGGTGCAGAGGCTGCATAGGTCAGGGGAATATTCCAGACCTCGACAAATTCACGCAGTAACGCTTCTGCACCCGCCGACCGTACGCCTTTGCCAATCAGGACCACCGGGCGCTGCGCCTGGCGAAGATCTTCTGCGATGCGTTCGATGTCGCCGGGGAGGGCAAGCGAGGGGGCAACCACAGCCGGCCTCGCGGACGCTAAGGCCTCTGTATCGATCAGTGCGCTTTGCAGATCGAGCGGCACGTCAAGCCAAACCGGGCCCTTTCGTCCGGTCAGCGCGGCCAGAAGGGCTTTGTCCATCACTTCCACAATGTCTTGCGGCTTGGTCAGCATATGGGCAAATTTGGTAATGGGGCTAACGAGTACCACGATGTCTGCTTCCTGCTGGCCGTAGGTTCGAAGCGGGACGCCGGTGTAGCGCGTGGTTTCGCGCAGGATGTTTTGACCAGAGATGAAAAAGCAGGGGATACCGTCCTGCCAAGCGTTTAACACGCCCGTTATGGCATTGGTTGATGCACAACCCGTTGACAGTAGGCACGCACCCAGGCCTCGCCGCTTTTCTGCATACGCCACCGCGGCAAAAGCGCAGGATTGCTCATGGTGCAGGGATACCGCCTGCAACCCACTATTCTTTGCCAGCGCATCGCTCAAGAACAACGCACCCCGGCCCGTGACTTGGAAAACATGGCCAACGCCCGTCTGTACCAGGCGCTGCATAATATAGTCAGCTACGCGCATGACCATGAATCGTTTTCCTTACGGTTTTGGCTTGAATTGATCGAGGATGTCCGGCACAGCGACAACGAATTCCGCGCTGCATGCCGGCTCTCCGTCCACAAAACTTTCGGCCGAGCCGATTGCGATGCCTCGCTTGAAGTTTTTGAGGGTCGCTTCAATGCGAAGCACATCACCAGGTACGATTTTTTTCTTGAACCGGATATTGTTGATTGAGACAAAGTTGGTCTTCATCCCCGCGTATTCCTGCTTGCACAGGAAGGTCAGGATGAAGGTCTGAACCAAGCTTTCGATTTGCACAAAGCCAGGCACATTGGGTTCGTCATCAAAATGGCCTGGAAAATACCATTCGTTATAAGTAAAGCATTTGACGCCGGTCGCACGCTCACCCGGCACCAGATCGACGATCTTGTCGATGAGCAGTACCGGGTATCGATTACGCTGGTGCTTGATAATTGACCCGATGTCCATGACGGGCAGTTTTTTCGCTTCGGCCATGAGGTCACGCCATGTTTACATTATATTTAGCCAGGATCGCCCTACCGACTTCAAAGCTGGAGAACTCGATGATGTCGTCAATATCCATTTCGATCCCGAAAGTTTCTTCCAACTTGGCCATCAGAGACATGTGCCCCACGCTGTCCCACGCCGCTATGTCTTGGTATTTGAGCTTTGCCAGCACGGATTCATCAACCAAGAAAGTGCTGGTAAAGGCTGCGACATAATTTTCGAGATTACTCATTTTCGATTCCTTAAGAAAAAATAATTATTGTGTGGCAACGATGCGTGACATGGTGCGGATTAGATCGTAGCCATCCCAAATGACACCAATATCCATGGCTTTGCCCACAGGGACAACACGGTCGATGCCAGCGAATCCATGTGAAACTACAGTCTCCGCAAGCACGTGCGCATCGACCCCAAAGCAGGTCAGCGTCTGGTAGCGCGTAGTAACGATGCGGCGCAGCTGTGCAAGATCATTGTCGATGGTCTCAAAGAAAAATCCGAAACGGCCTCTTAAATCCGCAATATTTTCGGGCAGTTCGTCCAGCGCGACGCGGAAAACCCGGTTGTCCTTTTTTGGCATCGCCTTTGCCCCTTTGACAAGGATCGCCGTACGGCAAAGGTGAGTGTATTTATCCACCGCGTGGATACCTGGTGACTGCGCTTTGGTCTGCAAGAAGGCCTGCATGGCGTTCCAGAAACGCGCCTGTGCGGCCTCGATTTCCTGCGTTGTCCCTTGCCAGAGAACGAGGTGCGGTGAAGAGCAGGCGTTTTGATCCAGCAAGAACACGTCGTTATAAAACCCAATGATCAATGCCTTAAGGGCCTTACTTTCGGCCGCTAATACTGCCGGTCCAGACAGCAGACACAACGAATAGCGATCGGCAAACGCAATGTCCACGCAGCGGGGCGATGCAGGCATGCGCCGCAGATGGTGGATAGTTTGGTCTCCCCCCCACAGCAGGCGGACGTCGGCTACAGCCGAGAGGCGCTGTGTGACAATGTCATCGCGCGGATAGCTGAGCAAAGTTGTGATTGCGGCGATGTGGGCATGTTCTGGCTGCGTTAGTAAATCATTGGCGACCGTACAGAGCACATCAGCTTGGACCGGAAGACTCTCAGGCACCCTAACAATATTGACGTTACCCGCCAGCAATCCGAATGCGAAGGAATATGCGAAGTTCACCGGAACATTGGCGGGTGCAATGTGCAAGGCCACGCCTCGCCCCATGCGCAGGTGATCGCGCCCAAGTTCGCGTTGCAACCTAGCTAGATTGGCCGGTCGGCACCAATAGGCGAAGCTGGCAGCATCCGGGTAAGCGCGTATGTCTGGCCGAGCCATCAAACGCTTAGACCATGCGGTTAGGAAGGCCACAGCTTCAGGGGCATATGGCGGCAGCGTCTTGTTCTGCAGATCGGCTAGGCCACAACCCGCAATAACGCGCACGGGCAGGTCAGCGATGTGTTTCATGCGTATCACTACATCCGCGCACTTCGGCCTGAGCGAGCCGACCATGCACATGGAAATACTTGCCCAGGCGACCGCAGGGGCAATCATCTTCGCCGAGGATCGTGCCACGGTCCTCGGTCAGCAGGGCATGGCCTGGATAACTTCTCGGCAGCATCGAGAGCACCTCAATTACCCCCTCTTCTCCATGGGCCGCGACCCCGAAATCTTCCAGGCGGCGGACGATGACGTCAGAAAACACCGGGGCGTGCAAATGCCCGTATTCGCACTCCATATAGAGCGACCCGGTCTGCTCGACCATACCGTAATAATTCACTACCTGGGACAGGCCCGCCACGTCATGCAAGGCCTGCTTGAACCGGTCCTTGCCCACCGCCTGGTCCTGCAGCTTCTTCCAGCCACCGCCATGCAGCAAGATGCCACGATCCAGGGGTAAACGAGAACCGCTCTTCAATAAGGGCTGCACCAGATACTGCCAGATCATGAAGGTGAAACCGAACAGGAAGATGGGGCCTTCCGGTTGCCGCGCAACAAATGATTCCAGGGCAGCAATATCGAGCTGCATGTCATCATCGAGCGCGTAGGTCACGTCAAGGCCGAACATGGAAAAGCCAAGGATGCCGGCCCCCCGAGCGGAAAAAGCCAGCCGGTCCTTGAGTACCGACGGCGAGTCGATCACTAGCATGGGAACGCGCTTTTTGCCCAGCAGGCCGGTCATCAGGCGGGACAACACTTTAGTCTGCAAAGACGCCGTGGCTTTGTCGAGAAAGATTTTCGAAACCTGCTGCCCGCTGGTGCCCGAAGAGGTCATCGTCTTGAAGACTTCATCGCGGGATACGCTCAACAGTTCGAATTCCTTGAACAGCCGCACGGGCAAATAAGGCACGTGTTCGAGGCGCTCCAGTTGTGCCGGCTCAACCTGCAAGACCTGCATCACGTGGTGATAGTCGGCGCATTGCTGGGCGTGCCACTGTGTGAGTTGGCGCATCGCTTGAAGCATCAACTCGTGCTTGCGCACAGCGTCCAGGCCGTAAGGCGCGTACTCCAGCCAAGGAAGGAAATCCGGCGCTAGCATCATGCGAGCCGCTGCGCTTTCTCAGGATGCAAATCGGCGTATCGCACTTTGCCCGATTCATTCCGCGGCAGCGCATCCATCCCATACACTGCAACACCTTGCGCTCCCACCCGCAAGCTGGCCATCACGGCCTGCTTGATTTCGAGGGCCTGGGCCGCACAGCCCGCCGCCAGATAAACCTCAAGAAGGTCGTCGCGGCCCGCACAAACGACTTCCGCATCGGCTCCGGAGAGTTCTTGCTCCACGTCCTGAAGGTTGACGCGGTTGCCAAACAGTTTGATGAACCGCTTCTGGCGACCGACGATCCGGTAGTAGCCGTCCGCATCGCGCTCAGCGAGATCGCCGGTATGCAGGATGCCGTGGTTGACATCCCCAAGCGACAAGTCAGCCCGGCTTTCCGCATAGCCCAGGCAGACATTGGGGCCGCGAAAGACCATTTCGCCCACAACATGGGCGCCGGTCAGCACCCCCTCAGTTTCCGACTGCAGTTCCAGCGCGCCGCCGGGGATGGGGATGCCGATCGTGCCTGCTTTGGCAAGCGCCTGATCCGCCGGGACATAGGACATACGGGGAGACGCCTCCGTCTGACCGTACATCGTGAAGAAGCGCATGCCCTTGTTGTAGCAATGGGCCGCGTACTCTTGGGTCAGATCTGGCGACATGCGGCCACCGGCTTGCGTCAGCGTACGCAGATGCGGCAGCTCCATTCTGGTGAAACGCAGCTTCTTGAGGATTTCGTAGTGGTAAGGCACGCCGGCTAGGCTCGTCGCCTTTGCCTCGCGCAAGAAATTCCAGAAATCGCGTTCGAAGAAAGTCTTGTTACTGACGGCTAGTCCCGCGCCCACCCACAGGTGGCTGTGTATAACGGACAAACCGTAGGAGTAGCTGGGCGGAAGCGTGGTGACGGGCAGCTCATCGGCCGTCAGCACCAAATAATCGGCGATGGCGGCCGCATTGCTCCAGATGTTCTGGTGGGACAAACGGACGTATTTGCCGCCCCCCGTGCTGCCAGAGGTACTGAGGAGCAAGGCGAGGTCCTCGTGAAGGTCCGGCGTGCCAGTACCGTTATTCAAGCCGATCAGCACATAGCCACCCTGGCTGGTGTGCAGCTCGGCGCCAGGCCAGCGACTGGCAGCATCCAGCGGCAACCACAGGCCGTCTGGCCGATAAGTGGCAATCAGCGCATCCAGCGCGCCGGGGGACAGCGTGGGGCTGACCATCAACGGCACCGCATTGGCGGCCAGCAGGGCCAGATATCCCGCGATGCCGGCGATGTCGTTGTTGACGCTGCACATGACCAAGCGCCGGCGCGCGCTTTGGAATGCCTCGCCCCGGGTGAGCTCGACGATGTCGCGATAGCGAACGATACACCCAGTCTCATCTCGCAACAGGATGTTGTCGCTGAACCGGCTGAGCACGTCAAGCAGTGCAGGCACGGCGAGAGTCTTCGACGAGGTTTTTGCTGGGCTGGTCACCATGGACGTGGATCAGTCGTTCAGACCCTTGATGACGCCCAAGACGCGCTCGATGTCGGGAGCGCCAATATCGTGATAGCTGGGTAGATTGATAGCCCGCTCGGGAATATCCCAAGCCCGCACGTTGCTGTACACGGGGTCAAACATGGGCAAGCTGGAGAGCGGCCAGAAAAACACGCGGGCATCAGCATTTTCGGCAGCGAATGCAGCCTGAAGTTGTTCGCACGTGATACCGGTTTCGGGTGCAAAGACGACGGTGGGCATCCAAGCACCATTCACTGTCCCAGGCAACTCTGGATTCATGCTGACACCGGTTAGCGCTTCGATACCTTGGCGATACTCAGCGAAAATTTCACGCTTCCGGTGGATCAGTTCATCGATCCGCTCCGTCTGCGCGCAACCAATCGCCGCTTGGATGTTCGATATCTTGTACTTGAAGCCCACCATATCCGGCCAGAACTGCTTGGTCTGTCCCCGCGCGCGCCCGTGGTTGCTCAGCGTCAGTACCGTGTCGTAAAGGTCGGAGTCGTTGGTCACGAACATGCCGCCTTCACCGGTGGTGATGGTTTTGGTGCCGTGGAAGGAGAACGTGCCAAAGCGCCCCATTGAGCCCGCGCGCTTGCCATGCCATATCGAGCCGATGGCTTCAGCACTGTCCTCGATTAACGGGATACCGTGACGCTCACCGATTGCAAGGAGGCGGTCCATCACAGAGGTTGCCGTACAAGTGCACGGCAATAATCGCCTTGGTGCGAGGGGTGATCGCTGCTTCGGCCAGTTCTGGGT
>Ga0187843_10002479_pt1 | contig 11152 bp, 9 predicted proteins | sample SpaLakP09_SKY_43_FD_134516 | JGI IMG/M metagenome (GOLD analysis project Ga0187843, IMG submission 134516) | Oligotrophic lake water microbial communities from Sparkling Lake, Wisconsin, USA - SP09_SKY_43 | ecosystem: Environmental > Aquatic > Freshwater > Lake | place: USA: Sparkling Lake... | reverse complement strand
CGTTATTGCCCACCGTGCCGCGTCCGAGCGACAACGCAGCCTGCCGTGCTTCGTTCAGCAGCGACAACGTGACGCCGAAACCGGCATTCGCCGCCTCGGTGCCGGCAATCGACTGAAACACCAGATCCACCGGTGCGCCACGCTCGATGGCGGCAATGGTGTTGGTCACGTGCGTCAGCACGCAGGACTGGGTCGGAATTGCATAACGCGCAATGATCTCGTCCAGCATCGAGACCAGATTGATCACCTGCGGCACATTGTCCGTGGCCGGATTGATGCCGATCACCGCATCGCCGCTGCCATACAACAGGCCATCGAGCAGACTGGCGGCGATGCCGCTGGCGTCGTCGGTCGGGTGATTCGGCTGCAGGCGCGTCGACATGCATCCCGCCAGGCCGATGGTATTGCGAAAGCGCGTGGTCACGCGGCATTTGCGCGCCACCAGCACCAGATCCTGCACACGCATGATCTTGGACACCGCCGCCGCCATTTCCGGCGTCAGTCCCGGCGCCAGCGCACTGAGTGCGGCGCTATCGGCCGCATCGCTCAGCAGCCAGTTGCGGAAGTCGCCCACCGTAAGATGCGCCAAGGGCGCAAAGGCTGCCGCATGGTGTGTGTCGACGATTAGCCGCGTCACCTCGTCCTCTTCGTACGGCACCAGCGCCTCGTTGAGGAAGGTGCCCAGCGGCAGCTCGGCCAGCGCCATCTGCGCAGCGACGCGCTCCTCGGCGCTGCCGGCAGCGACACCGGCCAGATAGTCGCCCGAGCGCGCAGGCGTCGCCTTCGCCATCACATCCTTCAGATCGCGAAACAGATAGGTCTTACTGCCGACTTGGTGCGAGTAGCCCATCACGGTCCTTTCGGAAATAGCCATAACCCAGCAACAGCAACACCACAAAAACACAAAAGATCAGTCCATTGTAATAGATCATGGTGGCCAGGCAGACCACCGCCCCCACCAGTGCGAGGGCAGGAAACCACGGATAGCACGGCGCGCGGAATGGCCGCGCCATCGCCGGCTCGGCGCGCCGCAGCTTGAACAGCGCCAGCATGCTAATGATGTACATGGTGATCGCACCGAACACCGACAGCGTGACGATATTCGCCGTCAGCGTCTGGCCGCCCAGCGTGATTAACTGATCGCTGTAGATGGCGGCGATCCCCACCACGCCGCCCGCCAGGATGGCGCGATGCGGCGTCTTGAAGCGCGGATGAATTTTGGCGAAGTACGACGGCAGATACGCCTCGCGCGCCAGCGCGTAGATCTGCCGCGAGTAACCGAGAATGATGCCATGGAAGGAAGCGATCAAACCAAACAGGCCAAGCCACACCAACATGTGCAGCCAGCCACTGTGTTCACCGACGATCAGCTTCATCGCCTGCGGTAGTGGATCGTTGATGTTGGCCAGCTTGGTCCAGTCGCCGGCGCCGCCGGCAAACACCATCACGCCCAGCGCCAGCAACACCAGCGTTACAATCCCGGCGATATAAGCAATCGGCACCGAACGCTGTGGATCGCGTGCTTCCTCCGCCGCCATGGCCACGCCCTCAATCGCCAGGAAAAACCAGATGGCAAACGGGATCGCCGCAAACATGCCGGGTATCGCCGCCAGCGTGAACGCATCCTGTCCGGACCAGCCGCCCTTGACGAAGTTCGCTACCGAAAATCCCGGCGACACCACACCCATGAACACCAGCAGTTCGAAGATCGCCAGCAGCGTTACCAGCAGTTCGAAGGTGGCGGCAATCTGCACGCCGAGGATATTCAGCGTCATGAAAACCAGGTAAGCGCATACCGCTGCCGTCTTCGGCTCAACCTGCGGGAATTGCACATTGAGATAGGCGCCGATGGCGAGGGCAATCGCCGGCGGCGCAAACACGAATTCGATCAGCGTGGCGGCGCCGGCCAGATAGCCGCCCAGCGGCCCAAAAGCGCGTTTGCTGTAGGCGAACGGGCCGCCGGCGTGCGGGATGGCGGTGGTCAGTTCGGTAAAGCTGAAGATGAACGCGGTATACATCGCGGCGATGAACAGGGCCGTCACGGTGAAGCCCAGCGTGCCGGCGGACGCCCAGCCATAACTCCAGCCGAAATATTCGCCCGAGATCACCAGGCCAACGGCGATGCCCCACAGTTGAAACGTGCCCAGCGTCTTCTGTAACGTAGCTTGCATGGTCGCCTCCTTGAGAGATGATCAAATACGCAAGTCCTGTGCCAGCCACAACGCACCAAAGCGGCGCATTTACAGATCGTTCTCCGGCGCCGCTATGCTGTACTGTTTGAACTTGGCCAGCATCTTGTCCATCTCCGCGCGGTACCGCGCTTTCTGCTCGGCGCTGCCGTTGAAGACCATTTTGCCATCGCGCTTGAGCTGCTGCAGCAAGGATGCCGACTGCTCGAAATCGCGCTGCGCTTCGTCGATGCGGCCGAGGCCTTCGTAGGCCAGACCCCGATAGTAAAACGCTTCGAAGTAATCCGGCTGGTGTTGCAGGCCGGTGGTCAGCGCCGTCACCGCTTCGTTGTAACGCTTGAGCACCAGCAGCGCCCGCGCGCGGTGGTAGTACAGCGGCATATTCGGGCCGCCGGTGTAGATGCGCACGCCGATCGGTTCCGCCTTGTCCAAGGCGCGCAGCGATTCTTCCATATAGCCCTGCTTGCGCGCGACCGCACTGGCGAAATATAGCAAGCCGCGATACAAGCCATCCTCGCGTTTGCGGATATCGGCAGCGCTGCGCGGCACACGCGGCTGGCCGCTATGCGTCAGGCATTCCTTATAAGCCTCTTCGCTCCAGGTCTGGTAGACACGCTTGCCGCCGATACGGCGCAGCACCTCATCCATGACGGGATAGTCCTGCGCGCGGCAGGCGAAGTAGCCGTAGCCGTTGAGGTTCCAGGGGTCTGGATAGCGCGCCACCAGCGCGTCCAGGCTGGCCTTCATCGTGTCCCAGTCCACCAGGCTGGCCGGGTCGTCAAACAGCTTGTTGTTGTAGACGTCACGGTTGGCGTACCAGTAGACGCGCGCATACATCGCCGCCGCATCGGCGCCGCCAGTCCTGCTGCCGCGTCGCGCAATTTCGTCGATCTCGTCCGGCGCTGCGTTCCACATCGCGCTGCCATACAGCGCCGCCGTGAAATACACCTCGTGATAATCAGGGTACAGCGCAATGGCCTTGTCCAACGCTGTGCGATTGGTCAGCGCGCGGAAGTTGTCGCCCCACGGCGTGATCGTCATGCGGGCGCGGAACAGCTCCGGGTCCTTGTCCTTCAGCAGCTGCTTCTCGGCGTAAAACAGCACCGCGTTGGCGTCATCGACGGCGGCCAGCATGCGCTTGATGTCTTCTTGGGGAATGGTATTGTAGAAGCCATTGCCGCGATAGGACAGGCCGCGCGCCAGCAGCACATACGCGTGGAAGATACGCGCCGCGCCGGAAGTGGGCGCCTGCTTTTCCCAGGCCCTGGCGCGGGCTTCCATCTTGACCCAGTAATCGGTCTCGCGGCTGCGACCGGGGAATTCCTTGAGCTGGTTATAGAAGATCACCAGCTTCCACACGCCGCTGGGGGTGCGCTCCTGCGACTTGAGCAGCTTGTTGCGCAGCGCGTCCAGCTTCTTGTAGTCGGCGTTGCGCAGATAACCTTGCACTTCGTTGAGCAGCGCCGTGCGCGCCTTGAGCTCCGCATCATCGACGGTCACGCGCTCGGCAGGCGCCGCTGGCACCGCCGCATCGACAGCATTAGTCGCCACCGCGCGCTGCAAGATCGCCACCAGCCGGCCCGCCTCAGGCCCTTGCGCTGCCGGATCCAGCTCCGTCAGGCTGACCGCGCGCTGCAGCACCTTGCCATCCAGGTAGGCACTGACATAACCCATGTAATTGAGCAGCAGCGGTTTGCCTTGGCCGAAGTAATTGGCATCGGCCACCGTGCCCTGGCCGGCCGGCGGACGCGGATCGGGCGTGAGCATGACCTGCTGGATCGCGGCCAGCACGCGCTGCCGGTCCAGCGTCTGACACGGCTGCATCAGCGCCTGCGGATGGAAGGGGCAGGCCTGCGCGCCGTTGCGGGTCGCGATAAACCACGTCGCCTGCGCATCTCCGGCATGAATATCCGGCCGCTCGATCAGCAGCGCGGCCTCGATCGGCTCGCCCTTGTAGGCCGCCAGCTTGTCGTGGATGGGCCGCTGCGGATGCTGCTGCGGCCAGATGCGCATGAATTCATTGTCCGCAATCGGATGGTCGCGCAGCGCCGACTGATAACTCAGGTCCCACGGCAACTGGGCCGCCTGCGCGCTAACGCTCAGCAGTAGCCCAGCCAGTAATCGATACCGCATAAAAAAAATCCCCCAGGCAAAAGCACTGGGGGATTCTACTAGCAATTTGATAACACTGATTTACACTACAGCGCCATCGGTTTCGTCTTTTTCCTTGATCGGCTTGATCAAGTCTTCGCGCTTCACGCCCAGCCACATGGCCACAGCCGCTGCCACGAACACCGACGAGTAAATGCCGAAGCAGATACCGATGGTCAGCGCCATCGCGAAGTAGTGCAGCGTCGGACCGCCCAGGAACAGCATTGACAGCACCATCATCTGCGTGCAGCCGTGGGTGATGATGGTACGCGAGATGGTCGAGGTGATCGCGTTGTCGATCACTTCATGCACCGACGCCTTGCGCTGCTTGCGGAAGTTTTCGCGGATCCGGTCGAAAATAACCACCGACTCATTGACCGAGTAGCCCAGCACCGCCAGGATACCGGCCAGCACCGTCAGCGAGAACTCCCACTGGAAGAAGGCGAAGAAGCCGAGAATGATCACCACGTCGTGCAAGTTGGCGATAATCGCCGCTACTGCAAACTTCCATTCGAAACGCACGGCCAGGTAGATCATCACGCCGATGATCACCATCACCAGCGCGTTCAGACCGTTCTGGGTCAGTTCGTCGCCGACCTGCGGGCCGACGAATTCCACCTTCTGCAGGCCGACCAGCTCAGCGCCGGCGGCGTCCGAGCAGGCTTGCTTGACCACGTGCTCGCCCTTGGCGGTCACGGTGTCGATCTGCTTCATGGCGCCGCTTTCGGCCTTGCACAGCGCGTCGTACACCTGCGCCGAAGCGGCGTTAGGCGTGATGCCCTTCACCACTGGCAGACGCAGCATGACGTCGTGGGCGGTGCCGAAGCCGGTGGCTTCAGGCTGTTCGTAGCCTATGCCTTCCAGCGTGTGGCGGATCCGTTCCAGGTTCGCCGCTTCCTTGTATTTCAGCTCCATCACGGTGCCGCCGGTGAACTCCACCGACAAGTGCAGGCCGCGATGCAGCAGGAAGAACACGGCCGCAACGAAGGTCAACGCCGAAACGACGTTGAACACCAGCGCGTGGCGCATGAACGGAATGTCTTTTTTAATGCGGAAAAATTCCATGCTTAGTGCCCCTGATTATTTCTGACCCGGTACCCAAACGGTACCGATGGCGATCGATTGCAGCTTCTTCTTGCGGCCGTACCAGAGGTTGACCACGCCACGCGAAACAAACACGGCGGAGAACATCGAGGTCAGGATACCCAGCGTGTGCACCACGGCGAAGCCGCGGATCGGACCGGAACCGAACACCCACAGCGCTACGCCGACGATCAGCGTAGTGACGTTGGAGTCGATAATGGTGGCCCAGGCGCGGTCGAAGCCGGCGGCAATCGCCTGCTGCGGCGAGGCGCCGCCACGCAGTTCTTCGCGGATACGCTCGTTAATCAGCACGTTGGAGTCAATCGCCATACCCAGCGCCAGCGCAATTGCGGCCATGCCCGGCAGGGTCAGGGTCGCCTGCATCAGCGACAGCAGCGCCACCAGCAGCAACAGGTTGCAGGCCAGGGCGAACACGCTGAAGAAGCCGAACATCATGTAGTAGACAATCATGAAGATCGCAATCGCCGCAAAACCGTACATGGTCGAATGCAGACCCTTGTTGACGTTTTCCGCGCCCAGTGCCGGGCCGATGGTGCGTTCTTCGATGATGTCCATCGGCGCCGACAGCGCGCCGGCGCGCAGCAGCAGGGCCAGCTCGGCAGAATTCTCCGAAGTGCCCATGCCGGTGATCTGGAAGCTGCTGCCCAGTTCCTGCTGGATGGTGGCCACCGACAGCACTTCGCCCGGCTTGCCTTTTTTCTCGAACAGCACGATGGCCATTTTCTTGCCGACGCGGTCGCGGGTGGCGTCACGCATGCGGCGGCCGCCGTCGCCATTCAGGTCAATGCTGACCGCCGGCTGGTTGTTCTGGTCCATGCGCGCGGTTGCGCTGGAGATGTAATCCCCCGTCAGCACCACGTCCTTGGACAGCACGACCGGCACCGCTTTGCCAACGGGTGAACAGTTCCGAGTTGAACGGAATCGCTGCCGACAGCTCGGTGCCCGGCGTGATCGATTCATCGACCATGCGTACTTCCAGCGTTGCGGTGCGGCCGATCACGGCACGCGCGCGGGCCACGTCCTGCACGCCTGGCAGTTGGACCACGATACGGTCCGCGCCCTGCTGCTGGATCACCGGCTCAGCCACGCCCAGCTCGTTGACGCGCTTGGACAGGGTGGCGATATTCTGCTTAACGCCGTCATCGACGGTTTGCTTCAGCGCGGTCGGTTTCAGGCTCATCACCGTTTTCAGGTCGCTGCCATCGCCCGAATCAGCGAACAGCAGGTCGGTCATCTGGCCGTTCAGCACGTCCTTGGCCTTCTGGCGGGTGGCGTCGTCGCGGAATTTGATTTCGATGGTATTGCCGACCTTGTCGATACCGGCGTGGCGCACGTTCTTGTCGCGCAGGACCGAGCGGGCCGCCGACTGCATGCCTTGCACGCGCTTGTTCAGCACGCCTTCAGCATCGACCTGCATCAGGAAGTGCACACCGCCGCGCAAGTCGAGGCCGAGGTACATCGGCAGCGCGTGCAGGCTTTGCATCCACTTCGGCGTATCCGCCTGCAGGTTCAACGCGACCAGATAGGTTGGGTCTTCCGGATCGCTATTCAGCGCCTTTTCCAGTACCGACTTGGCGTGGAACTGAATGTCCGGGGTGGCAAAGCGCACCCGCACCGAGGCGTAGTTGCCGGTGCCGTCGTAAGTAAAGCCGTCATTGGCGATGCCAGCCTTGGTCAGCGCATCGACCACCTTCGCGGTCATGTCCGAGGTCATCTTGACCGTCGACTTGCCACTGGTGACCTGCACTGCCGGCGATTCGCCGAAGTAGTTCGGCGCCGTGTACAGCGCACCCAGCAGGATGGCCACCACGATAACAATGTATTTCCAGAGTGGATAACGATTCATATAGCTCTAACGTTCAATGGTGACGTCAAAAGGCCCGCGCACAGGCGGGCCCAGGTCAATTACAGGCTTTTCAGCGTGCCGTTAGGCAGCACCATCGTGATCGAGTTCCGTTGCACTACCAGCTCGGTGCCGCTGGACACTTCCAGGGTCACGTACTGGTCGGAGAGCTTGGTGATCTTGCCCAGCACGCCGCCGGCGGTGACGACTTCAGCGCCCTTGGTCAGCGCTTCCATCATGGCCTTCTGCTCTTTGGCGCGCTTCTGCTGAGGACGAATCATCAGGAAGTACATGGCCACGAACATCAGAATCAGGAAGCCGGACTGGCCCAGGAAGCCGGACGAGCCCAGTGCGTCGGTCGAGGATTGGGCGTAAGCGTTGGAAATGAAGAAGGACACAGGTGACTCCGATATCTATAGTTTAAAAAACAGCGCTGTATTCTAGCATTGGCCGCACGGCGTTAGGACTTTTACACCCCGCGCGCGCGATCGGCGTGGAATTGCTGCACCCAGGCCGGGAAACGGTCGGCATCCAGGGCGTCGCGCATCTGCTGCATGATGTCCAGGTAATAGTGCAGATTGTGGATGGTATTCAGGCGCGCACCGAGGATTTCCTGGGTACGGTTCAGGTGATGCAGATAGGCGCGCGAGAAGTTCTTGCAGGCGTAGCACGAGCAGGTGCTGTCGAACGGTTCCTTGTCCTCTTTGTAACGGGCGTTCTTGATCTTGATGTCGCCGTAGCGGGTGAAGATCCAGCCGTTGCGGGCATTCCGGGTCGGCATCACGCAGTCGAACATGTCGACACCGTGGGACACGCCCTGCACTAGATCTTCCGGCGTACCGACGCCCATCAGGTAGTGCGGCTTGTTGGCCGGCAGTTTCGGGCCGACGTGTTGCAAGATACGCATCATATCTTCCTTCGGCTCGCCGACCGACAGGCCGCCGATGGCCAGGCCAGGGAAGTCGATTTCTTCCAGGCCGGCCAGCGATTCATCGCGCAGATTCTCGAACATGCCGCCCTGAACGATGCCGAACAGCGCGTTCGGGTTTTCACCACGGTGGAATTCATCGTGGGAGCGCTGCGCCCAGCGCAGCGACATGCGCATCGACTTGGCCGCCTCGTCCAGCGTGGCCGGGCGATTATTGATTTCGTACGGCGTGCATTCGTCGAACTGCATGACGATGTCCGAATTCAGCACGCGCTGAATCTGCATCGATATTTCCGGCGACAGGAACAACTTGTCGCCGTTGATTGGCGAATTGAAGTGCACGCCTTCCTCGGTAATCTTGCGCATCGCGCCCAGCGAGAACACCTGGAAACCGCCAGAGTCGGTCAGGATCGGCTTGTCCCAGGCCATGAAATCGTGCAGGCCACCGAACTTGGCCATGACGTCATTGCCCGGACGCAGCCACAGGTGGAAGGTATTACCCAGAATAATTTGGGCATTGATTTCCTTCAGCTCCAGCGGCGACATCGCCTTCACCGAGCCGTAGGTGCCAACCGGCATGAAGATCGGCGTTTGCACCACACCATGATTCAGTTTGACTTCACCACGGCGGGCCTTGGTCACGCCGGTGGTGTCGGTCTTGTGTAATTTAAATTCCAGCATTCAGTACTTTCAATTAAAAATCTTCTTCACGGCGCAAACAACGCCATTTGTTTATCCCATTCGCCAGCCAATTTCCTGAATGACCGGCTGTTAGCGTAAGCCATATCCAAATCGATCCGATCTGAAAACGCAGCTTGATCGCTGACTTCGTGATATTTCTGCGGCATGCAACGACTAATCCATTCCTTCGCGCCGCGCAGCGACTCCGCATCAGGCACATGTTGAGGAAGTAAAAAACCTCGTTGTCCATTGAGCGATGATGCCGCCGCAATTAACCAGGCCTCATACTCGCGTTTTGCAATGACCACGGAAACGCGGCGTTCCGGCGCTATTGCTTGCGCTCGCTGTTGAATGCTCTCGGCCAGCGTCACAGGACAATCATCATCAGCATCGAGGACGATCAAAATCCATCCAGTCTCATCACATTTCATACTGGCGAGCGTCACTTTATCGTGGAACTCTTCGTCGTCATTTATAAAGCGATCACGACGAACACGAATAGGGCGCGGAATATCCACCCAACCACTTGCGCGCCACGCCGCAAACCTGCGTAGCAACACCGGGAGCGCCTCGACCTCGCCATCGCCCTCAACGATCGCGATTACGTTCATGGCGGCGCAGGCCCCCATATTGAAGACTGCGGCACACGTAACTTGTTGCTATCGGCACCTAACTGCCCCATTCGCAACAACTCGCCTGCCGAATACAACTGCGTTTTGATCGCTTCGCGGGAACCGTTATCCAATGCGGTAATGGATGTTTCTCCATTGACCGTTACGACTGACAAAACATCATCCGGTTCCAATGCCATGTCATCCAACAAGTCTGGACTGTGGCTGACAACAATAATCTGCCGATGCTCGGATGCCCGCACCATCGCTTCACGCAACGCGGCAAACGCTGCTGGATGCAGAGCGGTTTCCGGCTCTTCCAGACCGACCAGTCGAGGCGTATGAATATCGTTTCGCTGAAACAGCGCTGTTAATACACCTAGCGCACGTAAAGTCCCATCCGACATATTGTTGGCATAAAACCGGTTTTCAATTTGAGCACCGGAACTTTGCTTGAACAAGACGGTTTCCACCGGGCCGGCCGAGAAGTGTTCGATACCATGCACGGTGGGGACAATAAGCCGGAGATACTCCTCGATCAGATTAAACGCATCCCAGTGAGAATGCCGCAAATAATTCAGCACACTAGCAATATTTTCACCGCCCTTTTGAAGCACGCTTCCATTCTGAGACGACTGTTGCGCGCGCATTCCCTGCGGTTCCAGGTTATACATGCTCATTGCAGAAAGCGCATCAAATACCGGGCGAAAAACTGGCAAGCCAGATGCGCTCACCAGTGCCAGCCGATCCTGCGAGATTGCAGGGAAAGGCATAATGCTACTAGCCACCAGTTGTCCTTGCGCGATCTGATAGAAATCCTGGCCGATATGGCATTCTTCGCCCGCCACCTTGTATCCGGCGCCATCGGCTGGCTCAAGTTGAAGGGCATAATATCCAGTCACGCCATTTGGTAGGCGGAACTCCAGTCGAATCCCCAGGTAGCTCGCTTGGCCAACGTTACGATGCAGGAGGTGCAATATGCCCCAGCGCGAATTAATTGCCGTGCTTAAGGAAGTCTTCAGCGCATCGGCCACCAGCTGCAACGCATCAAGAAAATTACTTTTACCAGCACCATTCGGACCAACCAGATAGGTAAGCGCGCCCAAGCGTACATCGCAAGACGCGATACTCTTGTAGTTGTGCAGCACTATCCGGGTGAGGAATGATGGCGTGGTCATTAGCTTGGTATCCCGATGTGATTTAAACCGCATGCGTTGAGAATTGTATTCCTTTGCCTCCACTGCACGCTGGTTTAGACCGACTCCTTATATTTTGGGTGCGCGTTCTTGTGTCGTCAGCAGCATGGCGTCGCCGTAGCTGAAGAAGCGGTATTCATTGGCGATCGCGTGGGCGTAGGCCTTGCGGATCTCTTCAAAACCGGCGAAGGCCGACACCAGCATCAACAGGGTCGACTTAGGCAGGTGGAAATTGGTGATCAGACGGGTGACGGTTTTGAACTGGTAGCCCGGCGTGATGAACAGCGCCGTATCCGCGCTGCCCGCCTCCAGCTGGCCGCTCTGCGACGCCGACTCCAGCGCGCGCAACGAGGTCGTGCCCACCGCCACCACGTCACGACCAGAGGCACGCGCCGCGCGCACCGCATCCACGGTTTCCTGCGGCATGGTGTACCACTCGGTGTGCATCT
>Ga0187843_10002476_pt1 | contig 11163 bp, 11 predicted proteins | sample SpaLakP09_SKY_43_FD_134516 | JGI IMG/M metagenome (GOLD analysis project Ga0187843, IMG submission 134516) | Oligotrophic lake water microbial communities from Sparkling Lake, Wisconsin, USA - SP09_SKY_43 | ecosystem: Environmental > Aquatic > Freshwater > Lake | place: USA: Sparkling Lake... | reverse complement strand
GTTATACCTGTTTGGTATGTAGTTCCTGTTTGGAAGAAAGGCTTGATGTTTTTGTCTCCTAAAGACTCCCATTTTGTCATGAAAAACGAACCATCTGCTTGTGGCAAACCAACTGGAACCATAGTTCCTGCAAAATCAGGATTATCAAATGCCGGTCCCCATGCTCCATTTTCCCATGCTACAAATCCTTGATTATTTCTTGGATCTGTTCCTGGAAATTGGAAAGAAGGATCATCAAACCATCCTTGTCCATATCTTGTTTGTCTTTCTGGTAAAAATGAAATAGTTTCAAAATCAACAGAAGAATTAAGATCAACTGTCATTTTGTTTTTATTATTACCTCTCTTAGTAGTAACAATAATAACTCCATTTGACCCTTGCTCTCCATACAAAGCAGCACCTTGAGCACCTTTAATAACGTTAACATTTTCAACAACCTCAGGAGGTAATTGAGCTAATACTCCAGCAGAAGAAATTGCACCGTCAATAACTACTAATGCTTGATTATTTCCACTGATAGATCTTTTACCACGTAATTCAATTCTAGTATCCGCATTAACACCATTAGCAATAGTATTAACTTGTAATCCAGAAACTTTACCTGCTAATGACTGAATAACATTCGGATTCGACGCTTGCGTCAATTCTTTTGTTCTAACAGTCTGCTGACTTGAAGTTACAGCATCTGGTTTTCTCTTGATCCCCATAGCACCCGAAATAAGTACTTCATCAAGAATTTTAGCAGTTTCTTTTAAAGTTACATTATAACTATTAGCAGCACCAACTGTAATAGTTTTGTTGTCGTAACCTTGAAATGAAAACACTAAAACATCTCCAGCTTTTGTTTTGATGGCAAATTTACCATCTATATCAGCTGACGTGCCTTTTGTTGTTCCTTTGATAACAACATTAGCACCAGGTAAAGGTAGTTTACCATCGGTAATCGTACCTGTAACAGTTTTCTCTTGTGCAAACGAAAACTGCATTGATAACGCAATTAATAGCGTAAAAATCCATTTGAACTTCGATCTCATATTAAATTTATTTGAGTTAGTTATTCCGCAAACTTCTTAATAATTTCTTAAATAAACAAATAATACTTCGGAATATTATTATTTATTTTTGTTAAACTTTTTGGGATGTTTACTAACAATGTGGTTGCAACACACTATGTAGACGAAGAAAAAAGCAAAAGGTTGCGTTAAAATTTATATTTTTATCAAAATTAAAATTATGTTAAATTTAAGATATTCAGAATTTGCCTTTGAATGTGGTACTGACGAAGCTGGAAGAGGTTGCTTAGCAGGACCCGTTACCGCAGCAGCAATAATACTTCCCGAGGATTTTGAATTAGATTTACTCAATGATTCTAAACAATTATCTGAAAAAATACGAGAAAGACTAAAACCTCTCATTGAAGAAAAGGCTATTTCCTTTGCAGTAACCCATCTTGAGCCTGTAATCATTGACAAAATCAATATTTTAAACGCCTCAATCCAAGCGATGCAAGAATGCATTGTGAGGTTAAATCCTACACCATTGTATATAATAGTAGATGGAAATAGATTCAAACCAATCAAAAACATTCCATATAGCACAATAGTTAAAGGCGATTCTAAGTATATGAGTATTGCAGCCGCATCTGTTTTAGCAAAGACCTACCGAGATGAATATATGAATAAAATACATGAAGAATTTCCAATGTATAACTGGAAACAAAATAAAGGTTACCCAACAATAGAACATAGAGAAGCTATTAGAAAATATGGCACAACAAAGTACCACAGAATGAGCTTCCGATTATTACCAGAACAATTAAAATTGGATATTTAGATTTTTGGATGTTTAGATTATTACAATAATCAAGAAATAGAACAATCGAACAATTTACAAAAGTGCTTTATTATTTTCTCTTTCACTTTTTCTTCATCAACTGTTTCAATACCAAGTTCAACATTTAAAGAAGTTACTGCCTTCCCTTTTATTCCACATGGAATAATGTTATCAAAATATCCTAAATCAGCATTCACATTAAGAGCAAACCCATGCATGGTTACCCATCTAGAGGCACGAACACCCATCGCACAAATTTTTCTAGCAAACGGAGTTCCTACATCCAACCAAACTCCTGTTTCTCCTTCGCTTCTAGTTCCAACAACATTGTATTCTGCTAAGGTCAAAATAATAACTTCTTCTAAAAAACGCAAGTATTTATGTATATCCGTAAAGAAATTTTCTAAGTCAAGAATTGGATACCCTACAATTTGACCAGGTCCGTGATACGTAATATCTCCTCCTCTATTTATTTTGTAAAAAGTAGCACCTTTAGCTTCAAGCTGTTTTTCTGATAACAGCAAATTACTAACATCACCACTTTTACCTAATGTATATACATGAGGATGTTCTACAAAAAGAAAATAATTTGGTGTTTCAAGATTGGTTTCTTCTTTTCGGTTTTGGATTTTAACATCAACTATTCCTTTGAATAATTCTTCTTGAAAATCCCAAGTTTCTTTATAATCTTTCTTTCCTAAATCTTGAAGGTGGATTTTTTTATTCATTTTATTGAAATTCTACTTCAAAATTCAATTTATCTGGATTTTCCATATACTCTTTTAATGGATATTCAATTGTAATAGTTTTTCTATCATCGCTGTAAAGAGCATTTGGCATAGAAATCTTTTTTACAGCTTTTGGAAACTGATATACTACTTCAAAACTAGATTGACCGTAAATCATTTCCATCGATTCTTTCATTTTACCTCCCAAATCTTCATCTGAATCTGCTTCAGTTTTTTCTTCTCCTTTTTTCTTTTCTATTTTGGCAACCGATTTTTTAAAGGATTTTCCATCATAATAAAATTTTGTAGATGAATTCTCTTCTGGCAATCCAGCGTTGGCTCCCATCATTTTAGAACCTCCTCCTGGCGTTAGTGATTTCATAGACTGTAATGGCGACATCAAATCTTGTAACTCTGAAATTGAATTAAAATCCGTGAACATTGAATAATTCATTATCCCTTTTTCTTCATCCATTTGCATGTGCATGCTAAACTTCTCCATCTTTTTTATTTTCGCTTGTTCTTCAGGAGATAATTTTGCAATACTATCTTTTTTACTTGCGAGAAGTTCTTTGAATGTAAAAGTGCTGTCAATTACTTTTCCTTTTTTCTCTTTCTTAGCATCATTTGAATCTCCTTTAAAAGCGCTTCCCATCATTGACATCATTTTTGAGCCATCAATATCATAAGCGAATTTTCCAGAACCATTTTCATTAAGAATCATTTTTTCAGTAATCGTACAGCTTGAAAAACTCAAAACAAAAAGCAAAGCCGAAAGTAATTTTATATATTTCATCAGATAATAAATTTCTACAAATATAAAAAAGATATCTATTATGGTAATGTTTAAAAAGGAAACCTTTTAATATAAAACGGAAGATAAATACAATATTTCATTTATAAATTTAGCTTTAACCTTTATTAAATTAGTAATTGTCTCATTTTTAAATTATCATTATCTTTGCACGCTTAAAATACAATATATATGCAACTTTCCGAACAAGAAATCATTAGACGAGAGAAATTGAACGCTTTGCGCGAACTTGGAATCAACCCTTATCCTGCGGATTTATATCCAGTAGATTCAACTTCTAAACAGATAAAGGAAAATTTTGAAGAAGGCAAGAAAGTCAATGTAGCTGGGCGATTAATGAGTGTACGTGATCAAGGAAAAGCATGTTTTGCCGAATTACAAGATAGCGATGGTAGAATTCAATTATATTTTAACAGAGATGTAATTTGCGAAGGCGAAGACAAAACGCTTTACAATCAGGTTTTTAAAAAATTGACTGATTTAGGTGATTTTATTGGTATTGAAGGAGAATTATTCATGACTAAAGTTGGCGCTCAATGTATACGAGTTGATCATTTTACATTTTTGAGTAAAACTTTGCGTCCGTTGCCTTTACCAAAAGTTGATGAAGATGGTAAAGTGCACGATGCCTTTAATGATGCCGAATTGCGATACAGAATGCGTTATGTAGATTTAGTTGTAAATCCTAATGTGAAAGAAGTTTTTGTGAAAAGAACAAAACTTTTTACCGCTATGAGAAACTTTTTCAACACCGCAGGTTACATGGAAGTGGAAACGCCAATTTTACAAGCAATTCCAGGTGGAGCTGCGGCAAGACCATTTATTTCGCATCATAACGCTTTGGATATTCCATTATATTTAAGAATTGCAAACGAATTGTATCTTAAAAGATTAATCGTTGGTGGATTTGATGGTGTTTATGAATTCTCAAAAAATTTCAGAAATGAAGGAATGGATAGAACCCATAATCCAGAATTTACAGCAATGGAAATTTATGTAGCTTATAAAGACTACAATTGGATGATGGAGTTCACAGAAAATTTATTGGAACATTGCGCTAACGCTGTTAATGGAACAACAGATGCAACTTTTGGAGAACATAAGGTAAGTTTCAAAGCGCCTTATGCAAGAGTTACTATGACTGATGCTATTAAAAACTTTACTGGTTTTGATATTTCTGGGAAAAGCGAAGCTGAACTTTTTGAAGCGGCTAAATCAATGGGAATTGAAGTTGATGCCACAATGGGAAAAGGAAAATTAATTGATGAAATTTTTGGAGCAAAATGTGAAGGAAATTTTATTCAACCAACATTCATTACTGATTACCCAAAAGAAATGTCGCCGTTGTGTAAATCACACAGAGATAATCCTGAATTGACAGAACGTTTTGAGTTAATGGTTTGTGGAAAAGAAATTGCAAATGCATATTCTGAATTGAATGATCCAATTGACCAACGTGAACGTTTTGAAGCACAAATGGCATTATCTGAAAAAGGCGATGATGAAGCCAACGGAATTATAGACGAAGACTTTTTAAGAGCTTTAGAATACGGAATGCCGCCAACTTCTGGATTAGGAATTGGAATGGACCGATTGATTATGTTTTTAACTAATAATCCATCTATTCAAGAAGTGCTTTTCTTCCCGCAAATGCGACCTGAGAAAAAACAAATGGAATTGACAGAAGATGAAAAATTTATTGTAGCACTTTTGAAAGCAGAAAACAATCAACCATTGGCTCAACTTAAAGAAAAATCTGCATTAAGCGGAAAAAAATGGGATGCCGCTATGAAAGGTTTAGCTAAAAACGGATTGACAAAAGTAATAGTTGATGGAGATAATAAAACTGTTGAGTTAAAATCATAAATTTTACTGATTTTGTTTGAATTATTAAAAAAAATACTAAATTCGCCTTTTAACTTTTAACTTAAAGACTATTATGAAAAAAATAATCGCAATATTTACATTGGTTTTAGCATTCGGCTTTAATGCAAATGCTCAAGAAGCTACAAAAACAGCTGTAAAAACAGAAACTAAAGAAGAATTAGTTAAAAGAAGCATCACTAGAGATGTTGAGGAACTAATTAGTACTGTGACTATGGATGAAAGCTTAAAGCATGACCTTACAATATTAATTGAAATGCGCGCTCAAGCTGTTTTTGGATCAGAAAATGAAGAAGATAGAAAATCAATGTTCGATAGATTTACTTATAAAATCATAGGTGGATTAAACCCAGAACAATTATTACAATTGAAAAAAAATGAGCCGTTATACAAAAGATTAACGCAATATCAAAGTAAATAATTTACTTTTAAATAAATTATAAATAAGGCTACAATTGTATGATTGTAGCCTTATTTATTTTATAAACTATAGTTCAGATTAATACTCAATCTATAATTTGATTTTACGTTTCCTTCTGTCAGATTTTGACTTATTGGTTTCATAAAATTTAAACCAAAAGAAAATTTATTTCTGCCTACTTCTAATCCAAATTTACTAAACAAAATATCACCTTTTGTTCCAATCACATCTTGTTTTACTTGTTTGTTGGATTCATAAACTTCTCCTGCGATTCCTAATTGAGGAACAAGTTTAACTTTATCTAAATCTAGCAAATAAAATAAGGTGGTTCCATAATTAAATTGGTTCCCAAACTGATATTGTTTTTGATTTTCGGTTTTGAAAGTATAACTCAAAGCAGAATTCAAACCTAGTTGTTTCCTTTTTACCACATATTCTGTAACTAAAAGATAATCCCAACTTCCTGTTCCTAATTGAAAACTTGGATTTAATGTTCCGTTATTGGAAACGTTATATTTTCCTGTTGGAGCTTTTACTCCGCCACCAAATTGCACTTTATGGGAATATACAGCAACACTATCCATCGTTGGTGGAATCAAAGTATACATTCCCATAACCGTAAAATCTCCAAGCCCTGAAATGCCTTCTTTTCCTGATGCTAATTCTCTGTTATTATCGTGATAAGGAAGCAAAGCCGTTAATTGTATTCGTTTTGTAATTGGAATTCTTGACCAAATTTGAATCGTATTAAAATTTTCGTCTATCCAAGGCGAATTATTAAAAATTCCTTCTTTGGTGGTATAACTTTGAAAAACGTATCGAACACCAATGAAGTTATTATTCAACATCGAACTGAACCCCATACTTCCACCATTTGCAGAACATCCACAAGCATCACAATCGTCTTCTTTATCGTCTTCGCTATACAAATAATACTTTTGAAATGGACTTGGAAATTGCAACGTATCTTTCACAGAAGCATTTGCAAATTGAACACTAATAAGTAATAAAAAAATTATTTTTTTCATATTTAGATTATTTCTTTGCTAGATATTTTTCAGGAGTTTTTATAAATTCTTCCTTACACATTTTGGAACAAAAACCATACAATTTCCCTTTATAAGTAACCGTATCGCTAACTCCAAATTTCTCAATATCCATCTGACAATAAAAGTCTATTTTATTCTCATATTTCAAATCATTAAGAGGATTTTTTGACTTTTCAAAGCTTGTTTCCTTCACCTCTTTTTTCAATTCCTTCTTTTTACAACTTGAAAGAATTAGAAGTGCCATAAGTATATAAACTATTTTTTTCATAATCATGATTTATTCCGAAAACCTTGTATCGGTTATATATTGATAATCAGTTAATGTTTTAAGAAATGCAATTATTTGAGATTTTTCTGTTGTTGACAATGGAATTCCTAAAGCACCATTTTGATTTAAAACTGAATCCAAAGTCGCAGAATTCACAACAGCATTTGAATAATGATTTAAAACCGCATCCAAAGTTCCAAATCTACCATCATGCATGTAAGGAGCTGTAAGTTCAACATTTCTCAAACTCGGCACTTTAAATTTGTAATAATCTTGAGGCAATTGCGTTAAGCGATATCTACCAATATCATTTACCAATGGATTTACGGCTAAGCCATTATTTCTAAAAGAATTATCAGTAAACATATCAGTCGTGTGACAAGTAGCACATTTAGCATTGAAAACCGAATAACCAGCCAATTCATCAGCAGTTAAAGTCCCACCAGATTCATTTCTTCTGTATTTATCGAATCGAGAATTTGCAGAGATATTCATCACCATAAATTGCGACAAAGCTTTGAACATATTTTCGGTATTGATTTGTTTATTTGGGAATGCTTGTCCAAATAATTTTACATAATTCGGATCGGCTTTCATCATTGCAATTATGTTTCCAAAATTTCCATTCATTTCAATAGTACTTATCAAAGGAATTACGGGCTGAAAATCTAAATTATCAGCAGCTCCATCCCACATAAATTGGGTTTGAAAAGCCATATTTTGAATCGACGGCGAATTACGAGTTCCTGAAGCATTATTTACTCCGTGACTTACCGTGTGTCCGTGATGTGTGAAGGCATTTTGTTGAATATGACAAAAACCACAAGAAATAGTTCCATCAGAAGACAATCTTCCATCATAAAATATTTTCTTACCCAATTCAAATCCTTTTTCGGTTGGAGGATTTTGAGCAATATTATAAGTTAATGGCGGAAAATTTGATGGCACTTTTAATTCTAGTGGAACATCAACATATTCAGCTGAATCATCATTGGAACAACTCCACATCAAAGGCAAAATGAACAAAATTAAATAGTTAATTTTCATTTTGAATAATTTTAAAAAAGAAGCTGTTTAAATTAACAATCCAAACAGCTTTCCTTTATTTTTAGTTTGAATCGTTATGAACGTGTTCTACCGAAAACATAGCCGCTAAATTAGCTGTAATAAGAGGCAAATCGGCACCACCCATAATCATTGCTCCCATTCCCATTCCGTTATGCGCTGTAAGGTTGATTTTATTTGTTCCATCAATAATTTGAGACAAATCAGTACTTAAATGAATTTGTGGAGTAATGTTGGTTCTAACCAAAGCATTTGTTGGTAAATTCAATGAAACTTCAGTATAATTATAATCTGTTCCTGTCTTACCAGTGTGAATCATAAAAGAAGTATCTGTTGTAACAGTTGAAGAAGTAAAAGTTCCTTCAAAAGCCAAGAATTTAAATCCAGAAGCCCAACTCCAAGTCATACCCGCATTTTGAGCATCAGTCCAGAAATTTGCAATTCCCGTTTGTCCTAAATCGTATTGCGCTTGATCAACACCAATTCCAAATTTGATTGATTTGTAATTCGCCGCAGGTACATTAGTTAAATTTAAAAGCAAACTTGACGGTGTAGCTTCATCCACGATAAAATAACTTTGATCTTTTGGATAAGTAAATGTAGTTCCGTCTTCTTTTGTTAAAACAATATTACTTACAATATATTTTACGCTACTGATTTTTAAAACTTCATTTTGTGATGTTGGTACAGTTGCGCTTCCTAAAACTAAAGCATTATCTGCAAAACCGTTTTCAAATTCAACCTTTAATGCTCCAGTTCCTGTTATAGCATCATCACTCTTGCTACATGATACAAGAGTTATTGCAATTGCAACTACTGCAATTGACTTCTTTAAAATATTTTTCATTTGTGTTTTTCTTAAATTTTAATTGATATAGGCGCATAGTAAACATTCATAGGTAAAATAACCAATGAAATTGCGCACTTTTTAAATCGATAAAAATTAAGAAATTGTTGGCGGATGAAATACCGAACAACCATTCAAACGAAAGTAAAGATTAGAATAATTGTCGTTAATGGAAGTTTTATTTTGAACATAAATTTGTTCTAAAACCAATGATTTTATGTCTTGAAAAAACAACACTTCAACTTCTTGTTTTGAATTGTCTTTTTTGTCTGAATTTATTGGTTTTTCGCCTTCAGAAGCTTTGGCTAATTCCTTTTTCAAATGACATTTCCCGCAACAATTAAGTTTGGGTTTGTCTTTGTTTTCACAGAGAACCGTTGAAATGTATTCATAGTTAACAACATAATCTATAACCGGTAGTATCGGTTTTAGAATCATTGCAAATATTACTATGAGTACAATTTTTTTCACGGCTCAAATTTACAATAAGAAAATTAGTTTTTTGTATGATTATGGTCATTTTTTTGTGCTTTAATAAATACTACCTTTGTGTTTGTATACTAAAAAACCTATCGAAGGTTTATTAGTAATAAATTGCAATTATTATCAGATAAGAAATAGTAAATTTTATGCAATTTAGGAATAGATACTAGTATCAGAATATCTAAAATAAAACAGTAAATAAAATTGATATCATAAACCACAAAATATATTACTAATGAATTTCAACAGTAAATTTTGGTTAAAACTTTCATTAATCAATCTTGTAATAGTAGCGATTATTGGAGTTTTAATGCGTTATAAAATCGGATTTGAATTTCCATATTTGAATCAAAAAAACTTACAACTTTCTCATTCAAATTTTGCTTTTTCTGGATGGATTAGCCAAACACTAATGGTTTTAATGGTCTCATTTTTAGAAAAAAAAACAAAGAACACAGAATATAGATTTACAAAAAAGTACAATACAATTTTAGGTGCCAATTTAATTTGTGCTTATGGAATGTTGGTCTTTTTCATCATTCAAGGTTATGGTGTATTTTCAATCTTTTTTTCAACAGTAACATTACTTGTTTCCTATTTATTTGCTTATTATTTCATTAGAGATTTAAAACAAATTCCAAATCAGGATTTATCAAAAAACTGGTTTAAAGCTGCCGTTTTTTTTAATGTAATTTCATCGTTTGGAACTTTGGCTTTGGCTTATATGATGGCAAGTAAAAACATATACCAAGAAGAATATTTGGCTTCGATTTATTACTACTTACACTTTCAATACAATGGTTGGTTTTTCTTCTCTTGTATGGGGTTGTTGTTTGCTTTTTTAGATTTAAGAACTTCTCAAAATCCTTTTTACAGTAAGACTTTCAACTTGTTTTTCATATCCTGTATACCAGCTTATTTTTTATCCACACTTTGGATGAATATGCCAATATGGCTTTATGTTATAACGGTCATTGCTGCGCTTACTCAAGTCTATACTTGGTTCCGATTATTGAGTATTGTAATTAAAGACAAGAAAAAATATGTAGAGAATTTTCCGTATTTTTTACGTTACATCCTACTTTTTATTGGTTTAGTTTTGAGTATTAAATTCCTGCTACAATTAGGAATTACAATCCCTGCATTAAGCCAATTAGCATTTGGTTTCAGACCTATTGTAATTGCTTACTTACACTTAGTATTATTAGCTTTTGTAACTCTTTTCTTGTTGTTTTACATCTATGCAATACATCTAATTCTGATTAACAAATCAATTAAAATTGGGATAATAACTTTTACAATTGGTGTATTGTTAAACGAAATTATACTTGCCATTCAAGGAATAGCTTCCTTTAGTTACACTGTAATCCCTTATGCAAATGAAATGCTATTTGGAGCGGCAATTATGATGACTTTCGGAATTGGAATGACGACAATATATACTATAAAAAAAGCTAAAATAATGCCTCTTTTATGATTTAAAGATTAAATAATTACTTTTCTATACTATTAAAATTGTAAAGCACAATCCTATTTTGAAGAAAACAAAAAAATCATATATAAGATTATTTTACCCCATCAATTTTTCTCATATATTCAAGAATATTCCTAGCCTCTGAATCATTAAGCCCTTGATTAGGCATTCGAACTAAACAAATCTCTAATTGAGCTTGAACTTCGGGATCTTTATCGATCATTGGATCTGGATTAGTAATAAAATTCATAATCCAAACAGGTTTTTTTCTAGAGGTTACTCCTTTCCATCCTGGCC